>Ga0302326_10017952_pt1 | contig 14702 bp, 12 predicted proteins | sample Palsa_T0_3_FD_202264 | JGI IMG/M metagenome (GOLD analysis project Ga0302326, IMG submission 202264) | Peat permafrost microbial communities from Stordalen Mire near Abisko, Sweden - Palsa_T0_3 | ecosystem: Environmental > Terrestrial > Soil > Palsa > Peat permafrost | place: Sweden: Abisko... | reverse complement strand
GTTCTGGAGCGCGTCGGGGACTCCGAAACTGGGACGCACGTTGAGATGGAGTTGGGCGTGGCCGACGGGCGCAAAGTCCACCAAAACCACGCTGCCGTGGGTTTGCTGCAGAGCGACGGCGGTGTTGACGGCGGCGGTGGTGGCGCCTGAGCCTCCTTTGGCGCTGAGGAAGGTAAAAATGCGGGCTTTGCCGACGCCGCCGCGAGATCGGGTGCGGTTGGAACTAAAACGCGTCAGGGCTTCGAGCAGAGCCTCCGTGCCGGCACTGTCATCCAGATATTCCCCGGCTCCGGCGCGCATGCTGGCAACGATGGTGGTGGGTTGCTGCAGGGTGCCGTTGGCGAAAATCGCGAGCTGCAGCGTGTTGGCCTGAATGAGTTCGATGGCTCTGATGGCGGCCTGAGGATTCCCGGCAGAGATATCAACAACGACCACCTCGACGCTTAGATCCTGAATCTGGCGCAAGATGGAGTCGGTAGGTCCAGTGGGAAAGCCGACGTTCGTGAACACGACCCGGGCCAGGCGCGTAGCCTCCACGCGGTCCTGCAACTCAGATAAATGTTCCTGGTCCTCGGTTAAGAGGGCGACGGCGATCCCATGCATGGCGCGGTTCTCGCTGATTTCTCTCGGTGTTTGCATGTTAGAAAGAGAAAGTAGTCTTCGCCAAGTGACCCAGGTAACTAGTCGAGAGCATGTGTGTGCGCGACTTGCGCCGAGACGTGAGCGCAGCGATCTGCATGATCATGAAACTCAGTGTGAGGCGCCGCACAGCAGGAATACTCCCAAACGAATCCGCAATCTTGACCAACATTCTAAGCCAACTCGAGAAGATTGAACAGCACTGAGAAGTACATGCAGAACTAAAGTCTCCAGAAGCCAGAACCAGAACGGGATTTTCCGGCGTAGGCTAGTGCTAGTGGGCCGCGGCGCGCGGAGTGCCGGGCGCAGGCGTGGCGGGACGCTCAGTACCGCTCGGGCTGTGCAGGGCCGAAATGCGCCGGAAGTCGGCGGAACTGTCTTCGGTTTCGGGAAGGTATTCGTAGCCCTTCAAGCAGACCGCCACGCCGATCTTGGTCTCGGCCGAGGCGGCGGGCTTCCAGCCATTGTCCGCGGGCTTGACGATGCGCAAAACGCGGCCCCGGCAACGGACGCGCATGTTTTCGCCGAGAGTGATCTCGGAGGGCATCTTTAGCGTGAGTTCGATTTCTGCGCCTTCGCGGAACGCCATGTCGGTGAACAGAAACGCTCCGCGGGAACTGAGGTCCTGCGTGAAGCCGAGTCCTTCGGCGCCAGTCGCAACGTCAAGCAGGAAGACGGGAAGATTAAAAGCGAAGCGTTGTCCAATGCGGCGTTCAACACCAACCGAGGGAGCAGTCATGGCCGTGTCACTTCCTTAGGGAATCGCCGGGGAAGGCGCAACTGCAAGTGCAACTGTAGCGCAGTCCTACCCCGTCTGGGAAGACAAAATTTGGTGCGCCTGTAAAGCCAGGAACCGAGTGGCGGGAAAGCGGGTTTCGGGTTGCTTCGGATCGAGCGTGGCACAAGTTACGTCCGTCTGTGGAAAACCGGCCTTGCCGGCATGCGCGGGGAACAGGCAAGTTATAGTAATCGGTAGAGCGGGTGACATCATCCAAAGAAACGACAGTGCCTGAATCGAGAACCCCAATCCAGAAAAGAGCGGCGGTAAGCGGTGCGGAAACAGCCTCCGGATCGCGCTGGCAGGTGGCGGGGCGGGCGCTCCGACACCGCAACTTCCAACTCTTCTTCAGCGGACAGCTGATTTCCCTAATCGGGACGTGGATGCAGAGCGTGGCGCAGTCGTGGCTGGTTTACCGGCTGACCGGTTCGGCTTTGCTGCTGGGATCGGTAGGATTCGCCAGCCAGATCCCCGTGTTTCTGTTTTCTCCGCTCGGCGGAATCACGGCCGATCGCCTCAACCGCCGCCACATCGTGATCTCCACGCAAGTGGCGTCGATGCTGCTGGCCTTCATTCTGGCGGGGCTGACGCTGTTCCACAAAGTTCAGGTCTGGCATGTATTTGTGCTGGCGAGTTTGCTGGGCGTGGTGAATGCGTTCGACATTCCCGGACGGCAATCGTTTCTGGTGGAGATGGTCGGCAAGGATGACTTGATGAACGCGATCGCACTGAATTCGTCGATGTTCAATGGCGCGCGCGTGATTGGTCCGGCAATCGCCGGGATTCTGGTGGCGAAAATTGGCGAAGGCTGGTGTTTCTTTGCCAACGCAGTGAGCTATATCGCGGTGATCATCGGTCTGCTGTTGATGAAGGTTCACAGCCCGGCCCGTGCGGCGATGGCGTCGCCTTTCGAGCACATGATGGAGGGATTCCGCTTCGTCGACCGCACCGCGCCGATCCGGGCGCTGCTGTTGCTGCTGGGGTTGGTGAGCCTGGTGGGAATGCCTTATGTGGTGCTGATGCCGATTTTCGCCGACCAGGTTCTGCACGGCGGGGCACGGGGGTTGGGCATCCTGATGGGTGCTACCGGCGTGGGAGCCCTGCTGGGCGCGCTGACTCTGGCCTTCCGCCAAGGCGTAAAAGGCTTGGGGCGGTGGGTGGCGTGGTGCTGCGCCGGATTTGGAACCAGTCTCGCGGTGTTCGCGCTCTCGCACACCTTCTGGATTTCAGTGCTTCTGCTGCTGCCGGTGGGTTATACGATGATGCTGCAAATGGCTTGCTCGAACACTCTGATTCAGGTGATGGTGCCGGACGCGCTGCGGGGGCGGGTGATGGCCGTGTACTCGATGATGTTCATGGGCATGGCTCCGATTGGAGCACTGCTGGGCGGCGTATTGGCCGATCGTTTAGGTGCGCCCCGCACCGTAGCGATTGGTGGGTTGGCATGTTTGCTTGGCGCGTGCTGGTTCGCCCAGCATTTGCCGAAGATTCGAGTGGAAGCGCGGCGCTTGATCGTCGCCCAGGCCGCGGCCGGCGGCGAACCCTCGGAGATGACGGCGCAGGCAGTGGAAGACTAGCCTGCCAGAACGCGCCGCCGTGGGAGTGCTCTACATCACAAGCTCTACATCACAAGCTAATCGCGAATTTCAATTGCGCCAATTCAACCTCTGCGTGCCCGCCGACCCCCATATTTCTTGAATACGGTCGAGGAATCGTGGTATATCCGCTGTGATCTTTTTGGCAGCCCATGCTCTCGCCCTTGTTCCGCCGTTCGGCGGGCGAGCGAGCAACGGACGATCGCCCGGTTGGAGGACAAGATGAGTTTCGTTCGGAAGATGATTGCCTCGAGTCTCTTCATGGCGGTTTTCACCGGAATGATGTTCGCGCAAGGCGGAGCCACGGGCGCCATCGGTGGCGTAGTTCAAGACGCAACCGGAGCCGTAATCGCAAACGCCAAGGTGAGCATTCGGAGCGAAGCCACGGGCGAGGTATTACGGCAGCTCGCGACCGACACATCCGGGTCGTTCACGGCCTCACTGTTGCCCGTAGGCAGCTACACCGTGGAGGTGACCGTGGCGGGCTTCCCCGACACCAAGTTTCCCGGCGTGGTGGTGCGCATCACCGAAACCACGCGTATGACCGCGGTCATGAAAGTCAGTGTGGTGAAAGAAGTGGTGGAAGTCCAATCCCAGGTGGAGCAGGTCGATAGCACGGATGCCACCACGGGCCAATCGGTGGGAGCGCAGACGATCGCCAATCTTCCTCTGGCGACGCGCAATTTCCAGCAGTTGCTCGACCTCTCGGCAGGGGCCTCTGCCAACCTGAACAACGCTGCCGCGCTGGGCCGTGGCGATGTGCGTATCGACGTCAACGGCGGAAGAGAAGATAACAACAATTATCTGATCGAGGGAGTTTCGGCCTCGGATTACTCCTTCGGGGAACTCACCTATACCCCGGTCCCGAACCCCGACGACATTCAGGAATTCAAGGTGAGCACCAGTCTCTACGACGCCACGCAGGGCCGTAACGGTGGTGGCAACATCAACGCCATCCTGAAAAGCGGCACTTCCAACTTCCACGGCGATCTTTGGGAGTATTTCCGCAACTCGAAGCTTGATGCCGGCGACTACTTTTTGGGGCCCTTTGTGCTCAAGCAGAACATTTTCGGCGGCGATTTCGGCGGACCGGTCGGTCCCAAGGCCAAGCTGGGGTACTTCTATGTGAACTTCGAGGGCTCACGCCAGCGCAGCGGCGATTCGCTGGGAACTTATATCAGCACCCAGTCACTTCCCGTGCTGCCACAGGTCCGCAGTACCGCGAATCTCATTAGCGCGTTTTTTCCAGACGGCTTGCCCTCGTATGTCACGCCCGGCATGGGTTGCGGTGGGCTCGATTGCGTTGCCGTAAATCTGCTGAATGCCACGGGCACTCAGTTCGGTGGGACTGGGTCTAACTGCGGAGGAGGCCCTTGCCTGATTCCGACGGTAGCCGGCACGGCTGGGAATGGCGTCAATGGGCCGAACACAGGCTCGCTTTCTCTCAGTGTCCCTGGCCGTTATACCGACAATCAATTTACCGCCAACTGGGACAAAGATTTTAATGGCAGCAAGGATCGCGTCTCGGAGCGGTTCTTCTGGTCGGATTCCGAACAATACGAACCGTTCGGCGCCGACAATTTGCAGGTTCAGACGGGCTACCCCGCGTATGCCACCAACCTGAATCTCCCCCTCGACGTCCCGCTGCGAGGAAGGTTCGGCAGCATCGCGGAGACCCACACCTTCAGCAATAACCTGGTCAACGAATTTCGTTTCGGCGTGAACGTCATCGCCGACTCCTTGAACAACGTCGCCGTTCCCGGAACCTCGCCTGCCGCTCTTGGCATAGAAAACGGATACGGCGCGCCGGACATGTACCGCTTTCAATTCTCCAGCGGTTTGCAGATTGGGCCTTTTCCCAACCAGTTGCAATCCGCCTTATCGGATGCCCTCGTCTATCTTGATACGGTCAGCTGGACACGCGGGCACCATTCGCTGCGTTTCGGCGGGGAAATCGACCGCACTTCGGTTCGCCGCGATCTTCCTGTGCTCGACAACGGCCTCTTCTACTTCGAACCCGGGGGTGACAGTACCCTCAATTATTGGCAGAACTTCCTATTGGGCGAGACGACTCTCGGGGAAGCGGGCAGCGGCGCTGCCAATCACGACTACCACATCCCTGCCTTCGGGGCTTTTGCGCAGGACGATTACCGCGTCAGACCCGATTTGACCCTGAATCTGGGATTTCGCACGGAGTGGGTGGGCGCGGCTTACGACAATCTTTGCCATTTGGGCAACGCGGTTCTTCAGAATGCCAATACGATCGGCGACGCATTCGTGTATCCGAGTTGCGTGAGCAAGTACAACTTCCAGGGCTTCAGCGGTACGTTGAACAGTGCCGCGCTAAACAACGAGTACGCCACCGTGCCCGAGCCGCGCATCGGTTTTGCCTATGACGTTGCAGGCAAGCATAGTACGGTGGTTCGCGGCGGCTACGGCATCTACAGCGTTCGCGAGGACATCGGTGCGGTGGATAACTTGTCCTTCACGTCTCCTTTTTATCCGCTGACCGGGAACATCGCTGGACCTCCCCCTGTCGGAAACGTTGACAATATGGGCGCTCTGCTGAGTGGATTGCTGCCGCCGCTAGGTGTGGTAAGTGCCAATTACGTGCCAACACCAGCCATTTTTCAAGGTTTTACCGGAGGCAGCACAACCGGTTCCGCATGTTTTTCCTGTAACGTTCCCACCAGCGCCACCAACTTCTTTGGTCTTGCCGTTCCCCTGCACTGGGTGGTGCCGACGACCCAGCAGTGGAACTTTACGGTGCAACACCAGTTGGGTGGAAATTGGGTGCTCGAACTTGGATACGTGGGCACGAAGGGCACACGACTGCGCTCGACCTTTGATCCTGACCAGCCAAACTTGGCCAGCCCAACCAATCCCATCACTCTTACTTGCGGCAATGCCGCCTTCCCGTGCTTGCAGCCAGGGGTTGCAACCGGGCAGACGATCACGATCACGCAAAACACTTTTGCCAATTCAACGGCTCGAACTCCCTACGCGGGGATTAATCCTAGCGTCTTAGAGGCGTTCTATCCCAACTCCGATTCGCACTACCACAGTTTGCAGGCGACCGTTTCGCACCGTTTTTCCAAAGGTTTGTATCTGCAAAGCAATTACACTTGGGCCAAGTCGATCGACGACGTCTCCACCGCCAGCGTGGCGTTCCTTACGCGCGTCAACAATCAGAATAGCGGAGCGGTTTCGCGAGGTCTTTCCGACTTCGACCACCGCCAGCGCTTTGTTACCAGTCTCAATTACAACCTGCCTTTCCTCGCCAACCGCCACAATGCCATGGGATACACGCTGGGTGGCTGGGAGGTTGACAGCGTGATCGTCGCCCAGTCGGGATCGCCCATCACGATTGCGGATGGGGACGGCGGGACGAACTACAACCTGGCCAGCTACCCTGTGTCTACCGCCGACTTCGCCCCCGGCTTCAGTTGCAGCAACGCTTTGCAGTCTGGCAGCCTCGCCACCAAAATCGCAAATTGGGTCAACCCCAATGCCTATGTACCGGTGAGCGTAGGCGGAAGTTACCCTGCTGTGGCCCCGGGCAACACACCTGCCCCGGACGGCACAGTCGGTTTTGGGGATTCTCCGCGCAATTGCATCTACGGCCCAAACCAGGTGAACGTCGACTTCACGCTCGCGAAGACATTTAAGATCGGTGAGCGACAGAGCCTGCGTTTCCGCACCGAGTTCTTCAATCTGTTCAACCATCCATCATTTCAGAACCCGCAATTTACCGGGAACGCAGACGTTGAGGCGGGAACGTGTCCTCCCGTGACGCCGGGCAGTTGTCAAGTCGGCGAGATCACCCAGACCAACGGCACGCCACGGCTGATTCAGTTCTCGTTGAAGTATTCGTTCTGATGGGATTCGTTCGGGTGTTTCATTCCGCCCGAGGCCGGGACAGTCGAGCCTGACTGTCCCGCGCCCTGGGAGAATGACGCCTCTAGAGGGTTGCGCTGATGTCTTCCGTAGTGGTTGCGCCGCTGGCCGGCACACTGATGCTGGGGATGCCTTGATCGCTTTCGCGGGCGCTAAGCGGCTCAACTGCGGTATCAGCGCCGTTCGAGGCCGCGATTTGAAATCCGTAGTTGAGGTTTGCGGTGTAGTCCAGGCTGATTTTGTCGCTGGCGGGCGCACTCAAGAGCCAGGAATAGGGCAGCGTGACGGTGCAAGTGTATGTTGTCCCGCTAACCAGTTTCCCGACGCCAGTACCGTGTTCCGAGTACGAGCGACCCGAGGTATCCCCGACCGAAGCTTCGCCGGAGCACCCAACGACCCCATTCTTGGGGATGGTCGATTTCACTGTGATCGTGAGCTTGAAAACGAGAGTGCCGGTTGTGGCAGTTACTGCCGCGTCGACATCCTCAGCCGGACGCAGCGGCTCGAACGCTCCCGTAGCCGGATTATAGTAGCCCAAAATGCGATGGGATGGTTGGTGGGGCGCAAACTGGCCGTAACTGAGCGGTGCTAGTCCGAGGACCAAAACCACAAGAAGTGGGAGGACCATTCTCTGAATCGGCATTGCTTCTTCTCCTGGGTAAGATTTAGGTGGCTGATGAGGTCAGCGTCGGCCGGGGATGATATACCGGAGAGGGTCTGACGGGCAATGGCCCATTGGGGGTAAAACCTTGCTGGACGCGGGTTCTGCGAGGAATCTCTATCCCGTGAAACGGTCGTTAGCGGTATGCTTCCGCGGGCAATCCGGTGATGCGAATCCCGCTGTGGCCTTTGTGGCGGATGTTCAGGCCGATGAGCAGAGCGGTGATTTGTTCGAGAATGCGGGCGTTTTCTAATTTGCCGCCGTCGATCGGTCGCACGCCGGGAAGTTTCGCGGCAAGAGCGCGCGTGAGTTGTGCGGCGTCCGCATCGTCACTGCAAACGATGACGTCGCAGTCGAGCGCTTCGTCTCCGTTAAGAAGTTCAGCCGATAGATTGTGAAAGGCCGCCGCTACGCTCACTCCCTTGGGAGCGAGTTCCGCGGTTTGCTGCGCGGCTGAACCTTGCCAAACGCCGAGCGTGCGTGAGGCGCGTCCGCCGACTCCGGCCGCCAGCGCGACGGTGGCGTCAATCAAAATGCTGCCGGGACGGATCGCAGGCTTGAGTTGCTTGAGTAGCGCCGCCTGGCTCTCGAAGGGGACGGTGAGGACGAGAAGGTCCGCGGTAGCGCAGGCGGCGGAATTTTCCATGCCGGAGACGCGGGCCTGATTCCCGGCTTTCTGTTTGATCTTGTCGGCCGCTTCCTGCGCCCGCCGCGCGTCCCGCGAGCCGACGAGGATGGTTTCTCCGGCCCGCGCCCAACGCAGGGCGAGACCCATGCCTGCGGGCCCAGTTCCGCCCAGAACCGCGATGGGACGCGAACCGCCGTCGCTCATGCGTACTCCGGCTCCAGCGTTTCTTCTGTGGTGAACTCGTCGAGCGGCAGTCTGAGTTTGATGCGCGTGTAGGTGGTGTTGCGCTCGGCGGGGACGCGGCCCATTTCGAGAATCAGCGATTGAAAGTCTTCCGGGCTGCAGTACTGGCCAGCCGTAGCTCCGGCCTCGCGCGAAATGTTTTCTTCCATCAGCGTACCGCCGTAATCGTTAGCGCCGGCGTGCAAGCAGAGTTGCGAAAGACGCCGGTTCAACTTTACCCACGAAACCTGAATATTGTTGATGGAGCCAGCGAGCAACAGGCGCGCCAGCGCGTGAACCTTGAGATGTTCGGCAAGGGTCGGACCTGAGCGGGCCAGACCCTGGTGAAACAGAAGCGTGTTCTGGTGCACGAAGCCGAGCGGAACGAATTCGGTGAAGCCGCCGGTTTCGTCCTGGATCTCGCGCAGCAGCAGCATCTGCCGGACCCAGTGCTCGGGCGTTTCGGTGTGGCCGTACATCATCGTGGAAGTGGAGCGGATTCCGTTGCGGTGGGCGGTGCGAATCACTTCGATCCACTGTGCGGTGGTGAGCTTGTTGGCCGAAAGAATTTGCCGGACCTCATCGTCAAGAATTTCCGCGGCCGTGCCGGGCAGCGTGCCCAGGCCGTTGTCGCGCAGCATCGAAAGATAGTCGGCGAGCGGCATGCCAGTCAGTTCGACGCCGTAGACGATTTCCATGGGCGAGAAGGCGTGGATGTGCATCCCGGGCACGGCGCTCTTCACCGCGCGCAGAATGTCGCGATAGTAAAACGGAGGCAGTCCGTGCGGCAGTCCGCCTTGGATACAGACTTCGGTCGCGCCGAGTTGCCAGGCTTCGATGGCTTTTTGCGCGACTTGATCCGGGTCGAGGAAATACGTGTCGGCCTCGCGCGGGCCGCGGCTGAAGGCGCAGAACTTGCATCCCACAAAACAGATGTTGGTGAAGTTGATATTGCGATTCACCACGTAGGTAACCAGGTTGCCGGAAAGTTCAGCGCGCAGCAGATTGGCAGCAGTGAGCAGGCCGAGCAGGTCGTCGCCCTCGGAATGAGCCAGCGCGTAGGCTTCTTCCTGGGATATGGCGTTGCCATTTTGAGTCTCGAGGATTTTCTCCAGAGAAGCACGCACAGTGGTCGAAATACGCGGAGCAATATCTAACCAATCTAGAGAAGGAAAGGCTTCCAGTTCCGATATTTGAAGATGGCGAGGCATTCACTTCTCCAAACTTGTTCGTATCCAAATTACTCCTGGAGACTCCACTTTGGCGAGGGGCTAGCGGAACAAGTCGTTGACCGCAAGGCGAAGCAGGTCGCGAGTGCGGCCTCGGGCCGGTTCGTAGGGAAATCCGCGAATGATGCATGCCGGTGTGCGGTTGAGCTTGCCGCAGACCAGTCCGGCGGCGGCGGCTAGTTCGTCAGCCACAGCTTCGAGGCTGGCCTGCAGAGTGTAGCCGTGCGGATCCGAGCGGCCGCGATCGTCGCGCTGCGCTTTCATTCCAGCGATACCGATGCAGAAATCGACCAGACCCTCCCGCCAGGGACGGCCGAAGGTGTCGGTGATGAGAACGGGGATGTCGAGACCAATGCGCTTCTTGAGTTCGCGATGAAGCTTGCCAGCGGAACGGTCGGGATCGGCGGGAAGGAGCAGGGCATGGTGCCCGCCATCGACGTTGGAAACGTCCACGCCGCTGTTGGCGCAGATGAAGCCGTGCCGCGTCTCGGTAATGAACACGCCGTTCTTGCGCCGGATCACGGCGCGGCTCTCGCGCAAGGCAAGCTCGACGACGCGGGCGTCCACTTTATATTTCTTCGCCCAGGCGATCGAATCGGCAGAGGGCTTGATCGTTGCCAGGTTGACCACGCGTCCCTCAGCTTTCGAAACGATCTTGTGCTTGACGATAAGAATGTCACCAGCTTCGAATGCGTGGTTATTTTTCTCGAGAGATTCGAGCAGCTTGTCGATGATCGAATCACCGCGCCCGATTGCGCCTCTCACAGGGATCGGAACAACGCTGAGCGTGACATGGAATTGGTTTAGGCCATGCTTTTTGCGCGGTTCCTCCGCTTTTTTTTTGGCGACGCCACGAGAGTTGCTCACCCCACTCCTTTCGCGAGCCAGCGGCCGTCGAGTGCCCACTGTCGAATCAGGCTCTGTGTGCGGGTTTCACCGGGATGAAAAAGAAGTTTCTGCAAGTCTTCGGGGTTGTCCACATCGCGAGCGATGCTGGTGAGTTGCAACACGACGCAAGGTTTGCCGGTAGCTCGCGCCGCCGCCAGGTGCGGCATGAAACTGTCGTTACCGAAGCGCAGAGGAAACAGATTCGCGGGGCGGCGGAAGGCGGCGTTGGTCCCGCGTCCGTCGGCGGCGGGTACCAGGACGGAGCCTTCAGCAGGACTATGTTCGAGAACCTGTTCGACTTCGTTGGCCTGGACGAGCGGAATATCCGCGGGGATGACGAGCGTGCTGTCGATGCCGCGTGCTAGGCAGAGGCGTGTAGCCATTTCAATAGCGCCGGTTTCACCAGGGTTCGTCCGATCGGGAATGATTTCGAGACTGTACTGTTCCGCGAGTTCGAGCGCGAATGGGTCGCCGGTGACAAGCGCGCAGGCCGGGCGGCGCGGCCAAGCTGCAATGGCGGCCACAACGTCATGTAACATGGCCTGCGCCAATTCCGTGCGCGCGGGCTGATCAAGCACGGCGGCGAGCCGCTGCTTGGCCGTCGATAGATTCTTGACGGGAACCAGGATCACAGCTGATCGGCGCCGTCGCGGGCCGCGAGTTGATCAGAAGCAGATTCGTCAGAGACAGGTTCGTCAGAAATCAATCCGCCGCTCGTCGACGAGAGAACAGTTCGAGCGAGCGCGACCCGATCTTCGGTGGAGCACATGATGGTCTGCGTACACCGTACCCGCAAGCTGCTTTTACGAAGCGCTTCCGCTGCGCGGGCATCACGCTTATCGCAAACCAGGAGATCGAGAAAATCCTCGTAGGCTTTGGCGACGCCAGCGATCGAACAAGGCAGTCCCTGCGCGTTCATCAGAGTGCCAGCGGGTCCGGCAACGGCAGCGTTCCCAACGATCGGGCTCACGGCGGCAACCTTGCCGCGAGCGCTGCACAGAGCCTCGCGGATTCCGGGCACGGAAAGAATCGGGCCGATGCTGGTAATGGGATTGCTGGGGGCGATGACGACAGCGTCGGCGGACATAATCGCCTCGATCACACCCGGCGCGGGCTCGGCGTCAGAGGCGCCCGCGAAACGCACCGAGTTCACCGGATCCTGATACCAGCGCTGCACGAAATACTCTTCGAAACTCAACTCGCCGGAAGGCGTATCCACGCGGGTCTCGACCCGCGAATCGCTCATAGGCAGGATGCGCGCCTTTACGCCGAGCTTGTCGCAGATCGTGGCCGTGGCTTCGGAAAGCGTCTTGCCCTCTGCCAGCAGGCGCGAGCGCAGAAGGTGCACTGCCAGGTCGCGGTCGCCGGTGTGAAACCAAGTGGGCTCGCCCAGTTGCCCCATGGCCTGAAGGCAGAGAAAAGTATCCCCTGTGACGCCCCAGCCGCGCTCGCGGCTGAGCAGGCCGGAGAGAACGTAGGTGATCGAATCAATATCCGGAGAGACGTAGAGTCCCCACCACAGCAGATCGTCACCGGTATTGACGATCAGAGTCATTTCTTCCGGCGGGATCACTTCCCGCAGGCCATCGACGAACTTGGCGCCGCCTGTTCCGCCGGTGAGCACACAGATCATGCGGCCCTCTTTTCTCTGGCAAGGCCTTCACGGTCGCCGGCGCCTTGAAGTCGTTCTGAAAGCAATCCGGGCCTAGACATGAGCGTGGGCAAGAACTCCGGATAGACGGGCAAACGCTGGCGCAACTGCGATCCTTTACTCTCGGTGCGCAGGCGCAGTTCGTCCAGATGCGGCCAAGGCTTCTCGGGATTGATATAGTCAGGGGTCAGCGGCGAGATTCCTCCCCAATCATTGATGCCAGCATCCAGCAACTCCTCATAATACGGCGCATTGAGGTTGGGAGGCGCCTGAATATTGACGTTGGGCATTAACAAGCGAGTGACTGCCACTGCGCGGAGCAACTCAGCCTGGCTGGGCTCAGGTACGTGAGCCATGGGGATTGTGGGTTTGGCGCGAAAGTTCTGGACAATCACTTCCTGGATGTGGCCGTAGCGATCGTGCAAGTCACGAATGGCGAGCAGAGTATCGACGCGGTCTTCAAGCGTTTCGCCGATGCCGATCAGCAGGCCCGTGGTGAAAGGAACTTGCTGCTTTCCCGCGTCTTCGATGGTGCGCAATCGCTTGGCCGGGGCTTTGTCGGGCGCGTCGTCGTGGGCCGCGCCGGGGGCAAGCAGGGAGCGGTTGGTGGTTTCGAGCATGAGGCCCAGGCTGGGCGAGACGGCGGCCAGACGGGCGATCCATTCGGAGCTGAGCAAGCCCGGATTCGGATGCGGCAGCAAGCTGGTCTCGCGCAGGACCAGTTCGCACATGGCTTCGAGATAGTGCAGCGTGGACTTATAGCCAAGATGCCGCAGCGTGTCGCGCATCTCGGGAAAGAGTAGTTCCGGCTTGTCTCCGAGGCTGAACAGGGCTTCGGTGCATCCCAGTTTTTCGCCGGCGCGGGCGACGGCGAGGACTTCTTCCGGTGTCATCGTATGGGCGCCGGGTTCTCCGGGATCGCGGCGGAAGATGCAGTAGCCGCAGTAGTCACGGCAGAGGTTGGTCAGCGGCAGGAAAACCTTCCGAGAATAAGTGATGACGCCGGGCTTGAAGTTTTGTTTTGCGCTGCGGGCAGCGGCGAGCAGCGCGGGCAGATCGTCATCACTGCAGCGGATCAGGCGGAGCGCCAGGTCGCGCGAAATGGGCCAGCCCGGCCTCAGATCGGCCAGTTCTACCGCACACGATGAGCGGTGCGCTGGGGTCGCCGTTCTGATGACAGTTGGAGTCACAGTGCTCGGTTCCGCCGGTGTGCGGATGCATCGAATCATACATCAGTAGCCAGTGGCCAGTGCTCCGTGTGCCGAGTCGTGCCCGCATCCACTCGCCAGCACCCACCGACCACTAGATACCGACCACGGCCGTGGTAATGTAGGCAATCGCGGCAGGAAAAACCCGAACACACCATGAGCCTGAGTCCAGCCGAATTTCGGAAAGCGATGGGGTGCTTTGCCACGGGAGTGACCATCATCACCCTCGATTTGGAGGGCGAAGTCCATGGCATGACCGCCAACGCCTTCGCTTCCGTGTCGCTTGATCCGCCGCTGCTGCTGGTATGCGTGGACCACAGCGCGCGCACCCATGCTCATCTGCACGCCAAGAAGCGCTTCGGGATCAACATTCTGGCCGAACACCAGCGGGTGATTTCCGAATATTACGCGCGGCCCGTACACGTCCACGAGCATGCCGAAGAGGAAGCCGGGGCGCGCTTTGACCGCACGGCGCGAGGAACTCCGATGTTGCATGGGGCGCTGGCCTATCTGGAATGCAGGCTGCAGTCGGCCCAGGAGGCGGGCGACCACACCATCTTCATTGCGGAGGTCGAAGACGTAGTGGTGCGCCAGGGCGAACCGCTTTTGTTCTTCCGAGCCAAGTACAGAAGGATTGGCGAAGAGGTAACGGATTAAAGCAGAAGGGCCCGGAGTCTCATGAGGAGAACACTCGGAGATATCACAATCACGTTGGGATGGATGTTACGGACAGGGCAGGGCTACGAATCCGTCATCCGCCACTTTTCTGGTTTGCGGAACATCTAAGGAACCAGTGGCCAGAGGCCAGTAAAGCCTGGGGGGTTGGACTCGCATTTGTGCTCTGGGTTTTACGTACCACTGGAAACAGACTGTTGGTAAGGTTGTGGAAAAAACATTCTTTAACTGGGGCATACATTCATGACTGAGAAGATGGCTAAGAGCGAGTCGGAGTGGAAGAAACAGCTTACGCCGGAGCAATATCGCGTTACCCGCGAGTCGGGGACCGAGCCGGCCTTCACCGGCAAGTACTGGAAGACCAAGGACGCGGGGACGTATCACTGCGTTTGCTGTGGAGAACCGTTGTTCGATTCCTCAACGAAATTCGATTCCGGCACGGGCTGGCCGAGCTTCTTTAAGCCCGCCGGCGAGGACAAGGTCGAGGAGCAAAAAGATTCCAGCCACGGGATGGTTCGCACCGAGGCGCGCTGTGCGAAGTGTGGCGCTCACCTGGGGCACGTCTTTGAGGATGGTCCCGCGCCGACCGGGCTGCGGTATTGCATGAACTCCGCCGCGCTGGACTTGAAGC
>Ga0302326_10017951_pt1 | contig 14703 bp, 8 predicted proteins | sample Palsa_T0_3_FD_202264 | JGI IMG/M metagenome (GOLD analysis project Ga0302326, IMG submission 202264) | Peat permafrost microbial communities from Stordalen Mire near Abisko, Sweden - Palsa_T0_3 | ecosystem: Environmental > Terrestrial > Soil > Palsa > Peat permafrost | place: Sweden: Abisko... | reverse complement strand
CCGCAATAGAATAGTTTCCTGATCAGAACAGAATGAGAAACGGACCGCCGCAGCAGCTTCGGCAATGGGAGAGTTGTACGTGAAGGGTTTCATACGCAAAGCCGGGATAACGACAGCAGCTTTAGCGCCTGCAGCTCTTTTAGCGCCTGCGGCTTTTTTATTATTGTGGAGCACTCTGTGTGGCGGCCTCGCCGCAATTGCTCAGGCTCCGGCTGCGCCGGCACCGCAGGCAACCACGCAGGCCGTTCCAGCGGAGACGGCCCAGGGCGGCACTATCAAGGGCACAGTCATCTCCGGCACGGTCGGCAAACCCGGTGGCGTGCCTCTGCCGGGCGTGGCCATCACTGCCAAGAACTCACTCACCGGAAAGCAATACACCACCACCACGGACATCGAGGGCAACTATGCGATGACCATCCCCAAGAATGGACGCTATGTGGTTCGCGTGGAGTTAGTCGGGTTTGCCGCGGAAACGCATGAGGTGATCCTCAACGGCGGCGCCGTCGCGTCCGCCAAGGATGCTGACTTCGGCATGGAGCTGGCCAGCCGCGCAGCCGCGGCCCAGGCTCAAGCCCAACAGGCCAGCAACGCCACCACCCTGCAACGTGGCATACAAGGGCTGAACCTGAACACTGATTCCAGCAACGCTGATGATGCGACCGCGGCGGGCGCAATCAATGCCAACACCGGTGCGTCGCTTCCCTCGCTGGCATCGCTCTCTGCCGGCGACAACGCTGACGCTGCTGCAGACTCAGTCGCGGTGAGCGGACAAACCGCGCAGATGAATGGCCTCGCCGGCGTTAGCGAAGACGATATGCGCAACCGCATCAATGATGCCGTGGCGGAAGGTCGCGCCAACGGATCGATTCCCGAAGGCACCGATGTTAACAACATCATCGCCGGCGTGCTCGGCGGAATGATGGGCAACGCAGGTGGCCCTGGAGGTCGCGGAGGTCAAGGCGGTCCCGGTGGCGGTCGCGGCGGTCGTGGCGGCGGAGGTGCAGGCGGCGGCGCATTCCGCAACTTCAATCCCGCTCAGCCCCACGGCTCGATTTTTTACCAGGGAGGCAATGCTGCACTCAACTCCTCTTCCTGGAACGTCGCCCAGCCCACTCTTCCTCACTTCAAGCCCAATCCCTCGGCGTATTCCAATAGCTTCGGTGCATCCATCGCCGGCTCGCCTTACATCCCCGGCTTGACCAAACCGAACACCAAGCAGTTCGTATTCATCAATATGAACGGCACGAAGAGCCTGACCGCCAGCAGCTTTACCGGGACTGTGCCAACCTCCGCGGAGCGCGCAGGCAATTTCCAGAATGCGACCTACATAGCCGGTTCCACTGCTGTGCCCATCACGCTCTACGATCCGGTCACCGGTCAGCCCCTGGTCAATAACAACCTGGCCAACGCCAGTGTTCCCATCTCGCAGGCGGCGAAGAACATTCTTTCCTCGTACTACCCGCTGTGCAACGTAAGCCCCACTTGCGACTCCACGACCCAGACCTACGATAACTACCAGACCATCACTAATGGCGGAAACAACAGCGTTACGCTGAACACGCGCTATATGCGCCAGCTCGGTGCTGCCACCAACACTCCCGCAGGCCGCTTCGGCGGCGCCGGCGGCGGAGCTGGTCGCGGTCAGCGCGGGCAGAACGCCAACCAGCCGCCCGTGCTCCATCAGAACATCAACATCACTTACAACTTCTCCCATAACGCGCGTGACGTTCGAAATATCTTTCTGCCATTGGGCGGCGCCACGGAAACCACCGGCAACAGCCTCAACGTGGGCTATGTCGTCAGCTACGGCCGTCTCTCCAACAATGCCGCCATCAACTGGAACCGGTCGAATGCCGAGACGCGCAACTACTTCACTGACTCGGCAACCAATCCCAACGCGGTAGCTGGCCTGCAGGTGCCAACCCAGACCACCAACCTCGCCGATCCACGCTTCTACAACGGATTGGCATCCTTCGGCTTCGGCGTCTTCCAGGGCATCAACAATCAGACTCCCAGCCAGACCATCAACCAGACCATCAGCTATTCAGACTTTATTGCCTACCGGCACAAGACTCACAACTGGCGCATCGGCTTTGACATCCGGCGCGTGCATGCCGATTCCGTCGGCGGAAACAATCCGCTCGGCTCCTATACCTTCAGCGGATATGCTACCGCCAGCCCGGCGTCGCAGGTTGCCGGCACCGCGGGCACTACCAGCGGCAACGGCTTCGCCGATTTTCTCCTCGGTCTCCCCGCCAGCACATCCATCCAGGCCGGACTCTACAAGGATTATCTGCGTGAGAATGTTTACGACGGCTACATCACTGACGATTGGCGCGCTCGCGGCAACCTGACTTTCAATTACGGCATGCGCTACGAATACTTCGGCCCCTACTCTGAGAAGAATGGACGGCTGGTAAACCTGACTGGCATCAACAACACCGGATATTCGAGCATCGGCTGCGTCACGCCCGCCGGTGTCAGCTACACCACCGCCGCCGGGACCGTGACCTGCGCGTCCAGCAATGGTTTGCCGTCTCTGGTGAACCCGGACCGCACCATGGTGGCTCCTCGCCTGGCCTTCGCCTACCGGCCGAAGGCCAAGATTAAAATGTTCAGCGACTGGGTAATTCGCGGCGGCTACGGTGTCAACTACAACACGGGCCAATATGCAGTCTTCGCGCGTAACCTCTCTCATCAGGAGCCGTTCTCGGTAACGCAAACCAACGATTTCCCGCTGTACTCCACAAAATCGACAACAGCACCGACTCCCACCGGCTGCACCACAACCCAGTCGGCATACACCTACACCAACAGCCAGGGGCAGACCGTCACTCGCCCCGCCACTACTGCGAACCTTTCGCTCAGCAATCCCAACAGCGGCTTCAATTGCTCCACACAGCTCACACTGACCAACAACTGGGCGGTCGACCCCCGTTATCGCCTGGGAATGTTGCAGGTCTACAACTTCAACCTGCAAAGAACACTGCCTCTGCAAATGGTCTTCAACATCGGCTACAACGGCTCGAAGGCCAGCGGTCTTGACGTCGTTGGCTCGCCGAATGCATCGCCCTCCGGCGTCTCGACCCCCGGCATCGCACCCTTTGACTTCGAAGAGTCGCTGGCATCTTCGCATTCCAACCAGCTCGTCGTCAGCCTGCAGAAACGTCAGCAGAAGGGTGTAGCCCTGGGCTTCACTTACGTCTACGCGCACGCCATTGACAATGCCTCCGGCGTTGGCGGCGCCGTGGGTACGCCGATCCAGAACTTCTACAACCTCGCGGGCGAAGAAGGAAACTCCAGTTTCGACCAGCGCCACAATCTCAGCGGCAACTGGCTGCTGGAACTGCCCTTCGGTCCCAACCGCCGCTTCTTGAACAAAGGCGGCGTAATGTCCAAGGTTATGGATGGCTTCAACCTGAGCGGCACGTTTGTCTTCGGCACCGGCAATTACTTCACGCCGCAATATTCCGGCAATGAGTCGGAAGCAGCCTCCGGCAACACCTTCATCCAGCGTCCCGACCGCGTCTTCTCGCAGCCGCTCAAGGGTGCTGGAAGCCTGACGCAATGGTTCAATACCGCTGCCTTCACCGCTCCGGCAGGAATCTATGGCACCGCATCGCAGGGCTCCATTGAAGGCCCCGGAACCGTCTCCGTGAATGCGTCGCTCTCCCGCACCGCGCAACTCGGCGGAACCAACTCGCTCGAGGCCCGCGTCACGGCCAGCAACGTCTTCAATACAGTCCAGTACAGCGGTATCAACGTTTCGCAGAACAGCTCAGCTTTCGGCCAGGTGAGCGGTGCGGCGCCCATGCGGTCATTGATCGTAATCATGCGCTACCGGTTTTAGCGGCGGCAGGTAAGGAGTGAGGGAAATCATGCGGACACACAAAGCAGTTGCGGCAATCACGGCTGGAGCCATGTGGCTTGGAATGCTCGCTGCACCGGCACAGGAACCAAGTGCGCCACAAAACTCCGCCCAGCAGACAGGCGCTAGCACCTATCACCTGAACGTCAACGCCAACATCGTGCTGACCAGCGTCGTTGTGCGCGATAAAAAGACAGGCGCGCTGGTCAAGGACCTGAAGCCGGCTGACTTCACCATCCTGGAAAACAACAAGCCGCAAAAGATCGCCAGCTTCGATTACGAGAATGTCGATGAAGCCGCGGTGCTCAATGAGAAGACAACTACAGGCAAGGCTTCCGTAGCGGATTTATTAGAGCGCAACTTTGCCGCCAGCCCCGCTCAGCTGCGCGACCACAGGCTCATCGTTCTCTTCTTCGATCTCAGCTCCATGCAGGATGAAGACATCGATCGCGCCGTCGACGCCGCCACCAAGTATGTGAATACCCAGATGGAGCCCGCCGACATGGTCGCTCTGGTGAGCATGTCCACGGGCTTATCCATGGACCAGGACTTCACCAATGACAAAGCCGCGCTGCTGCATGCGATCAACGTCTACAACGGTACTGACACCACTGGCTTCGCCAACGGCACCACCGGCTCAACCGACGGCACCAGTGACGATACAACCCAATTCGCAGCTGACGACACTGAGTACAACAGCCTCAACACTGACCGCGAGCTGATGGCCATCCGCGCCATCTCCAAGTCCCTCGAGCGCGTGGATCAGCGCAAGTCGATGATCTATTTTTCCGGCGGCCTCACCCGCAACGGTATTGAGAACCAGGCCAGCCTACGCGCGGCAACCAATGAAGCCGCCAAGGCCAACATGGCAATCTATTCCGTGGACTCACGCGGCCTGCAGGCCTTGTCGCCGGTAGGCGACGCCAGCAAGGGCAGCCTGCGCGGAAACTCCGCTTACAGTGGGGCCGCGGCCACTGCCCAGCTCGCCGCCAACTACAGCTCGCAGGAAACCCTCGGCACCCTCGCCGCCGATACCGGCGGAAAATTCTTTGGCGACTCCAACGACTTCGGCCCGGCCTTCCAGCAAGTGCAGCATGACACCGAGGCCTATTACATCCTCGGCTTCCACTCCACCAATCCCGCGCAGGATGGCGCCTTCCGCCACCTGACCGTGAAGGTCAACCGCAACGACGTGAGCCTGGAATACCGGCAGGGATACTACGCACCCGCTGACTTCCTGCACCAAAAGACCGAAGACCGTGAGCTCGCTTTGCAGGAACAGATGCGCAGCGACCTGCCTGCTACAGATGTTGCGGTCTACCTGCAGGCCATGTATTTCCGCCAGAGTGAGAATCTCTATTACGTCCCCGTCAGCCTGATTGTGCCCGGCTCTCAGATCCCATTTATCAAAAATGGCGACCGCGACAAGGCCTCGATCGATATCCTCGGCCGCGTGCAGAACGCGCAGGGCATCACCGTGGGTACCGTGCGCGAGACCGTCAAGCTCGCCCTCGACCAGTCACAGCAGGTGCAACGCAGAAACATCCAGTACTCCACCGGCTTCACCCTCGCGCCCGGAAAATACAGCATGAAGTTTGTAGTGCGCGAAAACCAGACCGGCGCCATGGGGGCGTTCGAGATCGGAGATGACAAAAACCAGGACAACAAACAACAGAATTACTTCATCGTGCCCGATCTTAAGAAGGCGCCCATCAAGCTTTCCAGCGTCCTGGTCGCCAGCCAGCGCATACCGAACACTGCCAAGAACTCTCCCAACCTGTTGGTGCGTGACGGACAGGAGTACGTGCCCAATATTGCCCACGTCTTTCGTCAGGACCAGCATCTCTATTTCCTCTACGAGGTCTATGACGCTGCCAAGGAGAAGAACGCACCGGCTCCAGCAGCCGCACCCGGCCTCGAGCGACGGGAAGGTGGCCCCGTCCGCGTTCTCACCAGCATCGAGTTCATGAATGGCGGCATCAAGGTCTATGAGACGCCGCATGTAACTGCGGATGTGGTGAACGTGCCGCAGCGCGATGCTGTGGCCTTCCAGTTTGATGTCCCGCTCACCGGTCTCAAGCCCGGAACCTACATCTGCCAGGTGAATGTGATTGACGATGCGGGTGGCAGCTTCAGCTTCCCGCGCATGGCGCTGAGGATTCAATCTCCCGCTCCGGCAACAACTCCTGCAACACCAGCAACCGCCCCGCCGGCTTCAACGACAGCGCCGGCAAGCGCGACGCCAGGACGTTAGCAGCTCCCCCTAAGTGGCTGCGGGACTTGACGAAGGCCTCTCTACAGGCGGAAGATGTGGGCGAACACACAAAAGGAGGACTCGTCATGCGAGTACGCTCTGCCCTGGTGATCCTGTCGTTAGCTGCCGCCACTTCGGCGGCCTCTGTTTTTGCCCAATCCACAAAACCGGCGCCGCAGCCCGCGCGCCTTACCTCTGACGTTGAACGCGCGGCCCTGCATAACAGCTCGGAGTGGCAACTGATCCAACCCCACCTTCCTGACCCACAGACCGCGAGCGCTTCCGCCCTCGAGACCGCGGCGGATGTGTTGCGCGCGCGCCGCTTTCCTGAAGATGCGCTGGATTACTACGGCTATGCCATGGCCCGCGGTGGCGACGTGAGTGAGTTGCTCAACAAGATGGGCATCACCCGCCTGGAACTGCGCCAAAATGATCTTGCGCGGCAGATGTTCCTGCGCACCGTCCGTGCCAGAAAAAACGATGCCCAAGGCTGGAACAACCTCGGCGTGACCGAATATGCGGACCACAACTTCCACGCTGCCATCGTCGACTACAAGCGCGCCACCAAGCTGAATCGCAAGTCTGCTGTGTTCCACTCCAACCTGGCTATGGCCTACTTCGAAGACAAGGACATGGAAAGTGCGCGTGCCCAGTTTGCCCTGGCCATCAAGATTGATCCCGGAATTTTGCAACAGAGGGATTCGGGTGGGTCCACGGCACAGATCATCGGCTCGCAAAACTACGCCGAACTCTGCTTTGAGATGGCCCGCCTGTTTGCCGGCAACCAAAACGTGGAAGCTACCCGGCTTTGGCTGGCAAAGGCCAGCGAAGGCGGATACGATGTGCATACCGCCATGTTGAATGACATTGTGTTTAAGCCTTATATCAAGGACCCTGAAGTCATTCTCATGCTCAGCAACGCCGAACATCTGCGTAAGCGCTCGGTCGCCGCGGTGCCGGGCTTAGGTGAGCCTGTGCCGCTGGTTGGCCAGCCTTTCGTCACAAACTAGCATCACCCGCAGACTCCGCGTTCGCTTCGCCGTACGGGCAGTGGCGGCAGCCGGAATGGCAACAGCTGCCTCGGCGCAGGTGATACTGCGCTGTAAAAACCAGGTAAGGGCCTTCCATATAGCTGTCGCCCGGCAGTAAGTCGGATAGGGGCTGAGCAGGATCGTGCGCCGCAGACGAGGCTCGAGCTTGCAGCTTCTCTTCTTCGCTCATGAGAACAACCCAGCCTGATCTGTCGTGCGAGGTGAGCGTGTAGCACTGGCCTCCGCGCGCAACATCTCCGCAACAGATCGCGTTCGTTGGCGCGACGGCCGTGAAGTCGTTTCCGGATCTGCTGATGTCGCAGCTGCTTTTTCGACTAAAACTCCATTCTGAAATTGAACTTCGCGGCCGGCAACTGCGGAGACTCGTTCTCCGGGAACCAGGATCCCAGCCAGGTTCAACGGATCGGACGCCGCCACCGTAATCGGCGTTTCTTCCGCGCGAGACTCTGACTTACGCCGCGCTATGCGCAGTGACTCAACCGCATCCGGCAGCGCAAACTGCTCGCCAAAGGGCCCATTGACAAAGCGCCCACCCCGGATCTCTCCACGCGCTTCCAGCCTGCGCAGGATGGGCAGCAGGTCGCGCCATTTCGGAGCATTCGATTCCCGCGCCAGCAGATCGCGAAACAGAACGCCGTAACGCAACAGCAGAATTCTCGCCTGTGCATCCAGCGCTGCCTCCCGGCTTTTCGCCTTTGCAATTGCCGACGCTGTGTGTGCCCCATGTCCAAATTTTGGATCGTGCGCCGCAACAACTGCCTCAGGCTCTCCAAATCCCAGCAACGACCATCTCCCTGTCGTCGCTCTAGTAGCTGCACGCTTGCGAATTCCGGGCACCGCGCTCTGCTCGGCGGCGGCGGGTTTGCGGCGCGGGTCCATCATCACGCGCAACTGATCAAAGCCGTCCGCGGAAGCGAGTCCGGCAGTCGCCAGCTCCCACAGCGCAGTCGTGATCTGCAGCTTGGTCAAGCCGGAAAGCCGCTGCAGATCAGCGGTAAACGCAGCGCCACGTCCGGCCAGCAGCGAGCGAATTTGTTGCGCCTCCGCCGAGAGACATTGCGCCAGCACGGATTCCTCCACCGACTTCTCTTTGAGCGCATGCTGCAACCACTCTGACCCCTCGCGCAGGAAGAACGTTATCGGTGCGGCGCTGGTTGGAATCACCCGCCGCGGCGCGGCGGCATTCTCCGCCAGCCACGCCGGGTGCGGAGAAATACGTCCCCACCCAATCACTCCCGCCAGCGAGAGATCGTCCAGCCAGCGCGGGTCATAACCAGCTACCCGTGCTGGGAGAAGAGCACGCTCCCACTCCGCCGCCGGTGCCTCAAATCCTTCCAGTTGCTCAATCGCTGCCAGCAACCCTTCCTCACCAGCGAGTTGCGTCTGCGGAGCCACGTGCTGCCAGTCCAACAGCCAGCGCATAAACACGGCTGCCGTCACCGGCTCGACCTGTTTGCGCAGCGTGCTCAGAGTCAACCGGTGAATGCGCTGCAAAATCCGGCGCTCGCACCACTCAACCTGCTCGATTGCATCCTCCGCGGGCTTGCGTTGCTCAAAGACTCCGCGCATCGCCAGCCCCTGCATCTCCATCGCTAACATCGCTTGCAGAATTGCACGTGGCTCAACCTGCACCAGCGAGCCCAGCCACTCCGCCGTCGTCGGCCCCAGCAGTTGCAGCCAGCCCTGCGTCAACTGCTGCGCCGCCGTGTCGCGCGCGGAAAGCGTCTGCACAGGCAGGTCTTCGGTGCCGTTCAAAACAATCGGAGCCTTCGCCTCATCGCTGACAACAGTACCGGCAGGCAGCGTCAGCTCCGGCCACAGCAACTTCGCATCTCCCAGCCGCTCGGTCGCAATCCACACACGCGCGCCATTCAGCATCAGCTCATGGGCTCGCCCGTGCTGCGCAAGCCGCTCAAAATAAATCGCCCAATGCTGCACGGTCTCCAGCTTCTCAGCCGCCGAATCGACAAACGACAGCGGCAGAGCAATGACCGAAAGCAGCAGATCGTGCAGCTCATGTTCGTCGCGCACATCCGGCCACAACTGCTTGCGCACCGTCTCGATTGCCGCCGGGTCGAGCTTCCCTGCACCGTCGGCAACAGCATCCGGAAAATTTCCCCGCAGCGAAACAGCTCGCGCGCGCCGCTCCTCGATGCCGGCCTCGTCCAGAAACGCATACGGCATCGCATTGATCAGCTCGTGCGCAAACTGCGAAGGCACCGGCGTATCCACAGCCACACAATGAATCGCGCCGGATTTAATCCCGCGCAGAATATCCAGCATTCCCTCCACATCCATCGCCTCTGTGAGTGTGTCCTTCATCACCTCGCGCACCAGCGGATGGTCGGGAATCTCGATATCTCCCGTCATCGTCTCCGGGCACGCCGAAGCGTGCGGAAACACACTCGCCAGCAGGTCATCTGAACGCGAGCGCTGAATCTGCGGTGGAACGCGCTTGCCTTTCTGCATCCGCAGCAATTGCAAACTCCGACCCGCGGCCCAGCGCCAGCGGTTCTTGAACAGCGGCGAAGCAATCGATGCCTGCTCCAGCAGGCCCTTCGCAGTGTTCTCGCTCAGAAACTGAAAAACATCCGCCAATGGAAAACTGTGCTGCTCCGCCAGCGAAATGTTGATGCCGTTGTCCGTCGCCGCAGCCTGCAGCTCGAAATTGAATCCGCGGCAGAATCTTTTTCTCAGCGCCAAACCCCACGCCTTGTTGATGCGCCCGCCAAACGGAGCGTGCAGAATCAGCTGCTGTCCGCCACCTTCATCAAAAAATCGTTCCGCGATGATCGTCTGCTTGGTCGGCACCGCACCAAGCGCCGCTCGTCCCGACACAATGTACGTCACCATCTGCAGCGCCGCTGAATCGCACACGTAGCAGCTCTCTTTCAGCCACGCAACGCAATCCGCTACCTCTGGATTCGCCGCGCTCAACGCGCTCGGAGCAACGTTCCTGGTGCGCGCATCAATCTCCGTGCGCAGATCGCTCACCCCATCGCACAGCACAGATGTCCGCTGCGGGGCTTCGCCCTCCCAGAACGGAATGCTCGGCGGAGCGCCGTGCGCATCTTCCACCAGCACTTTCCCTGAGGACTCCACGCGCAGAATGCGCCAGCTCGTATTGCCCAGCAGCACCACATCGCCCGGCGAGCTGTCCACGGCAAAATGCTCGTCCAGCGTGGCGATCTGAACATTCTCCGGCTGTAGCATAACCGCAAACAAGCTTGTATCGGGAATCGCACCGCCATTGGAGATCGCAATCATTCGTGCGCCGCGCCGCGCATGCAGATGTCCCTGCACCCGGTCGCGCAGCAGGTACGATCCATAGCGCCCGCGAGAACTTTCAATCCCGTTGTGCAACAGCGCCAGCAGCTCTTCATACTGCGCTGGAGACAAATTGCGATAGGGCCAAGCCCGCCGCAACACGTCGTACAGCGCACTCTCGTCCCAACTCTCCGCGCCCACCATCGCAACAATTTGCTGCAGCAGCACGTCGATCGGCTGATCCGGCACCTCCAGCCTGTCGAGTTCGCCCGCCATCATCTTGCGCAGCAGCGCCGCCTGCTCCATCAGATCGTCACGCGTCGTCGCAAAAAATCTCCCCTTGGGAATCGCGCCGCGCCAGTGCCCCGCGCGCCCCACGCGCTGCATCGCAACCGCAACTGCCCGTGTCGTCGCAATCTGGCAAACAAGATCGACCGTGCCGATATCAATTCCCAGCTCCAGCGATGCCGTCGCCACCAAAATCTTGATCTCGCCATTCTTCAACCGCTGCTCTGCATCGAAGCGCATGGTGCGGCTCAGCGATCCATGATGCGCCGCAACCGCATCCGCTCCCAGCCGCTCTGCCAGCTCAAAGCTGATCTTCTCCACGAGCTTGCGCGTGTTCACAAACACCAGAGTCGAGCGGTGCTGCTGTGCCAGCGTTGCCAGCTTGTCGTAGATCTCCGTCCACATCGCAATGCTGGTAATCGAGCTCAGCTCAGCCGACGGCACCTCAATCGCCAGGTCAAGCACCCGCCGCTGTCCCACCTGCACAATCGTTGCGGGCTGCCGCGCGGAATCCGCGCCCACCAGAAAGTTCGCCACCAGCTCAATTGGATTCTGCGTCGCCGAAAGCCCAATCCGCTGCGGCGCCTTCGCCATCCCCGCCAGCATCGCGCCCGGCGAGAGACGGTTCTCGCCGCACACCAGCGCGTCTAGTCTCTCCAAACTGAGCGCCAAATGCGCCCCGCGCTTGTCGTCCGCGATCGCGTGAATCTCGTCGACGATCACCGTATGCACGCGCGCCAAGTTCTGCCGCGGCTTGCCCGCCGTCAGCAGAATGTACAGCGACTCCGGCGTCGTCACCAAAATGTGCGGCGGCGTCTTCAACATCGCCGTGCGCTCTTTCTGCAGTGTGTCTCCTGTGCGCACCGCGGTGCGAATCTGCGGGCACAGATAGCCGCGCGCCATCGCCAGCTGCTGAATCTCCCGCAGCGGACCTTCCAGGTTCTTCTGCACGTCGTTCGAAAGCGCCTTCAACGGCGAGACGTAAACCACGTGCGTGTGCGGAGTCAGCCGTCCTTCCAGTGACGCGCGCAGCAATTGGTCAATGCACACCAGGAACGCCGCCAGCGTTTTGCCTGATCCTGTCGGCGCGGAGATCAGCGTTGGCTCTCCGCGCAAAATCGCCGGCCAGCCCGCAATCTGCGGCTCGGTCGGCGATCCGAACTTGCTCAGGAACCACTCCTGCACCAGCGGATGCGCCCACGCAATATCCGGGTGCGACAGCGCCACATGGTTTTGCAGCGTTTCTACCGGCGAGTTGGCTGTAGCACTCATTGGCTCATTGTAGCTCCAGATTCGCACTTTGTTCGCCCGCGCGCAGCTGCGCATAAACTAATCAGACATAGAGGTCAACGAACATGCAGATCATACGAGGTGCGGAAAGCCCAGCCAACCGAGGGCCGGCAGATTGGTTCTCCGGCGAGGTCTGGATCCAGCCGGTTCTCGGTCCGGATGCATCGCCCAGTCAGCGCAGTGCGGTTGTCTCCTTCGCTGCGGGAGCGCGCACCGCGTGGCACACTCATCCGCGCGGCCAGATGATCTTCGTCGTCAGCGGCATCTGCCTCGCGCAGACAGATGGTGGCGAAGTGCAGCGCGTCACGGCTGGCGACGCAGTGTGGTTCGCCTCCAATGAGAAGCACTGGCATGGCGCCGCGCCCAATCGCCCCATGGTCCACCTCGCCGTGCAGGAAGCCGACGAGCGCGGCGAAGTCGTCATCTGGCTCGAGCACGTCAAAGATTAATTATTTCCCTATGCTCTTTTGCAGGTCTGCTTCGTACTTCTTAATCTGCGTATCTTCGTGGAAGACGTAATGTCCCACGAAGCGGAAGAGCCAGCCGTTCGTGAAACCGTTCTCCGTAATTTTCAGGATGGTGGAGTTGGGATCGTTCGGAGCCATGCCCGGCGACAGCTCGTAGGTCCACAAACCGCCATAGGAAAGATTAGGGTCGGCGATACGCACAATGCGCGTGCTCGGAGGCGCGGATAGCACTTCGCAGAGCGGCATCTTGCCGAAGCTGGAAGTCTCCTGCCAGCACGGATGACCATCCTGCGCCGGAAGCATTTCTGTGGCGGTCAAACCGCTGCGCCACGAGGTCTGCGATTGCAGGTCCGTGATGCGCTGCCACACTACTGCCTGCGGAGCATTGATCACCACCGTGGCCGAAGCCGTATGGTTGCGCGGCTGCAACGCGCCCATGATGAGCACGACAACGACTGCGAGAACGATCACAGCCACAACGACCCCGGCGATGCGAAGAACAGTGCGCATAGAGAAAACCTCAGTTTTTTTTGAGCAGGCCTAAACACTGCGACTGATTTAGACGGAGGCTACATATTGCCTGCGCCAATGTCAACGCGGCGCGACTCCGTGCTCTCCGGGTCGAGATACTCCTCGATCGTGCTCTCCAGCATGCCGCGTTCGGTCAGGATAAAGTCGATGGCATCGCGCCCAGCGCCCTGGCCACCGGGCAGCGGAGTCACATAATGCGCCGCGGCCTTCACCTGCGGGCGTGCATTCGCCACGGCTATCGCGAGACCCACCACGCGCATCACCGGCAGGTCAATGATGTCATCGCCCACATACGCAATCTCGTCGAGCGTGCAATGCTCAGCGGCGACGATCTGGTTCACCGCCTCCATCTTGTGGCTCTGGCCTTGATACACATGGTCAATCTTCAAATCGCGCGCGCGGATTGCAACCACCTGCGAGGTGCGCTTGGTCACCAAGCCAATCTTCAGCCCGGCAAGCCGCGCCAGTGAAATCCCCAGACCATCGTGCGCGGAGAACGACTTCACTTCCGTTCCTTTGCCTTCGGCATTAGGAATGATTGTGATGTCGCCGTTGGTCAGCACGCCGTCAACATCGAAGAGCAGGACCTTGACGCGGCGTGCACGGTCGGAAAGAGAAAGAGGCATGACAGCCAGTTTAGCTGCTTCACTGGCTCTCAGCCTCTCTGTTTCTGTTCCTGCTGTTTACCGCCAGTGGCCTTCAGTCCAGACCCATGCGCCGCCGCGGCTCGACCAGTGTCCAGCGACCCAGTGCGCGCCGGAATGTGGTGGTTCGGCCCAGGTTCCGGCGACCCATACATAGTGATCGCCGTCATAGCGTTGATAACCAGGCTGGTAAACCCAACCCTCATGCGGCGACGCGACCATCACTTCAGGGTCATGATGCGGCGGACCGATACGGATAACTACCTGCGCTCCTGCAGCCATGCTGCCTGCCAGGAACAAACCACAAACTACTGCCAGAACTTGCTTCTTCATCAGTTTCCTTCTCTTCGAGTGTTGCGCTCGAGTACTGGGGGTAGGACGCCCTATTCCCGGCGCGAGTTGTGGCGACAGCCTGCTAATCCACAAAATAAAGAAGATATATTCGTATTTCACCCAAGGACAGCGCGCGCCAACACATCACCCACAAAAGCCAACAGGAAACGGCAGACCTTAGCCGCTTCCTGTTGAGTTTTGAATTTCATGGCTATGTATTCTGCGTTACCGCCAGTGGCCCTCAACCCAAACCCAGCCACCGCCGCGGTGCGCCCAGTGACCTGGGACCCAAGCCGCATGAGGATGCGGCGGTTCGGCCCAGGTTCCGTGGACCCAGACGTATTGCCCACCGTCCCAGCGGTGATATCCGGGTTGGTAAACCCAGCCCTCATGCGGGGGCGGGCCCATCTCTTCATGGATCGGTGCGGGCGGCCCAATGCGAATCACGACCTGCGCTCCCGCAGCCATACTGGCTGCGAGGAACAAGCCACCAATAACTGCGAGGACTTGCTTCTTCATAGCTCCTTCTCCTTACGAGGGATGTCCCCTCGTGCATGAAAGTTTAGGACGCCGGATGCGCCGAGGAAGTTGTGGTGAAGGACCAGTTAGATTGCCTGAAATCGATGAATTTCCAACGGCCTTTTAACTCAAACAACTGGTTCTAAACGGTTTCAGTTTCAGAGCAACAATACTCGTCAGGCAATGCATC
>Ga0302326_10017948_pt1 | contig 14704 bp, 12 predicted proteins | sample Palsa_T0_3_FD_202264 | JGI IMG/M metagenome (GOLD analysis project Ga0302326, IMG submission 202264) | Peat permafrost microbial communities from Stordalen Mire near Abisko, Sweden - Palsa_T0_3 | ecosystem: Environmental > Terrestrial > Soil > Palsa > Peat permafrost | place: Sweden: Abisko... | reverse complement strand
GTGCATGTGGCACATGTAGGCGACGGTCGTCGTGTCGCACACCAAAATGCCGTCCTCGGGCACGCCCTGGCGGAGCAGCTCGACCAGGTGCGCCGCCGGGCCGATGGCCCGTAACTGCTCGCCCACGCTGTGGCGGAGTGCGATGGCCTCCGCCGTGCGCGAGGGACGCGTGCCCACCCGCTCGCGCAGTGCCGCGTCGAGCAGGGCCAAGGTGGCGGCAGCGTCGCCCGCCAGGGCGATCTCCGCCGGGTGGTTGCGCCCGATCTGGTCGGGATCGACATCGAGGTGGATGAGGCGCTGGTCCTTGAGGCCCATGCCCTGGCCGCGGGTGCCGACGGCGAGCACCACGTCGGCGGCGTCGATGATGGGCTGGACGCGCCGGTTGACCCAGGCGGTGCCCACCGACAGCGGATTGCGGTCGTCGATGGCCCCTTTGCCCTCCCGGGTGGTGACCACCGGGGCTTGGAGCAGCTCGACCACGGCCCGCAACCCCTCGGTGGCGTCCCCGAGGACGACGCCGCCGCCGGCGATGACCACCGGGGTCTTGGAGGCCGCGAGGAGGTCGGCGGCCTGGGCCACCAGCTCGGGATCCGGGGCCACCGGGGCCACGTCGGTTCGCCCGAGCAGCGTGACCGGCTCGCTCTCGATGAAGGTCTCAGGCGGGATCTCGATCTCCGTCGGACGGGGACGGCCGCTCGCCATTTCGAAGAAGGCCCGGCGCACCGCGGTGGGAATGGCGTGGGGCTCGAGCACCCGTTCGGCCCATTTGGTGATGGGTCGGACCACGTCGAGCTGGTCGTGGATGTCGTGGAGCAGACCGAGGTCCTTGCCGATGCCATGTCGGTTGACCTGGCCGGCCAAAAGGAGCACCGGGGAGGAGCAGGCATAGGCGGTGGCCAGCCCGCTCGCTGCGTTGTAGACGCCGACACCGGGGACGACCATGGCCACCCCCGGGCGTCCCGAGGCGCGGGCGTAGCCGTCGGCCATGTACGTGGTCCCCTGCTCGTGGCGGGTCACGATGTAGCGGATCTGCGGCGTGTCGACCAGGGCGTCGAGGGCCGCCATGAGCTGGTCGCCCGGGAGGCCGAAGATCACCTCGACACCCTCGTTGACCAGTTGGCGGGCCAGGGCCTGGCCCCCGGTCATGGTGACGGGTTCGCTCGATTCTGCGGGGGAACTGCTCATGGGTTGGTTCACCATTCTCGCCGCACCGCGGCAACGTCGATCGCGAAGAGGGCGCAGTGTACTTGAGGGTCTGCGCAGAACGAAGTTGACGCGTTCATCAATTCGGCGTGCTCACAGCCCTTCCAGGGGGGAGGAGACGGCGATCCCGTCGAGGCGGGGGATGACGGCGTGTCCGAGGTGGTCGATCTCGTCGAGGAACTGGGACCGGGACTCGGCCCGGGGCGTCGCCACCAGGTAGGTGGCGCCGGCGCCGGCCAGCTCCTCCGCCTGGCGGATGAACTCGTCGGTGGCGGCCGCGGTGTGATGGCGCGGGAGCCCCGCGAAGGGCATGAAGGGCAGTTCGAACGCGCCGGAACGGCCGACCGACGACGCGTACGCACGCAATTCGTCCACCCGGGTGCGGAAGTCCTCGACGGTCTCCAGCCGCGAGGTGTGGCGGCGGGCCACCAGGGACCGTGGATTGGGGACGGGGCACCAGCCGTCGGCGAGGTCGACGGCCCGCCGCATGGCCTGCCTGCTGTTGCCGCCCACCCACACGGGGGGACGGGGTCGTTGGGCCGGCTGTGGCAGCGCCGTGTTGCCGTCGACGCTCTCGCCCGTCCAGATGGCGGTCATGGTGCGGATGCCGTCGTCGGTGAGCTCGTTGCGCCGGGCGAAGTCGACGCCGAGGGCCGAGAACTCGCGTTCTTGATAGCCCGCGCCGACGCCGATGATGGTGCGGCCCCCGGAGAGCTGGTCGAGGGTGGCCACCGACTTGGCCAACACGCCCGGGCTGCGGTACGGGATCACCGACAGGTTGGTGTGGAGGCGCAGCCGGGAGGTGTGCGCGGCGGCGAAGGCCAGCGTGACGAAGAGGTCGAGGGCGTGGTGGCCGCCCGTCGCCATCCACTCGTCGTTGGGGAATGGATGGTCGGTGCAGTTCACGGCGTCGGCGCCGGCCGCCTCGGTCGCCTGGGCGATCTCGGCCACGGCGGCGGCCGTGATGAACTCGTCCAACAGGCGCACGTTGTCGGTGGGGAGCTGCAGCGAGACTTTCACGTTCTACCTCGGTCCTTTCGCCTGTTCCTCGCATGCCGGTGTAGGCGTTTGCCGCTTGTGGCGGCCCCGACCTACGGTCGGCCACGCAAGGAACTCCGGCGGGCAGTATGGCGCGCGGTGGACCGCAGGCCAAGGTCGTCCTGGTATCCCGGGGGGACGGGGAGGAAGGACCATGACCATCACGACCGAGCAATTCGAGGCCCTGGAACGACGGGTGGAGCGGTTGGAGGACGAGCGGGCCATTCACCGGACACTCGTCCGCTACGGCTTCGCGGTCGACAGCGGCGATGCTGAGGCCACTGCCGATCTGTACACCCATGACTGCGTCATTGAGCTCGACTTCGACGGCGGCCGCACGTTCAGGGGACGCCAAGGCGTCAAGGCACTGGTCGACGACGAGACCCACCAGTCCCTGCTGCCCGATTGCGCGCACCTGATCGGCCCCGTGGCTATTGAGGTCGAGGGCGACCACGCCATTGCCACCGGATACGCCACCGTCGTGCGCCGGACCGGGGACGACTTCGCCATCTGGCGTGAGGGCTGCGGACGCTGGGAGCTCGAACGGCGGGACGGGGAGTGGCGCATCAGCCACCGGACGTCGATCGCCATCGGCAGCGCGGCGGCGCAGGCCCTGTTGACGGCGGGTCTGTAATGGCCGTGTTCGACCTGAACGGGCGGGTTGCCGTCGTCACCGGTGGCAACGGGGGTATCGGCTTCGGGATCGCCGCCGCCCTCGGCCATGCCGGGGCCGCCGTGGCGGTGTGGGGCCGTGACGAGGCCAAGACGGCGCGGGCGGTGGAACGGCTGGGTGCCGAGGGGATCAGTGTCGTCGGCGCCCGCTGTGACGTGTCCGACGAGCGGGAGGTGCAGCGGGCTACCGAGGAGACCGTGCAGCAGCTCGGCCGGCTGGACATCTGCGTCGCCAACGCGGGGAAGGCGGTGCACGTTCCCTTTCTCGAGTCCACGCTCGAGGAGTGGAACGACGTGCTGGGCACGGACCTGACCGGCGTGTATCTCTGCTTTCGGGAGACGGCGCGGCACATGGCCGCCCGGGACGAAGGGGGAGCGTTGATCGCCGTGTCGTCGATCGCCTCGCGCCACGCCGCCCCGCTGATGCACTCGTACGGCGCCGCCAAGGCCGGCATAAGCGGGCTCGTCCGTGCGGTGGCCGCCGAGTTGGCGCCGCTCGGCATCCGCGCCAACGTGCTGATCCCGGGGTTCACGGAGAACGAGCGCCTGCATCCCGACACCGTGACGGCCGAGTACGACACCGAGGTCGTTTCCTCCATCCCGGCCGGACGGTGGGGAACGCCCGACGACATCGGTGCCGCCGCCGTGTATCTGGCCGATCCCTCGTTGCCCTATCACACGGGCGCGGAGCTCGTCGTCGACGGCGCCTACTCCATCATGCCGCCGTATCTCGCCGTACGGGCCGCCCGGGAGCGGGCGAACGCGGGACACTGAGCGGCTGCGCGGTGAGCGCTCAGCAGCGACGTGACTCGGTCCAGTCCGGCCGCACCTCCCGTTCGGCGATGCGCCAGGCGCCTCCGGGGTCCCTGCGATACGAGTCGAGGTAGCGGATCAGCATGACGAAGTCGGTGGCCCCGTCGGCGTCGTTGGTCAGGTGATGGGCCATGCAGTACACCTCGCCCGACGCCGTGTCACCGTCGACCGCGTAGCGATGGTTGCCCACGAAATGGAACGTCTTGTCATAGCGGCGCAGCATCTCGGGGATGGCGCTCAGGGCCTCGTGCCCTTCGCGGACGGAACGGGGCTCGGGATCGTCGGTGTTGGTGAAGACGATCAGGCGGCCATCGGGATGGAAGGCCGACAAGAAGGCCTCCTTGTCACCGCGATCGGCGCCGTGCGCGTAGCTTTCGGCCAGCGCGCGCAGTTCGACCGCGTCGGCGGCGGTGGCAGTGGCGGCGGGGCTCACAGCGCGGACGCCGTGACCGGACGGGGCGCCGGTCTGCCGACGCGCTGAGGGGATGGGCATGGGTTCATGCCACGATCTTGCCCGACCCGTCCGGTCGATGTCGCCTATGTTGCCGAACGGTCGTCTGTTGCCGAAGAGTCGTCAGGACGGAGGAGCATGGTGAGCGTCGATTTCGAGCGCCGGGGACGTTGTGGTGTCATCACCATCAACCGTCCCGAGGCGCGCAACGCGGTCAATGCGGACGTGGCGGCGGGGATCGAGGAGGGCATCGACCGCATCGAGGGCGATGACGAGCTGTGGGTGGGCATCCTCACGGGTGTGGCCCCGGTCTTCTGCGCCGGTGCCGACCTCAAGGAGGTGCAGGGGGGGCGGGGCGATGGCGTCTTCACCGCCCGAGGCGGGTTCGGCGGCTTCGTGACCCGGGCGCGGTCGAAGCCGGTCATCGCCGCCGTGGACGGGCCGGCCCTGGCCGGCGGGGCCGAGCTGGTGCTGGCGGCCGACCTGGTGGTGGCGTCGCACCGGGCGGCCTTCGGGATCCCCGAAGTCAAGCGCTGCCTCATCGCCGGCGCCGGCGGCCTGTTCCGCCTGGCCCGCAAGATCCCCGAGAACGTGGCCATGGAATGCGCGCTGACCGGGGACCCCATCAGCGCCGAGCGGGCGCAGCGCGTCGGTCTGGTCAACGAGCTGGTGGAGGACGGTCACGCCGTGGACGCGGCCCTGGCCCTGGCGGAACGCATCATGGCCAACAGCCCGTTGGCGGTGCGCGAGAGCAGGCGGGTGCTCCTGGCCACGAGCCGCCTGGGGGACGAAGAGTCCTTCGCCATCTCGAACGAGGCGCTGGGGATCGTGACCCGGTCTGTCGACTTCCGCGAAGGCCTGGCGGCGTTCATCGAGAAGCGACCGCCGAATTGGACCGGGCACTGAGCCGGATCGCGCCGAGCCGGATCCAGACGACGGGTCAAGTCGACTACGACGCGATCCGCGGGCGAGAATGCGGGCTCCCGGATCCGGTAGCGCGCGAGCCTGCCGGACGCAGACGGGAGTGCGCGGGTCGTCGCGGCCGGCGCGAGACTTGCGGACAGGGGCGCACATGAACGGCAATCGAGTGGACCTCAACGGACGCCCGCTGGCCCTGCGTCCCGTCGACTGGGACGCGCTCTTTGCGCCGCGCACCGTTGTCGTGGTGGGTGCCACCGACACCGAGGGGACGCAGCAACGGGCGCAGTGGCTCCAGGTGCACGAGCGGCTCACCGCGCGCGGCGCCACGGTCGTGCCGGTGCACCCCACCAAGCGCGAGATCCTGGGCACGCCGGCCTACCCGTCGGTCCGGGACGTCCCCTTCGCCATCGATCTGGCCATCGTGCTGGTGCGCGAGCCGTTGCCGGTCCTGGAGGACTGCCTCGAGCTGGGCGTGCGGGCCGCCGTGGTCTTCGCCGCCGGCTTCGCCGAGGTGGGCACCGCGGAAGGTGACGAGGCGCAACGACGGCTGGAGGAGCTGTCCTCGAAGACGATGCGGGTGCTCGGGCCCAACACCAATCTCAACATCTTCTGGCCGTGGCGACAGGACATCGGGGGCCAGAAGCTGGCCATCGTGACGCAGTCCGGCTTCCAGGGAAGACCGATCTCCCAGGGCGAGTACCTGGGCATCGCCATCTCGTCGTGGGCCACCATCGGCAACGAGGCCGACCTCGAGTTCGCCGACTTCGCCGGGTACTACGCCGGCCTGCCCGACACCGGGGCCATCGCCGCCTATGTCGAGGGGTTCAAGGATGGCCGCACCCTCATGCTGGCCGCCCAGTCGGCGGCCGCGCACGGCGTGCCCATCGTCATGATCAAGGTGGGCCGGACCGAGGAGGGCCGGGCGATGGCCCAGGCCCATACCGGGCATCTGACCGGGTCGGACGCCGTCCACGATGCCGTCTTCGCGCAGTTCGGGGTGGTCCGGGTCGACGACCTCGACGAGATCATCGAGATCTCGGGGATGTTCTGCCACGTCGGGCTGCTGGCGCCCGGGAGCTCGGGTGGGGTGGCCATCTATGCCATGTCGGGAGGGACGGCGTCGCACATGGTCGACCTCTGCGCGGCCGCCGGCCTCTCGGTGCCGCGCCTCGAAGAGCGCACGATCGACGCCCTGGGCGAGTACATCCCGTGGTTCTTGCGCAAGGACAACCCGGTCGACTCCGGCGGCGCCATCGCCGCGCTGCCCGCCGGGCGTGCCCTCCTCGAGCTGATGTTCGAGGACGGCAACACCGACATCCTGCTGGCCCCCATCACCGGGGTCTTCCCGGGCATGAGCGATGCCCTGGCCAAGGACCTCATCGACCTCCACCGCCGGGGCGGCAAGCCGGTCATCGCGGTCTGGAGCTCGCCCCTGCGCGACGAGTCGGCCTACCGGGCGCTCTGCGAGGCGGGGGTGCCGCTGTTCCACTCGTTCGGCGCCGCCGTGCGCGGCATCAAGGCCCTGGTCAGCTTCTCCTCCTTCGTGGCCTCGTTGTCCGATCCGTTCCTCGAGATCCCGGCCCACAAGTCGGACGCCGGCCGCGAGGCCGAGAAGCTCCTGGCGGCGGGGGCGCTCGACGAGGTCGAATCGAAACAGCTCCTGGCCGCCTTCGGCATCCCCACGGTGGCCGAGGCGGTGGCGACCACCGCCGCCGAGGCCGAAGCGGCCGCGGCCGCCCTGGGCCTGCCGGTGGTCATGAAGGTCCTGTCGGCCGACATCGCCCACAAGTCGGATCTCGGTCTGGTCGAGGTGGGCCTCGACTCGCTGGACGAGGTGGGGCGGACCTTCGAGGCCCTCGTCGCGTCGGCGCGCCGCCAATGCCCCGAGGCCCTGCTGCGGGGGGTGGTCGTCCAACCCATGGTCGCCGGGGCGGTGGCCGAGGTCATCATCGGGCTCAGCCAGCAGGTGCCCTTCGGGCCGACGATCCTGTTCGGGCTGGGCGGCGTCTTCACCGAGGTCTTCGAGGACGTGGCGTTCCGGGTACCCCCGTTCACCAGACAGTCGGCGCGCGCCATGATCGACGAGATCAAGGGCGCCGCGCTGCTGCACGGTGTGCGGGGCCGGCCCGCCGGGGACATCGAGGCCCTCGTCGACGTCCTCATGCAGTTCCAGCGCCTGGCTCTCGAGGTGGGGGACCAGATCGCCGAGCTGGACGTGAATCCGTTGCTGGTGCTGCCGGCCGGCCGGGGGGTGGTCGCCGTCGACGCGCTCGTGCGGGCTGGCGCGCCGCGGGAACGCTGACGCTCGGGCCGGCGCCGGCCGCCGTCCGGACGACGGCTACCATGCCCACGCCACAGAGAAGAACGTCGAGGACTGTGGGGGAGATGCATGCGACTCGGTGAGACGGCGAACGACGAGGCCCGCCAGTTCGGCCGCCCTCTCGACGGGGTGCGGGTGCTCGCGCTCGAGCAGATGCAGGCTCTCCCGTTTGCCACCCAGCTCATGGCGCGCCTCGGCGCCGAGGTGATCAAGGTGGAGCAGGTCGGTCGGGGCGACGCCGGAAGGGGAGCGACCCCGACCGTAACCAGGGAGAACGGCGAGAAGGTCGGGGCCACCTTCTTGCGTAACAATCTGGGGAAGCAGAGCGTGGCCATCGACCTCCAATCGGACCGGGGACGCCAGCTCGTCCTCGACCTGAGCGCGCAGGTGGACGTGGTTTGCGAGAACCTGGGCCCGGGCAAGGCCAAGCGGCTCGGCGTCGACTACGAGACGATGAGCGCCGGCCATCCCGAGTTGATCTACCTCTCCATTTCGGGATTCGGGAACGACGGGCTCTCGCCCTACGAGAAGTGGCCGGCCTACGCGTCGGTGGCCGAGGCGATGTCGGGCATTTACGAGTACTCCCGCCGCCCCCATCAGCCGCCGGTGATCGCGCCGGTCGGTGGGTTGGGCGACACCGGGACCGGCATGTTCGGCATCATCGGCGTGCTGGCCGCGCTCCGCCACCGTGACACCACGGGGTTGGGACAGCACGTCGATATCTCCATGTTCGACTCCATGGTCTCGTTGTGCGACCTGGCCGTGAACTACTGGTCGATGGGGCAGCGGCGCGAGCCCGACGAAGAGCAGAACCTCCCGCTCATCCTCGACTCGTTCCGCAGCGCGGACGGGTGGTTCATGGTGCAGGTGGTGCGCGAGTACCAGTTCGAGCGGCTGGCCAACCTGGTCGGGCACCCCGAATGGACCGAGGACGAGCGCTTCGCCACCCGCCAGGGCTGGCGCGCCAACCTCGAAGGGGTCATCCGGCCGGCCGTCGAGCTGTGGGCGGCCGACAAGACAAAGGGCGAGGCGGCCAGCATCCTGGCCGCCAGCGGGCTCGCCGCCGCGCCGTGCAACGACGCCGCAGACGTGGTGGACGACCCGCACGTCGCTCACCGCAACATGCTGGTGGAGCTGGCCCGCACCGACGGCGTGGCCCAGCCCGTCCTGGTGGCGGGAAACCCGATCAAAATGTCGAAGGTGGCCGAGGGACCCGAGACCGACGTGCCCGGGATGGGCGAGCACACCGTCCCGGTATTGCGGGATCTGCTGGGCCTGGACGAGGAGTCGATCCAAGAGCTCGTGGCTTCAGGCGTGGTGGCCTGAGTACACGTTCCAGCGCACGTGGTAATTAACGACATCCGTACGACGAAGGAGCACGTCATGACCGACGCCCTGGTGGCGCAGACCGCCGCCGAACTGAAGATCAGGAACCTCATCGCCCGGATCGCCCTCCTGGCCGATCAGGGCGACCTCGACGAGTACGTCGACCAGTTCACCGAGGATGCGGTGTGGGCGTTCCCGGGCGGTCCCCGGCACGGGCGCAACGACATCCGCTCCGGGGCCGAGGAGCGACGGGCCACTGCGGTGACCGGTCCGGGGAGCAACACCCGCCATGTGCTCACGACGATCGCGGTGCGGCTCGACGGGGAGGACGTCGCGACCGCCGACTCCTACTTTCTCTTCTACCAGAACACCACGACGGCGCCGACCCTCTTCAACATGGGCCACTACAACGACACGTTCACCCGGCAGGGTGAGGTGTGGCGTCTGGCCCGCCGCGACATCACGCTCGGCTAGGGCCGATGCCCGACGCCCGCCGGCTCCGCTTCGCGGTCCAGCTCCTGGCCGCCCCCGACGGGCCCGGGTGGGCGACGCTGGCCCGCCAGGCCGAGGACAGCGGGTTCGACGTGGTGTCCCTGCCCGACCACCTCGGTGAGCAGTTCGCCCCGCTCCCTGCGCTCACTGCGGCGGCCTGCGCCACCTCCAGACTCCGGCTGAGCATGTTCGTGCTGGCCAACGACATGCGCCATCCGGGTGTTCTGGCCAAAGAGGTGGCCACCCTGGACGTCTTGTCCGGGGGCCGGGTCGAGCTGGGGCTGGGGGCCGGATGGGATCGGGCCGAGTACGCCGCACTGGGCCTTCCCTTTGATCGCCCCTCGGTCCGCATCGCCCGCCTGGAGGAGGCGGTGCGGGCCATACGGGCCCTGCTGGCGGGCGAGGCTGTCTCGCAGCAGGGGGAGCACTATCAGCTGCAGGGTCTCTCGGTGCGTCCCCGGCCCGTCCAGGCGGGTGGGGTCCCGATCGTGCTCGGGGGCGGGGGACGCAAGATGCTGTCGCTGGCGGGCCGGCTGGGCGACATTGTCAGCGTGGCCGCCGAGAACAACGGCCGCAACGATCCGTCGGTGCTCGGTCCGGGGATCACGCGTGCCGTCGTCGAGAACCAGGTCGGCTGGGTGCGCGACGCCGCCGGGGCGCGCTTCGACCGGATCGAGATGAACCTGCGGGTGCGGATGGCCGCTATCGGCGTCGACCGCGAGGCGGAGGCTCGGAGCGGTGCGGTGGGGATGGACTGCAGCGCCGACGACCTGCTCGGGTCACCGTTCTGCCTGCTCGGCCGCGTGGACGAGGTGGCCGATCAGCTGCTCCGCACCCGCGACGAGCTCGGCTTCTCGTATTTCACCGTCAGCCAGCGTCACATGGAGCAGATGGCCCCGGTCGTGGAGCGTGTAGCAGGTCGGTGAGCTCACCCTGGCGCCCCGGCGCCCGGCGGCCGGCGGCCTTTCTAGGAACGGAATGCTCCGCTGCACTCGGCCACCGACCCGGTCTGGATCGGCTCAATCCCGTCGGGGAAAGTTCCGTCGTCGAGTCGTCTTGGCCCTGCCCTTTGCGGCGGCCAGCCGGCGGGCCCGGGCGATGTAGTGCGCGCTCTTGGGGTGGGCCGGGGCGACCCACTTCCAGGCCCCCGGTTTGCCCTCGAGGCGCCACCCGCCGTGGGTCTTCAAGTGGTGGTGCTCGGGGCACAAGCGGACCAGATTGTCGAGCTCGGTCGGCCCGTGGTGGCGAAAGTCCACGCCACGGTGGTCGCGTTCGAGCCCGAGGCGCTTGCCACATCCGGGCACCGCACAGGTGCGGTCGCGCACCAGGAGGGCCGCCTCGATCGCTGCCGCCACGTCGCGGGTGGGCTTCGTCACGGTCTTGATGTCGAACCCCTGGCGGATGATGTAGCGCAGGCTCGATTCTGAGAGGAGCTCGGTGGCGGCCTCGACCGAGACGGGGCCGATGCCCTCTATCTCACAGAGCTCGTCGCCTTCGGTCGTCCCCCGGCGCAAGGCGGCGGCGTCGATGACGACGATGGCCTGGCCCCGGGCCCCTTTGGAGCCAGGGGGCCGGCCAGCCGATTCGTCCGCGCCAGCCGACCCGTCGCAGCTGCCGAGCTGTTCGAAGAAGGCGTCGAGGCGGTAGGCCTCGAGGGCCTCGGCGTCACCCGAGCCCCCGGCCGCCTTCCACAGCTCTTTGGCCCGGGCCTCTATCGAGGGGGCGACGCGGGCCCAGTGGACCTCGTCGCAGAAGATCTCGGCCCGCACGCCCCCCGAGTCGACCTGGTGGGCCCGTAGGTGGCGATGGGCGTGGACCCGGGCCCGGCGCAGGTGCTCGGTCTCGCGGCTTCGCGCCGCCGCCTTGGCCCGGGCGGCGGCATCGGTCAGCTCTTGGTGCGAGGCCCCCTGTTCGACCAGCTCTAAGAGGTCCCCTGTCGATGCGGGTGCTTCACTCGCCGCCTGGGTCAGCACCGAGAGCTGGGACGCCGAGAGCCCGCCCTCGTGGAGAGCCTCTTTGAGCGAGGGGTCGACGGCGGCCCGTTCAGCGGCGGCGAGGCGTCCTTTGGCCGCCCCGGCCGAGGTGCCCGACAAGGTGCCCAACCAATCCTGCGCCGAGGCGTGGCCCTCTTTGGCGTAGGCACCGCTTTCCACCACGACGGGGGTGAACAGGGCCACTCCCGAGGCGGCGACACGTTCGCCTTGGACGAAGCACTCGACGAAGCGGCGGGCCTGATCACCCGAGACCGCCTCGGGTGTGCTCTGGCGCACGACCTCTTGCATCTCGCCGACAGTGCGCACGAGATCGCCGTAGAGCTTCTCCATGAGGGTCGCCGTGAGGGTCGCCGGGGGCATGGCAAAAGGGTACGAAAGGGGTGTGACACGACCGGGTGAACGACGGACCGACGCTGTCAGCGGGGATCGGTGGGTGCCGACCGACTTCCCGGCGAACTCGGTGTTCATTGTCGATCCCTCGCGCTCGTTGGCACAGTCGCCTCCTCAGTCACCTCGGCCGGATTGGCCCGCCAGCACGCCGTCGGCGATGTGGGCCAGGTGGACCGACTCGTCGCCCAGCGTGCGGCGACTGAGGAGAGCCCGCCGCAAGAAGTAGTGCGCCCGGTGTTCCCAGGTGTGGCCGATCCCCCCGTGGATCTGGAGTACGGCCTCGGTGACCTCACGGGCTCGGGGCGACACGTAGGCCTTGGCGATCCGCGCCGCCGCCAGTGCCTCCTCGGGCGCCAGCCCGTCGACGGCCCAGGCGGCGTAGTAGGTGGCGCTGCGGGACGCTTCGGTGCTCACGTGCTGGTCGGCGGCCAGGTGTGCAATGGCCTGGAACGAGCCGATCGGCCGTTTGAACTGGACGCGCTCTTTGGCGTACGCCACCGCCAGCTCGAGCGAGCCCGTCATGGTCCCGACCATGTCGGCGCACAGGAGTACCAGGCCCAACGCCTCCCAGCGCAGCCGCGCCGTGCGGGTCAGGGCGTCGCCGACCACGGTGGGCGCTGCCGCGCCCGCCCTCACGAGCTGGCGGGTGAGGTCGCTCGAGGCGAGCGCCGGGCCGGTCCCGGCGGAGAGGGCGACCCGGACGGTGCCCTCGGGTTCCTGCAGCAGTCCCACGAGCGACTCGGCCCCGCGGGAGTCCCACCCGATCACGGCGCCGCCGCCGACCCAGCCGGGACCGGAGAGCGAGCGGTCGAGGGCGACGGTCAGGCGCCGCCGCCCCGTGGCGACCTCTTCGAGCAGGTCGTTGGGGACCCCGGCGGAGGTGAGGAGGTCGCCGGCGAGAACGGGACCGACGAAGGGCACCGGGGTGGCGTGCCGCCCGAGCGCCTCGGCGACGACGGCGACCTCCACCGCCGAGCTGGCTCCCCCTCCCGCCGGGGCGGGCAGCCGAAGGCCCACCAGCCCGGTCTCGACCAGGAGCGGCCAACCGGTGTCGGGGACGTCCTCACGGTCGGCGTCGCCTCCCTCCCGGCCCTCCCGGTCCTCCCGGTCCTCCCGGTCCTCTCGGTTCTCCCGGGCGCCGGCGGTGATGCGTTGCGCCATGCGTTCGGCCAGCTCGGCCAGCTGTTGCTGCTCCTCGGTGAAGGTGGCCTTCATCGTCCCCCTTCCCAGGGCTCGGCGTTTCGCCCGGGTCGTGCCGTCTCGACGCCGGGTCGTTCCCAGGTTGGTGGCGTTCGGGCCAGAACATTAGGGTCGGGCCGCGCCGGCGAGGAAATCGCACGGCCGTGGTCGACGAGCGCACCGAGAGGGGGAGCGTGGACTTCACCGACACACCCGAAGAGCACGCGTTCCGCGCCGAGCTGCGACAGTGGATCGAAGGCGAACTGCCGATCCCACCCCTCCCAGACGATGACGAGGGCCGGATCGCCTATCTCTCCGCGCTGCAGTCCCGCATGCATGCGGCCGGTCTCTCCGCGCTGTCGTTCCCGGTGGAGTACGGCGGCCGTGGTTTCCCGCCCGAGTTCGAAGCCATCCTCCTCGACGAGATGGGATCCGTCGGCCTGCCCTCGGCGTGGCACTACGGCTACGTGGCCCGGGTGATCTTGCTCTACGGCAACGAGGAGCAGAAGCGCCGGTTCCTCCCCCCGGCGTTCAGCGGCGAGGAGCGGTGGTGTCAGGGGTTCAGCGAGCCCGGCGCCGGGTCCGATCTCGGGGCCCTCACCACCCGCGCCCACCTCGATGGCGGGAGCTATGTGGTGAACGGCCAGAAGGTGTGGACCACCGAGGCGAAGTGGGCCGACTGGTGTCTCCTGCTCGTCCGTACCGATCCCGAGGCTCCCACCCACCGGGCCATGTCGTGTTTCATCGTCCCCATTGACGCACCGGGTCTGACCGTGCGGCCCTTCCGTCAGATCACCGGGGCCATGGAGTTCGCCGAGCTGTTCTTCGACGATGTCCGGGTACCGGTGTCGGCCCGGGTGGGGGAAGCCGGGGAGGGCTGGCGGATCGCCATGTCCACGGTGTCGTTCGAGCGGGGCCCCGGGGACGTGGGCTACATCGCCGATCTGCGGCGGACCATCGGCCGGCTGACCGACGTGGTCCGCGCCGCCGGCCCGGGCGGGGCCGCGCTGCAGGAAGGCCCGGCTCCCGCCGGGAATCGGGAGATGGCCCTGCGGTTGGCGCAATCGATGGTCGACGTGGAGGTGCTCCGTGTCCATGTGCTGCGCAGCCTCTCCCGGCGCACGGCGGGGTTGGCCACCGAGGTGGACGCGTCGGTCGACAAGCTGTTGATGGTCCGCACCGAGCAGGCGTTGGGTCATGTCGAGCTCGATCTCCACGGCGCCGGCGTGCTGACCGGCGAGGAGCCCGAGGCGCTCTATGACTACCTCTGGTCGCGTGCCGCCAGTGTCTACGGGGGATCCGAACAGATTCAGCGGACGATCGTCGCCACCCGTCTCCTCGGCCTTCCCCGCGGTCCATGACGGCTTCGGGACGCACCTGCTTCATTGCGGGTCCAAGACGGCGTCGGTACTATACCGACGCTCGTCACGCCCGGCTCCTCGAGAGTTCCCCACTATCGCGTGCGGGCGAGGAGAAACTTCACCATGGCTGACCCGCTCGTCGCCGCCGACGACCTTCAGGCGTACTGCACCAAGCTCCTGGTCGCGCTCGGCGTGCCCGAGCCCGACGCCGACCTGGTGGCGGGGACCCTGGTAGAGGCGGACCTCCGCGGCGTGCACTCGCACGGAGCCAATCTGATGTCGCTTTACGTCAACCGGATTCGCGCCGGCCACATCAAACCGGTGACCGAGGTGCGCGTGGTTGCCGATAACGGGTCGACCGTGCTGCTCGACGGGGGGCTCGGGCTCGGGCAGATCGTCGGGATCCGCGCCACCGATCTCTCGGTCGAGCGGGCGCGCGAATACGGGCTGGCCGCGGTGTCGGTCCGGGAGTTGACCCATCTGGGTGCGCTGGGCTTCTACACCAACCGGGCCGCCGTCCAGGGTGTCATCGGCCTGGTGGTCC
>Ga0302326_10017945_pt1 | contig 14705 bp, 14 predicted proteins | sample Palsa_T0_3_FD_202264 | JGI IMG/M metagenome (GOLD analysis project Ga0302326, IMG submission 202264) | Peat permafrost microbial communities from Stordalen Mire near Abisko, Sweden - Palsa_T0_3 | ecosystem: Environmental > Terrestrial > Soil > Palsa > Peat permafrost | place: Sweden: Abisko... | reverse complement strand
TCGAAGAGGGCTGGGACCAGCGTGCGCCGATCGGGTGGAACATGAAAGACCCGACGCCGGTGGCCAAGACGGTGTGCGCACTGCTGTCCGAGTGGCTACCGGCCACCACCGGGTCGATTATCTACGCCGACGGCGGCGCCAGCACCCAGTTGCTCTAGCAAGCAATGGATTTCGACGCAGTCCTACTGCTGTCCTTCGGCGGTCCTGAGGGCCCGGCGCAGGTACGACCGTTCCTGGAGAACGTTACCCGTGGCCGGAATGTGCCACCGGAACGTCTCGACGAGGTGGCGCAGCACTACCTGCACTTCGGCGGGGTGTCGCCGATCAACGGGATCAACCGGGATCTGGTCGCCCAACTGCAAGCCGTACTTGACGTCCCGGTCTATTTCGGCAACCGCAACTGGGAGCCATACGTCGAGGACGCCGTTGCCACCATGTGCGACGACGGGATCCGGCGCGCTGCGGTGTTCACCACCTCGGCGTGGAGTGGATACTCCGGCTGCACCCAGTATTCCGAGGACCTCGACCGGGCCAGGCGGGCGGTCGGGCCTGGTGCGCCCGAACTGGTCAAACTGCGGCGATACTTCGATCATCCGCTGTTCGTCGAGATATTCGCCGGCAACATCGCCACCGCCGCACGCACAGTGCCGAAGGATGCACGGCTGGTGTTCACCGCGCACTCGGTACCGGTGGCCGCTGACGACCGGCTCGGCCCCAAGTTGTACAGCCGCCAAGTGCGTTATGCCGCAGGGCTTGTCGCGGCAGCGGCGGGTTACACCGACTACGACCTGGCCTGGCAGTCGCGCTCGGGGCCGCCGCAGGTGCCGTGGCTGGATCCGGACGTCGCCGACCACATTGCCGCGCTCACCAAGACGGGGACCACGTCCGTCATCGTCTGCCCAATCGGTTTCGTCGCCGACCACATCGAGGTGGTGTGGGATCTCGACACCGAGTTGCGGCAACAGACCGACGCGGCGGGCATAGCGCTCGCGCGGGCCGGCACGCCCAACGCCGACCCGCGATTCGCCAGGCTCGCGGTGGACCTTATCGACGAACTACGTTGCGGCCGTGCGCCCGCGCGGGTGGTCGGACCGTATCCGGTGCCCGGCTGTGCGGCGGGCATCAACGGCGAGCCGTGCCGTCCGCCGCACTGTGTCGCCGAGTTCTGATCGAGTCAGCTCTGCCACGCTGCGTGCAGAATCGTGCTGAGCGCTGCCGTTCTCGCCGACCGCACGACCCCTGCCAGTGGCCGTAGCGCGTCGGTGGCGATCTGGGTCTCGGACAACGACTGCGTGCCGATTCGGGAAAGCCCGGCGCTGACCGTGATGATCGCGTCGACGTGTGCCGCGTTCTCCAGCACCCGTAAGGCGCGCGACGGGGCGGGCTCGGGAACCTGATGGTGCCGTGTGGATTCCAGCAACTGCTCCACCAGCCCGCGCGGATCGTCGACGTCGACGCCGGCCGACCCCAGCCCGATGGTGGTAAGGGCAGTGGCGGCGGATCGCACCGCTGACCGCAACGTGTATTCGGCCTCGCCCAAATCGATGTGGTCGATCACCGGGGCACCCGGCAGCGAATACACCGTCCACGACAGCGCGCACAACTCGGGGATCACGAGTTCGTCGTCGGATTCGTCGTAGCCGAATTCGGGCACCAGCCCGACGGCCACGCTTGGATCGTCGGGATGCGTGACGATCACCGCCTCGCCGACGGCCACCGCGTCACGCTCGAACTGCGTGCCCGGGGCCAGCCCGCGGACGTCGCCGGGAACCGGCAGCGCCACCCTGATCGACGGTGTGCCCGTTACCGCCCGTCCGGCCGCCGTGCGCAACGTCTGCAGCAGCGATACCGCGCCCGCATCATTAATGTCCGGCCACGGCAGCCCAGTGTGTCCCGCTGCGACGGCATCGTAGGCGGTGACGGAATGTGATGGTGCCCAACAGGATAACGCGTCGAGGACGTCGTCGGGCGCGGCCTTGCCGGCAAGCCAGGCATTGGCCCAGACCGAGAGCGTTGCGCTTGGGCACCACATGGTTTCGCAGTCTAGTTGTTCGTCGTGGCCATAGCCCATCACGCGATATCCTGACGGCATGTCTGCGGCTGTGATCTGGCTCATCGTCGCCTTGGGGCTGGCCGGCGCGGAGGCGCTGACCGGCGACATGTTCCTGCTCATGCTGGGTGGTGGCGCGCTGGCCGCGGCCGGATCCAGCTGGCTGCTCGATCTGCCGATCTGGACTGACGGCGCGGTTTTCCTGGCTGTTTCCGTGCTGCTGTTGGTGCTGGCCCGACCCACGCTGCGGCGGCGTCTAACCCCCGCGGAGAGCCTATCGACGGGCATCAAGGCGCTGGAGGGTAAAAGCGCGCTGGTGCTCGATCGCGTGGCCCGCGACGAGGGTCAGGTCAAAGTCGACGGTCAGGTTTGGACCGCGAGACCATTGAATGAGGGTGACGTGTTCGAACCCGGCGAACGCGTGACCGTCATGCATATCGATGGGGCCACTGCGGTGGTCTGGATCCCATAATCCTCTGCGAGCTTTAGGAGAATTCCATGCAAGGTGCAACTGCCGGGCTGTTTTTGTTCGCCGTATTGGTGGTGTTCGCAATCATCGTGGTGGCCAAGTCGGTGACGCTGATCCCGCAGGCCGAAGCGGCGGTGATTGAACGGCTGGGTCGCTACAGCCGCACGATCAGCGGGCAGCTGACCCTGCTGATCCCCTTCATCGACCGGGTCCGAGCCCGGGTAGACCTGCGCGAACGGGTGGTGTCGTTTCCGCCGCAGCCGGTGATCACCGAGGACAACCTGACTCTCAACATTGACACCGTGGTGTACTTCCAGGTCACCGTCCCGCAGGCGGCCGTCTACGAGATCAGCAACTACATCGTCGGCGTCGAGCAGCTGACCACCACCACCCTGCGCAACGTGGTCGGCGGCATGACGCTGGAGCAGACCCTGACCTCCCGCGACAAGATCAACGGTCAGCTGCGCGGCGTGCTCGATGAGGCCACCGGCCGGTGGGGCCTGCGGGTGGCCCGGGTGGAGCTGCGCAGCATCGACCCGCCGCCGTCGATTCAAGCCTCGATGGAAAAGCAGATGAAGGCCGACCGGGAGAAGCGGGCGATGATCCTGACCGCCGAAGGGAACCGGCAGGCCGCGATTACCGAGGCCGAAGGCGCCAAGCAAGCACAGATCCTGGCCGCTGAGGGCGCCAAGCAGGCCGCGATCCTGTCCGCCGAGGCCGGCCGGCAGTCTCAGATGCTGCGCGCTCAGGGTGAGCGTGCCGCGGCCTACATGCGGGCGCAGGGGCAGGCCAAGGCAATCGAGAAGACGTTCGCCGCGATCAAGGCCGGCCGACCCACCCCGGAGATGCTGGCCTACCAGTATTTGCAGACCCTGCCGGAGATGGCGCGCGGGGATGCCAACAAGGTGTGGGTGGTACCCAGCGACTTCAACGCGGCGTTGCAGGGTTTCGCCAAGCAACTGGGCGCTCCCGGCCAGGACGGGGTGTTCCGGTTCGAGCCGTCGCCGGTCGACAACACCCCGCCGGCCGAGCACGACGACGAGGACATGGAAGGCTGGTTCTCCACCGAGACCGACCCGGCGATCGTCCAGGCGGTAGCCAAGGCAGAGGCGGACGCGCGTCTGACGGCGGATGGCACCCTGCCGCCGCAGCACGAGCTGAGGCAGTGATGTGGGCGGTCTGACGTCGCCGAAAACGTATGCGGCCCTTGCAGCTTTCCAGGCCGTGGATGCGGTTGGATGCGCGATCCCGGTGCCGCCGATCGCGAGAGCCCTTGACACTTTGGGTGTGCCGCAAAACATTCGGTGGCTCCTCCCTGCATCCAAAGCCGCTTCTGTCGTCGGTCTGCTTGCCGCCGGCAGGATCCCGGCATTGGCGCGCCTCACCACGGCGATGTTGACGCTGTATTTCGTGCTCGCGTTGGGCGCACACCTGCGCGTCCGCGACCGGATCGTGAATGCCATTCCGGCGGCGTCGTTCTTGGCCACCTACGCCGTGCTGACCTGGAAGGGACCAGACCAGGGTTAGTGCGGGGTTAATCACTATCGCGTTCGAATCGGCAGGTAATGGGTACCTGACCAGCTGATGAGCACTCCGCGCCGGCTGACCGGTCTGAGTCGGCGGCGGCGCCGTCGCTGGACCCGTGACCAGATCCAGGTCACCGACCCCGAAGTGATGCGCCGGTCTATCAAAGGCGCCTCGATCGGCAACTTCATGGAGTGGTACGACTTCGGGGTCTACGGCTACATCGCCACCACGATCGCGCAGGTGTTTTACCCCGGCGACAGCGTCAGCGCGGTCCACCTGATCGCCACCTTCAGCACCTTGGCGGCGGCTTTCGTGGTGCGTCCGGTGGGCGGGTTCATCTTCGGTCCACTCGGCGACCGCATCGGGCGCAAGCGGGTGTTGGTGATCACGATTGTGCTGATGACGATCGGTACGACCGGGACGGGTCTACTACCGGTGTATAGCGCTATTGGCGTCTGGGCGCCGATTCTGCTGGTTGTTGCACGAGTGTTCCAGGGTCTATCAACCGGCGGCGAGTACGTCGGTGCGATGACGTACATCGTCGAGCAGGCCCCGGACCGCAAACGCGGGATGGTGGTCGGGTTTCTGCCGTTGGGCAACCTCGCCGGGTTCGTAGCCGCCGGACTGATCGTGACCGGGTTGCAGACTTGGCTACCCAGCCACGACATGCTGAGCTGGGGATGGCGGGTGCCGTTGCTGCTGAGCGCGCCGCTCGGGCTGGTCGCGGTGTTCATGCGCTTGCGACTCGATGAATCGCCCGCTTACCAGGGTGAGAGTCAGGAAGCGGCACCCGACGACGATCCGCGGCAATACCGACACACCATCGCCGAACAGTGGAAACCGATGCTGATCTGCGCGGCCCTGGTGTACACGTCGAACGCGGCCGACTACATGCTCACCGGGTATCTGCCGACCTATCTCAAGGTCTTGGTCCACATCGGCCCTACCGTCGCGCTCGCGATGATCACGGCGACGTTGACCATCCTGGCCATTCTGCTGGTGTTCGTCGCGGCGCTCTCGGACCGGATCGGCGTGAAACCGATCATGCGAACGGGCTGCGTGCTGCTCGTCGTCGCGTCGATCCCGGCGTTCCTGCTCATCCGCCATGGCAGCGGCATTGCGCTGATCTTCATCGGGATATTGCTGATCGGGTTGATGGAACTCTGCTTTGACAGCACCTCGCCCGCCACGATGCCGGCACTGTTTCCGACCAATGTCCGCAACGGCGCACTGGCCATCTCCTACAACGTCGCGATATCGGCCTTCGGCGGAACCACGCCGCTGATCGCCCAGGCTTTGGTGTCCGGCACCGGCAACCTGATGGTGCCGGCCTACATGCTGATCTTGGCGGGGCTGGTGGGCGCGGTGACGCTGTTCTTCACACCGGAAGTTGCCGGTCGCCGGTTGCCGGGGTCACCGCCCACGGTCGAGACCGAGCGCGAGGCCCGCGAGTTGGCCGCGGACGTCGAGTAGAAGCCCACCACGGACGAGGGCTGGGAGACTACGGAGTTTTCGTCGTCTCCGTCATGCTTCCGCCACCGCTGTGAGGTCCACCGCCGCCGCTGTGCGGGACGGCCCCTGACGTGGGCGCCATGCTCATGCCCGGGCTCATGCCCGGCCCGCCCGGGGCCGGTGGCTCGGTTGGGGCGGGGGATGGGTTGGGCATCGGGGCGGCGTTGACAGCCTCTATTCCGAACATCAGTGGTGATACGGAGACGCCGGCAGCGATTGCTGCCGCGCTAGCCACACGCTTGAGATTCATTGGCTTTCGCTTCCCTCGAGGTTTTGTTGTTTCGTTGATCTCGCTGGTCGGCGGCTACCCAGGTAACGCTCAAACCAACCCTGCAACGCCGCCCAACGACGTTGCTATCGGATTAACTACGGGCCGTCATGGTGTCTCGGTCCACATGCCGCACGGCGAGAGAAGACTCGAGCGCTCAGCTCGGCGGCGGTTTGCCTAAAGGGCACTGCGGCAGGTATCCCGGCATCCCGCCGCCGCCTCGGGGGGTTCCCCCGCCGCTGCGCCCGTACCTCCAGCATTTTTCCGCTGGAATGCCCGGCGGGGGCGCGCCCGGGTCCTGGTGGAACGCTGGGGCCGACGGCGGTGTGTTCAACGCCGTGGCGTTGACAGCCCCTAACCCGCTTGTCACTCCTGACAGGACAACACCGGCGGCGATCACCGCCGCCGCGGTCAAGTGCTTTGGGTTCATTGTGCGTGTGCCTCCCCAGGCTCGCACCACGCTGGTCACTAGCTGCCTAGTCGGCTACGCGGAAAATGGTTAAGAACCCCAGTGTATATATGACCCGGACCTATTGCGAGGAACGCACGAAGCGAAACCCGCAGGTCCGGCGGGGGAAACCTGACCCGGACGCCGATCACCCGCGCAGTGCCGACTCGGGGGCGTCGTCGACGGCTGTCGCCGCGGCCCGGTGATGCCGGCGGTATTGCCGAAACTCGTACGCCAACAATGCGAGCCCGACCAAACCCGTGCACAGCGATACCAGAAACAGCAGCGGGCTGACGTCACCGGTGAGCGCGTCGCCCAGGATCACCACAGCCGCGGTACCGGGAATCAGACCCGCGACCGTCGCCAACGCATACGGCAGCACTCGCACGCCGGACGCGCCGACGGCGTAGTTCAGCGGCGCGAACGGCAGCACGGGGATCAGCCGCAGCGATAGGACCGCAAGCCAGCCCCGCTCGCGCAGACGGGTGTCGACCCTGTCGACCGCCCGGTGACGAACCAACCGACTGGCCTGCCAGCCGGCGGCCCGGACCAGCACCAGCGCGATCATCGCGCTGGCAGAGCTGGCGGTGACCGCCAATGTGATGCCGAGTAACGGCCCGAACAGCAATCCGGCGGCCAGGGTGAACACGGTACGGGGAAACGGCAATACGGTCACCACGATGTGAGCCGCCAGAAACGCCAGCGGGAACCACGGGCCCATCGACGTCGACCAGTCCCGCAATTCCACCGCCGAGGGCAGCGGAACAAGCACCGCGACCGCAACCAGGATGGCCATCACCGCGCCGGTCAGCACCAGTCGGCGCCGGGACACCTGACGCGCGGTCACGACTACGGCGGATCCCAGCGGACGCAGCGCGTCGGCGATGCTGCTGCTGGCGCGCCCCGTCACAGGGTGCAGCCTACGGTCCAACGGTGAACAATCGGTCAGCGGACGATCAACGACAGCAGCTTCCTGCCCAATGGGACTGCCGCTGAGCTGTTTTCGCTGTTGACAATGATTCGCCGACCGGACCGCAGCCGCAGCTCGCGCTGCAGTTTGTCGTGCAAAGTGCTGGCGGCCGCCGGGCACCCGCGACACGCGCCCGATAACCGCACGTTCACGTGGTCGCCCTCGACCGACACCAATTCGATCGAGCCGCCGTGTGATTCGGCGAGCGCGCCGATCGGTCCGGCGAGCAGCTCGGCGGTTATCGCGGTCAGCCCGGTGGTGTCTTCGGGCGCAACATCCACCCGCCAACCGGCCGGATCCAGCAGCGCGTCGCACAGGGCGTCGCGAACGTCGTCGCCTAACGCGCGCCAGCTGTTGCCGGCGCGCAGCGTGATCAGCAGATCGGCTGTGCGGACCTCGATCTCGTCGATCACCCCGCCGTCGAGCATCTCGCCGAGACGTCCCGGAGCCTGACGCACCGTGCCCCTGGCCGGCAGCCGGTCGTCGGCGACCACCCAGCGCAGCTGTTGCGGATTCGCGGTGGCGGTGGCGTGGATCGGAATCATGCGCCCAAACCGATCGCAATCGACCGCGCGGTGAACGCCATCACCCAGGCGAGGGCAAACATATAGCCGAACGCGAAGGCGGGCCACCGCCACGAGTTGGTTTCGCGGCGCATCACCGCGATCGTCGACATGCACTGCAACGCGAACATGAAATAGACCATCAGCGCGATGACCGTGGGCGCGGTGAAAATCCGATGGCCGTGCTCGTCGGTCATGCCGGCCAGCGCTGCATGCGGATCTCCGGGATCCGCCGCAGCCGACACCTGGCCCAGGGTCGACACGAAAACTTCGCGCGCTGAGAGTGATCCGACCAGAGCGATATCGGTCCGCCAATCGAAGCCCAGCGGAGCGAACACCGGCTCGACAGCGCGGCCCACGTCGGCGGCGTAGCTGTGATTCATCGCGTATGCGGTGGCGTCGGTCGCTGACATCCCACGGGTCTGCGCCTCGCGGACGGGCAGACTGAGCAGCGCCCACAACACCAGAGAGGTTGCCAGGATGATGGTTCCCGCTTTGCGCAGAAACATACTGGCCGCACTCCACATCGCGGCCAGCATCGTCTGCGGGGACGGCAGGCGGTACGGCGGAAGCTCCATGGTGAACGGCAACAGATCGCCGCGCAGGATCGTCGACTTGACCACCAACGCGGCGATCAGCGCGGAGAGCCCACCACCCAGGTAGAGCAGGAACATCGTGATGCCCTGCGCGCTCAATCCCCACCAGTGGATTTCCGGCGCTACCAGCAGTCCGACCAGCAACGTGTAGACCGGCAGCCGCGCCGAGCAGGTCATCAGCGGCGCCGTGACGATGGTGGCGATCCGGTCTTTCGACGACGGCAGCGTCCGGGTTGCCATGATGCCCGGGATCGCGCAGGCGTATGACGACAGCATCGCGACGAAGGCGCGTCCCTCCAGCCCGGTCTTGGCCATCACCCGGTCCATCAAGAACGCAGCCCGCGACATATAGCCGACGTTCTCCAGGAATGCGAGCAGGCAGAACAACAACACAATCTGCGGAATGAACTGCAGCACGGTGCCGACCCCGCCGATGATGCCCTGGCTGAGCAGACCACGGACGACGGAATTGCCGACGTGGTCGGCGACCTGAACGCCCAACCAGGTCAGTGCGTGGGCGATGCCGTCGCGCAAGGGCGTGGCGAGGGTGAACAGGACCTGAAAGAACCAGAACATCACCGCGAAGAAGATAACGGTGCCCCACAGCGGGTGCAGCAGCACCCGGTCGATACGACGGGTGCGCTGATCCGGTTGCGGCGCAACATAATCGGCCGCATCTAGCACGGACTGGCCCCAGGCGTCGATGGCGTCCTGGCTGGGCGGGGGAAGCACCGGCGGCCGTTGCCACTGCTCGAAGGACGCCAGCTGGGGCCGCAGATCGTCGATTCCCGACCCATGGTTCGCGACGACCGCGGCCACCGGGATGCCCAGCGCCGTCGACAACCCCTCGACGTCGATTCGGCCGCCGCGGGAGGTCAGTTCGTCGCCCATGGTCAATGCCAGCAGGCACGGTAGGTCGAGCCTCAGCACCTGGCCGATCAGCAGGATCGACCGGCGCAGCGTAGTCACGTCGGCGACCAACACCACCGCGTCCGGCCGGCCGATGTCCGGATACTTGCCGGCCAGCAGGTCGGTCACCACCTGCTCGTCCGGGCTGATCGGGTCGAGGCTGTAGGTGCCGGGCAGGTCTTCCACCGCAATCGCGATGCCGTCCACGGTGGTGGTGCCGACGCTGCGTCCGACGGTTACTCCCGGGTAGTTACCGGTCTTGGCGCGCAACCCGGTCAAATGGTTGAAGACGCTGGTCTTGCCCGCGTTCGGACTGCCGACCAACGCCACCCGCCGGATGCCGGCGAGGGCAACCGGGGAGTCGGTGACGTCATGGCACGCGGTCATAGGTCCACTTCGGGAACGACTTCGATGAGCTGCGCCTCGCGCCGGCGCAGACACAACTCGGTGTCCTGCACGCGATAGATAGTCGGGTCACCAAGTGGCGCCCGACGGATCACATCGACGCGGGCTTTCGCGCGAAAGCCCAACTGCCCCAACCGATTCGCCACCATTGGATTGGCGTGGGAGACCGTGCCCACCACTGTTGCCCGCGTTCCGGGTGTCAGCTGAGCGAGCGCGATCACCGAGTCGGTTTGATCGCCTGCGCCCTGCGGTCGCGTACGCATGATCGCCCTAACGTTAGCCGCTCTACCTTAGTAAGGTACTCCCGACTTGGGCGGGTCGTTGTGGCTCGTCAGACCCGGTCGCCGCAGGTTGTGCGGTCACGCCACCGAGCATCATTTAGCCTGGTGGTCGGGTGACAGACCAGTGTCGGGTTGTCACGTACTGGGACAAGGAGCCGCGGGTGTCAGTCGATGTGTCCGCCGAACCGGCCGATCTCGAGCAGGCCCGCGCCAGATGGCGCACGGCGGTGGCCGGGGTCCTGGCCAAGAGCACACGGCGCGAGGTGGATGAACTCGGGCCGGAGCCCGAGCAGATGCTGGAAACCCCGACCTACGAGGCGGTCGCGATCCGGGCGCTTTACACCGCGCTCGACGAGCTGGCCGAACCGCCGCTGCCGGGCGAGTGGCCGTACCTGCGTGGCGCCGACGCGTTGCGCGACGTCAAGTCCGGCTGGAAGGTCACCGAGGCCATTCCGGCCAACCGGGTGGCCGGGGTGGCGGCGGAGGAGGTCAACTCCGCGGTGCTCGCCGCGCTCACCGAGGGCGTCAGCGCGCTGCTGGTCCGGGTGGGGGAGTCCGGTGTATTGCCCGCACAGTTAGAGAAGGTGTTCGAAGGCGTTTATCTGAGCATGGCGCCGCTGATTCTCGATGCCGGCGCCGACTACCAGGCCGCCGGCGAGGCCTTGCTCGAATTGGTAAGCCGCGTCGAGCCCGATCAGCGCGCAATCCTGTCGATCGACCTGGGAGCTGACCCACTCACGGCCGCGCTCAGCGAGCGTCCCACGGCCGAACTCCGGGAAGTCGTCAGCATGGCCACGCGGCTGGCCGATGACCACGGTGTGCGGGCGATCACGGTGGACGGGCCCGCGTTCCACAATCTCGGCGCCAACGCGACGTGGGAGCTCGCCGGCAGCATCGCCGCCGCGGTGGCCTACCTGCGGGTGCTCACCGAGTCCGGCCTGCCGGTGGCCAAGGCCTTGGCGCAGATCAGTTTCCGGCTGGCCGCCGACGACGATCAGTTCCTGACGATCGCCAAGATCAGGGCGCTGCGACGGCTGTGGGCACGTGTCGCGGAAGTTGTCGGCGAGCCTGACAACGGTGCGGCCGTCGTCCACGCCGAAACGTCGCTGCCGATGATGACGCAACGTGACCCCTGGGTGAACATGCTGCGCACCACGCTGGCCGCCTTCGGCGCCGGTGTCGGCGGCGCGGACACCGTGCTGGTGTTCCCCTTCGACGTCGCGATCGAGGGCGGATTTCCCGGTATGGCCGCCAGCTTCGCGCGCCGGATGGCCCGCAACATCCAGCTGCTGCTGCTCGAGGAGTCACACGTCGGCCGGATCCTGGACCCCGCGGGCGGGTCGTGGTTCGTCGAGGACCTCACCGACCAACTGGCCAACCAAGCCTGGCAGACGTTTCAGACCATCGAGCAGCATGGCGCGTTCGTCGATGCGCATGACTACATCGCGGGCCAGATCGCTGAGATCGCCGCCCGGCGCACCGACGACATCGCCCACCGCACGACGGCGATCACCGGCGTCAACGAATACCCAAATCTCACCGAACAAGCTCTGCCGCAGAATGATTCGTCATATTCACCGCTCGCAGCGGGCAAACTCATCCGCTACGCCGCACAGTTCGAAGCGCTGCGCGACCGTTCCGATGCCTACCTGGCCCGCACCGGGTCCCGCCCGCAGGCGATGCTGTTGCCGCTGGGTCCGCTGGCCGAACACAACATCCGTACGACATTCGCGTCAAACCTGCTTGCCTCTGGCGGCATCGAGGCGGTCAACCCGGGAACCGTTAATGCCGACGGTGTTGCCAAAGCAGTCGCCGACGCGGGGTCACCGGCTGTGGCAGTGCTCTGCGGCACCGACACCCGTTACGGCACCGAGGCGTCTGCAGTCGTCGAGGCGGCCCATACCGCGGGGGTGTCCCATGTCTGTCTGGCCGGGCCGCCGAAAACGGTGACCGACGCAGATCACCAACCCGATGAGTTTCTGACGGCGAAAATTAATGCGGTGGAGGCTCTTTCACAATTGCTCGACCGGTTGGGGGCTTAGCGACGATGACGACCACCACGCCTGTAGTAGGCAGTTTCGCGGACGTACCGCTGCACAGCGACCGCAGCGTCGCGCAACCGACCGAAGACGCAGTGGAACAGCACGTTGCGGCGGCTGCGGCAGCGCACTGGTACACACCCGATCAACTGGTGTGGCACACACCGGAAGACATTGACGTCAAACCGGTGTACATCGGCGCCGACCGCGCCGCCGTTGAGTCCGGCGGATATCCGCTGAACACCTTCCCGGGCGAGCCACCCTTCGTCCGCGGCCCCTACCCGACGATGTATGTCAACCAACCCTGGACGATCCGGCAGTACGCCGGGTTCTCCACGGCCGCGGAGTCCAACGCGTTCTACCGGCGCAACCTTGCTGCCGGGCAAAAAGGTCTGTCGGTGGCCTTCGATCTCGCCACCCACCGTGGGTACGACTCGGACCATCCGCGCGTGCAAGGCGACGTCGGAATGGCCGGGGTGGCAATCGATTCCATCCTTGACATGCGTCAGCTGTTCGACGGAATCGACCTGTCGACGGTATCGGTGTCGATGACGATGAACGGCGCCGTGCTGCCGATCCTGGCGCTGTATGTAGTGGCCGCCGAGGAGCAGGGGGTGCCGCCGGAGAAGCTGGCCGGCACCATCCAAAACGACATTCTCAAAGAATTCATGGTGCGCAACACCTACATCTATCCCCCGAAGCCCTCGATGCGCATCATCTCCGACATCTTCGCCTACACCAGCGTCAAGATGCCGAAATTCAACTCCATCTCCATCTCCGGCTATCACATCCAAGAAGCCGGTGCTACAGCCGATTTGGAGCTCGCCTACACGCTCGCCGACGGTGTCGACTACATCAGGGCGGGCCTGGACGCCGAGCTCGACATCGACAAGTTCGCGCCCCGGCTGTCCTTCTTCTGGGGCATCGGCATGAACTTCTTCATGGAGGTGGCCAAGCTGCGGGCCGGCCGGCTGCTGTGGAGCGAGCTGGTCGCGCAGTTCAACCCCAAGAGCGCGAAATCGCTCTCGCTGCGCACACATTCGCAGACTTCCGGCTGGTCGCTGACCGCTCAGGATGCGTTCAACAACGTCGCGCGCACTTGTATCGAGGCGATGGCCGCGACCCAGGGCCACACCCAGTCGCTGCACACCAACGCGCTGGACGAGGCGCTGGCGCTGCCCACCGATTTCTCGGCCCGCATCGCCCGCAACACCCAGCTTGTCCTGCAGCAAGAGTCCGGCACCACCAGGCCGATCGACCCCTGGGCCGGCTCGTACTACGTGGAATGGCTGACCTATCAACTCGCGCAGCGGGCGCGTGCACACATCGCCGAGGTCGCCGAGGCGGGCGGCATGGCCCAGGCCATCAACGACGGTATTCCTAAGCTGCGCATCGAAGAAGCGGCCGCGCGGACTCAGGCGCGCATCGACTCCGGCACCCAGCCGGTGATCGGGATCAACAAGTACCAGGTGGAAGAAGATCAAGAGGTCGAGGTCCTCAAGGTCGAGAACAGCCGGGTGCGTACCGAGCAGCTGGCCAAACTCGACGACCTGCGGGCAAGTCGGGACCAGTCGGCAGTTGAAGCCGCGCTGGCCGAGTTGTCGCGTGCCGCCGCAGCCCACGGTCGGGCCGGCGAGGATGGACTCGGGAACAACCTCTTGGCGCTGGCCGTCGACGCGGCCCGCCACAAGGCCACGGTCGGCGAAATCTCCGACGCGCTCGAGAAGGTCTACGGGCGTCATCAGGCCGAGATCCGTACGATCGCCGGGGTCTACCGCGACGAAGCTGGAAAGGCCGAAAACATGGCATCCGCCACCGAACTCGTCGAGAAGTTCGCCGAGGCTGACGGTCGGCGGCCACGAATCCTGGTGGCCAAAATGGGGCAGGACGGCCACGACCGTGGACAGAAGGTGATCGCAACGGCATTCGCCGACATCGGATTCGACGTCGACGTCGGCGCACTGTTTTCCACACCCGACGAGGTCGCCCGTCAGGCCGCCGACAACGACGTACACGTGGTCGGGGTGTCCTCCCTGGCAGCCGGTCACCTCACGTTGGTGCCCGCGCTCCGCGATGCGCTGGCCGAAGTGGGTCGCTCCGACATCATGGTGGTCGTCGGCGGTGTCATCCCACCGGGTGACTTCGAGGAGCTGTACGCGGCGGGCGCGACGGCGATCTTCCCGCCGGGCACAGTGATCGCCGACGCCGCGATCGATCTGCTGCACAAGCTCGCCGAGCGACACGGCTACACCATTTAGCCAGATGGCAACTGAAAACGGCGACAGCATAGACAAACTCGCCGCGGCGGTGCGCGGCGGCGATCGCTCGGCGCTGCCGCGGGCGATCACGCTCGTCGAGTCGACCCGCACCGATCACCGCGACCGCGCTCAGCAGTTGCTGCTGCAGCTGATGCCGGCCGCCGGCAACGCCCTGCATGTCGGGATCACCGGGGTGCCGGGAGTCGGCAAGTCGACCGCCATCGAGGCGCTCGGGATGCACTTGATCGGCCGCGGTCACCGGGTGGCTGTGCTCGCTGTCGACCCGTCGTCGACCAGAACCGGCGGATCGATTCTCGGCGACAAGACCCGAATGCCCCAGCTGGCAGCGCATCCGGACGCCTACATCCGCCCGTCGCCGACGTCGGGCACGCTCGGCGGCGTGGCCAAGG
>Ga0302326_10017944_pt1 | contig 14705 bp, 15 predicted proteins | sample Palsa_T0_3_FD_202264 | JGI IMG/M metagenome (GOLD analysis project Ga0302326, IMG submission 202264) | Peat permafrost microbial communities from Stordalen Mire near Abisko, Sweden - Palsa_T0_3 | ecosystem: Environmental > Terrestrial > Soil > Palsa > Peat permafrost | place: Sweden: Abisko... | reverse complement strand
GACAGGCAGGCAGTCGGCCGTGAGCACCGTCGTGCCCAGGCTGAGCAGAGCGGTCGCCTGCCCATCGGCCTCGATCTCAGGCTGGGCCTCGCTGTCAGGCGGCACAGCGTCGCCCACTCGCTGAATCGTTGTGCCATGAACCTGATAGCCGCGGAGCAAACGTCGCACGCCAAGCTGCTCGCGCAGCCCTTCTCGTGACTCTAAGCCGTGCTCGGCACCCACGCCGCCGACGCTCGAGAGGTTGCCGTGCGCGCGCGTCGTGAACAGCACGTGGCCGCCCCCGGGCAGGTCGAAGGACATCTCAGCTGCGCTCACGCCAGCCCGCCCGCGCCATTTTCCTCGGGCATCGGCAGACCCAGCGCCGCCTGTAACTCGGCCTCGCGCCCGTCGGGAAGCCGGCCGTCGAGGCGCAGCTCGAGCACCGCCTCCAGGCGCCGTCCGATCTCCGGCCCCTCGGGAACTCCGGCCATGAGCAGATCATCACCTGTGATATCCAGGTGGATCTGGCGCGTGTTCTCTAGCCAGCGGCTGGCGGACTCCTGAGCGCCCAACGCGCCCGCCAGGGCAACGCCCTCCAAGGGCACACCTGCAGCAATGGCACGGAGCACCGAAGGACGCTCGGCCGCGGGCAGCTCCTCGATCAGACGCGGTACAGCGACCGTTGCCGCGGCCACGCGGTCACGATCTGCGCCCGGGAAGTCCCAGCGGTCAAGCAGGGCCACGATCTCGGTGCGCGGGTCATCACCCGCGCACAGCGCCAATGGGAGCAGGAGCGATGCAAGCAGCACCAGATCGGACCGGCCATCCTCGGGGAGCAGCACAAGCGTCGCGCGGGCCGCGCGCTCCTCGAAGCGGAGCCGCGGATGCAGCGCGCCGAGCAGCCCGAGATCGTCCATCGCGGCAAGCGATGCGACCGCGTCGTCTTCAGCCAGCGCGAGTCTCAGCTCTGCGCCGATCCGCGCACCGGACACCGTTCCGAGCGCACCCGTGGTGATTGCCTCTCTGGCCAGCGCGGCGGTACCTGGCTCCACCTCAAAGCCGAGTCGCGCCTTGTATCTAGCCAAACGAAGGAGACGCGTCGGATCCTCGAGGAAGCTGCGCACGTGCAGCGCCCGCAGTCGGCATTGTGCGAGATCGTCAAGCGCATGGCGGACCGCGCGCAGTTTGCCTCTATTCGGACCACCCAGTGGGACGGCGATCGCGTTGATGGTGAAGTCGCGCCGTGCGAGATCGTTCTCGGGCGAGCCTTTAGCGACATCGGGAAGCGCGCCGTCTGCGGAATATGACTCGGAGCGCCGTGTCGCGATGTCGATCCTCCCCGCCTTCCACCACACGCGCGCGGTGCGAAAGCGCTCGTGAAAGGTCGACTCAAAGCTTTCATCGGGATTTTCGCCCGCGAGAGCGCCGATGCTAGAGGCGGCGAGCTTCTGGGCAAGTGGCAGTGCGTCGTCGGCCACCACGTCGAGCTCCCGTGGTGTTCGCCCCAGCAGCAGGTCGCGCACGGCGCCGCCGACCAGCTCCACGTCCCCCCGGCCCGCGGCCACGTCGAGCAGCGCCTCACCGCCAGGCAGATGACGCAATTGCTCGAGCACGACCTCTGGGGCGCCTGCCGACATACGCTCATTCTGGACGATCGCGCTACGCGGGTTGTGGACTGACCGCGCGCACATCGATTCCGGCGGCCGCCAGATGGGCCTTCGCCTCCGGAATCGTGTACTGCCCGTAGTGGAAGATCGACGCGCACAATGCCGCGTCGGCTCCCGCCTGCAGCGCCTCGGCGAGGTCCTCTAGCTCACCCGCGCCGCCGGAGGCGATCACTGGCACGCTCACCGCTGCGCTCACCGCGCTCGTCAGGGGAAGGTCGTAGCCGTTATTGGTGCCGTCGCGGTCCATGCTCGTCAACAGAATCTCCCCTGCCCCCCGCTCGACGGCCTCGGCTGCCCACTCGATGACGTCGCGGCCGGTGGGCGTGCGCCCGCCGGCGAGATAGGCCTCCCAGCCAGTCGGGGCGCTCGGATCTGGACCAGGAACCCCACCCACCCGGACCTCACCGACCCGGACGGTGCGCGCCTTGGCATCGATCGCCAGCACGACGCATTGCGCGCCGAAGCGCATCGCCAGCTCGTCGAGAAGTTCCGGGCGCTGCAGTGCCGCGGAGTTGATTGAGACCTTGTCCGCGCCCGCGTCGAGCACGGCCTGGGCATCCGCCACCGAGCGGATGCCGCCGCCGATCGTGAACGGCACGAACACCTCATCGGCGGTGCGTCGCGCCAGCTGCACGATCGTGTCGCGCTTCTCGTGCGTGGCGGTGATGTCGAGGAACACCAGCTCGTCCGCGCCTTCGCGGTCATAGTGGGCGGCCAGCTCGACCGGGTCGCCGGCGTCGCGGATGTCGAGAAATTCGACGCCCTTCACCACACGTCCAGCGTTCACATCCAGGCAGGGGATTACGCGCTTCAGGTGCATCCGCCCACCGTAGCGGCCGGGCGATTATCTACCGAGCGCTGCTAGGGCCTCCGCCACGGTGAAGCGCTGCTCGTAGAGCGCCTTGCCGACGATCACGCCGTCGAGGCCGTCGAGTTGCTGCTCGGCGCGCAGCGTGGCGACGGTCTGCAGGTCGTCGATCGTTCCGATACCGCCCGAGAGGATCAATTGCCCGTCGCCGGCCGCACGGGTCATCGTGGCGACCTCCTCACGATTGACGCCGTCGAGCATCCCGTCGTGGTCGATGTTCGTGAAGACGAAGTGCTTGACGCCGCCTTTGCCCTCGCTCCAGCGTTCGATCGCTTCCCGGGCCGGCACCTGGGTCGCCTCGAGCCAGCCGTGCGTGGCCACATAGCCGCCGCGTGCGTCGATCGACACCAACACGTTCTCGTGACCGTGCGTCTCCATCGCGCGATAGGGCAACTCGGGATCGGTGAAGATTGCCGTACCAAGGATCACACGCTGAGCGCCAGCCTCGAAGGCCGCAGCGATCGCGGCGTCGGAGCGCAACCCGCCGCCGTACTGCACCGGCGCGCCCAGCTCGCCCACGATCCGCCGTAGGTGCTCAAGGTTCACTGGCTCGCCCGTTTTCGCGCCGTCGAGGTCGACCACGTGCAAATAGGTTGCGCCTTCCTCCGTCCAGCCGCGCGCGGCGGCGAGCGGATCCTCGTCATAGACCTTCTTCGCCTCGAAATCGCCCTTCACCAGGCGCACGGCGCTGCCGTCGAGGATGTCGATCGCGGGGTAAAGGATCACGCGGGTACCACGGCGCGGCCGCACAACCTGGTGAAGTTTCCAAGTAGCGCCAGCCCGTGCGCGGAGGACTTCTCCGGGTGTGATTGCGTGCCGAACACATTTCCCCGCCCCACGATCGCTGGGAACGGCTCGCCGTAGTCGGCGGTGGCCAGCACCACGTCCTCATCGGCCGGCCACGGAGCGAAGCTATGCACGTGGTACAGATATGCAGGGTCCGGCAATCCCTCGCTCAGCGGCGTCGCCCGCAGCCAGCGCAACTCGCTCCAGCCGATGTGCGGCAGCTTCAGTCCGGGGGCCCGCAACCGCCGCACTCCTCCCACCAGCAGTCCCAAGCCCGTCGCGCCGCCGTGCTCCTCGGAGCGCTCGAACAGCAGCTGCATTCCCAAGCACAGCCCCAGCAGCGGCACGCCAGCGCCCACACGCTCTTCGAGCAGCTCGTCGAGTCCCGCGGCGCGAATCGCCGTCATCGCCGCTGGAAATGCACCCACACCGGGTAGCACCAGCCCATCCATCGCGCGCAGTCGCTCCGGATCGCCGCTCACCTCCACGCGCGCACCGACGTGCTCGAGCGCCTTCTCGGCCGAACGACGGTTGCCCATGCCGTAATCGATCACCCCGATTGAAGGCCCATCCACCCTCATGATGTGAGCGTCCCCTTCGTGCTGGGCACGCCGGTCTCGGTCGGGTCGATGCTCACCGCCTCGCGCAGCGCCCGCGCGAACGCCTTGAATGCCGCCTCGATCATGTGGTGCGCATTGGTCCCCGCCTCCACTTGCAAATGCAGCGTCAGCTTCGCCGCGTTCGCCAGCGCGCGGAAGAACTCCTCCGTCAGCTCGTGCTCGAAGCCTCCCGTCGAGCCCGGCGGAAGCTCCGCCTCGAACAGCGTGAACGGACGACCGGAGATGTCGAGCGCGCAGCTCGCGCGCGCCTCGTCCATCGGCACCGTAGCCGCACCGTAGCGGGTGATGCCCACGCGGTCGCCCAGCGCCTCGTCCAGCGCCCGGCCAAGCACGATCGCCGTGTCCTCAGCGGTGTGATGCGCGCCCGTCTCCAAGTCCCCGCTGACCTTCACGTCCAGATCGAGTCGTCCGTGCCGAGCGAGCAGGTCGAGCATGTGATCCAGGAAGCCCACGCCCGTCTCGCGCGTACCCGCACCGCTGCCGTCCAACCCAAGGGTCAGGCGCACATCGGTCTCGCCGGTCTTGCGTTCGATCGTTGCTGTGCGGCTCATAGATCTGGATTCTCGCGCATGCGGGCCTCCATCGACTCCGCGTGCACCTCGAACCCCTCAGCGCGCGCGATCGGCGCGCCGGCGGCCGCCAGCTTGCCCATCGCGTCTTCGCCGATCCGCACTTCCTGCATCCGCCTGCGAAAGTGCCGCGCCGACAGCCCCGAGGCAAAGCGCGCCGCACCCCCGGTCGGCAGCACGTGGTTGGAGCCCGCCACGTAGTCGCCGAACGCGGTCGCGCTGTCAACACCCAAGAACAGCGCGCCGGCGCAGCGCACGATCGGCGCGAGCGCCTCCACGTCAGCGCCGATCAACTCGAGGTGCTCGGGCGCGAGCTCGTTCGCCAGCTCCACCGCCCCCCGCGCGTCTGCAACCTCGACGAGCGCGCACGCTGCGTCGCCCACCGTGGGGCGTGCCACGACCAGGCGCTCCAGCGCCTTTGCCAGCGCGTCCAGGGTCTCGGCGCTCGGCGCGATCGCGACGACAAGGCTGCCCGCCCCATGCTCCGCTTGGGCGAGCAGGTCGAGCGCGGCCAGCTCCGTTTCCCGCGAGCCGGCCTCCCCACCGATCACAGTCACGAGGTCACTCGGCCCCGCGAAGCCGTCGATCCCGACTACGGCTGAGAGCTGGCGCTTGGCCTCCTGCACGTACAGGCTGCCCGGGCCGACGACCACGTCGACGCGGCCGACCGTCTCGGTGCCGTAGGCCAGCGCGGCAATCGCCTGCGCGCCGCCGACCCGGTATACGCGCTCGACACCGCACAGCCGGCAGGTCCCGAGGATCGCGCGGTCGATCTCACCGTCCGCGCCCGGCGGAGAACACACAACGACATCGAGCACACCTGCCGCACGGGCGGTCACGACGCCCATCACAACAGTGCTCGGATACGGCGCCCGCCCGCCAGGGACATACACGGCGGCCGCCTCGACGGGCACCTCGCGCAAGATCACGCTCTGGCCCTGTGGCAGCTTCACCGTCTTGCTCTCATCCACGCCCGCCTGAGCCACCGCCGCGACGTTCGCGATCGCCACCTGGAGGCCCGCCACCAGCTCCAGCGGCAGCTCCTTGATTGCCGCGTCCAGCTCCTCTGGCGCAACGATCAGCGGCTTCGGCTCGTTGCCGGCGGTATCAAAGCGCCGCGTGTACTCGCGTACCGCCTCGTCACCACTCGCGTGCACCCCCTTCACAATCTCTCGCACGGTCTCCTCCACCGAGGCGCCGTCGGGAACCAGCGCGCGCACGTGCGCAGCCGTCTGCCGCTGGCCACCGAGTCGTGCCACCTCCGCGACACCCAGCCGCTCGATCCTCATGTCAGGTGGCGCCTGCCGTGGCCAGGCCGCGCAGTCGTCCCAGCAGCTCGTCGATCCGCGCCGCCTTCAGCTTGTGCGCCACCGGATTGGCGATCAGCCGGGCCGTGCAAACCATCAGCTCCTCGCGGATGACCAGGTTATTCTCACGCAGCGTCGTCCCCGTGGCCGTCAAATCGACGATCGCCTCCACCATCCCGGTCAGCGGCGCGAGCTCCACCGAGCCTTTCACCTCCACGATCTCCGCCTGCCTGCCGGTCTCCTCCAGATGGCGCGCGGCGATCCGCGGATACTTCGTCGCGACCCGCATCACCCCCAGCCGCCGCAGCGCCTCCCTGGCCGGGTCCGGACCCTGCTTGCTTGCCAGCACCATCGTGCAACGGCCATAGCCCAGGTCCAACAGCTCATACACCTCGCGGCCGCCCTCGCCATGATCGGATGCCCGCCCGCCCTGCTCCAGCAGGACATCCTTGCCCGTGATCCCCACGTCGGCGGCGCCCGCCTCCACGTACGTGGGCACATCCGAGGGACGCATCGTGATCACGCCGATCTCCTCGAAGAGCAACTTGCGGTCGTTCTCGCGCAGCTCATCTGTATCCATCCCGAGTCCGGCCAGGATGTCGACCGTCTCCTTGAACAGCGCACCGCGCGGCACCGCGATCGTGAGGCCGGTCGTGGAGCTCATGCGGAGGGCTCCCCGGTACTCGCGAGCAGAGCTCCGGTACCGCGCTCCTCGCCCGCCAGCGCAATATGCAATCGGTCGACCCCCAAGGCGAATCCGACCGCCGGCAACGCACGCCCGAAACGCCCCAGCAAATCGTCATAGCGCCCACCACCGCCGATCGGGGCGCCCAGGGCCGGGTCGTACACCTCGAACACCGCGCCCGTGTAATACCCGATGCTGCGCACCAGGCCTAGGTCGAAGATCACCCGCTCGGCGACTGCCGGCTCGAGCAACTGGTGCACGTCGCGCATTCCCATCACGGCCTCGTCCGCCTCGCTCGGCGTATCGGCAAGCACCTCGGGGCCACCGCGGCGCTGGGACACCTCCAACAGCATCTCCGCGGCCTCGTCCGCGAGCCCAGACTCGGCGAGCATCTCTTCCAGACCGACAAAGTCGCGCAAGACGAGCGCCTCGAGCAGCCCATCGCGAGCGGACTCGGGGACGCGCAGGCTGGCCATCAGCGCCGGGAACAGCGACGCGTCGCCCAGGCCCACCCGATAGTCCTTCAAACCGGTCGCGTCCAGCGCCTGACAGAGCACCCTCAGCGCCTCCACAGTTCCCTCCGGCGCGGAGGCGCCGATCAGCTCGATGCCCGCCTGCAACAGCTCTCGCGGCTGCCCTCGCTGAGGACGCACGCCCCGATAGCAGTGAGCGAAGTAGCAGAAGCGCAACGGCACCTCAGCCGTCGGGTAGCGCGTGGCGACGACGCGCGCGATCGGGACCGTCATGTCCGAGCGCAGCACGAGCGCCGCGCCGGTCTCGTCGAACACCCTGTAGGCCGGCTGCGCCTCGGCCATATCGCCGCGTGCCAGCACCGACTCGTACTCGAGCGCCGGCGTATAGACCTCGCCGTAGCCGCTCCCCTCGAATACGCCTCGCAGCGTGTCCGTGATCGCGCGCACCTCCCGCGTCTCGTCGGGCAACACGTCGCGCGTGCCGCTGGGGATGGGATAAATCATGGGGAGACCCGAGACTACGCGGGCACGGGCTCGATCGCCACCCGCTCGATGCGCGCGCCCAGCTCGCGCAGACGCTCGTCGATCCGCTCGTACCCGCGGTCGATCTGGCGGATGTTGCCGATCTCGCTCTTGCCCTTCGCGCACAGCGCCGCCAGCAGCATCGCCATCCCCGCCCTGATGTCCGGCGACTCGACGCGCTCGCCGCGCAGCCTGCGCGGGCCGGTGACGATCGCGCGGTGGGGGTCGCACATCACGATGTCCGCGCCCATCAGAATCAACTTGTCGGTGAAGATCAGCCGGTTCTCAAACATCCACTCGTGCACCAGGATCGATCCCTCCGCCTGCGTCGCCAACGCGACAGCGATCGAGGTCAAATCGGCCGGGAACGCGGGCCACGGGCCGTCCTGGATCTTGCTCTTGTACTCGCCCACGTCGGCCTGGATCGTGAGCTTCTGAGCGCCTGGCACGAGCACGTCGTTGCCGTCGAGCTCCGTGCGCAGCCCCAGTCGCTCGAACACGAGCCGGATCATGCGCAGGTCGCCGGGGACCGTGTCCCTGATCCGCAGCTCTCCGCCGGTAACGCCCGCCAGCGCGATGAAGCTGCCGATCTCGATGTGGTCCGGGGCAACCTCGTGCTCGCAGCCGTGCAGCTCCTTGGCGCCGTTGACCGTGATCAGGTTCGAGCCGATGCCCTGGATGTCGGCGCCCATCTTCACGAGCATCCGTGCGAGATCCTGCACGTGGGGCTCGCACGCCGCGTTGCCGATCACTGTAGTCCCCGGCGTCAGCGCGGCAGCCATCAGCGCGTTCTCAGTGGCCATCACCGATGGCTCGTCCATGAAGACATCCGTCGGTTTCAGCCCGTTCGGTGCGCTCAGCACGATCTCGCGCCCGCAATCCGCCGTCGCGCCCATCGCCCGAAATGCGTCGAGGTGCGGGTCCAAGCGCCGTCTGCCGATCACGTCGCCGCCCGGCGGTGGCATCACCGCGCGTCCAAACCTCGCGAGCAGCGGGCCCGCCAGCAGGAACGAGGCCCGGATCAGCTCCGCCAGATCACGCTCGATCTCAACCCCATGCACGTTCGCGGCGCACAGTGCGACCTCGTTGGGCCCGCGCCAGCTCACCTGCACCCCGATCGCCTCGAGAATGCTCAGCATCGCGTCGACATCGCGGATCCGCGGCACGTTTGCAACCACGACCTCGTCCTCGGTGAGGATCGCGCTGGCCAGAATCGGCAACGCCCCATTCTTGTTTCCGGCCGGCCGCATCGTGCCGGCCAGCGGGACCCCGCCTTCGATTACGAACTTCTCCATTTTCCGTTCTCTTCGGCGGAATCTCTCGCCCTTCACGGGGACGCTGATGTCGCTCGCGGGGACGCTCATATGGGGCTCTCGAAGCCTAACAGCCATCTCCCCTCTCCAGTTCGAGGCCGCTGCGCTCTACCCTGCCTCTGAACGCTTGCTCGGTGGACCAAACGAGGGATCAGGATATGGGCAGTAGCGCGACCGATCGTGACGATCACGTCTGGGGGTGCACGAGCGTCTGGGGGTAGGCGAGGTCGAGCACGATCCGTGAGAGGTCCGCAATAAAGTCCTGGCGCGCGATCGGTGGGCGATCGAGGACGTAGCGCACGGGCAGGTGCTGTGTCAGCTCGAGGATCGTCCAGGTCAAGCGGTCGAGGTCGTCGTGGGCCAGCATCTCGCGTTGTGCCGCGAGCGTCTGGTAGATGAAGTCGGAGATGCGCGCGCGTACTGGGCGCAGCGCTTCGGCCTGGTCTGCCGCCGACACGCGATCGACCAGCGCCCGGAGCAGGACGGCGCGCCGTTCGAGCACGTCCAGCACGGCTTCGAGGACGGTTCGCACCCCGGAGGCTGGATCGACGATCGCGGCGTGGCGCAACGCGGGCGCGATGTCCTCGGCGAAATCCTCGATCAGGCGGCCGATAATCGTTGCGACGATCTCGTCCTTGTCGGTGAAGTACTGATAGACGCTGCCGGGGCTGACTCCGGCCGCAGCAGCGATGCGGTTGGTCGACGCTCCGTGGTAGCCGACCTCCTCCAGAACGCGAGCGGCGGCGTCGAGGATCCGCTCGACCATCGCCCGTGATCGGGCCTGGCGCGGCTGCCTGCGGTTGATCTGGGCCACGAGCGGATCATCGCAGAAAACGAGTTGAAAGCGAGCGAATGCTCGTCTTACTCTGACGGCATGAATGGGACCCAACCACTAGCCGCAGCGCCGCTTGGCCCGGGTTCGCTGACCTGGCGCTACCTCGGCGATTCGCGCAACGCGCTGCTCGCCGCGCGGGCAGGGATCCTGCAGGCGATGCACCCGGCGATCAACGCTGGGCTTCAACGGCATTCCGACTTCTTTGTCAATCCGTGGAACCGGATCATCCGCTCGGCCGGGCCGATCCTGGGTGTCATCTATGACGAGGACTCACAGACCACCGGGCACACCGTGCGTGACTTCCACCGTCCAATCAAGGGCCACGCGTCGGACGGGAGTCGCTACGCGGCACTCGACCCGGAAACGTACTTCTGGGCGCACGCAACGTTCTTCGAGGCGCAGATCGCCACGCAGGAGCTGTTCGGAACGCCGCTCAGCGACGCCGCGAAGGTACAGCTATACGCGGAGTCGATCACGTGGTACGAGCGCTACGGAGTGTCGATGCGGCCGGTTCCCGGCGACTATGCCGCCTTCGAGGAGTACTGGCGGCAGATGCTCAACCACGTCCTTGCACCGACCTCGATCGCCCGCGCGTCGATCCGCAAACCCAAGCGCCGGCTCCCCGCCCCACTCCCCTGGATGAACGGGCCGTGGGCGGCCCTGTATCCGCTCCTCGTCACCGGTTCGACGTGGCTTGTGCGAGGTACGCTTCCCCCGCGTGCCCGCGAAGTGCTCGAGGTCGAATGGTCCCGCGAAGACGAGCGGCGACTACACGCCCTCGCGCTCGCGGTTCGCGGGGGGTGGAATGTGGCGCCCGCGCGTCTGCGCCGGCTACCACGAGCCCACAATGCCTTCGTGCGAGTACAGGAGCGAAGATGAAGACGCCCCCGACCTCACCTCCTCCTCCTCTACCGTCGAATAGCGCTGCAGGCCGACGTCAACGACCTCCACAATGCAACTTCCATTGCACGTTCTAGGCGCATATTTGGCTCTAGCCTGCCGCTTTCCGGCATGACCCCCAACACGTACACACGTTCGCATTCATTCCGTCCGCACTTGGATCTATCTTACGAACAGATGTTCCCTTCATCGAGAACCTCAACCCTAGCCCAGCGTGCGCTCGATGCGCTGCGCCTCACACGCTCGTTCCTCACGCTCGAGGACGACTATGCCGTCGACTGGGAGGTCGACAGGGACGAGCCATCTCGTGAGGCGCCTCATCCGCATCGAGCGCCGCTGCGCGGGGGGTTTGTTCGCCGTCGAGGAGGCGAGCCGGCTACGGCGCCGCAGCTCTGCTTGTCGCCCGTCACCCCGTCGGCCGCAACCACGATGCCTCGAGGACGAGCGCATCGACTCCTAACGTTGCACGCTCAACCAAGTGAGGAATTCTCATGAGCAAAAGCGGGGAATTTCGATAAGCGTCGATCCCGACATTCTTCGACGCCGATCAACGACAGGCATGACGACGGCCATCGGTTCTCCCCACCGCTCGGCTTACTGCTGTTTGCATGGATCTGACTTCGCTCGGTAACGGTCATACGAGGCTCTATAGTGGGGGTGTGCTGAGGCTCAACGATCTGGCCCATCAGCTAGGCGCTGACGAGCGCACTCTGCGTCGTGCTGTCACCGATGGCACCATCCGCTGCGAGCACCTGGGGCCCCGCAAGCGATACGTCAGCGACGAGGAGCGACGATACATGGTCAGCCACTGGCCAATGCTGGCCGATCTGCGACGGGCTCTGCGAACCGAGCCAAACGTGCGCCTCGCCGTGCTCTATGGCTCGCTGGCTCGGGGCGACGAGGACGCCGACTCGGATCTCGACCTGCTGGTTTCGTTTGCCGACGATCGACCCGACGCGGCGGTCAAGCTGGCCGTGCGCCTGGAGCGCACACTGGGCCGCGACGTGGACGTAGCCCGCCTGAACCGCGTCAAGGACAGCGCCCCGCTGCTACTCCTGCAGGCCCTCGACGAGGGACGCGTCGTCCTCGACCGAGACGTTCAGTGGGAGCAGCTGCACGCACAGCGAGCCAATATTGCGCGCCGCGCCCGACGCTCGCACGCCGCCAGGCGCCGACGTGCCCGCATCTCCATCAACGAGCTGCTCGCCACCGAGCAAATTGTTGAACGCCACGTTGGATGAGCACCTGTGGACTTAGCCTGACCCACAAGGCTCAAGTGGGTGTGTATGAAAGATAAAATTGCGCATCGCCATTTCTATGCGCAATTTTATCTTTCATACACACCCACTTCCCTTGGTCTCGTTAACCCGGATCTTTCGTTAACTGTCCGCGCCCCGGGTGGTCCGGGGCGCGGATACGTCCGACTGGGCTTGGAGAATTGGGGTTGTCGAAGACCTTTTTCCCGAGCTCAGGAGGTTCACTTTGAGGGTGATGCGTGATGGACGCCCGGTAACCGTAGATGTCACGTCGGACGGAGCGGGTTTGGTCTCGCACGCGGGCACCGCGCTGCTCGCCCAGGTCGCGGGGGAGCTGGGGCTTACGAGGGCGCTATCGTTGGGCCTGGCGGGCGTCAAGCAGCGGCGTCGTGGTCATGACCCGGGGCGGGTGATCCGTGATCTGGCGGTGATGCTCGCCGATGGCGGGGAGTGCGTGTCTGACCTCGGCGGCCAGCGTCACCAGGAAGCGCTGTTCGGCGTGGTGGCGTCTGATTCGACGGCGTTCCGGGTGATCGACCGCCTCGCTGCCGAGCCCGAGCTGCTCGATGCGCTGCGCTTGGCGCATGCACGGGCACGCGAGCGGTTCTGGGAGCTGCACGGCGCGCCAAAGCGGCTGACGATTGACGTGGACGCGACGTTGATCACGGCGCACTCTGAGAAGGAGAATGCGGCCGGCAATTACAAGGGCGGCTACGGCTTTTACCCGTTGCAGGCCTACGCTGATGAGACACGCGAGGCGCTGGGTGGCCTACTGCGGCCGGGGAACGCTGGCTCCAACACCGCGGCTGACCACAGAACGGTGCTCGATCGGGCGCTTGAGCAGATCCCCGCAAAGCACATCGAGAGCATCGAGATCCTCGTGCGTGCGGATACCGCAGGCGCCACGCACGGCCTCACCGACTATTGCCGCGAGGCGAATATGCGCTTCTCGGTCGGCTACGAGCTGACCGAGACGGTCCGCTCAGTAATCCTCGAAATCCCGCAGGACGCCTGGGTTACGGCGCTTGACCAGGATGGGTCCGAGCGTGAGAACGGGCAGGTCTGCCAGATCACCGATCGCGTCGATCTGTCGTCTTGGCCGGAGCGCTCAAGGTTGATCGTGCGGCGTGAGCGCCCGCACCCCGGCGCCCAGCTGTCGTTCACCGACCAAGACGGCTACCGCTTCCAGGCGATCCTCACCGACCAGCCCGACGAGAACATCGCCGTGCTCGAGTGCCGTCACCGCCAGCACGCCCACGTCGAGGACCGCATCCGTGATGACAAGGACACCGGGCTATCCAAGTTCCCGTTCAAAGAGTTCGCGCTCAACGAAGTGTGGTTGGAGATCGTGATGCTCGCGCACGACCTGATCGTCTGGACCCAAGCCCTCGTCCTTACCGGGGAGCTGGCAAAGGCCGAGCCCAAGCGGCTGCGCTACCGGCTGCTACACGTCGCTGGCCGGCTCGCGTTCTCCGGCCGACGCTGCAAGCTCCACCTCCAGGACACATGGCCGTGGGCGGCCGAGCTCCTCGCCGCGTTTCAGAAACTCAAAACGCTCCCAGCCGCGACCGGCTGACAACAGCCGCCAGCCACCCAACCACCACCAGCCGATCGCTCGGCCACTCGGCCGCGATCACCGCTGCCCCAAAACGGGTCCAGTGCACACCACCGTTCCCCCGGGAACGCGTCACAGACAACGCCACCCAACCAGATCACCGATGAACAAGCCACCAGCCAGTCAAACAGCGACGCGCGGTCACCCTCACACGCCTACTGCACGATCCGGGTTAAGCAGAGGCTTGGCAAGTCGGAGGCGCTTCTCCATAAAGGAAAGCCACTTGGAGTGGCGCCACGTGTCGGTACTGTCAACGTAGTGGTTGTTGTACTTCCAGTCGCGGGCGCCTGTATTGTAGGGTGGGTCTATGTAGATGCAGTCGATCTGATTCTCGGACGTGTACCGAAGAAGCTGCAGTGCGTGGTAGTTCTCACCATTGATGACCGCATGATACGGCCGTTCCTTACTCCGTTTGACGGACCCAAGCGAGCTCAGCGTGGGGTAGATCGGCTCGCCGAAACGCCGGATGACCAGGAGATCCTTGGTCGACACTGCCGCTGCTTCGCCAGCATCGTCGACGACGGTAGCCCTGGAGCCGTTGACGCTCGTGACTCGGAGAGGCTTGCTGGTCTGAGCTGTACGTAACCGAACCTGGTCGCCGACCCGCAACCCGCCGTTGACCCCAAGACAGACAGTCTCAGGCAGATGGCGCTCGTAGACGAGGCCGAAGCGAGTCTGGGTCTTGAGCGCCTTGACCTCGTGGCCTAGTGCGTCACGAAGTTGGACGTCCTCGACGGACGCGATGAGATCCTCAAGTCGGGCCAAGGCAGCGATCGTATAGACGATGCCGGTCATCCGGCGGCGCGGTCGGAAAGCTCCTGCAGAACATGGGCTTTCGGCCGATAGCGGGTGCTGACGACGCAGGCTCTGACTCGGCCTAGACACCATGTGGTCCTCTGTTGTCCCTGTCGGCCCATCCGCCGATGCGCCTGGCTCCCCCGTCGTAGACAGCTATGGTGCTGTGCGTATCCTTGCCGATGAACTGGAGTGGTTCGACGAGATCACCCTCTGGCCTTGCCCAGAGTGCGGCTTGGCCAGCCGGGCGCAACAGCGTTCCCGCCACCCACGGGCGTGCTGATTGCTTGGCTCAGTGAGCTGATCGAGGATGCGTGCGGGACAGCAATCCTCGGGGGGGCCCATATCCTCGCTAATCGGCTTGGTATAGAGCACACCATCACGACGCTCGGCCAGCAGCACAAGACCGAACACCTCCTGACCATCGCTTGAACGCACGGCCGCATAAATGACCTGCCCGTAGCGAGCAGTGTCGATCACACGCGCGGCGAACTCCGCGCCGAGATCGAACTCGA
>Ga0302326_10017942_pt1 | contig 14706 bp, 13 predicted proteins | sample Palsa_T0_3_FD_202264 | JGI IMG/M metagenome (GOLD analysis project Ga0302326, IMG submission 202264) | Peat permafrost microbial communities from Stordalen Mire near Abisko, Sweden - Palsa_T0_3 | ecosystem: Environmental > Terrestrial > Soil > Palsa > Peat permafrost | place: Sweden: Abisko... | reverse complement strand
TCATTGAAACGATGTTTCGGTTACATCGCCTCCGGATCTCGGCCGGTATGATGTCAAATCGCCCGGGGGCCTGCGCCGCCGCCCCGCGCGTTTCTCATTGACACTTCAGGTGAGAGGCTGCAGAGTCTCGGCAAAGTACGCGTCCCCGCTGAAGGCTTCAGAGACATGAGCATCTTGCTGCGATTGGGCCGCTTGCGTGGCATCAGCTGGTACATCGGACTGATCGGAGCAAGCCTCTCGCTGATATTCACGTTTCTGGTCTACCCCGCGATTGCCGGCTCACATCACGCGCTGCTCGATCCCGATTTACACGGCCCGCTTGGATTCGGCATCTGGAAGTATCACACGTTCTCCTACTATCCAAAGACTGAGCTGTCTTCGTCCCGCGGACCGCTGTACCCGCTATTCATTGCCGGATTGCTCGCGCTGACCAACGGATCGTGGCCCTATTCGGTCCAATTGGCACAGTGCATCCTATTCGGTCTTCTATGCGTCCTGGTATTTTGGACGGCAAAGGCCTTGTGGAACCGACCTCTGGCGGTGCTTGCGGCCGGGCTGTGCGCGGTTGATCCAATTCTCATCTGGTACACCAGCCGGATTCTGATCGAAACGTTGATGATGTTCCTGTTCACCGTGCTGATTGCAGGCATCGTGCTCGTGAAGCATCGTCCGACGGCGTGGACTGCGCTGCTGGTGGGTTTGATCTTGGGTCTCTCCGTCATGGCCAAATCGATCTACGTGCCGTTCCTCGTGCTGGTGCCGCTGCTGCTGTTGGTGCCGTTCGGCACGCGAGTCCGCCCCGCGCTCGCCGCAGTCGTGTTCGTATCCGGAATTCTTGTTGCCGCGCCGTGGACCCTTCGCAATGGCCGAGTTGCGGGTATTTTTGCCCCGGAAGTCGGACGTAACGGCTTCACGCTTCACCAGGGCAACGACTTCGTGGAGGATTTCGCAAGGGCTCCGTTCTCCATATCAGCGCTGCATCTTCTCAGCATCACCAGAATGAGGGCGGAGTCGGAATCAGTCACGCTTCCACCCGATATCGAGGGATTGCAGCGCCAAAATGCGATGGACGCCGCCCTGCGGCGAAACGCGATTGCAAAACTCGAAGGATCACCGGCTTTCTTCTTGAAGAAGATTGCCTACGATTCCTTCTTGTTTTGGACCCTGGGCGAGACCGCGGACAAATCGCTATTCATAGCCCTGCTGCAGCTGCCTGTAGTAGCCTTGTTTTGTGCATTTCTCATCGTCCGCAGACGCCTCGTCATCCACGGAGCCGTCGGGATCTGCGCGGCCGTGATCGTTCTATTCTACTTGGCCCATCTGCCGACGATCGCTCTTGCCAGATACTCGGTGGTGTTGGTGCCCGCGATGCTCATAATCGCCGTGGGTCTATTTGAACCGTATTCGCACAGATCGCAGGCTTTGCATTCCGCAGTGCCCGCATCAGCCTGACAGAACGATGCCGCACGCCGAACCCGAGATAGCCGTCATCATTCCCTGCCACAATGAAGAGGTGGCCATCGGCGCGGTGATCGATAGCTTTCGCGCCGCGCTGCCGAATGCGACGATCTTCGCTTATGACAATTGCTCGACCGACGCTACTTCACGCGTCGCGCGGGAACACGGGGCGGTGGTGCGCTATGAGCCCCAAAAAGGCAAAGGCAATGTCGTCCGACGCATGTTCGCGGACGTCGAGGCGGACATTTACGTCATGGTCGATGGTGACGACACCTACGACGCCTCGGCTGCACCGGAGCTGATACGAGTGCTGCTGACCGAATCCGTCGACATGGTCACCGGGATACGCGAACACGATTCGGACGACGCCTATCGAACGGGTCATCGCTTCGGCAATTGGCTGCTGACAGCGCTGGTCGCTTACATTTTCGGCAACCGCTCCCGGGACATGCTTTCGGGTTATCGCGTCATGTCCCGCCGGTTCATAAAGAGCTTTCCGTCGCTATCGGCGGGTTTCGAGATCGAAACGGAGTTGACGGTCCACGCCTTGCAACTGCGATGCCCGATTGCGGAGCGGCGCACTTCCTACAAGCCGCGCCCGGAGGGCAGCCACAGTAAGTTGTCCACATATCGCGACGGATACCGAATACTGCGATACATCGCGCTGCTCGTGAAGGAGGAGCTCCCGCTGGCGTTCTTCGGACTCGTATCGGCTGTTCTGGTGGTCACCAGCATCGTGCTTGCCGTGCCCATTTGGCTGACGTTCCTGAAAACCCATACCGTGCCGCGTCTGCCGACCGCAGTGCTCGCCGTCGGGCTCATCCTATCGGCGCTGCTGAGCCTCGTGTGCGGTCTGGTCCTGGCGACGGTCACTCGCGCCAGGAACGAGCTGAAACGCCTGCATTATCTTTCGCATTCCATCCGACTGCTGCGTCGCTGAACAGCCGCATGCCGAACCATTGCGGAAGGTTTTTTCGATTTGCAATCGTCGGCGTCATAGGGTTCGGCGTTGATGCGGGCGTGGTAGCGGCTCTGATCCGCGTTCTCGCGGTGGACGCTTACCAGGCACGAATCTGCTCCTACTTTTTCGCGGCGGCAACCACGTGGTGGCTCAACCGCCGGTTCACCTTCCATTCAGCGAGTCCCCCCGCCCGGGAATTCCTGACGTTCCTCCTCGCCAACGCCTTTGGGGCATTGATCAATCTGGGAGTTTATAGCGCGATCATCGCTTGGCGCGGCTCGGGCGGATGGATACCCGTGATTGCGGTCGCGATCGGTTCGCTTGCCGGGCTTTTCACCAACTTTTTTCTGTCATCCAAACTGGTGTTTGCCAAGGGTCAATTTGCGGCGTCGAACTGTCCGACGCGGCGCGAGTAGTATAGGGGTGACGTATGATCGTGCGGTGAACAAGGTGTCGCGCTGCGTAGTCATCCTCTCGTCGAAGTCTTCCGGATCGAGTGCACTGCAAAGACTTCTGTGCAGCGGCACGAACGCGAGGCATATCGAACACACGCGACATGCTGAATCCGAAACTCTTTATTGGACCAAGGCCGCTTCGATCCTCGGGATGCCGCAATTGCCGCTTCTCGACAGCGAAGTTCCGATCCCGGCCCCCAAGGCGAGAAAGGACCTCATCACCCTGCTCGCACAGAACGCACCGGAGTTTTCAGCGCCCGCCGACGCGCGCACTCTCGTACTCGAGGGCTGGCGGGCGCTCTGCATGCATTATTCGCCGGTGTTCGTGGAGAAGTCTCCTCACCATATCCATCAGTGGTCGTGCCTCGAGCTGATGGCGGATGCGGCCTCGCGGATGCCCGAAATAGATTTTCGCTTCATCGGGTTGGTGCGAAATCCGATGGACGCGCTTTACTCGACATGGAGCCGTTGGCGATTGCCGCCGCAAAAAATCCAGTTCGAATGGCTCGAAGCGCATCAAAATCTCTTGCGGTTCAAGGATCTCGTCGGCGCTCGTATGACGGTGGTCCGCTACGAATCCCTCGCGGCAGACGACGGCGTCGCCAGAGAGTTATTGCGCAGCTTGGAGATCGAAGGGACCGCGGCCGGCGCCGCCGCCCTGATGCATGGAAACTCGATGCTGAAGTGGAAGCGCGACCCGCGATATGGATTCGAGCTCGATTCGAGGGTGGCGGCGCTTGCCGCAGAATTCGGCTACACGCGTGATGAGCTGACGAACCATTCGAGTTACCGCTGGACGCTGCATCACATGCTGACAAGAGCGATGCATCTCGCATGGTTTCGGCCGATACAACGCGCCAGGGCGTCTCTGAGAAGAGTTCTGCGCCGTCCCCAGGGCGGCCCGGATCCGCCGAACCCTCCTTCGGCAACATGAAGCCGCCACCCGCCGTCCCCCGCCGCAGTATCGGCTACATCCCGACGCTGGACGGCCTACGGGCGATTGCGATCACCCTGGTGATCGGCCTGCACGCCCGGGCGCTCGATCCCGCCGTGCCCGCCGTTCTCGCGAACGGGTACGTCGGAGTCCTTATTTTCTTCGCGCTGAGCGGGTATCTGATTACCACCCACTTGCTTCGCGAGCACGATGCCACCGGACGGATCTCGATCCGGAATTTCTATGAGCGGCGGGCGTTCCGCATCCTGCCGCCGGCGATCCTGTACCTCGCGGTGCTCGCGGCGTTGGCAAGTAGCGGCATCATCGTCTGCGAGTGGCCGTCCATTCGCGCTGCGCTGTTCTTCTACGCGAATTATGCGGATCACCGCTGGGCGGTTGGCCACTTCTGGTCGCTCTCCGTCGAGGAGCACTTCTACTTGCTGTGGCCGGCACTGTTGATCGCCTTCGGCGTTCGCAGGGGCTGGCGGACCGCTTTGATCTTGGTGGTTGCGGTAACCCTGTTGCGGGTATTGGTCGATCGGTATGGGTTTTTCAGCGGCTTGTTTCAGGACATCGAACATGCCAACTATCACTCGGATTTGATTTCAGACACGATTTTGTGGGGCTGCGCTCTGGCCTTCTGCTTGCGTCGACCGGTCTATACGCTCGGCTCGGTAAGTTCCAGCGTGCTTGCCGTGGCGGCGGCAATCGTGCTGTTGGCGCCTTCCAGCTGGAACTTGAACCGCATGACATCGCTGATGCACATCGTGCCGACGATACTGCTCGGGGCTATCGTCGTGGCGCCCAACGCTCCGATTGGAAGATTTCTGGAGCTTCCTCCCGTGCGCTACATTGGCCGGCTTTCCTACAGTCTGTATCTGTGGCAACAACTGTTTCTCACAGGGCCCGGACCGCATCTTCCCCTGCCGCTGGCGCTCGCCGCCGTTTTCGCTTGCGCGTTGTTGAGCTACCAGTTCGTTGAACGGCCCTCGATCCGGCTCGGCCGCAACTTGCTCGAGCGCCGTAGCGTCACCTGAGAGTCTGAGTATCCCCCTCATCCGCGAAAGGTCCTTGGGACGGCACGAGTATGAAGCCGAGCTCCGATTGCGCAATCACGCGGTAATTTCTGCGGATGACCAGGTTGCAAGCCGGCGGCAATTGACCGGATCCGAAGCCCCCTTTGTAGTGCTCTACCTGCAGGATGGGTAGTTGCTTACCGTCGAAAATCGAGTCGCATTCTGTCAAAGGCTCCTTGCCGACAATGAGCCTTTGACCAAAATTGAAATAATCGAGCGTGAACTGTTGGTGGGCCCAGTAACACAGATCGGGCACCTCGCAAGCAGCGCGACCCTGTCCCTTGTCGGCTATGAGGCGCACTTCGAGCTGCGTCTCCTTCTCCAGGCCGTCAAGATTGCGTATTTCAGCCCACGTCTTCGGCATCAAGCTTGCAGCGTATACGCCGAGATACACGCCCAGCAGCAATATCAGCACCGGGCCGAGCGTGATCGGCCGCGCTATGCCCGGCAATCGCCGCGACCAAAGCTCTTCGACCGCCAGCGCGGCGCAAAGACTTGCGGCGATCATGAGATCGAAGAACGCATTGATGTCGACCCCGAACCCGCCGGAGGCGCCAAACGCCACGACACCGGCGGTGAGCAAATATACCAGGGCAAACTCGTTGCGCTCACTGCGAAACGCGTGCGGCAGCAGACAGAGGGAAAGCGCGATGATCGGCGCGAAGACCTTCAGCACCTTGCGCGTAGCCTTGATCGCTTGATGCACCGAATATGCTCTTGCAGAGGGCAGGCTCTCGAAGAATGCAGGTCCGTACAACCACCAGACAATGACGGCGATGAGGGCAAGCAACAGCGAGGAACAGACTATCCATGTGATGAACGCCGATTTGGACCGGCGCATGAGCCACCATGTCGTGGCGATCGGCAGAGGGATCAGCAGATGCTTTGTCCAGCCTCCCGCGAGAATCAGCAGCGATCCCAACACGATCGCGCGCGTAGAGGCCTTGCCGCGCCAGATGACGAGCACACCGGTGGTCATGATGGCGTGCGCCAACCACTGGGGATCGTTCATGCCCACGTAATACTGGCCCCAGGTGAGAGCGAAGGCCGCGAATAAGCCGGCTCCCAACCATGCAATACGGGCGCTCGAGCCGCTGCTGCGCAACCACGCATAGAGGTTGAGGGCGACGATCGCCATGCTCGCCAAGGCCACGAATCGCCCGGCGAATATATTGTCGCCCGTCAGCCGGCCCGCGAGGCCGACGATGTAGAAGGAGAGGGGCGGGTAATTATTGATGATCAGGCTGCCGGGGGCGGGATACAGCTCACCCCCGCGCATTGCTACTTGTTCGAAGAACGCATTCCAGCCCTCGTTGGGATCGAGGGGAACGAATCGTCCCAGCGTGAGCAACGGCCGGACCAGTCCCGCCACGATCACCGCGCCGATGAGGGCAAGACCGCTCCCATACAAGCTCGCCGATGCGGATATTCGCGGGGAATCGACGGCGCTCATCGGCGAAAACTACCAGATATCCGTGGCTTGGAGGCAAGTATCGGAAAGAACGTGCCGAGCCCGTCGCGAATACCGATCTTGAGCGCAGCATCGCAAAACCAGGCCATCACCAGAAATATCGCCCCGCCCACGGCGGCAGCGGCTACGACGCCCGGCGCGTCGGGAATCGCCTGCGCAGTGAGCCACGCCGCCGCAGCCGACAGCGCAGCGAGCGCGGCGAGGAACGCTCCCGAGCGCGTCAACTGAGCGGCGATCGGCGCAAACAACGGCGGCGCGACCCACACGCCGGCGACGACCACGACGAGGCTCGCGAGGATGCGCGCGACGCCGGCGGCCACCAATCCCAACGGGCCGGAGAACAACACCATGCTGCCGATCAGCACGACATATTGGAGTGCATCGACGAAGAACAATCGCGGCACCGCTCCCGTTGCAGTGAGCAGCGGCACGATGGCCTGGAATAACAGTTCGAACAGGTAGCCGACGGCAAGCAGCACCACCATCGGCGAAGTGCCCGCCCAGGCGGGCCCCAGGACCCGCTGTTCGAGCGGACCGGCGAGCGCCACCAGCAAAGCCGTGGCCGGCAGCAAGAAGCACATGAGCGCGATCACGTGGGAGCGGAGCGCGGCAGTGAGTCGGCTTGGATCCGAGCGAAGCTGCGTGTATAGCGGCATCGCCACCGAACCCACTGCTTCGTTCGCAAGTTGATTCGGCGTCTCGGAAAGCTTGTCGGCGAGAGAGAATAGTCCCAGGGAGGCAACGCCCAATCGCGTCGAGATCAGGACCTTCAAGATCAGATCCGAGGCGACGCCGAGGAGAGCGATGGCAAACATCCAGCGGCCGAAGGCAATGAGGTGCTGCCCCGCCGCGTGCCGCAGACGAAAGCGCGGTACGTGCGGCGCGGCCACATAGCTCGAGGCGGTGAGCATGGCGGCACCGGCGATCTTTCCTAGAATGATCGCGATTCCACCGAGGGGTGCGGCCAAGGACACGGCAACCCCGAGTTCGACCACCACCGTGCCGATTCCGATCAGGGCGAGCTTCGAGAAGTTCATTTCCCGGATGAGGTCGGCAAGGCGTGGGCTCGCAACCGACGCAATCAGCGGTACGAGCGCGAGCAGTCGAATCGGCAGTGCCGCCCGCGGGTCGTCGAACAGCCGCGCGATGAGCGGCGCGGCGAGCATCAGGGCCACGCAGACGATGGCGCCGCGCAGGAGATTGATCGACCACGCGAGATCGTAGTGCGCATCGTCGCGGACCGAGGATTGTACGATCGCCGTCGTCATGCCGGTCTCGGTGGCACCCATCGCCGTCGTGACGGCAACCGAGGCAATGGCAACGAGTCCGAAATCCTGAGGCGTCAGCAGCCGCCCGAGGATCAGCGTTCCGAGAAGGTAGAGCGCCTTCGAGAGTACCTTCTGGACACCATTCCAAATGAATGCGCGGCCGGCGCGGCGCTCTTCGCTCGCTTGCACGGAACCTAAACCGGTTTACTTTTCATGGATGCCCGCAGCCAGGCCGCGCAGCAGATCGACGACATAGGCGCGGCCATTGACTTTGCGCAGGTAATCGCCGCGCGCGGCACCGAGCGTCCAGCGCTTTGCTCCGCGACTGAGCTCATAAAAGAGCCGAGCGAGGAACGAAATGTGGCCACGGCGCAGTTCGCGCCCGAACCAGCCGCCCGTAGAGCGGGCGTAATTGGCATAAACCACCGCCATGTCGTTGTTATCGCGCCACTGCAAGTGCGTCACCGTGATCTGCGGTAGATAGTGAATGGGGTAGCCCTTTTGCAGGGCCCGGTAGGCCCATTCGGGATCCTCGCAATAGCGCACGAGCTCGGTCTCATCGAGCGGCCCCACCGCTCGAAAGGCGGCGAGTTCGGCCCCGAAATTGCCGCCGCAAAAGTGATCACCCTTCAAGGGGGCCGAGGTGAACACTCGCGGCGTCGGCGAGGTCGAAGTCGACGGAGCACCGGCCTCCTCCCCCAGCACCCGCCCGGTCGCAATCTGTCCAGGCCGCGCGGTGAGCGCCGCATGCATCTCCTCGACCCAGCGCGCGTCGGGGATGCAATCATCGTCGGTGGTTGCGAAGAACCGCGTACTGACGCGAGCGATACCCGCATTGCGGCCGGCCGCAGCGCCGCGCAGGGTCGAGTGGACGTATTGAACGCGCAAGCCCCAGGCCGCGAACTCCGCCAGCATCGGCGCCATTGCGCCGGGTACGCCCTGGTGCGCGAGGATGAGTTCGACCGGACGCATCGAGCCCTTCGCGATCGCACCCACCGAATCGCGCAGGCAATCGCGGCCCAGGGTGGGTATCACGACGGTGAGATCATTGGCGATGGGTGTTGCCGTTCGCATCATAAGTTAAGTTTACGCATCACTCGCAAGCCATTATAATCGCAACCCTAGGCGAGTCATGCGCCGCGAATAATTTAGCATCTCGCGCGGCGCTCGAAGGATTTCAATGGCTCCAATCCAGCCGGCCGACCTGTCTGAAAGGTTCTCTCGCGACGGTTTCGCGGTGCTCGAGCACATCACCACGGCGGATGACATTGCCCGAGTCAGAAGTTTGCTGGACCCCTTGTTCGAGCAATTCGAGTTGCTCGGGGAGCGTGCGTTCGATTTGGCGGGACCGCGAGCCCCGGGCGAGGCGCCGAAATCCCCGGAGGTCAACGAGGCCGCCGTGCTCGTCCCGGAGTTGCGCGAGACGCTGACGTATCAGCGCTGCCGTGAGGTGGCGCGCAAACTGCTCGGCGTGCCCGTAGGCTACCAATTCGATCACGCCATCTATAAGCCCCCGCACAATGAGACGCCGACGGCCTGGCATCAAGACGAAGCCTACAACCAGGAGCCAATTCCGCTGCGCTCGATTCACTTTTGGATTCCGCTGCAGACCGCGACCGTGCAGAACGGCTGCATGTGGTTCATGCCCGGCTCTCACCACGGGCCGCTGCTCACCCATCGAATTGCCAGCCGGCGCGGGGCCGGCGGCACGCTTGCCGTCGATGGCCTCGATGCCTCCGCGGCGGTCGCGTGTCCGCTGGCGCTGGGGGGCGCAACTATCCATCATCCGCTGACGCTGCATTACACGGGCGCGAACCAATCGAGTGATTACCGCCGCGCCTGGATTCTGCATTTCGGTGCGTACGGCAAAGTCAGGCGACTGTTCCATCCCAAGAGCATCGCCGCTAAGCTGCGGACGTGGATGCCGCGCAACCGCCCAGCCTGAGCCATAGCTGCCCGTCGCCCGGCGCGTTTGGAGCGCGCCGCCTGGTGGTAATTTCGCCCCACTTGGATGATGCGGTCATGTCGGTGGGCGCAACGATCGCGTGGGCGATCCGCAGCGGCACGGAAGTCGAGGTACTCACTGTATTCGGCTACGGGCCGGTCTCGATGGCACGGGCCGGCCCCTGGGACACCCGCTCCGGATTCAAGACCGAGGCCGAGGCATGCCGGGTGCGCCGCGCCGAGGATAGAGAAGCGTGTCGAATCCTGGGCGCCGAGTCCCACCCTCTCGACTTCGGCGCCGAACCGTATGAACGGCGTGGGACGCCCGCGGAGATCCGGGCGGCCGTCAACGCAGCGCTCGCCGGTGCGGACTGTGCACTGATGCCGGGGTTCCCCTTGGTTCATCCCGATCATGCCGAGCTCAGTCAATTGCTGCTCGGCGCCGCTTTGCCCTGCCGGGTCGGGCTGTACGCGGAACAGCCGTACTTGTTTTGGGAGCGCAAAGCGTTGCCGCCCGCGATGCGCGCCTCCGCAATCGAGCCGCTCCTCAAAGGGGATCTCGAATGGACGCGCCCGCGCATCAGCCGCGCCGATCGAGACCTCAAGCGAAGAGCGGTACGCTGTTACCGCTCGCAATTGAGGTCGCTCGGCCTTGCGCACATTGGGTTGTACCGCATGCTGTGGCACGAAGCCTCGCGCGGGGGCGAAGCGATTGCGTGGATGCCGGAATCATCGAGACCGGACTAGCTGCAGGTCTACCCGCAATAAATGGAAAGCATCGAGCTTGCTGCCGGGGGGCGGGAAGAGCGCGCCAGGCGGCGCCGTCCCATCGGAGGAGAAGACCATCCACAGGGTCTGCCCATTGTCGCTGGTCCACGCGTTGATGGCATGCACGCCGAGCGACCCGCCGGCCGCGGTGCCGAGGTTGCCCCAACCCCCGCTCCCCGTTGCGGCGTCGATGTTGTTGTACGTAATGGTCGTCCACGGGCCCCAGGGATGGGGTGCCTCGTAGAACGAGGTTTGCGCGAGGTAATCGCCCTGCGCGACGCCGATATAACGCTCGAGCGGAGCGTCGTAGACCGCCTCCTCGAGCGTGCTCGTCATGAGGCATCGTCCGGCGCAGCCCGGTTGCGCGGCGTTGCGGTCGATAAAAATCGCTTGCATGCGCTCGCTGGCGGCGCTCCAAATCGGCTCGGATTTCCCGTCCAGTCCTGCAAAGTACCGATACGCGGTCGGCGAAAGTAGCTGGCTGCGTTCGACTCGGGCCAGGTAAGTTTCCCCATCGGCAGCCTCATTCCGGGTGCCGAACAGATACACGTAGCGATCCGCTGCGCGCCTATAGCCGGGGCCGAATTGGACGAACCCCGAAGGACAAAACACGTCCGTAGCACCGCAAAAGTCCCAGGTACCGTCTTGCCAGGAATGCGCGTCATGCAGCGAGTACGCGAGTTCCAAATGCGATGGGGCGCCGCCTATCGGTTGCGGATTCTGCGACTTCGGATCACCGCCGCGATATATTCCCGCGAGTGCGTAAAAGTCGCTGCCGATGGCAATGATCGCACTCGCCTTGCCGCTCAGCGTCGAGGGATACAGCGCCTGATAGCCGCCGTAGACATTGACCTCCGTCGCGGGCGTGGGCGGCGGCCGGCCGCCGATACGTGCAATACCGAAACTCGCTCGACCGCGATGATCATCGCCGCCGAATCCGCCGCCGTCGCCGAAAAAAGCATATGTGTTGCCGTCCTTGCCCCAGGTGACCGGCCACAAATCGCTGCCCTCGGCCGCGCGATAGCCGTGCGCCCAATCCCACGTCGCTCCGCGGATCATCGCGCTCGGACATGCGGGCGCATCGCCGTTGCGCGAAGCGGGCGCAGTGGCGACGCGCAGCGGTTCGGACACGGCGCCCCCGCCGGCGCGGCCCCGCGCTGCAACCGTGTAGAGGTAACTCGTCCCCGCGGCCACCGTCGTATCGGCAAAGGTGGTATCGACCGCCGTACCGAGCGGCTGTCCGTCGCGCAGGATCTGATAGCGCAGAGCCTTGGGCGCGTGCGCGGCCACGCTCCACCGCAATCCGACCACAGCGGCAGTGGCGCAATCGACACGCAACGCACTTGGAGCGCGCAACGGGGGTGCTAGCGCGCACCCGGCGACAGCGAGGGCGCCGAGCGCCGGCAACACTGCCCGACTGGGACGCACGCATCGAAAGCGCCGTGCCGCCGGCTTGCGGGCTACTCCTCGCATAATTGTGCGTACCGATCGGCCACCACGCGCAAGTCGAAGGGCGCAATCGATCGGCGCGCGGCCGCGCCGATCGATTGCCACCGATCCCTTTGATCGAGCGCCGACAGCAGCGCCGCGAGCATGGCTGCCGAGTCTTTCGGCGCAAACAGGTATCCGTTCTGGCCGTGACGGATCAGGTCCGGAGCTGCGCCGACGGCGGTCACGACCACCGGCATCGCACAGGCGAGCGCCTCGACCAGCGCGAGGCTGAAGCCCTCGTATTCGGTCGGAAAGACGAACAGATCCGACGCCTGAAGGTATTCATGGACGCGGTCGCTTTCCCCGGCAAATTGGACGGAGTCCGACAATTGACGCGCGCGCACGAACTCGCGGATGGAATCCTCGCAATCATCGAAGGATAGTCTTCCGGAGCCGACAATTACGAGATAGAGATCAGGATGCCGCTCGAGCAGCGCCGGCCACGCCTCCACCAGCATCGGCAGGCCTTTGGCCCGCGACAAGCGGCCGGAGAAGATGAATACCGTTTTGTCTGAGGGCAACCCGAACCGCGCGCGCAGTATTTGTTTCTGAAGGACCGTCACGGGATGAAATCGTTCGATGTCGACCGCATTCGGAATCTCGCGGATGTGCGCTGCGGCGACGCCGCGATGAAGGAGCTGAGCGCGAATTTGCTCCGAGATCGCGATCACGTAATCGGCGCGTCGCAACATGAAACGGCGAATTCGATTGGCGATCGCCCCGATGCCGCGGCCCGAGACCGAATTCATCGTCTGCAAGCTCTCTGCCGACACGGCCTCGTGCAGTTCGAAAAACGACTCGGCCCGCAAGATACACTTCTTGCGCGTGAGCAGACAAATGGGCACGGCCACCAGGGGGATGATTTTAACCCCCGATACGACCAGGACGTCGAACCGTTTTGACTCCTTGAGCAGTATGACCGACAAGCGCAGGAGAAACCCCAGGAGCGGTCCGAGCGCCCGCCATCCCTTGCCTTTCAAGATTCCAGCGGGTGCAATGCGGCGCACGTGCACCGATCCGATCATTTCAGACACGGACGCAGGCGGCACTGTTTGTCGTGTAATGACGCTGACTGCGAGACCCCGAGCGGCGAGCGAGCGCGCGAGCTGGGCGGCAAACAATTCCTGTCCCCCGACGATCGGCGGGTAGAACGCTTCGGTCAGCCAGAATACCCGCGGCGCACTCTTCATGTGAGATAGTGCGCGAGGACGCGGAAGAACTCGGCGGCAACGAACACCGACCGCTTACCGTCGATCAGTGTCTGGTTGCCGAGTTTCGACAAGGTATGAAGCCCTCCCGGGTACCGCCCCTTGGGATCGGGATCCACGGTCGCCGCCGCCTCCTCGCAAAAAGCTCCGGGTGTCAACACCAATACGCGGTTGAGCACCACCCGCGCACCGTAGGTGTTCGAGCAGTCCTGCGCGGGTCGGTACAAGATGCCACCGGCCCAAAATGGAGCCCCAGCCGGCCGCGCGGAGCGCACGTCGATTTTTACAGGATTGCCCGGGTGCGCCGCCCATGGCCCCGCGAGCTCCTCGGCAAACCAGAGATGCAGCTCGCTGTTCGCGCCTTTGGGGGCCACCTCGGAGGCTGCCAACCACCACCGACCCTCGTATTGAAACACGGTCGCATCGACGAAGCCTCGGCCGGCGACGAGCGTCCATCGCTTGATCCAGCGGTCCGGGAATCGCAGGGCCTCGTACACGACGATTTCCGCCGCCGCGCTGCTCTCCGGCACGCAGAACAACCTGCCGCCCTCCTCGAACAAATAGGGATACGACAGATGTACGGACCGCGCGGGGCCCATTTGCAGCCGGCCGTCGGGCGCGCCCTCGTCACCTCCCGCCACGCGCTCGCCGGCCGCGTCGATCGCCACGATGTATCCCACATTGTCCCGATAGCTGAAATGTTCGCACAGGATGACCGGGGTTCCCCCGCGCAGCGTGCCGAACGGATCGGCGCGCAACTCCGCGCGCCGGGTCGCGGGCAGCCATCGGGTCCTTGCCCGCGCACCCGCACTCAAGAACTGTTCGATGGGCTGGTCCACGATGCCGATATTCCACTGGTCGTGGCGAAATAACGAGCGCAGCCCGATGGACGCCGCGCGCAGGGCGATCCGCCCACCGAGCAACACGCGCTGCCACGCGGCGGGAGGCGGTCTGATCCGCGCGCCGCGTCGAAGCGCCGGCTGCGCGCGCTCCCGCGCGCCGGCATGCCCGGCTCCGCCGGCGAGGATTTCGCGGCAGATCTGAGCCGGCCAATGCGTAAAGCGCCCGAGCAATTGCTGCCGGTTCTTGCGCACCGACAGCGGCTGGGTGCGCAAGACGCCTTCGCGCAATACCTCGACCACATCCGGATCGGGAGACACGCGCACCAGCAGCACGGCGGATGCGGCACAGCCGTCGAATACCTCCCAAAACCCGCCCGGTGCTCCGCGATAATTGGCCCAATCGCCGAGTACGTATCGCCAGATTCCGTGGCGCGGCAACTCGATGAGACGCGCGGGCAGCGGCCCATCCATGAAACACAGGATGAAATCCAGTGCGAGCGCTTGCAGGCGGTCAATCGCCTCCGGCGCGAGTGTCCCCACAGGCGCGCCGCTCAGCGCGGCCCGCTCAGGCTCAGGCGCCAGACTCGCCACTGCTTTGAGCTCCGGGAGCGCTGCCAGCGCTGCCAGGCAGCGTCCCTGCCAGTCCGCGACGACCCCACCGTAGAGAACCGCGAATCGCATGACGCCCGGCCCTCCAGTCAGGCTCGGTCAAGGCGATCGAACAGCGCCAGCACTTCTGCCGCGCATTTCTCCCACCCGAAGTCCGCGGCCCGCTGCAAACCGCGTGCGATCAGCCTGGCGCGCAAGCCCTGATCGACGATCACCCGGCG
>Ga0302326_10017941_pt1 | contig 14706 bp, 13 predicted proteins | sample Palsa_T0_3_FD_202264 | JGI IMG/M metagenome (GOLD analysis project Ga0302326, IMG submission 202264) | Peat permafrost microbial communities from Stordalen Mire near Abisko, Sweden - Palsa_T0_3 | ecosystem: Environmental > Terrestrial > Soil > Palsa > Peat permafrost | place: Sweden: Abisko... | reverse complement strand
CGCCCACCACGCTGATGCCTGGGCGGTCGCCATTTTGATGTTCACCGGCGCTTCCGACTGGGCAGACGGCAAGATCGCCCGGTTGTTGAACCAGTCGTCAAGACTGGGCGAGTATCTGGATCCGGCCGTCGACCGGCTCTACATGGTGACCATTCCGATCACCTTTGGGCTGCGCGGCATCGTGCCGTGGTGGATCATCGCCGCCCTGCTGGCGCGCGACGTCCTGCTGGCCGCCGAACTGCCACTGCTGCGCACCCGTGGCATCACCGCATTGCCGGTGATTTATGTTGGTAAGGCTGCGACATTCGCTCTCATGTCGGCCTTCCCGCTGATTTTGCTGGGCCAGTGGGACGCGCTGTGGAGTCGTGTCGTACTGGCGTGCGGCTGGGCCTTTTTGATCTGGGGCCTCTACATGTATCTGTGGTCTTTCGTGGTGTACGCGGTGCAGGTAGCGGTGGTTCTCCGCCGAATGCCGCCGGTGAAAGCCCGCGACAGGCGCTCATCGACACATGCGGACGCCGATGGCTGACGAAGCGCTCGGCGGCTACGACCCGAACGCGGGCCTCAGCGCGCACAATGCGGGGCGACCGCAGCTGATCCCGGTCCCGTCGCTGCTGCGGGCTCTGCTCTCCGACCACCTCGATCCGGGGTATGCGGCTGCGGCCGCCGAACGGGATCGAACCGGCGATATCCAGACCGGCAGAACCCGCATCCTGGACTGGGTCTGGCAGGCGGTCGCCGCGTTGTTGGTGGCGACAGTTTTCGCCGCGGCTGTCGCCCAGGCCCGGCTGGTGGCGCCGGGCATCAGTGCGGCCCAACGGACGCTGGCAGCGGGCGTGCGCTCGGAGGAGGCGAAGACGGGCGAGCTCACCGCACGCCGCAACGCGCTTGCGACGCAACGCGATGACGTCCAGCGACGGGCCTTGGCCGAGGACGCCGCCGGCCGGCGGTTGCTTGCCAACCTCGACCGGCTCGGGCTGGCTGCCGCGAGCACATCGGTCACCGGGCCGGGTCTGAACGTGACGTTGACCGACCCCGGCGTCGGCCCGAACCTGTCCGACGTGTCCAAACAGCGCGTCGCCGGGAGTCGTCAGATCATCCTCGACCGCGACCTGCAGCTGGTGGTCAATTCGTTGTGGGCCAGCGGCGCGGAGGCGATTTCTGTCGACGGAGTCCGGATCGGGCCCAATGTCACCATCCGGCAGGCGGGTGGGGCGATTCTGGTCGACAATAACCCGGTCAGCAGCCCGTACACGGTTCTCGCGGTCGGGCCGCCGCATGCCATGCAAGATGTGTTCGACAACAGTCCGGGTCTGCGCAGGCTACGGCTGTTGGAGACCTCATACGGTGTCGGCGTCAGCGTCAGCGCTAAGGACGACCTCACGCTGCCCGCCGGCGCGGTCCGAGATGTCAAGTTCGCCAGACAGATTGGTTCCTAGTGCGAGAAGTCCAAGCGATGGGGGCAGAGCACCGATGATTGGTATCGCAGCGCTGATCATCGGCATCGTGCTGGGCCTGGTTTTTCATCCCAGCGTGCCGGAAGTCGTCCAGCCGTATCTGCCGATCGCAGTGGTCGCCGCACTCGACGCCGTATTCGGTGGGTTGCGCGCCTACCTGGAGCGGATCTTCGACCCGAAAGTCTTCGTGGTGTCGTTCGTCTTCAACGTGTTGGTTGCGGCGGTGATTGTCTATGTCGGTGACCAATTGGGCGTCGGCACCCAGCTGTCCACCGCGATCATCGTCGTGCTGGGCATCCGGATCTTCGGCAACGCCGCCGCGCTGCGGCGCCGACTCTTCGGCGCGTGACGGCATGGGACCGACATGAGCGACGCCGATCCCGACGAGGTCAGCGCGCAACAACATGAGCAGCGTCCCGACGAGGCGGTGCAGCACGGCCGGCATGAGTTGGCGCCAAACCAACCGCGACCCGCGATCGGCGAGCTGCAGCCCCGCGGGTTTCTCGGCACGCTCCGGCGCGGCCGCACTGTCTTCGGCGCGCTGGCCGTAGTGCTGTGTCTGCTGTTGGGTGCGGCCATCGCAACGCAGGTCCACCAGACCAATACCGGCGACTCGTTGGATACGGCTCGCCCTGCGGACCTGTTGGTACTACTGGACTCCCTGCGTCAACGCGAGGCCACGCTGAGCACCGAAGTCGCCGACCTGCAGCGCTCGTTGAACGCTCTGCAGGCCTCCGGCAGCAGCGACCAGGCTGCGATTCAAAATGCCCAGGCCCGGCTGGCGGCGTTGTCGATCTTGATCGGCACCGTCGGCGCCACCGGGCCCGGTGTAACTGTTCGGATCGAGGATCGGGGGCCGGGGGTGGCGCCGCAGGCGATGCTCGACGTGCTCGACGAGTTGCGGGCCGCCGGGGCCGAGGCGATCCAGATCAGCGATGCGCAGCAGGCGGTGCGAGCGGGCGTCGACACCTGGATCGTCGGCGCCCCCGGCGCGCTGACCGTCGACAGCAAAAGCCTGACGCCGCCGTATTCGATTGTGGCCATTGGTGATGCACCGACGCTCGCGGCGGCGATGAACATTCCCGGCGGCGCGGTGGACAGCGTCAAGCGCGTCGGCGGCACCATGACGGTGCAACAGAGCGACAAGGTGGACATCACCGCCTTGCGGCAACCAAAACCACGCCAATACGCTCAGCCAGTCAAGTAGTCATCGATCAGAACAGGAACACCGTGAGCGAAATCCCACCTGATTTGCACTACACCACAGACCACGAGTGGGTTCGGCGAACCGGGGACGACACCGTCCGGGTAGGGATCACGGACTTTGCCCAGTCGGCCCTCGGCGACGTGGTGTTTGTCCAGCTGCCCGATGCGGGCACCGATCTCACCGCGGGGGAGTCCTTCGGCGAGGTGGAGTCGACTAAATCAGTGTCTGATTTGTACGCACCGGTTTCGGCGAAAGTCGTTGCCGTAAACGAAGACCTGGACGCGAGCCCCGAGCTGGTCAACTCCGATCCCTATGGCGGCGGCTGGCTGATTGACCTGCAGGTCGAGGCCGAAGCGCTGGAGAAGGGTTTCGGGGAACTGCTGGACGCCGACGCATACCAGGGCACGCTGGCCGAATGATCCTTGTTATCGTTCCCTCCGCCCGGCGACAACAATGCACACCGGATCGGGCGGCGTTCAGGAGTCGCCGCCGATCCGGCGAGGGACGGCACATTGGGCTCTTGTGCACGGTACGGTCGACACATCGACGGTCACAGCGGGTGGGAAGCCGGTCGAGCAGACCCGACCAGACAACGCAGCAGCGGCCAAAGAGGAGCAGCGGGTGACGGACAAGGACAACGACCAGACCTCTGACGAAGTTACCGTCGAGACGACATCTGTCTTCCGGGCCGACTTCCTCAATGAGCTGGACGCTCCCGCGCACACGAGCTCCGAGACTTCGGTGTCCGGTGTCGAGGGGCTTCCGGTCGGTTCGGCGTTGCTGGTCGTCAAGCGCGGTCCGAACGCCGGTTCTCGCTTCCTGCTGGACCAGCCGACGACGTCGGCCGGCCGCCATCCCGACAGCGACATTTTCCTCGACGACGTCACGGTCAGCCGGCGGCATGCCGAATTTCGTTTGGAAACCGACGAGTTTCACGTCGTGGACGTGGGCAGCCTGAACGGCACCTACGTCAACCGGGAGCCAGTTGACTCAGCTGTGCTGGCAAACGGCGACGAGGTTCAAATCGGTAAATTCCGCCTGGTCTTCTTGACCGGTCCCAAGGTCGGTGACGACAACGGAGGGCCCGGAAGCTAGTGACCGCGCCCGAGACCCCCGCACTGACCGGGATGTCTATCGGAGCGGTCCTAGACCTGCTACGGGCGGACTTCCCGGATGTGACGATTTCCAAGATCCGCTTCTTGGAGGCCGAGGGTCTCGTCACGCCGCAGCGCGCGGCGTCGGGATATCGCCGGTTCACCGCATACGACTGCGCACGCCTGCGCTTCATTCTGACTGCCCAGCGTGACCATTACCTGCCGTTGAAGGTGATCAAGGCGCAGTTGGACACCCGGCCAGATGGCGAGCTGCCGCTGGCCGGATCACCGTACGGCGTGCCGCGATTAGTGCGAGTCGGCGACGATGCACCGGCGGCGCTGGCCGCCGACCCGTCGGGGGTAGCGCCGACCCGCATCCGGCTGAGCCGCGAGGACCTGTTGGAACGGTCGGGGGTGGACGGCGAGCTACTGACCGCGCTGCTCAAAGCGGGAGTGATAACCACCGGACCGGGCGGCTTCTTCGATGAGCACGCGGTGGTGATCTTGCAGTGCGCGCGGGGGCTTGCCGACTACGGGGTCGAACCGCGTCACCTGCGGGCATTCCGCTCGGCTGCCGACCGGCAGTCCGACCTGATCGCACAAATCGCCGGGCCCCTCGGCAAGGGCGGCAAGACCGGTGCCCGCGACCGTGCCGACGATCTTGCGCGCGAAGTCGCCGCCCTCGCTATCACGCTGCACACCTCGTTGATCAAGTCAGCAGTGCGCGACGTTCTGCACCGCTGAAGGACTAGACTTCGGACCACAGCTTGCGTTCGGCGGCTTGGGGTTCCACCACGCCGTCGGGGCAGGCTGACTTCGGAGACGGCAGCACGTGCGAAGGGCAGACACAGATGGGTGAAGTTCGCGTCGTCGGCATTCGCGTCGAGCAGCCGCAGAACCAGCCGGTGCTGTTGCTGCGCGAGGCCAACGGTGACCGGTACCTGCCGATCTGGATCGGTCAATCCGAAGCCGCGGCGATCGCCCTTGAGCAGCAGGGAGTCGAGCCGCCGCGTCCGTTGACGCATGATTTGATTCGGGATCTCATTGCGGCACTTGGCCATTCGCTCAAAGAGGTCCGAATTGTCGACCTGCAAGAAGGCACCTTTTATGCCGACTTGATTTTCGACCGAAACATCACCGTCTCGGCGCGGCCATCGGACTCGGTGGCCATTGCATTACGGGTGGGGGTGCCGATCTTCGTCGAGGAGGCTGTACTCGCGGAGGCGGGTTTGTTGATTCCCGACGAGAACGACGACGAGTCCTCCACCGTCGTTCGCGAAGACGAGGTGGAGAAGTTCAAGGAATTCCTCGACAGCGTCTCACCCGACGATTTCAAGGCCACCTAGCTCGCCGACGATGCGCGCCGCGACGGCGCGTTGCGGATGCGGGCGATATCACGGATACGTCTCATCTGCGAGTTCGATCTCGACACGCCCGTTGGATAGCGTTGAGTCACCGCCGCGACCGCCATACTTTGATCTCGACTGGTTAGTTCTACGAACACACAGCGAGTCGACAAGCGTATGCTCACTAACACTCGAACTGAGCAAACGCCGAAACAGGCAGCCCGTAACGAGCGCGATCGGCGAGAGGAAGCCCCGTGGGAGATCAACCACGTCAGGATCAACTGGATCTCGAGTCCGTGAGCGCGCACGACACCAGTTCAGCAACCCGCCCCGATCAGGCGATCCGCGTATCCAGCGAACCAGTGCAGGGTGGCTTGTTCCCCGACGACTCGGTCCCGGACGAACTGATCGGCTACCGCGGCCCTAGCGCATGCCAAATCGCCGGCATCACATATCGGCAACTGGACTACTGGGCGCGCACGTCACTGGTCGTGCCGTCGATCCGCAGTGCAGCCGGCTCCGGCAGCCAGCGGCTGTACTCGTTCAAGGACATCCTCGTACTCAAGATCGTCAAGCGGTTGCTAGACACCGGAATCTCGTTGCACAACATTCGCGTCGCGGTCGACCATCTGCGCCAGCGTGGTGTGCGGGATCTGGCCAACATCACCCTGTTCTCCGATGGCACCACCGTTTACGAGTGCACTTCGGCTGAAGAGGTCGTCGACCTGCTCCAAGGCGGGCAGGGCGTATTCGGCATCGCCGTCTCCGGAGCGATGCGCGAACTGACCGGTGCTATCGCTGAGTTCCCGGGCGAACGGGCCGACGGCGGCGAGTCGATCACCGCGCCGGAAGACGAGCTGGCCTCACGTCGCAAACACCGCGACCGCAAAATCGGCTGACACGCTTTCCCTCATCCGTGCCGTTGGTCGTGCCGGCGGCAGTTACTCGGTAGACTCGACTCTGCATCGTTCTCGCGCGGGAGAGTTCCGTGGCCACCAGCCACGGGCGCCGAAGGAGCAATACCTCTCCGTCAACCTCTCAGGCCCCCGGACCGCGCCGGACCCCGATGCCTCTGGAAAGCGGTGACCTCGAAGTTGGGTCACCCGCCCATGGGGAAAGACATGCCAATGTCGAATCTCTCAGGCGCCCGGTTCGGGTAGACGACAGAGGGGGAGGACCTATGTTCCTCCGCTGTCGTCAGGAGTTCGCCGATGTCCGATTACACCAATCCGCTTTTCGCCGACCGGCACATCGGCCCGGACAGCGCTGCCGTCGCGACGATGCTCGAGGTCATCGGGGTGGAGTCCCTCGATGAGTTGGCGCGCCTCGCCGTACCTGCGGTAATCCTCGACGCGTTGACCGACTCCGGATCCGCGCCCGGCCTGGATCGACTGCCACCGGCCGCCAGTGAGGCCGAAGCGCTGGCTGAGCTGCGGGTGCTGGCCGACGAGAACACCGTCGCGGTGTCGATGATCGGGCAGGGTTACTACGACACCCACACGCCGCCGGTGTTGCTGCGCAACATCTTGGAGAACCCGGCCTGGTACACGGCTTACACGCCGTATCAGCCGGAGATCAGCCAGGGGCGGTTGGAAGCGCTGCTGAACTTCCAGACCATGGTGGCCGACCTGACCGGTCTCGAGGTGGCCAACAGCTCGATGCTCGATGAAGGCACTGCGGCAGCCGAGGCGATGACGTTGATGCACCGCGCCGTGCGCAGTAAAACCAACCGGTTGGCCGTGGACGTCGATGTTTTCGCTCAGACCGCTGCGGTAATCGCCACCCGGGCCGAACCACTGGGCATCGAGATCGTCACCGCTGACCTCCGCGAGGGCTTGCCGGACGGCGATTTCTTCGGTGTCATCGCTCAGCTTCCGGGTGCCAGCGGTCGGGTCACCGACTGGTCGGCTCTGATTTCGGAGGCGCACGACCGAGGCGCGCTAGTGGCTATCGGCGCGGACCTCCTGGCGCTGACGCTGATCACGCCGCCGGGGGAGATCGGCGCCGACGTCGCGTTCGGTAACACTCAACGCTTCGGTGTGCCAATGGGATTCGGCGGTCCGCACGCCGGCTACTTGGTGGTGCACGCTAAGCACGCCCGCCAGCTACCCGGCCGGCTGGTCGGCGTTTCCGTCGACGCAGACGGATCACCCGCCTTTCGGTTGGCGCTGCAGACACGCGAGCAACACATCCGCCGAGACAAGGCGACCAGCAACATCTGCACCGCCCAGGTGCTGTTGGCGGTGATGGCCGCGATGTATGCGAGCTACCACGGTGCCGACGGACTGGCCGGAATCGCCCGCCACGTGCATGGTCATGCCGCGACGATCGCCGCCGCACTCGGCGATGCGTTGGTGCACGACAAGTACTTCGACACCGTCTTGGCCCGGGTGCCAGGCCGTGCTGACGAGGTGCTCGCCGCGGGCAAAGCCAGGAACATCAACCTATGGCGGGTGGACGACGACCATGTCTCGGTGACCTGCGACGAGGTGACCACCGACGCCCACGTGGCGGCGGTGTTGGACGCGTTCGGAGTTGCCTCCGCCGAGCCGGTCTGCGCTGGGATCGTCACCCGCACCTCGGAATTCCTGACCCACCCGGCGTTCATCCGCTACCGCACCGAGACGTCGATGACGCGGTACCTGCGCTCGCTGGCCGACAAAGATATTGCGTTGGACCGCAGCATGATTCCGCTCGGCTCCTGCACGATGAAGCTCAACGCCGCCGCCGAGATGGAATCCATCACCTGGCCGGAGTTCGCCCGCCAGCATCCGTTCGCACCGCCGTCGGATACCCAGGGTCTGCGGCGATTGATCGCCGATCTGGAGACCTGGCTGGTGCAGATGACCGGCTACGACGCGGTGTCGCTACAACCCAACGCCGGATCGCAGGGCGAGTACGCCGGCCTGCTGGCCATCCACGCCTATCACGCGAGTCGCGGCGAACCGCAGCGTGATATCTGCCTGATCCCGTCCAGCGCGCACGGCACCAACGCTGCGTCCGCCGCCCTTGCCGGCATGCGGGTGGTTGTGGTGGCTTGCCGGTCCAACGGCGATGTCGACCTCGACGACCTGCGCGCCAAGATCAGCGAGCACGCCGATCGACTGTCGACGTTGATGATCACCTATCCGTCGACGCACGGTGTGTACGAGCACGACATCGCCGACATCTGCGCGGCCGTGCATGACGCCAAGGGCCAGGTCTACATCGACGGCGCCAATCTCAACGCCTTGGTAGGGCTGGCCCGGCCTGGAAGGTTCGGCGGCGACGTCAGCCACCTGAACCTGCACAAGACGTTCTGCATCCCGCATGGCGGCGGCGGTCCGGGCGTCGGGCCGGTTGCGGTGCGCTCGCATCTGGCGCAGTTCTTGCCCGGTCATCCGCTGGCGCCCGAGCTGCCGGCCGGTCCGCCGGTGTCGTCGGCGCCCTACGGGTCGGCGTCCATCCTGCCAATCAGCTGGGCCTACATCCGGATGATGGGCGCGCCCGGCCTACGGGCCGCGTCGTTAACGGCGATCGCCTCGGCCAACTACATCGCCCGCCGGCTCGACGAGTACTACCCGGTGCTCTACACCGGCGAGAACGGCATGGTCGCCCACGAGTGCATCCTGGACCTGCGGCCGATCACCAAGTCGACCGGCGTGACCGTCGATGACATCGCCAAACGCTTGGCAGACTACGGCTTCCACGCGCCTACCATGAGCTTCCCGGTAGCAGGCACATTAATGATCGAGCCCACCGAGAGCGAAAGCCTGGCCGAGATCGACGCGTTCTGCGACGCGATGATCGCCATCCGCGACGAGATCGACCGGGTGGGCGCCGGCGAGTGGCTGGTGGATGACAATCCGCTGCGCGGTGCGCCGCACACCGCGGAGTGCCTCCTCGTCGACAAGTGGGAGCACCCGTACACCCGCGAGGTGGCCGCTTACCCGCTCGGCAAGGGCTTCCGGCCCAAGGTGTGGCCGCCGGTGCGCCGCGTCGACGGCGCCTACGGCGACCGCAACCTGGTTTGCTCATGCCCGCCCGTGGAGGCCTACGCCTGACGCGCGCGACGCCGAACTCCACCTGAGGCATGTCTGAGATATTGGACAATTCTGCACATGAGTGAATGGATTCACACGCGGACGGCGACGTCGGGCAATGCGCGTTCTGACTGTGGGCGTGTGCGAAGCAACTGATGTCGCCGCTGGTTCGAGTGATGGTTGGCCGGAGTGGCGCGAATTACGCTCGCCCGTCGGGCGTACGACGGACTAGCCGCCGAAGCCGCCAAGATCTAGCGCGCCGCGCCGCTGAGCGACCAGCTCTGCGTAGGGGATACCTGAGGGAACCGGCCGCCAATGGATTCGCGCTGGCAACAGGTAGCAACGTCAGTTGCCAGTACGAATCACAGCCTCACCAGTGATGCAGCTCAGCGCTGGCAACGTCACACGCGTACTGGCGTTTGCCTGATTCAGACGTGAAAAAACTGAAACTTCGCTGAGAAGCGCAACCTCCGTCTGATAAAGTTGGTCTCGTTCGTATGACATGCATCACCGCTGCTGCACATCAACGCTGCACATCAAAAAGGAGATGCCGGCCATGCAAATCGCGATTCGCCACTACGCCTCTACGCCACCGATGAGGTCGCCCTGGTTGGCGTCAGCATGATTGCTGTCACTCCGGTGATGGCACTGCCTTTCGCTTCCGGAATTTCAGACACGCCCATTCAGACTCTTCTCAGCCCAACCTTAATGATTTCTGAGTCCTTTTGGCTTCTACTCTAAGCGTCTCTAAGCACTACCTCAGTCCTGGCAAAGGTACGGAGACCAGCAGAAAGCGCGGTTCGCTCGTACCAATGGCATGCCCCGCCCTGCGGGCCAGGATAGTACGTCCAGGAAGCAGGTAGTGCACTACTCAAGCGTGATGCCACCCCGCGGGCGGAATCTGTAACCACAGATTACTTGGAGGTGATCCACCAATCATTGCCGAACCCTCTCTCACGACGTTGCTGCAACAACGGGCGAACCGGCGGCCCGGCGGCACCACCTATACGTTCATCGACTACGAGGTCGATCCGGCAGGAGTTGCCCACAGCCGTTCCAAAACTCTCCAGATCATTATCGGCCGTGTCGACGGGTCCAATCACTATCCGGACGATATCGAGGCAACCATTCAGGAGATAACCGGCCATAAGGTCCACGGGGTCGGCCATGAGGTCCAGATCCGCGATGTCGGGTTTCTGGTTTGCGGTGGCGATTTCACCATGGCTGAGCCTTCGCTCGCACCGCTGCTGCGGGAGCGAGCGAGCCGTCCGGGGGTGATTAGCTGATGTTATCCGAGCAATTCGATTTACCACCCGACTGCATAGTTTCGATGAGCATCGACCTTCACGATATTTTTGAACGGCTAGATAAGCTGGTCAAAATGGCTCCCTGCATCGAGCAGCAGAGTTCCTCCGACGAATCTGAGTTGTCGTACCGCAGGACAGATGTGTTGGCGATGAAGGCGGCGTTGAAGTATCTGGCGGTGGCGGACCGGGTATTGAATGTGGTGGTGGGTAACCCCAACGTAGCGGTGGGTAACCCGTAATGGCCAGGGCGAGGCTGTGTAGCGCGGGTTTGATCAATTCGATCGGGCGGGTACTTTTAACTGCCCCAGCAGAGACCCACAACCGGCAACCTGTGCGGACTTTTCATTTTCACGAAGCTCCGTATGGGAAGGCGAGATCCGATAGGGCCCCTCGCCCCGGCCGATCATGCGAGGCCGTAACTATTTGCACACCTTTTCCTGAGAGGGAACTAAATGCCGAGACCAACCTTGCTCTGGACCTGGGCTTCGAATCGATGTCCATGGTGGAGCTCCTGGCAGAAGTAGAATACACACTCGGCGTCACCATAGATATTGAAGTGGCGGTGTTTGCTGAACTCACGATTGCCGAACTCGCCGACCTTGTCACGTCGGCACTCCAAAAAAAGGGTGCCGACCGATTAATAAACCTAATTTGATGTCCACTTTGATGTTCACTTTGATGTTCACAAAGATAGGAAAAGTGCTATGTCAATAGTCATTATCGATAACTACGATTCGTTTACGTACAACCTCTTCCAGCTTGTGGCGGGGATTGTTGGTACTGACGTGCGGGTGATCCGAAATGACGACTATTCGGCGTGGGATTCGATCGCTGTCGACACCCTTGAAGCGTTGATCATCTCGCCGGGGCCCGGAAGACCGGAGTTTGAGCGCGATTTCGGGCTCAGCCGCTCGGCATTAGATTATGACGTTCCCTTGCTGGGGGTTTGCCTGGGGCATCAGGGTCTTTGCCATTTCGACGGCGGCGTTGTGACGACGGCGCCCGAGCCTTGCCATGGACGGACGAGTCCTGTTGAACACGACGGCACAGGCTTATTCGCCGGAATACCCTCACCATTCAGCGTGGTGCGTTATCACTCGCTTATGGTCGATGAGGTGCCGGACACGCTCAAGGTTACAGCGCTTACGACAGATCCATCGGGACGAAAAATTGTCATGGCGGTAGAGCATCGCTCCCGGCCGCAATGGGGTGTGCAGTTCCACCCCGAGTCCATTTCAACAGAGCACGGTAGTCGACTAATGAGCAATTTCCTCGAGCTTGCTCGTGGCCGATCGCGACACCGCACTACCATTGCAGCGCCGGCCGTTGCCGAGGCACCCCCGCAGGCCATCCCGCATACTCAACCGCAGGCTTCGGGCAGTCGATTTCGCTTAATAAGCCGTCGCCTGGACGGTCAGCCCTACGCGGAAGCCGTGTACTCGCAACTTTTCGCCAGTCAGCGCGGTGCGTTCTGGCTGGACAGCTCGATGATCGTAGACGGTTATTCTCGCTTCTCCATCCTTGGCGGAAGGGGCCCGCACAGCGAATGGGTGACTGCGGACGCCAACTGTGGTGTGCGCGTTCACCATAGCGACAACACGGTGACTCATCTAGACCAGAGCCTTTTCGACTACCTCGGAGAGCAAACCGCCGAGCGCGCTGTGACCGGATTCGGGAGTGACTGTGAATTCGCGCTCGGGTACGTCGGATACCTTGGCTATGAAATGAAAGCCGAGTGTGGTGGCGATGACGCGCATCAGTCCGAGCTTCCGGATGCCGGATTTGTGTTCTGTGATCGCGCTGTAGTAGTAGATCACCAACTCAATGAGACGTGGCTACTGACCCTCTCAGACCAAAAAACACGGGAAGAGGCTGAGACCACGTCCTGGCTGGATCAAGCTGAAGAGGCGGTACGCTCGTCGTTGAATACGAAACCCGTTGAGAGCGAATCCAACTCGGGCACGCCGAACTTGCCTGTGGTCGCTCGCGAAGCTGAGGGCACGTATCTCGACAATATTCAGCAATGCCTGAAAGAAATCCGCGCAGGGGAAACCTACGAAGTTTGCCTGACGACGACCATGATGGTAACCGGCAACATCGATACGCTCGAAACATACCGCGATATCCGGCGACGTAATCCCACTCCTTACGCCGCACTCCTGCAGCTTCCGGGAGTCGATATCTTAAGTGCATCTCCGGAGAGGTTTCTGAAGATTTCCGCCGATCGTACGGTGGAAGCGAAACCAATCAAAGGCACTCGCCGGCGCGGCCGCACTTCCGAAGAAGACGCAGAATTGATACACGATCTCCGGACAGCAGTGAAGGACCGAGCGGAGAACCTGATGATCGTTGATTTGCTCCGCAACGATCTCGGACAGGTTTGCGAGGTCGGTTCTGTGCACGTTCCCGAAGCGTTCGCGGTTGAGACTTACGCAACGGTTCACCAACTGGTAAGCACGATCAGAGGCAGGTTGAGGGACGATGTCACGCCAGCGGAATGTGTGCGAGCCGCTTTTCCGGGTGGATCTATGACCGGCGCTCCCAAGCGGCGGACGATGCAAATCATCGACAGATTAGAAGGCGGATGCCGTGGGATCTATTCAGGGGCGATTGGATACTTCTCCCTATCGGGAGCGGTTGATCTGAACATCGTCATCCGCACGATGGTGGTCCGCGGCGACCAGATTACAGTCGGCACCGGCGGCGCGATCGTCGCTCTCTCTGACCCCGAGGAGGAGCTCGCGGAGATACACCTGAAGGCGCATGCGCTTTTGGAGTCGATCCGAGCGACGGTCCGACCACCTCTGTCACCTCCACCCGCCACTACAGCGCCACTTGACGCCCGAAAAGCCAGACGCAGCAGCCGATCCGCGCGCCACGCGGAGGCATGAGGTCTCGTTTCATGCTCAACTATGGAAACCAACCCGAGGCCCTGGGCCCGTTGACCGCCGCTCAGCGGTCGATATGGGCTGCCCAACAACTCAGGCCAGAAGTCCCTTACAACTTTGCCGCTTTTCTCGCGATCGATCACCATGTCGACACCGAAAGGCTCACGGTTGCGTGCGAATCGGCGGCAAGGCGGTTCGGTACGCCATGCGCGCGGGTGTCCCTCGCTGACGGCGAACCAGTTTTCGCTCTCGACCACAGGATGCCGAAGACCCTACGGTGTGTCGATTTGCGTGCCGAGTCTGACCCGGAGGCCGCTGCTCGCAACTGGATGAGCGACGACTACCGCCGGCCGATTGATGTGGTCCGTGACCGACTCACCGACATGGCGCTGCTGCGGATCACCGACAACCTGTCGTACTTCTACGTGCGCACTCACCATGTGCTCTTTGACGGGTATGGCGCCAACAATTTCATCAGGCACATCGCGGCCGTCTACTCCGGATCGGCCCCCGACACCGGTGAAGTCGACTTCTCCACCTTCGCTTTGCTCCGCGACGCAGAAGAGAAGTATCAGCAGTCGTCACGCTGCCAAGGCGATGCCGAGTACTGGGCGAGTATCGTTCGCGGACCTCTGGACGTCACGGATTTGGGTGGGACGCGAAGGTCGGTGGCGCCGCGCCACCCGCTTGTTCGTGAGCTGGCGTGCAGCCATCGACTATCGGAGAAGCGGCATGACCAGTTCGATGTCGCAAGGATTGTCGCGGCAATGGCAGCATTCGTCGTCAAGACGACAGGACGCCAGAACGTCTCGATGTCGCTGCCGGTTTCGGCGCGCACAAGTGCGGCGCTGAAAAAGTGTGCGGGCATGGTGTCGAATCTGGTGCCGCTGCCGGTCTGCGTCGATGACGGCGACACCATTGGTGCACTGACCGATCAGGTCGCCAAGGCCCTGGTCGGTGCGCTGCGGCATCAACAGTTCCGGCGTTGGCCGGACCTTGTCAGCGATACAACCCGTCTCGACATGAACGTCGAGTTCGGCCCGGTGATCAACATACTCAACTTCGCCGTCCCGTTTCATTTCGGGCCTTCGGAAGTTACGTACGACGTGTTGACCACCTTCCCCGTACAAGACATTGCAGTCAACATCTATCCGGGGCTTGCTGACGGCGCCACGCGAATTCAATTCGCGTGGAATCCGGACCGGTACACCACTGATGAAATCGACAGGCACATAACGCGTCTGGAGTTACTCTTCGACCGCCTGTTGGTGGCGGATGCGTCGGTGGTGGTGGGGGATGTGTCGTTGCTGGATCGTGGTGAGCGTGATCTGGTGCTGTCGGGGTGGTCTGGTGCTGGTGTGGGGGCGCCGGTGGGAGTGGCGCCG
>Ga0302326_10017939_pt1 | contig 14707 bp, 12 predicted proteins | sample Palsa_T0_3_FD_202264 | JGI IMG/M metagenome (GOLD analysis project Ga0302326, IMG submission 202264) | Peat permafrost microbial communities from Stordalen Mire near Abisko, Sweden - Palsa_T0_3 | ecosystem: Environmental > Terrestrial > Soil > Palsa > Peat permafrost | place: Sweden: Abisko... | reverse complement strand
AAGATCAACTGGCCCCGCCTGGAAAACCAGGACTTCATCATGGTGCTTGGCAGCTCGCGAGCGCTCAACGAAGCCTTGCAGCACGCGACCACCGAGCTGATGCGGTGGCTCATGGAGAGTTACGGGTTCGACGAACGCGGCGCCAGTCTCCTGCTTGGCCAGGGGATGGAGTACGAGATCTCGAACGTTGTGGATCCGGAGTTCACCATCGTGGCGAAAATGCGCAAGCGATACCTCGGACAACCGCATTAGGCGGTGCGAAAAACCCGCTGCGGCTCCCCGGCGCGCCGTCTGATTCGCTCACGCATTGTGGCATGCCGCGGCGCTGCCGCCTCCGAACTAGTCCGCGCGTAGGGCTTGAATCACATCCACACGCGCGGCTCGCATCGCCGGCCACGCGGACGCAACCACGGCCGCTGCCAGCAATACGCCCGCCGCCCCAACCACCACCCAAGCCCCCGGCATTCGCAGGTTCTCGAAATAACTGCCGGCCAGTCCCCGTAGCGCGAGCCCGCATACCAATCCGGCGCCGATCCCGGCAGCCGTGATGACCGTCCCTTCCCCGATCACCCGCGTCAACAAATGCCGGGGTTGCGATCCGATCGCCAGCCGGATGCCGAATTCGCGCGTCCGCGCGCTCACCGAAAATGCCAGTACTCCGGCGACGCCCACCACCGCAATCGTCAGCGCCACCAGGGCGAAGCCGCCGAAAACCATGGCGTTCAAGCGATCCGGCGTCAGCACCTCCGCGCGAACATCTTCGAGCGTCGCGGCGCGCTCCACCGGCTGGTCCACTGACAGGTTGCGGATGGTCCGCGCGATCGGGTTGATCAGCGCATACGGGTCCGATCGAACGTGGACGAAGAGGCGCCCGCCGAAAAGCGGTCCCTGTCCGAACGGCATATAAAAAGTCAGAGTCGGCTGCGGAACCAGGTGCTCATCGTCGATATCCGCGGCAATTCCGATGACGCGCATCGGCGTCGGCTTCATGCCGGGGATAAATTTCATGATCGGATCCGTCATAATGAGTCGCCGGTTGAGCGCCTCCTGGTTCGGAAACATCCGCCGCGCCACGCTTTGGCTTATGATCGTTACCGGCTCGCTGTCTTTGCGGTCGAGATCGTTGAAATCGCGCCCGGCGGTCATCGGCACGCCGAGTGAGGCGAAAAATCCGGGCGACACGATGCGGAATTGGCCGCGCGGATCCTCTTCCGCCGTCGCGCGAGCGTAGCCTTCGGCCGTGAATTGGAAGCCGGGACCGAACGAGCCCCCTTCGCGCCACGGAGTGAGCATGCCCAAAGCAACGCCGTCTACGCCCGGCAACTCGTGTACTTTCCGCATCGCCTCCTTGTAGAAGTCCACCACCTGGACGTCCGTCCGCCCATACGAAAGTACAGGCACGTTGACCGTGAGAACGCGGCGCGTGTCGATGCCGGTCTGGACCGCCTGAAGGGCAATCAGCGTCTTGAGCAGCATGGCGGCGCCCGCCAGCAGGACAAAGGAAGCGGCGATCTGGGTTACCGCAAAAGCCCGCAGACGGCGCGTCCCGCCGCCACTCACCCGCGCGCTCCCATTAGACAGGCTGATTGCGTTCGGCCCGTCGCCGGATGGCAGGCGCGGCACGAACGCCAGCAGCGCCGCGGCGGCCAGCGCCAGTCCGGCGCCGACCCAAAGCATGCTGGAGTCGACCGTCAGATCGAGAGCGCGCACTGAGAACCGGGACGCGTACCGCGCCAGGATCGCCACCATGGGCCGCACGCTCAACACACCCAGCGCCGCGCCCGCGCCGCAGAGCAGCAGGCTCTCCGCCAGAAGGACGCGCCGCAATGCGGCCGTGCTGGCGCCCAGCGCCGCCCGAACCACCAGTTCGCCTTCGCGGCGAATCGTCCGCGCCAAAATCAGGTTGGCCACGTTGGAACAGGCGATGATGAAGACCAATCCCGATGCAGCCAGCAGCACCCAAAGCACAGTCCTGGCTTTGGACGTGATCTGGTCGCGCAGAAGCGACGCGTCAATGCGGAAGTCCGCCTTCGCGGGATAGGCCTCTGGATGCTCTTTCACCATGGCGCCGTGCGCCGCCTTGAGATCGGCGCGGGCCTGTTCCAGCGTCGCCCCTGGGGCCAGCCTCGCAAACAGCTGAGTCATGCGATGGATGCGGCCCGTCACCATCGTCGCCGACAGGTGGTGTGGACTGGTCACCACGTTGGCGATAATCTCGGTCTCGGCGGGATACGGAATGGATGGTTCGAGTACCCCTACGACGGTCGCAGTGCGCGGTCCGAACGATTCCAGCCTGACGACTTTCCCGAGCACCGACGGGTCGCTCTTCATCACGTTGGTCCAGAAGCGATAGGTCAGAACCACAGCGCCGGCGGCGCTAGGGCCATCGTCTCGCATATCGATCAGCCGTCCCAGCACCGGGTGCAGACCCATCACGTCGAAGTAGGTCCCACCGACAACCCCCGCCTGCACCTCGCGCGGCTCGCCCAGCCCGTTCATGGTGAAGCCTATGGTGGAGAAATCGCCGATTTCGCTCAGCGATTTGACGCGCTGCCGCAGGTCCGCGATCTCCGGCACGGAAAACGCGGCATTCTCCATGCTCAGCCCCGGCGCGCTTTGCCTGATGTAAATCAGCCGGTTTTCGTCGCGATTCACGAGCGGCCGCAGCAAAACCCCGCGGACCAGCGTGAAGATAGCGGCATTGGCTCCGATTCCGAGCGCCAACGTGAGGACCACGGTAACGGTAAGCCCCTTAGCTTTGGCGAGCGAGCGGAGGGCGTACTTCACGTCACCCCAAAAAATTCCGGCAAGTTCGCGTAAATCCAATTGTGCGCTAATCCCAGTCATGACCGGGCCTCCCTTCTCTCTACTCCGTCACAGTTATGTCGTTCGGCGCCGGGCATTTTCGACAGCCGGGCCAAAAAAAATTTCTGCCGCCCACAGAGTCCCCTTCCGAAGCCATACGCGATGCCGGCAGCCGATGTTCCATTGGCAATGCACATTCCAGGGCATAACAGCGGTATAGCCATGGTTTCCTGCCGCCTGACGAGAAACGCCCCTCTCGTCGCAGCGCCGCCCACGAGCGCTGCGGGTCTGCTCAACAGATCCGCAGCGTGACGTTCGACCGCTAAGCCGACGAGAGCCCAAATCGTGGCGCTGTCCTCGTGCCGCTTCCGCTGTTGCGAAACAGGCTGCAACGTGGGGCGATTTGCTGAAGTCGAGAAGGCGAGCAGGTGCGTGATAGCGGCGCATCAGCGGCAGCCAATCCAAGGCGTCCTCGTCTTTAGGCGTATTCGAAATGTAGTGGTGCGCACCGGCGGAATTAGGCGATGATGTACGCCTCCAGCACGCTCCGCTACCGGGTCTAATCGCCGTCACAGTATACGACTATACTCCAAGGCGAGTTTCGAACGCTGCTTCGCCACGGCGGCCATGGTGGCCATGCGGGCTTGAAACTCGCGGGTGAGATGCGGCACTCCGGACCGATCGGTTTTACGGAGGCGACCTCGTCATATTTGTTAGTCTACTTATGAGAGACCGCTGAAGCCGATCAACCCGAAAAGACGAGGGCGGAAAGCGCCGCACTACCGCAACACACGCGCGATCGAGTCTGAAACGAGCTGGACGCTCAACGCAGGACATGGCGACTGCCGGACGATCCCATGGGCGTGGGTTCGCAGGCGGCCAAACTTTCCCTGCACGGAGCCGCGCCCGATCACCACCAAGCCGCCTCATGCCGGCTCGCCTCCGCGCGCACACAGTCGGCTACATTTCCCGTGACTACGCTGAGCGGCGCCTTCACCCCCGCCGGTTCTTGCATGCCCTCAATCGTCAGGCGCCCTCCTTCCGCATTGCCTCTTCAAACTCCAGGTCCATCTGGCGCGAGAGCGCCCCTTCCATTCCGGCGACCACGTGCACCGGCCGGAGCGTCGCGCCGGCGTCGCTGCTAAACTCGCTTGCCCACTGCATGCGAGACGCACTGTCCGGCGCGCCATCCATAGCGCAGAGAATGTTGCGGCAATAGCGACCGGTCGAGTCTCGCCTTGAGACCCCGTAACAGCTCTTCAGTGTTGACTATTACCGCTCCCCGGCTGGATCGCCCACGGCGGTATAGAAGAAAGTTCAATTAGCAGTGGCCGACGTCGCCGCCGGCCACGCTTCGGATCCAGGGAAATCTCGAAAAACATTAGACCACTGCGCAAGCCCCGGCCGTTTTTTAGGAAGTTCGCCGTGTTGGTCACAGCACTTTGAAATAAATCCGGCCTCGCAAACGGCGGCTTCCTGGACGGGTGGGCTGTCCCACTCGTTTCCCATCGGCAGCCCGCGAGCATGCTCGTAACCTCCAGTTAAGATTTAACTTCCGCGAAATTGGCTTGGTTCCGCACTTTCTTCAAGTCCCCAAAATCGCGCGGTTGGCAGCCCCTCCTCTAACGTTCCCGCCTCTCTAATTCCCCGTGTTCCGCGAATTCCGCGCGCTACACTGGAATCGGGTCGCAATCCCGCAGCCGCGCGACGCTTTTTTATAAGCACTAGAAACCGGTGTGATAGACTGACGCGTGGCATAATCCATGCGGCCATCCGGTTTCCTCTGCCTCGCGCCCATACTAATCTTCAACGGCGTCGCCGCTGCTTAGCAGGAAAGTAAAGGAGCATTCATGACTAGACGCTTTTGTGGGGCAGCCAATCTTGGCTGCGGCCGGGTTTCAGCCGGCGCTCTTTTTGTCGCCGTCCTATTGGCCGCGGCGCCCCCCGCCCGTCCGCAAGGAACAACCAAGGCCGCCACTGATTGGCTGATGTATGTTGGGACTTATACTAACCAGCAGAGCAAAGGTATTTATGGATACCGTTTTCAATCGTCGGGCAAGTTCACTCCTATTGGTCTGGTGGCCGAAACCAGCAGCCCCTCATTCCTGGTAGTCGATCATAACCAGAGGTTTGTTTATGCGGCCAACGAGCTTTCAACGTACGAAGGCCAGCCCGCGGGCAGCATCAGCGCATTTGCGATTGATGCGGCAACGGGACAGTTGAAGCTGTTGAATAAGGTGTCTTCCAAGGGAACCGGACCGTGTCATGTCTCATTGGATGAGACCGGGAAGTGGTTATTCGCTGCCAATTATTTCGGCGGTAGCCTGGCGGTGTTTCCGGTTCATGAAGACGGTTCTCTGGGTCAGGCTTCAGCATTCATCCAACACACCGGTTCGAGCGTCGATCGCCAACGGCAGAGCGGCCCGCACGCTCACTCCGCATATGTATCGCCCGGCAATCGTTTCGTTTTGGTTGACGATTTGGGGTTGGACCACGTCATGGTCTACCGCCTGGATGCCGTCAAAGGGACACTGACAGCCAATGAGCCGCCGTTTGCAAAATTGGCCCCCGGCTCCGGTCCCCGCCACCTGGCTTTCGGAAAAGATGGCAAGTTCGTCTATGTCTTGAGCGAAATGGCGGCCACCGTGACTGTGTTCAGTTACAACGCCGGCGCCGGAAGTCTGACTCAGACGCAAACCATCTCGATGTTACCCGCCGACTACACAGGCCCGAAGAGCGCCGCGGAGATTTTCGTACATCCCAACGGCAAATTCCTGTATGCCTCACACCGTGGCGATAATACGATCGCTATTTTTCGCATCGACACAGGCAGTGGTGCGCTGACTGCCGCGGGTCGCGTCTCCACGCAAGGGAAAACGCCGCGTAACTTCGCGATCGATCCAACCGGCGCCTTTCTTCTGGCCGCCAATCAGGATTCCGGCAGCATCGTAGTGTTCCGCATCGACCTGGCCACGGGCGCTCTGACGCCAACCGGCGATATTCTCAATGTCCCGTCGCCGGTATGCATCGTGTTCGCCCGGGCGCGTTGAGCACCGCATCGCGTGAGCACCCCCCTATGAATCAGGCGTGGCCGCAAAATTTCGATCCGCTTGGGAATCGATGGCTCTCCACGCTAGCCGCGCTGATTCCGGTCTGCACTCTTTTCTACCTTCTGGCAGTTCGGCGATTGCCCGCGTGGCAGGCCGCGGTATACGCGTTCATCGCCGGGGTGGTGGTAGCGCTGGCAGTCTTCCGGATGCCTCCGGTAATGGTTGCCGGAGCCGTGGCTGACGGTCTGGTCTATGGCTGGTTCCGCATTGCATGGATTCTGGTCGCTGCGGTGTTTGTCTATGAGATATCGGTAGAGTCGGGTCAATTCGCGGTGGTGAAGCAATCCATCGCCGGGCTCTCCAGTGACCGCCGGATACAAGTGCTGCTGATCGCTTTCTCGTTCGGCGCATTGCTCGAAGGCGCGGGTGGTGGAGGAGCGCCGGTGGCGATTACTGGCGCCATGATGATCGGTTTGGGCTTCCCGCCTTTTCAGACCGCGGTGATGTGCCTGGTCGCCAACTCTGCGCCAGTGGCATTTGGAGGATTGGGTAACCCGGTGCGCACGTTGGTGGCGGTTACGGGTTTGCCGGAGGCTGATTTCAGCGCGATGATCGGCCGCATTTTGCCGCTTACTACTTTGGTGCTGCCTTTCTGGCTCGTACGCGTCTTGTGTCCCATGCGCGAGACACTCGCCGTCTGGCCCGCGCTGTTGGCGTGCGGCGTGATCTTTGGCGGCCTCCAGTTCTTCTGGTCGAATTATATCGATGCGTCGCTGGTGGATATCGTGGGCGGCATAGGAACTCTGGCGCTGCTCGGTCTCTTTGTGCGGAAGGTGTGGGCGCCGCGGAAAACCTGGCGCTACAAAGACGAGGCCGCTGCGCCCATAAGAGTGGCCGGAGACGGACTTAGTCTCACGCGTATCGCGTGGGCATGGCTACCGTTCTTTTTGTTGACCGGGTTCGTAGTGTTATGGGGCATCCCGCCGGTAACCCGGCTGCTTGAGACATTCTCCTGGAAACAGCCCGTTCCGGGGCTGCATCTGCTTGTGATGCGCATGCCGCCCGTGGTTGTGAAGCCTTACGCCGAGGCGGCCATTTTCGACGTGGCCTGGTTGGCGGCCCCGGGCACCGGCATACTGTTTGCCGGACTGATTGCAGGCCCTCTTGGGGGGCTCTCGCTCCAACGGACCCTCCGCGTCTTCCGTTTCTCCTTTTGGCGGCTCAGGCTGAGTCTGGTCGCGATTATGGCAATGCTGGGTCTGGGGTATATCACGCGGTATTGCGGCATGGATGCGACCATGGGGATGGCGATGGTGCATACCGGCGCACTCTTTCCGTTCTTCGGAACCACGATCGGCTGGCTGGGAGTGGCTCTGAGCGGAACCGACGCGGGCTCTAATGCGCTATTCGGCAGTCTGCAGGTGATTACCGCGAACAAGCTCGGCCTCAGTCCGATTCTGATGGGCGCCGCCAACAGCGCGGGCGGCGTGATGGGGAAAATGGTCGCGGCGCAATCGCTGGTGATTGCATGCGCTGTCACGGGCCGGGACGGCAAAGAGGGCGAACTGTTCGCCGCAGTATTGAAACACAGCCTCGGCCTGCTGGCGCTGGTTGGCTTGATCGTGCTTTTGTATGCTTATGTGTTTCCCAGCGCGATTCCAAACGGACATCGATTTTGGTAAGTCATTAAAGGAGATGTTATGAAGCGAAAATCGTACTTTGCGGCAGTCGCGGCGTTGGCCGCCCAATGCCTTGCCTTCAGCTCATTCGCGTTCGCCCAGGGAGTGCCCGCTCCTGCTGGCCGCGGCGGAAGAGGAGCCCCTGCGCCTCCGGCCGCAACCCATGAAGTTAACCCGGACAGAACCGTGACGTTCCACTTACGCGCGCCGGGCGCAACCAGTGTCAAGCTCTCGGGCGATTTCGTGCAGGGCTCGCCGGACATGACCAAGGGCGAAGACGGTCAGTGGAGCATCACTACGTCGCCGCTCAATCCTGCGGTTTATACCTACACGTTTGTGGTTGACGGAGTCAGGAATATCGATCCTTCCAGCCCCATGGTGAAGTTGGGCGACCGTTCCGCCGAATCGATGTTCGAAGTCACCGGAGATAAGCCGGCGCCCTACGACATTCAGCCTGTGCCGCACGGAACGGTACATATCAACTGGTATCAATCGGCGTCACTCAACGCGCTACGCAGCATCTATGTCTACACGCCGCCCGGATATGAAGAAGGCAAGGCGAAGTATCCCGTGCTGTATCTCCTGCATGGCTCCGGCGACACTGAGGCAGGCTGGGTGGATGTCGGCCGCGCCAATCTGATCCTCGATAACCTGATCGCGGCGGGAAGCGCGAAGCCGATGATTATCGTAATGCCTTATGGCCGCCCGCTTCCGGATGTGATGCTGGTTCCCTCCGCCGGGCGCGGACCTGCGAATGCCGATACTTTGTTCGGGACCGACCTGTTACAGGATGTGATCCCTTATGTGGAGAAGCTCTATCGCGTTTCGGCGAAGCCGGACGACCGCGGCATCGCGGGACTTTCGATGGGCGGCGGACAAACGCTTTCCATCGGGCTGACGCACCTCGATACCTTCCACTACATCGGGGCGTTTAGCGCGGCCGCGCGTGGGAATCCGGAGGAACAGTTCAAGAGTTTCCTGGCTGAGAGCGCCGCCGCCAACAAGAAGCTGAAGCTGTTTTACATTGCATGTGGCAAGACAGACAGTCTTTTCCCCGCGTCGCAAGCGTTGAGCGATGCGTTGGACAAGCACGACATCAAGCACACCTTTGTGCCGTCCGAAGAAGGGCACGTCTGGCGTAACTGGCAAAACTACCTGGCGGATCTGGCTCCGAAGCTTTTCCGTTGAAGCGTCATTGTAGGACGGGCCTCCTGGCCGGTCCAAGCGCAGAGCGCGCTGCCTTGAACGGCCAGGGAGGCAGCCCTCACAGAGGAGATCACTCATGAAACGCACAATATATCTTGCGGCGGCACTGCCGCTGGCGGCCGCTGTGTGGCTGATGGCCCAGCCCGCGGGCGGCGGGGTCGACGGGTTTTCAACCGTGGAAGTAGCCTCCGTCTCCGACGCCATGGAGCAACTGTACGGACAGCGCACGTACATGTCGCACGAGATGCGGCCGCTTTCCGCGGCGAAATTCGCGGGGCCGGCAGTCACCGTGATGCTCAAGAAAGAAGAGCACAAACAGGGCGCCGCGGCGTCACAAGGAATGCTGGATGCGATCGATGCCGCCAAGCCCGGTTCCGTCTACGTGATGGTGCTGGAAAATGGAGCCGATTACGCCGGTATCGGTGGTCTGATGGCCACTGCGATGAAGTATCGCGGCCTGGCTGGAGCGGTGATCGATGGGTCCGTTCGCGACACTCCGCAGATCCGCAAGCTGCAGTTTCCGGTATTCAGCCGCGGCGTAGTTCCTTCCACCACGATCAATCATTTCCGGGTGACCGGCACGAATATTCCCGTGACCTGCGCGGGCGTGCGCGTGAACCCGGGTGATATCGTCACCGCGGATGAGGACGGCGTCGCCGTGGTGCCTCTTGCGCATGCCGCGGAGGTACTCAAGAAGGCCCAAGAGTTGGATAACACCGAGCACAGCATGCTGCCATTCATCGAGAAGTATAAGTCGATCAAGGAGGCGGTGGCTAAGTTCGGCAGAATTTAGACCTCATAGGTAGCGCATGCCGTAGCTATGCTTTAGCTATGCTTTAGCTTGCCCGGCGGTCGGGCGAAGCTCGCCGCGTGCCGCTTCGCACCTATGGCGCTTCAGTGACTGCCGATACCCAATTCAGCTCGTCCTCGAATTGTCGAGTCTCGCAGAATACGGTGACAGCGGCGGCTGGTATTCGTCGCGCACCGATGACATCCAGCCCCACAACAACTGTCACTCAGTTAAACGAGGCTCTACGAAACCAGAGCCCCGGCGTATCCTATTTTCCTTGAATCTTCGCCAGCGTTTCGCGCGCGCCGGGGATGGTAGGCGCGGCAAGCTGTAAGTGCCGCACCGCTTCCTGATTGGACCCATGCGTTAAGTAGAGAACCAACCCCAGAACGTAATGCGCGTGAGCGTCGTCCGGCTTGAGACGCAGGGCCTCTTCGGCCGACTGTCTCGCCTCGATCTGGCTCCCCAGCAATGACTGCGCGAAAGCAATATTGCCGAGTGTCATGGCAGATGGGCCCGCCAGCTCGATGGCATGGCGGGTTTCGACGATGGCTTGCAGATAGCGGCCCATGCCTATGTGCCGCGCGCCCAGATTGATCCAGGCGTCGGCATAATCTGGCGAAATGGCGATGGCCCTCTCGATCGAGTCGACCGCCTTCTCATTGTTGCCGGTCTCGGCAAATCTCTGCGCCGCGAGAAGGGCTTCGAATGCCTTGCGGGCGGGCGGATGCTGCAGTTGCTTCACCGAAATGGTCCCCGAGCCCGGCCTCGGTTTTTCATCGTCAGGCAACCTGATGATGAATGCCCCAGGCGGCCCTCCCACGTTAACGCTGCCTTGATAGACCGTTTCGCCCCGGGCATTGGTTACCGTAACCAGGTAAGACCCGTAAGGCATCTGATGGAATTCGAACTCGCCATTCGAACGAATCTCCGATGTGGAGATAGTGGAATGGCGGCCGAGGTCGTAGAGCTGGACTGTGTAGCCGTAGACGACTGGCTCGCTGGTTGCAATTTCGCCCTTGACCACGGGCGCTTCCTGATCGTTGTTCATGAGCGGCATTGCCGGACCCGCGGCGCACACTACCGCCGAGAGCGCCAGCATAACGCGCACCTGCATCGTTTGCACAGTACTCCTCCGGATTGTCTTTGGATAGGTCTCTTGCTGGGAGAGGAAAACGGCAGCCGCAGTCTTACGGGGACGGGCGGCCGGAACGTCCTGCCGCCCTTATGTTTTCAGTCTAAGGTTTCAGTGGAGTGAGAGCAAATTGAATTTATGAATCGGTTGGATAATCGGGCACGGCGCGGCCCAGATCCTCGGCGAGAATGATGGCGTCGGCAAGCTCTTTCATCGGCCGCCGCAAACGGCGGCTCTGATTGCGCAGGCGCAGGTAGGCCTCTTCCTCGCTGATCTGATGGCGCTGTTGCAGAATGCCCTTGGCGCGCTCCATCACCTTGCGCGTTTCCAGGGCGCGCTTCATCTCGAGGGTCTCCTCCAGCAGGCGCGCGCGTTCCTCTCCGAGCAGCGAATTGGAAATAGCGCCGCCAAGCTGTTCGCCGATGAAGACCATCATGGAGATCTCGTCGCTCGAATGCCGGTACGGCTCGCGGTGGTGCACGTTGATGACGCCGATGGTATCACCGCCGCCCACCAACGGAACCGAAAGCAGCGCTTCGTAGGTATCTTCGAAGAGTTGGGGAAACTTCTTGAATCGCGGATCGGCGAAGGCGTTGGCGGCCAATGCCACCACCGATCGATGCTCCGCCACCCAGCCCGTGATACCTTCGCTGGCCTTCATCTTCAACATGCCGACATCGTCCACGTGGGGCGCTTGCGAAGCGCGCAGCACTATCTCGTGGGTGGCTTGATCGATGAGGTAGACCAGGCAAGCGTCGCAAGCCGTAGCCTGCACCGCCAATCCGATCACTTCACCTAGTTTTTCATCCAAGTTTAGGTTTGAGTTCACGATGCTGCTAATGCGGTGCAGCATGGTCAACTGCGAGGTTGAGGCGTCCATCGTGTTTCTCACCGCCATATACACAACCTATGCCGCTTTAGGCGCCCAGTCCAATCCAAAATTTCTATGTGCAGCATTAAAGCGCTATCTCGCTATCAGGCTTGAGGTTGTGAGATCTCTCACGCCCGCCGTTTTGTACCACTACCGTGACTGCGCGCGGCTCAGTGGCGACAAGTCGTACAGGTTTACCGCCGGCTGTGGTCACAATTCGCGCGGTTCCGCGAAGCTTGGCGATCTGTTTTCCGGCGAGCGTCAGTACGGAATTTGCCTTATCTGTGCGTAGCTCTGCTGCCCCCCACTGAGCGGTGGTTGAAGCGGCGTCTTCGGGCAGACGGCAGTTCCACTCGATCGTATCGCCGCACGGCCGCACGCCATAAAGCCGCCATACGAAATCGAAGAGTGTGAGCATGGCGGGCGAATAGGCGCCGCGGTCGGGGGGAAAACTCGCCGGGTCTCCGGGTCCATCTGCTGCAGAAACTGCCCGGAGCGAACCAGCGCTTCCACCCAGCGGGTCATCAGGTGCGTGAAGTCGGCGTACTTGCCGTAGTGCTCCATCCATCGGGGAGTGCGCAGCGCGGTGAGCGCCTGGCTCGCGCCGCCCCAGGAGTTGCGCGGGATGGGGCGGAAAAAGGCCGGATCGTCCGCCGCGATGGAGGGAAACGGATAGGGTGTCCAGAACGCGCTGAGATTGTGGAGCTGGCGGCGGTAGACTTCGTCGAAGAGTTTCTGATCGGCGACCTGCTCGCCCATGACGCGGGTGATCGCGTCGCCGCGTATGCGCACGAAGCGGTCGTGGGCATCGACATCGTAAGAAAGCCGCGTCGGGCGCATCATAAAGGCGATCGAGGATGAGCTTGCGAATAGCTGCGGCGGATTCGAGCCAGCGCGATTCCTCGGCGGCGCGCCCCAGCTCTCGCGCCATGGCAGCGAGCGCGATGCGGCCGCCGTATACCGTGGCGGAAAGATCGGGCGCGAGGTAGGGGAGCCCGTCGTCCGGCGTCCCAGCGGGAGCAGGCGCGATAGGTCTTGGCGAGAAACGCGGCGCTTCGGTTCTGCCGGTAACCGCCGCGCCGTAGGCTTGCTGTAGTTTGGCATTGGTACATGAGAATTGCGGTGTAGGATTGCCTGAGCCGGCGGCGAGCGCCCGGCGGCGGCCTGCATCAGGAATTGGCGCCGAGTGATATTGGAGAGGAACGTGGGAGAGAAAGATCACAGTAAAGCGCAACGGGCGATCCTGTTCTACTTATGGGAGCGCCGTAAGCGGTGGAAGATTTTTGCCATCCAAGAACAGCGAGTCCAGCTCTCGCCCACGCGCTATCGCATACCAGACATCTGCGTGGTTGTCGGTCCGGAACCCGACGAGCAGATATTTACTTCGCTTCCGTTTTTGTGCATCGAGATTCTATCTCCTGAAGACCGGATGAGCCGGATGAGCCGGATGCAGCAGAAAATCGACGATTGTCTGATGTTTGGGGTGCGCTATGTCTGGGTGGTGGACCCGCAGACACGAAAGGCGTGGATACACATTTCCGAGGGCGGTCGGGAGGTGCGGGATGGGATGCTGCGTACGCAGGATCCGGAGCTTTTGGTTCCGCTTGACGCAGTTTTCGAGAGTTGAGTATTTCGGGTCGCCTCACTGGCTTCGTTGGATATCAGAACTGGCCCCAATAATTGTCAAGCATTAGTGCCATCAGATGACCTGGAGGCTCGCGAAGCCACCACAAATCCGGTTGAGTCGCGCGGAGGTACTCAAAAAGAGGCGTATGACGTGCTTCTGTCGTGCGGTCAAGGCTTTCATCAATTGGTCCCACTCATGGATGATGTGGTCTTTCAACTCAGGCGGATATTAGTCGAGCCTCGGGGTAGAGTTCTTTGCTTCAGGCGTCGAGCCATTCCTATGCCTCGACATCGCGCCAGTGCTTGCTCATGAAGTCTGGGCGATATATCCTGGCTTCCGAGGCCTCGGCGAATACACAATAAAGTCGTCACGACGGTATGAAACATCCGCGAATGCGTCCCCGATCTCCGCGGTCATTTCTTGGGCATCCAAGGCGATACCTCCTTCTTACGCGCTTCCGTGTGGGTGAGTCTCATCAGCGTCAAGTCTCACGTTATCGGGCCCGCGCCTGGGAACGTCTGCGCTCCAGTAAGCACCACGGCCGAGAAGTTGGGCCCTGCTAACAGTCTTGCCTGGTTTCTGTCCGATGCTGGTCAGCTACGAAGTCGTCGCAGTATCGAAGCGGCAGGCCCAACTCGCTACATCGGGCCTGCCTTAACCTGCTCCGATCTAGTGTGCGCTCAGCAATGTTTGTGAGAGCCCAACGGGATTCGGGGGGCCGCCTGCTGGACCCATATTAAGTGTACGTACCGGCGTTACATTACCATTCGCCGTCCGCGGATAAACAGTAGTGCCTTGGTCGCATCCGGCCGCTTGGAATCCAGAGTTCGCAACCACCAACTGGTCGTTCACGATATCGTCCAAAACGCCGAAAGGCATGCACAGCCCTGTACCGGCGCCGCTTAAGGTTCGTTTGGGCGCCACGTTGCCGTTATCAGTCCGGTTAAAAGCTAGCACGGAATTCACGTTAGCATTCGCCACTACAATCTCATCGTGGAAAAGATCCAGATCAATTCCGATGGGAAGATTGAACCCGGTAAGAGTCCCCCCAATGGAACGAATCGGACTAACATTGCCGTTCGACTCGCTAGGATAAACTGTGATCGAGCCCGATCCACCTGTATAGAGCACTTTGTTCACCACAATGATCTCACTGTGCAGCAGATCGAAAGACAGCCCGACTGGGCCGTCCAAAGATGTTGCTGACCCAGTGATTGACCGGGACGGTGCGACGTTACCGTTGGCTGTCCGGGAAAAAACACTGATAGTCGAAGTATCATCATTCGCTACATATAGCTCCTGCCTCAGCAGGTCCAACGCCAAGCCTGTACAGGCAAACAAGTTGGTCGCCGATCCGGCGATCGTCCGCTTCGGCGCATCCGCCGGATAATTGGCATTCAAATCATAAACCTGAATGGAGCCTACCCGCGCCGATCCATTGGTGTTGTTGGCGACAAAAATCTCCCCGTGCAGTGGGTCCACCAGCACCCCGAAAGGATTGGTCAACCCGGTTCGAATGGTTCTCGTCGCAACAGCGGCGCCGG
>Ga0302326_10017938_pt1 | contig 14707 bp, 10 predicted proteins | sample Palsa_T0_3_FD_202264 | JGI IMG/M metagenome (GOLD analysis project Ga0302326, IMG submission 202264) | Peat permafrost microbial communities from Stordalen Mire near Abisko, Sweden - Palsa_T0_3 | ecosystem: Environmental > Terrestrial > Soil > Palsa > Peat permafrost | place: Sweden: Abisko... | reverse complement strand
GCCGCAAACAGATCGAAGGCATCGCGCTGCGCCGCCAGCTCGCCGTGCACGCCGCTGACGATGTGCATGACGTGGCTGTAGCGCTCGATGCTGCGAAAGGGCTCGACCTGTACGCTGCCCGCGCGCGCGACGCGTCCGAGATCATTGCGCGCCAGGTCCACCAGCATGACGTGCTCGGCATTCTCCTTGGCATCGGCGCGCAATTCCGCTTCGAGCTGCGCATCGAGCGCGGCGTCTTCGTGCCGCGGCCGCGTACCGGCGATCGGGCGCAATTGCGCGCGGCGACCGTTGAGCTTGACCAGCGCCTCGGGCGAGGAGCCGACCACGGTAAGGGCGCCCAGCCGGCAGAAATACATGTAGGGCGAGGGGTTGATCAGCCGCAGCGCGCGGTAGACCTGGAACGGATCCAGATCATGGCTGCCCGCAAAGCGCGAAGCGAGCACGAGCTGATAGACGTCGCCCGCGGCGATATGCTCCTGCGTGCGCTGTACACCCGCGATGTACTCATCACGAGTCAGTGCGGGCACAGGGGTTGAAAATCCCCCGCCGCTCGCGATGCGCGGCACCGCGCCACGCAATGCGCCGATGACCTCGCGACGCAGGGCTGCACGCTCCTGGTCCGTGCCGGCGTGCAGCAGCGCGATACCGCGACTCACGTGATCAAACACCAGCAGCGAGCGCGGCGCGACGTAGTGCAGCAGCGGCACGCCCGTCAGCGGCGCCAGGCGCACCGGCAGGGGCTCGAAGAAGCGCACCACGTCATAGGCCGTGTAGCCGACCAGCCCGCCGGCCAATGGCACCTGGCTCAGTGCGGGGCGCAGTACCGGCGCCGCGGCCAATGCGGCGCGCAGACCATCCAGCAGCGCCGGGCCATGCTGCGGAATCGCGCGGCGCTCGTTGCCGATCTGAAATCCGGACTCATCGAGCCGCACTTCCAGGCCATCGCCGAAACCGATGAACGAATAGCGCCCGAGCCGCTCACCGCCCTCCACGCTCTCGAGCAGGAAGCGCGGCTCGAAAGGCGCGAGCTTCGCGAACGCCGACACCGGCGTGTCCAGATCCCCAGCAATGTCGAATGGAGGCTTCATAACGAAAAACCCATCCCGGAGGCACTCCGGAGATGGGTTCTGTGTGATCCTGACCTGTAGGTTGTGATTACAGCGTGCAGCAACGCTCAGTGCCCACTCCATAGTAGGGGCACCACCAAGAGCGACGGCCCAGGACCGTCACCGATGCAGCGTTGATTGCCATAGCGGGCTGAAGTATGGCCAGCGGTCCGGCGCGGCGTCAACTACGCCATTTAGTGCGCCGCGACCCCCGCCGACAGCGCGTCGGGCATCGTGTCCGCGCCTGCCTCGCTGTACTCGAGCACCCCGGCCACCGCATGCATGATGGCCGCAATGCGCACCGCGCTCTGGATCATCTCGCGCGTGATGCCGTGCGCACGCAGCTTGCGCTCGTGCGAGGTGATGCACAGGCCGCAGCCGTTGATCGCGGAGACCGCGAGCGACAGCAGCTCGAAGTCGAGCTTGTCGATGCCCGGATTGGCCAGGATGTTCATGCGCAGCCGCGCTGGCATGCTCTGGTACTCGGCATCCTCGACCAGATGCAGGAAGCGATAGTAGATATTGTTCATGCCCATAATGACCGCCGCGGCGCGCGCGGCCTGCAGGTGCGCGGCATCCAGATGCTGCTGCGCGGCTGCCTCGATCGCGCGCGTGAAGGCGTTGTTGCGTGCAGCGATCGCCGAGGCCAGGGCCACGGCCCAGATCTGTCGCTCGCTCAAGCCCGGCGCCCCCTCGCGCGTCAGGACGCTGCCGAGGTTGAGCTTCAGATCGCGCGCATAATCCGGGAGGGAATCGCGGGTCAGATCCAGTGCCGTCTGCTCCATGTCAGGCCGCCTTGAGGGTCTCCTGACCCTTCTGCCAGTTGCAGGGGCACAGCTCATCGGTCTGCAGTGCATCGAGCACGCGCAGTACCTCCGAGGGGTTGCGGCCCACCGAGAGGTCGGTCACGTAGACGAAACGGATCACGCCCTCCGGATCGACGATATAGGTCGCACGTTGGGCGACCCCGGCCTGCGCGTCGAGGATACCGAGCGCGCCAGTGAGCTCTCGTTTGATATCCGAGAGCATCGGGAAGGGCAGATCTCGCAGCTCTTCCTTGTCCTTGCGCCAGGCCAGATGCACGTACTCGCTGTCGGTGCTCACGCCGAAGAGCTGCGCACCGCGATCGGTGAACTCGCGATTGAGCTTGCCAAAGGCCGCTATCTCAGTCGGGCAGACGAAGGTGAAGTCCTTGGGCCAGAAGAACACGATCTGCCATTGGCCAGCCTGCTCGTGGCTGCTGAACTGGCGAAACGCCTTATTCGGGTCATTCGAGACCACACCGGTCAACGCGTAGCCGGGAAACTTCTCACCGATACCTAACATGTTGCGGCCCTCCTGTGGACCAGTCCGTGGCGCGCACTGGGCTGCCATGGGGAGGCATACTGAGGGCCCGGATCATGTTAGTCTAATCGATTGAGTTGATAGTCTCGATAGACGCCATATATCGATAGGACATGCCAGAACTCAAGCTCAAGGACCTGCGTTACCTCGTGGCGCTCGCCGACACGCGACATTTCGGCCGCGCCGCGGCCAAGTGCTTTGTGAGTCAACCGACGCTGTCGGCGCAACTGCGCAAGCTCGAACAAAATCTGGGCGTGCAATTGATCGAACGCCAACCGCGCCGCGTGACCCTGACACCGGCCGGCGAGGAGGTCACCCGTCACGCCCGCCATATGCTCGAGACCGGCGAGGCCATCCTCACGCTGGCGCAGACGCGGCGCGACCCGCTGGCCGGACAATTGCGCCTCGCGCTGTTGCCCACGATCGGGCCTTACCTGCTGCCGCAGGTCGCGCTCAAGCTGCGCAAGGCCTTGCCCCGGCTCGAACTGATGCTCTACGAGTATCAGACCGCACCGATGCTCGAGCATCTGCACGCTGGCGAGATCGATGTCGGGCTGCTCGCGCTACCGATCCATGATGAGGCGCTCGCGAGCCGCGAGCTCTACCAGGAGCCCTTCGTGCTGGCATTGCCCGAATCCCATCGGCTCGCCACGCGTGCGCAGGTGCGCGTCGATGATCTGGATGGCGAGACGCTGCTGTTGCTCGAGGATGGACATTGCCTGCGCGATCAGGCGCTCGAGATCTGCGCGCGCAGCAACGTGCACGAGAAGCAGGACTTTCGTGCCACGAGCATCGAGACCTTGCGCCAGATGGTCGCCGCGGGCGTGGGCATCACGTTGCTGCCGGCCCTCGCGAGCCGCGGGGCCTATGCGCACGCTCGCGGCATCGCCATACGAGCATTCGCGCGGCCGATACCGAGCCGGCGTATCGGGGCGGTGTGGCGCAAGAGCAGTGCCCGCGCGAGCGCGATTGCTGCGCTCATCGATCAGATCGCGCGTCACAGCGGTTTGACCTGAAGCTGCAGCTCGCGCATGCAGATTTCGGCTTATGACCGCATGTGCTGGCCCGCCGGGGAGCTCGAACGTGCGCTCGCGCGCGGCACGCATCGGCGCGAGTTGCGCGCTTACCTGGGCGCGGCCGAATACGATCTGTTGCGCGCGCTGGCGCGCGCCGCCTGGCGTGCGCGCCCGCGTGCCGGCTTACCCAAGGTCTACGTATTGCCCGGCATCATGGGCTCGCAGCTCGGACGCGCGCGCGCTCGCGGACGGCCCGCGGATCTACTGTGGCTCGATCCGAGCGACGTCGTGCAGGGGCGGCTTGCGGAGCTACGTTGGGGCGCGCGCAGGTCGCTGCAGACCCTCGGGGCGATTCCTTACAGCTACCTGCCGTTGCAACTGCGCCTGCGGGCGGCAGGCTTCGAGGTGGTGCTCTATGACTATGACTGGCGCGACGACCTCAGTGCGCTGGGCGCGGCCCTGGCCGCGCGGCTGCGCGCCGATTCGGCCTGCGAGCTCGCGCTGATCGGCCACAGCATGGGCGGATTGCTGGCGCGCGCGGCCATGGCGCCACGACACGGCGCGGGCCCCAAGGGCGCGAACTGTCGCGTCACGCACTTGATTGGACTGGGTACGCCGCACGACGGGGCCATGCCGGCGGTGCAGGCGCTGCGCGCCACCTATCCGGTGGTCTGCCGGCTCGCGGCCATCGATACACGGCATGACGCCGAGGCGCTCGCTCGCGAGGTCTTCCACAGCTTCACGAGCATCTACCAGCTATTGCCGGCACAGGCCGGCAGGCTCGATCTGCTCGATCCGCGTTGCTGGCCCCGGCGTGGTGTGCAACCCGACGCGGCACGGCTGCTCGCCGCGCGCGGCTTTCGTGCGTCTCTGGCCGCGCCCGATGAACGCTATGTCTCGATCATCGGCACCGGTCAGCGCACCGTCACTGGGCTCGCGCGCCGCGGCGGGCAGTTTCATTATGAAATCAGCGCCGCGGGCGACGGCACGGTCGCGGCGGCACGCGCTACTCTGGCGGGCGCGCGCAATTATTACGTGCGCTGCGAGCACAGTGAATTGCCGCGCAATGAGCGCGTCGCCGCGGCGCTGGTGGATCTGCTGCGCACGGGTCGTACGCGGCGCCTGCCGCAGCAGCTCGTGCGCGCCCGCAGCCCCATCGTCACGGTCAGCGACAGCGCATTGCGCCGCGGCTTTGCGCGCAAGATCGACTGGCATGCACTCAGTCCCGCCGAGCGCCGGCGCTATCTGAAACGCCTGAGCGCTGCGCCCCCGCAGTATCGAGCACCGCGCACGCGCGCTACGCGCTGAAGGCACGCTGCGCAAAAAGACTCGCGCGCGGCACTGCAGAAATTGCGCTGTGCCTGTGCAACACTGCCCGACCCATGGAGCGTACCGATCCGTTTGCATTCGTACGTGACCTGGCCTCGCGCTGGGACCTGATCGCTATCGTCGTGGTCATCGGCATCCTGACCTTCTTTGCCGAGGCCAGCCGCGGCCTGTTGGTGCCCTTGACCAAGCTCGCGGCGACGCCGTTGTCGCTCGATCCCGTGCATCTGCCCGTCTATGCCGCGCGCACGACGCTGCGCATGTTCGTGGCGCTGGTGCTCTCGCTGCTGTTCACATTGAGCTATGCGACCTGGGCGGCCAAGAGCGCACGCGCCGAGCGCTTGCTGGTGCCGATCCTCGACATCCTGCAGTCGGTACCGATCCTCGGATTCATTTCGATCACGGTCGTGTTCTTCATGTCGCTGGTGCCCGGGCGCGTGCTGGGCGCCGAGTTCGCGGTCATTTTTGCGATCTTCACGAGCCAGGCCTGGAACATGGCCTTCAGCTTCTACCAATCGCTGCGTACGGTGCCGTATGAGCTGCGCGAGGCCGCCGATTCCTTCCGTCTGTCGGCCTGGATGCGCTTCTGGCGGCTCGAGGTGCCGTTCGCGATGCCGGCACTGCTGTGGAACATGATGATGTCGATGTCGGGCAGCTGGTTCTTCGTGGTCGTGTCCGAAGCCATTAACGTCGGGCACACCAACATCATCCTGCCGGGCATCGGCGGCTACGTCGCGCTGGCGATCGAGCAGGGCAATCTGCGTGCGATCGGCTGGGCGATCCTGACGATGCTGCTCGTGATCCTAGCCTACGATCAGCTGATCTTCCGTCCGCTGGTGGTCTGGGGCGATCGCTTCCGCATCGATCAGGAGCAGGGCACCCAAGTCCCGACTTCCTGGGCGCTCACGATGCTGCAGCGCTCGCGCATCATGGGCGCATTCCATGCGCTGTTCTATGCGGTCGTGCGCTGGACCAGCCGCAAGACCCCGCGGCCGCAGGCCTTGATCCGGATCGCCAACGCGGGCGCGAGCCGGCGCGCGGATCTGCTGTGGTTTTTATTGCTGGTGACCGTGGTCGTGTGGGCGCTCTGGCGTATTGCGCACATGCTGATCGGCGAGACCTCGCTGCACGAGGCGCTGCAGGTCGCGGGCCTGGCCACACTCACGCTGGCGCGCGTGATGATCCTGATCGCGCTGGCGAGCCTGCTGTGGGTCCCGATCGGGATCTGGGTCGGGCTGCGTCCGCGCGCAACGCAGATTGTTCAGCCGATCGCGCAGTTCCTGGCCGCCTTTCCCGCCAATCTGCTGTTTCCGATCGTCACCTACTTCATCGTGATGTGGACACTCAATCCGGACATCTGGCTCAGTCCGCTGATGATCCTGGGCACACAGTGGTACATCCTTTTCAATGTGATCGCCGGCGCGGCGGCGATGCCCTCGGAGCTGCGCTACGCGGCACAGAATCTGAACGTCGGCGGCTGGCTCTGGTGGCGCCGGGTCGGGCTGCCCGGTGTGCTGCCCTATTACGTCACGGGTGCCATCACGGCCTCGGGCGGCTCGTGGAATGCCGCGATCGTCGCCGAAATCGTGAGCTGGCATAACGTCCAAGTGAAGGCGCACGGACTGGGTGCCTATATTGCAGAGGCGACCACGGCCGGAGATTTTCATCGCATCATTCTCGGCATCACGACGATGAGTCTATTCGTGGTCGCGCTCAACCGCGTATTCTGGCGCCCGCTGTACTATTACGCCGAACGCAAATTTCGCCTGACCTGAAGAGCGCCCGCGTATGAACTCCGTCATGAGCGCCACTGCCACTGCCCTGCTACAGGTCGACGGGGTGTGTAAGGCATTTCCCAAACCCGACGGCGGCAACCTGGCGGTGCTCGAGGGCGTGCAGCTGCGTCTCGTGGAGGGCCAGATCGTCGGGCTGCTGGGCCGCTCGGGCTCGGGCAAATCGACGCTGCTGCGCCTGATCGCCGGCCTGGACGAGCCCAGTGCAGGCTCGCTCGCGTTTCGCGGCCAGCCGATCAACGGGCCGCCCTGCGGCATCGCCATGGTGTTTCAGAGCTTCGCGCTCTTTCCATGGCTCACGGTGTTTGAGAACGTCGCGCTCGGCCTCGAGGCGCAACACATGGAGAAGGCGCAGATTCGCAAGCGCTCGCTTGCGGCCATCGACCTCATCGGCCTCGACGGCTTCGAATCCGCCTACCCGCGCGAGCTCTCCGGCGGCATGCGCCAGCGCGTGGGCTTCGCGCGTGCTCTGGTCGTGCATCCCGACGTGCTGTTGATGGATGAGCCATTTTCGGCGCTCGATGTGCTCACCGCCGAGACGCTGCGCACCGACTTCCTGGATCTATGGGCAGAAGGGCGCGCGCCGATCAAAGGCGTGATCCTCGTCACGCACAATATTGAGGAAGCGGTGCTCATGTGCGATCGCATCCTCGTCTTCGGCAGCAACCCGGGCCGCATCCTCAACGAGATCGACGTCAAGATGCCCCAGCCGCGCAAGCGGCTCGATCCGGTATTCCGCGAGCTGGTCGAGCGCATTTATGTCGAGATGACCTCACGCCGGCCCGGCGAAGCGCCCGCCAGGAACGAGCGCTTTCCAGGCCTTGGCATCGGCAGCGTGATGCGGCGGGTGTCCTCAAACCTGCTGTCCGGGCTGTTGGAAACCATCGCCGCCCCGCCGTTCAACGGTATCGCCGATCTGCCGAAGATCGCCTCGGACCTGCAGATGGAAATCGATGAGCTGTTTCCGGTCGCCGAGACCTTGCAGCTCATGCGCTTCGCCGAGGTCGAAGGCGGCGACATCCGGCTCACCGAGGCCGGTACGGCCTTTGTCAACGCCGATCTGGATGAGCGCAAGCGCATGTTCGCGCGGCATCTGCTCAACTATGTGCCGCTCGCATCTCACATCCGTCGCGTGCTCGATGAGCGCGCCTCACATTCGGCCCGCAAGAGCCGCTTCATCGATGAGCTCGAGGACTTCATGGGCGAGGACGATGCCGAGGACACGCTACGCGCCGTGATCAGCCTGGCTCGCTATGCCGAGGCGTTCGCCTATAACGATGAGACGGCCACCTTCAGCCTCGAGAACCCGGTTTAGAACTTGCCGCGCTCGCCCCCGCGCGGGGTGATCAATTCGCCGTCAACAGCTCCGTATCGGCCTCCACCACGCTCGGGCCGCCGGACTTGATCGTGCGCGCCAGGCTCAAAGTCTGCGGCAGCAGGTACTCGGCATAGAAGCGCGCGGTCTGCAATTTCGCGCGGTAAAAGCTGGCGTCATCTGCGGATTCGCCGAGCCGACGTGTCGCGATCGCGGCGCTGCGCGCGAGCATCGCCCCGCCCAGCACGCGGCCGCACAAGTGCAGATAAGGCACCGCGACCGCGTAGGCGCGCGCGGGCATCTCGGCGTATTGATACAGCAGTGCCTCGGTGGCGTCGCGCAGCACGGTGATCGCCTCGATACTGGCGTTGCGTACGCTGCGCATCGCCGGGTCACTGCCACGCAGATCGTTGATCTCGCGCAGCAGATCCGAGAGCAAGCTGGCGACGGCCGCGCCTCGGTCGCGCGCGAGCTTACGGCCGATCAGGTCATTGGCCTGAATGCCGGTCGTGCCCTCGTAGATCGAGGTGATACGCGCGTCGCGCAGGGTCTGCGCCACGCCGGTTTCCTCGATGAATCCCATGCCACCGTGGATCTGCAGCGCCAGGGAAGCCAGCTCGTTCGCCTGATCCGTGCTCCAGGCCTTGACGATAGGGATCAGCAGCTCACCGCGCGCCAGCGCGCTGGCGCGGCGCTTCTCATCGGGCTCCCCGCGCGCGCGATCCAGCGTGAAGGCGCAATAGAGGGCCAGCGCGCGCATGGCCTCGACGTTGGCGCGAATCGTCAGCAGCATGCGCGCGACGTCCGGATGCTGCACGATCGGCGCGCTGGCATCGCCCTGAGCGCCGGGCGCTCGCCCCTGGACACGGCTGCGCGCCCAGGCACTGGCCTGCTGCAGAGCGAGCTCGGAGATGCCCACGCCCTGCACGCCGACCGACAGGCGCGCTGAATTCATCATGATGAACATGTATTCGAGCCCGTGATGCAACTCACCGACCAGGTAGCCGATGGCGCCGTCTTGATCGCCATAGGACATCACGCAGGTCGGGCTCGCGTGAATGCCGAGCTTGTGCTCGATCGACACACAGCGCACATCATTGGGCTCACCCAGACTGCCGTCGGGGCCCACCAGGCGCTTGGGCACTGCGAACAGGGAGATACCCTTGACACCCGGGGGCGCGCCATCAGCGCGCGCGAGTACCAGGTGAATGATGTTATCGGCTAGATCATGTTCACCGTATGTGATGAAGATCTTTTGTCCGACGATGCGGTAATGCTCACCCTCGGCGGCCGCGCGAGTGCGGATCGCGGCCAGATCCGAGCCGGCCTGCGGCTCGGTCAGATTCATGGTCCCGGTCCATTCACCGGTCACGAGCCTGGGCAGTAACTGGGCCCGCAGTGACTTGGAGGCCACGGTCTCGAGCGCCTCGACAGCGCCGCGCGAGAGCAGCGGGCAGAGCATGAAAGCCAGGTTGGCCCCGCACCAGATTTCCTCGACTGCTGCGGTCAGCGCCAGCGGCGCGCCCTGGCCACCCTCCTCGGTCGCTGCGCTCAGCTGCGGCCAGCCTCCGGCGACGAACTGCCGATAGGCGCTGCGAAATTCCTGCGGCATCCTGACCGCGCCGTCGCTGAACTGCGCCCCGAGCCGATCGCCCAGAGCGTTGATCGGCGCGAGCACTTGCTCCGCGAAACGCCCGGCCTGCTCGAGGATCGAGCCGGCCAGCTCGCTCGAGAATTCGCTGTAACGCGGCAATTGAGCGAGCTGCTGCACCTCGAGCAATTGCTCGAGCACGAAACGCAGATCCTTGAGCGGGGCGCGGTACATGGAGTTATGACAAGTCTACGCGAGATGCGCGCCGGCCTGCCGGAACGCGAGCAAGATCACGGCACGGACGATCTGCCCCTGCCAACATTGCGTTATGACTATTCCCGCGCCTGAGCTCAGTGCACCTCCGGACATCGAGCATGACCCGGAAGCCGGCGCACCGGCAGGACGCAACAGTACCTCCGCACAGCTGGGCCAGCGCCTGTTGCGTCTGCTCGCGCCGTTGCAGGTACAGCGCCTGACGCTGCATGGCGCCGAGGGCGAGTTGCTCTGGATGAGCCGGGGTCGTTGGGGCGAGTCCGATCAGCGCTGCCTTCGGGACGCCGAGCAGGGGCTCGCCCTGCAGGACCGAGAGCCGTATCTCGAGCGCGGGCTCGAGGATGGTAAGCGGGCACTATACTTTTGCGCGCGCTCGCCCTTGGGCGAGCGCATTAGCCTCGCCTTCGCCATCGTCGAGGGGCCGCAGCCCGGAGTCGATGCCGAATCCATTCGCGCACGCGTGCTCGCCGCGATGCACCGCTACGGTCTGAGCGTGACGGCGCGCATCAAAGTGGCGCCGCATCCGGAGCTCGCGCTGGCGCTGGCGCTCGCGCCGGCGCCGCCGCCAACCGCCAATCCAGGCAGCGCACGAGCGCCACTGGCGCCTTTGCGCCTGCGCCGCTATTCGCGCTTACGAACCGCCGGCGCGACACGCCGTTATGAGATTGCGGGCGAGCCGACGTCGATGGCGGCGGATCTGGACCGCGCGCGTCGCCTCATGCATTGGCTGCAGCGACGCGGCTCGCGCGGTTCGCGCACTCCGGCGACCTTCACGTTGCCATTGAGCGCCGAATCGGTGCTCGCGTCGGACTTCGTGCTGCAGTTGGCGCCCATCATCCAGGGCGCCGCGTTGGCAGAGGGCGTGCTGGGCTTGCGCATTCCCAGCTCCCTGGCGGCGCTGGATGGCGTCGCCACCGAGCACTTCATCGCCGAGTGCGGAGCGCATGGATGCTTTGTGGCACTGGATGACTTCAACCTCACGGGCCCGGGCTTCGCACTGCTGCGCTCGAGCGCCGTGCGCTGCCTGAAGCTCGATGCCGCGCTGACTGCCAACATCCTGACCGAGAAGTTCTCGCGCGCCACCGTGGTCGCGATCGTCAAAGCTGCACGCGTCCTGGGCCTGTACTGCGTGGCCAAGGACCTGAAATCCCCGGCGAGCGCTCGCTGGCTCGGTTCGGCGGGCGTCGACTACGCGTTCAGTTGACATAACGGATGCAAGCTTCGCCGAATTGGCCACCCGAATCGTATGCTGCGACCGTGCCAATACCATCGGTGCCAGCCAATTTCGTCATGGATCGTGAGTTCATCGCGCGCAACCAGATCGTCGAGCGTTACCTCAGCGGACGCCTGCCGCTCAAGGGCACGCAGGATTTCGAACGCTATTGCCGCGAGCACCCGGAAGCCCTCGATGAGATCGCGCTCAGCGAGCACGTCAGCGCTGCGCTGCGCCTGCTCGAGGCCGGCGGCATCGCGCTGCCCTGGGAAACGCGCAAACCCTGGTGGCAGAGCCTGCCACTGCTCCTCGGCACGGCTGCGCTCGCGCTGCTGCTTGCCGTTGTGGGTCTGGTGCTCGCGCATAAGCTGGCCACGCGCGATCACACGATCGCCTCAATGCGCCAGCGTCTGACCCTGCAGTCGCTCGAGCCGGTCACTTCGACGCGAGAGATCACGCTGGTTCCAAGCCGTACACCCTCGACCCGTAGCGCCGCGACCATCGGCGGGGCTGCGGCGGAGCTAGCCGATCTGAAGATCGACGTCTCGTGGTCGCCGTTTTCGAGCTTTCGCGTCACCGTCGATCGCCTGGATCAGGGCCGCGTCGCGATATTGCACAACGTACTGCGCGATTCGAATGGCCATCTGCATCTCGGGCTCAACAGCTCGGCGCTCGGCCCCGGGAATTATCAGCTGACCATCGATGGCATGAACTGGCGCGGCGACACGGTCGCACAGGCCTGGACGACCATCACGATCACGCGCTGAAGGTGAGCGGTCCGCTGCCCCGGATCAGTAGAGCACGCTGCGCGCCTGCGCGCGTACCATCGAGCGCGTCGAGATAGCGCCGGCGGCGCCCACGATCACTACCGCACCGATGACGCCGAGCAGCCACAGGGCCGAGTCGAAACGATAGTTCAGATCCAGTGCGTGCGCGAGCCAGGCGCCACCGAGGGAGGCGCCGCTGGCCGCCAATAGCCCGGCGAGCGCGCCCATGAGTGAGAATTCAGCCAGCACGCTCCTGAAGATCATCGAGCGACCGGCGCCGAGCACACGCAGGATTGCGATCTCGTAGCGCCGCTCCTCGCTGCTGGACTGCACGGCCGCGGAAAGCACCGTAAAGCCGGCGAGCAAAGTGAACACAAACACGCTCTGCACGGCGGTGACGGCCTTGTCGATCACCGCGCGCACTTGCGCGAGCAAATCGGCGATATTGAAGATCGAGACGCCCGGGAAGCGATGCACGAGCGCCGCCATGGCACCGCTCGAGGGCTGCAGATAGGCGCTGGTCATGTAGGTGCCAGTCGACGCATCGAGCAATCCGGGCGGCAGCAGCACGAAAAAATTAGGCTTGAAACTGTCCCACTTGACGTCGCGAAAGCTCGCGACCGTGACCTCGAGCGGCTCACCAGCGACGTCGAAGCTCAGGCGGTCACCGAGCTTGAGCCGCAGCGCGTCGCGGTACTCGACGGCCAGCGAGACCAATGGTTTGCCGGAGTCGGCCGGGCTCCACCAGCGGCCAGCGACGATACGGTTGTCCGAGCCGAGCTCCCCGCTCCAGCTCAGATTCTGCTCGCGCTCGGCGAAGCGCCTGCCGCGCGCGTCGGTGAAATGCAGCTCGGCCACGCTCTGACCGTTGATCGCCGTCATGCGGGCGCGTGTCATCGGCAGCATGCGCTCGACCTTTGCGCCTTCGCTGATGAGCTCGCGCTGAAAGTCCGTGCGCTGCTCGGGCAGAATGTTCAGGAAGAAATAATTCGGCAGCTCGGGTGGCAGGCTCGCGCGCCAGTCGCTGACCAGATCGGCGCGCAGGATCGCCAGCGCGAGCAACAGCATCACGGCGAGCCCGAAGGCCACGATCTGCGCGATGCCTTCGGCGCGCCGGCGCGACAGATTGGCCACGCCATAGCGCCAGGCGGCGCCGGCATTGCCGCGCACATGCGCCGCGAGCCGCAGCAGCAGGGCCCCGCCCCCCGCCAGTGCCAGCGCCGCGCCGCCCAGGCCGACGACAAACCAGAAGCTCAGGCGCACGTCCTGGAGCGCGGCGTAGACCACCGCAACGATGGCGAGCGCCACGGGCGCGGCCGCCGCCCACAGGCGCAGCGCGGGTGGGCCCGAGTCGCGGCGCAGAACGCGCAGCGCCGGCACGCGCGTGAGCTGCAGCAAGGCGGGCAGCGCGAAGCCCGCGAGCATCGCCAGCGCAATCATGAAACCCGCCAGCGCCGGCCATGGACCCGCGCTGGGCAGATCGGAGCGTAAAAGACCCTGCAATACGCGCACCAGCCACAGCTGCGTGAGCCAGCCGGCGGCGGTGCCGATTGCGCTGGCGACCGCCGCCAGAATCAGCAGTTGCCAGACACTGATGGCCAGCACCAGCGCTCGCGAGGCGCCAAGTGTCTTCATGAGCGCCACGACGTCCAGATGCCGCCGCACATAGCTGCGCGCGCTCATCGCGATCGCCACCGCACACAGCAATACGGCGACCAGTCCCGCGAGCGCGAGGAAGCGCGTCGCGCGCCGGCTCGCATCGGCGATCTGCGGACTGGCTTCGGCCACATCCGCGAGCCGCTCGCCGGCAATACCCTGCAGAGCGTGCCAGCGACGAAAAGCCCGCAGCTGCGAGCCTGGGCCGGCGAGCAGCAGGGCGTAATTAACGCGGCTGCCCGGTTGAATCAACCCGCTCGCAGCCAAGTCGGCCTCGTTGATCAGCAATGCGGGCGAGAATTCGATGAAGGTCGCGCTCTGATCAGGCCGCGAGATCAGGATCCGCGTCACGCGCAGCGAGCGCGAGCCGACCAGCAGCTCGCTGCCTGGCCCGGCGCCGAGCTCGGCCGCAAGCCTGGAATCGGGCCACGCCTCGCCGGGCGCCGGAATGCTCGCCGTCGGCTCACCGGCCGCAAACGCTCGATCGGCGACGGTGAGGTGGCCGCGCAGCGGATAGCCGCGGCTGACCGCCCGCACATCGGCGAGCTGGTTGGCATCGCCGTTGAATATGGCCGAGAGCGTACGCGTGAGATGCGCCGTGAGAAGGCCCAGTGCCTGCGCCTCAGCACTCTCGGCCGGCGCAATCGGCATGTCGGATTCGACCCGCAAGTCGGCCGCCAGCACTTCACTGGCCTGGGCCTGTACAGCGTGTCCGATGCGATCGGCCAGGAAACCAACGCCGCTGAGGGCCGCGACCGCAACGCAAAGCGAGAGCCACAAAACTGCGAGCTCGCCGGATTGCCATTCGCGCCGCAGTGAGCGCAGGGCCATGATGAGGCTGTGCATCGGTGGGCCTAAGCGCGTATGGCGCCGGCATCCATCAACAGGATGCGATCGCAGCGCGCCGCGAGTGTGCGGTCGTGCGTGACCAAAACCAGCGTCGTCTCGGAACCCTCGTTGAGCTCAAAGAGCAACTGCGCGATGCGCTCGCCGGTCACGCTGTCCAGATTGCCCGTGGGCTCATCGGCAAATAGTACCGCCGGACGACCGACCGAGGCGCGCGCCAGGGCGACGCGCTGCTGCTCGCCACCGGAGAGTTGCCGCGGGTAATGACCGAGCCGAGCATCGAGCCCGACACGCGCGAGCCAGGCGCCGGCGGCATCGCGCGCATCGGCGCGATGCGCGAGCTCGAGCGGCAGCATGACGTTCTCCAGTGCGGTCAGCGAGGGCACCAGGTGGAAGGACTGGAACACGAAGCCGACACGCTGCGCCCGCAGCCGCGCGCGGCGATCCTCATCGAGCCCCGA
>Ga0302326_10017937_pt1 | contig 14708 bp, 11 predicted proteins | sample Palsa_T0_3_FD_202264 | JGI IMG/M metagenome (GOLD analysis project Ga0302326, IMG submission 202264) | Peat permafrost microbial communities from Stordalen Mire near Abisko, Sweden - Palsa_T0_3 | ecosystem: Environmental > Terrestrial > Soil > Palsa > Peat permafrost | place: Sweden: Abisko... | reverse complement strand
TGCATTGTTCGCCGCATTCGACGCGGCATTCTGAGCAGCGTTAGCGGCAGCCGCGTTGGAGGCTGCATTCGACGCCGCGTTAGACGCTGCATTGTTCGCTGCATTCGACGCGGCACTCTGAGCAGCGTTAGCGGCAGCCGCGTTGGAAGCTGCATTAGACGCTGCATTAGACGCTGCATTAGACGCTGCGCTGGAAGCCGCGTTCTGTGCGGCATTCGAAGCCGCGTTGGAAGCTGCATTCGACGCCGCATTGTTGGCCGCGTTCGACGCGGCATTCTGAGCAGCGTTGGCAGCAGCCGCGTTGGAGGCCGCATTCGAGGCTGCGTTCTGCGCGGCGTTCGAAGCAGCGTTCTGGGCTGCATTCGATGCTGCGTTGTTGGCCGCGTTGGACGCTGCGTTCTGAGCAGCATTAGCGGCAGCAGCATTGGAAGCTGCGTTGTTCGCCGCATTCGAGGCGGCGTTGGATGCTGCGTTCGACGCCGCATTGGATACGGCGCTCGAAGCCGCGTCCGCAGCCGCCTGGGCGGAAGCTGTCTGTATTTGCGCTGTGGGCTTATGGCTCGAAATGGCCTGAAAGGAATCCGTCTGCATGAGCTGGGGCATGGCCTTGTCGCCCAGCTTCACATCGGAGCTGCCCACCTGTTGCACGCGATAGCGTTGCGCGGGCACGATCGTGCCCGCAGTCTCGTTGCTTTTCAGAGGGATATATTGTCCCGCGAACAATGCCCCGGCGGCCACCAGTGCCAGCACCGATGCGCCAACCCAGATTTTGCGCTTGCTCAAGCCGTTGTCAGACATTTTCCCGCCCGTCCTGTTCTAATGCACGCGGAACATGGGGCCGACTGTAATGTTGGTCAATAGAAAGTGATCACAGCGAAAGGGGCGGTTTCCCGCCCCGGCGCCCTGAACACATCCAGCCCGCATAGCCGCCATTTTGCTTATTTTTCAATAAGTTATACCGAATCGGCGAGACGGCGCGCACATCTCGATCGCCCGGCCTTGCACCAGCGCAAAGCCGGGCCAACCCGTTCAGTGCGCCGGCATGCCCGACATTGTACCGTCCAGCACGTTCATCTTCATGCCGTTGCCCATCATGACGTCGCCGCCCTTCATGCCGGGCTTGCACGGCCCGATCCACGTCATCGTCATCACCGTTTCGGGCCTGCTGCGGCCCTCCTCCGACACCTCGATCGTGACCTTGGAGTTGAAATCGCCGGTGATGCGCGCGTGAGTCGTCCGTGACGCACTTGGACCAAACTTGCAGACCGAAGCGCTCGTCCAGGAGCCGTCCATATTGTGGGTGATCGAGCTGGACGAGCAGTTCTTCTTGCGCATTTGCGAACTGAAGACCGACATCTTCGCCTGCGATTCCTCAGTGACGCAGGACTGCGTCGTAAAGGGCTTGCCCCCCATTGTCATCGAGCTTTCCCACAGGCCATCCTTCTGGTGCGGCACGGGAGTATCGGCCGAGGCCAATCCGGCGGCAATGACGGCAATGCCCGCGACCGCGGCAGAAAACGAAACTCTCATGTAAAATCCCCTTGTGGAAACGGCAGCAACCTAGCCCGTCGCGCCGCAATCGGGAAGCGAATGTTACTGCCGGAATCCGGACCGGCCCCGCGTGTCGATCCCATCCTTGGCGCGCACATGCCGGCCGAGCTATGCTTCTCGTCTTCAGTTTACCAATTCTGATACCTCAAGCGCTTCGACCGAGAATCCGCGCCAGGAAGCCTTCGCTTGCGACGAGGTTTGCCGGTGGGAATCCGCGAAGCACTTCAATCGAAACTCTTCCGGCAGCAGCCAATTCCAATAGCTTGCGCCGAGCCAGGAACGCGCGCGTCGGCAGACTTGCGACGTGATCCTTGTCGGCGTCCGAATTGTCCAGATAGAGCCACGCTCCCGCAGGCAGGCGTGCCATGGCCCAGTTGATGCAGTCGGCTCTCCGTTCGCCGTCTACTACGACTAAGTCGATTCGGTCCGAAGGTGCTGGAATATCGGTGTATGCCGATGGCGCTCGAAAGAGGTAATCGACGTTCTTCCTGTCGCCGAAGCTCGAAGCTATACGATCGTACCAATCCCGGTTGCCCTCCACGCTGATTACACGTCCGGCACGATCGGCCAACCACAATGTCGACATACCGGAGCCAAACTCAATGACAGTCCAGCTTTTGTCGATCAATCCATCGATTCTGCGAACTGCCGCCGGAGGCCACCACGGCGCCGAACTGTAGATGTTGCGGCGCGCCAGAATCGCCTGGAGCGCTCTCAGCGGAAGCTTTCCGATTTCGCCGATCGGAACGACTTTCCCTTGCTCATCGTGAAGCCGGGACTTTCGGAATTTGTCTCCAGCTATGATCTTTTGGATAACTCTATTCATCGACGTCTTGCCGCGAGAGAACGCTTCCTTGGTTTTCCGTGACTCAATTCGAACTTATCGGAAGGCCCGTAAGTTCCGTCAGTTTCGCGGCCAGGTCCGTTTCCGCCGGCACACGCGCAATCTCGCGGCTCAGTTCGAAGACCCGCGCACCGACCAGGAAGCGATACCAATAGCCCTGCAGGAAATGATAGATCGCGCCCTCGATGCCATCGAGGAATCCGAAACGGATCACATAGCGGTACAGAAAATAGAGCGTCGCTGCGATCGGGAACGGCAATTTTTCGTAAAAGGATTGCTTTAGGAACCGCTTGGCGCCCACTTGCGTGGAGGAATTTCCGATCGCGACGGCACTGCATCCGTCATTCAAGCTGTGTCGTTGCGTTATGATCTCGATGGCCTCGCGCGTCGCATATTTGTTGTGCTTGTCGATGAACCATGCGAGTGGGTTCAGATTGTGATCGGCGAAGCCGCCGTCGAGCGTGACAGTTGCACCGCTCGTCACGAAGAGGTGCTCATCCATCCAGCGATCTTCGATCTCGGCCATGCCCGTGCGCCAGACCCGCAACATGACGAGAGGATAGCGGTCGCCGTACCGAATCCAGCGATCCATGAAAATCTGCTTGCGCTTGAGGTTTATGCCGGTGACGGAAGGCGGCAGGCTGGGCAGTTGCGCGGCTAGATTCGTGGCAAGATCCGGTTCAACATACTCATCGGCATCCAGGCGCATCGTCCACTCGGCCGTCACATCGCAATGGGTCATTGCCCAGCCAAATTGCCGGGCCTGATTGACGAAGGCATGTTGGAAGACGCGGGCGCCGAGGCCGCTGGCGATGTCGACGGTGCGGTCCATGGATTGCGAATCGATCACGACAATGTCCTGCGCGATGTTCTGGATAGACCTGATCGCGCGGGCGATGTGCAGCTCTTCGTTGTAGGTGAGGATGATGACGGCGAGATTCAGCATGGCTCCGAAGGGCCCGCCGGCCTCATGATGCGGGCACCAATGCGCGCCGCCGGATTGCCGACATTGATCGTCCATGGCGGAAGATCTTTGAAGGTCACGCCGCGCGCGCCCAGCACCGCCCCCTCGCCAACGGTGACACCGGGGCCGACAAAGGCTTCCGTCGCGATCCAGCCGTTCTCGCCGATCGCGATGGGTCTTGCGATCAGCTGGAAATGTGCATCGGCGATGTCGTGCGAGCCGGTGCACAGATACGCGCCTTGCGATGCGATCGCATATTTGTGCAGCGTCACCGTCGCAATGTTGTAGCAAGTGACGCGCGGGCCCAGGCACGAATGCTCTGCCATCACGAGATTGGGCGGATACCAGATACGGGCGCTGGCATAGATATGCGCCGAACGCGCGATCTTGCCGCCGAATAGAACGATGACGAATCGCCGCCAAAAGTGCAGGGTCCGCGGCGTCCAGGCACACAGCAGGGTCCATGCCAATATCCAACCGGTGCGATAAAGCCGGTGGCCAAGGCCGAAACTTGCGCCACCGTGCAGCGGCTCCGTGTCGCGCGCATCCAGCGCGCAGTTTGACAACTCAACCTGCTGGGACATTGAAGCGCCCCGAGCGGCTTTCCGAAATGTGCTGACCGTCGATGCGCGAGGGCGCAAGCAGCCCGCGATAGATATCGGTCCAGCTCTCCGTCACGCGGGTCATCGAGAATTTCCGGGCCACCAGGTCGCGCGCCGCAACAGACATCGTCCGCCGCTCTTCCTGTGCAATCGCGAGTGCGCGCACGAGGGTCGCACGGATCGTTTCCGCAGAGATGCCGCAATCGAGCGCCGCTCCCGCCGCAAAACCTTCGGGCAGGTTGCACTGCGACGACATCAAAACGGGCACGCCTTCGGCCCATGCTTCCAGGATCGTCATGGGCAAGCCTTCGCTCAGCGACGGCAGAAGCAAAAATCGCGCGCCAGCCAGAATGCGCTCTTTTCCCCCGCCATAGACTGGCCCAATATAGTCGATACCGGTGCGCGGCCCCACGGCTTCAAGGCGCTTCACGAGGTCTGCGACATAGACCTCGTCTCCCCAGCCCGCGATAACAAAGCGTGAATTCCCACGCGCCTCGCCCATTGCGGCCCAGGCGTCGATGGCAGCTTCCAGATTCTTCTTGGGGTGCAACCGGCCAAGATAGAGGATGTAGGGATCGGCAACAGGCCGATCCGAAATGAAAGCTTCGCCGATCTCGATTCCGCTTGGCATAACGATTGTCTTTGCCCCCGGCGCAAAGCGAACAATCTGATCGGCCTCCGCGCCGGTCAGCGCATGGACAAGATTTGCGCGCCCGAGATTGGACTTTTCATAGACCAATTTGGCGAGCCATTTTTGCGCCCGGCCGTGATCCAGAATCCAATCCTCGAGCATGCCGTGCGGCGAGACGATATAGGGGCGCTCCGTCCGCCGCTGCCACATCTGCGCGGCGATAGACGGATATTGCCAGATTCCGTGCAGATGAAGAACGTCGATGTCGGATCGCACCATGTCTGCGAGCAAGCCGGGAAGATAGCCGATCGCAGCTGGCCCGCGCACTGGGCGCGAAACAATCTCGATATCCACGATCTCGCTCCAGTCCTCGTCCAGATAACGGTCCTGTGCCGAAAACACGATGGGCTCGATATTCGAGGAGCGCAGAGCCTGGGCCAATTTGATCACAAAAGCAGAAACGCCTCCGCCCAGGCGGGATATGTTGGAAATCAGGAGGCCGACACGGGGACGTTTGGTAAGTATCTGAGCCGAATGCGTGGGCGCTTTTGCTTTCAAGGGCTGACGGCCTGCACAGGTGCGGCTGGCTTCGACGTATCGCGAATCGCGACGAGCAACACATGCTGCGATGTCAGCAAGGGATGGAACAGACTCTTCGAAGGTTTTTCATCGCTGACGGGGAGCAGAAGAATCCGCTCGCTCCATTCCGCGAGCGCCGGGAGCGAATCATAGACGCTATAGGAAAAAAACAGTCCGTCGCCCGGCCCGAAAATATAGGTTTTCCCGCCGTTCTTGATCCAATCCACCGGCGGCCATATTCCGAGCTTGTAAAGGAATAGCTTGATCCATCGCGTCCAGACCGGACCCTGACCGAAGCGGTTGCTGTCGGACAGGAAAATCGCCTTGCGCGCGACACGCATCATCTCCTGCACGGCAATCTCGGGGTGCCGGATATGATGAACCACGCCAAATTCGCAAATCGCGTCGAAGCTTTGATTGGCGAATGGCAGCGACTCGGCCCTCGCCAGAATGATGGAATCGGGCGAGACGCCTTTGGAAATTGCCCGTGCCCTCATATCCGGCGAAGGTTCGATACCGTGCGCCTTTACATCGGCATGATGCTCTCGAAAGTACAAGATGCCGCGGCCGGTGCCTGCGCCGATATCCAGAACGCTTTCTATTCCCAGGGATTCGACGAAATTCGAAATGTGTACGAGCGATTTGTAATGCTCATCGTGCGGCGCGATGTGCATCGAGTCGAATTGCGAAGCATTTTGCTCGTAATAGGCCTGCTTGATCGCCTGAATGGTATCCATCTGAATTTTCCGCTCACTCATGCACTGAACTACTCTTAGGGCTTGTCCGGAACGCCGTTCGTATTCGATCGCGGGCGAGACGCACTTGCCTATGCCGCAACAATCGCGGCGAAGAGTTTTGCCAAGTCGTCGCCATAGGACTCCGTGGTGTATGACACGGCGCGGGCGCGCGCCGCGTGGCCCATTGCCATGCGAAAGTCGTCGTCGGTCGAGAGCCGGTGTATCGCGCCTTCAAAGCCGCCCAAATCGTCATACCGAAACACGAAGCCATCGGTCTCGTGGCGCACGCGCGTGCCGCTTTCCCGGGTCGTAAGCACTGGCAGGCCGCTCGCCATTGCCTCCATGACGGCACCGGCCGATCCCTCGCAGGTCGAGGGAAAAAAGAACACGTCGAACTTGTCCATCCACGACGAAACTTCGGAGCGCGGAACTGAGGGAACGAAATTCACATGCCTTGTATAGGGCGCGAGCCTTTCGCCTCTTAACTGCATGTTACCGACCATCGTGAACCGGATCTTGGCAGGGTCGAAACGGCGCGCTGTCTCCAGAAAATATGGAGCGCCTTTGCGCAAATTAACACCTCCCACGAAACCTACGTGGAGCGGTCCCCTGCGCGATCTCCGGTCCGGCGCCGCCGCTGTTGGCAGGTATGGATACGGAACCACAGAAATCTTCCGACGCTCCACCCCGCAATCCGCGAGCGTGTCGGCCACATAGTCCGACATGCATGTAATGTGATCCAACGCGTCCCAACTCTCGCGTTCGAACCGGGACATCTTTTCGCTCGCGCCTGATTCCACGCCGTCGCTCCAACCGGGCCAACGGTATTGCTGCTCGGCCATCTGCCGCGCTTCGGCGTCAGCGGTCGCTATAAACTGATCTCCCACCGTTCGCAGGCCTTTGCGCCTGGCGACCTGAAAGGCCTCCGGGGAGGTGTTTCGGATGAACCCATAAAGAACGTTCGCGGTCCCGAAGCCGCTTTTCACGATCCACTTTGCCGAGCGCGATGCAGCCCAGATATTTGCGTCGTCCTGGTCCTTAAACAACGATTTGCGCAACCGTAGCCAGAGCGCCAGGGGGCTGTTCCGAACAAGCCTGCAGGATTCCAGCGCGGGCGACGTCCGCTCCAGCATCCGCTGTCCCTGAAGATCCGAGAAAAGCCGGATGAACCTTGCGAAGCGTTCCTCGCGGGAGCGGGGGAGACTATACCAATCGCAGAACGCTCGTTCCAGCATGCCGACTTTTTGCAGCGCCACGGGAACGAGATAGCTCCGGCGGCTTCCGTCCTGAACAAATGCGACACGCACGGGCGTCATTCGCTGCTAAGGCTCAACGAATCCAAATCCGGGACCGCATTCGTCAATGCTCGGATGTTTATGATGCATCGGGAAAGTCGCTATGGATTCAGCTCAATCGTCGATCGGGGGAGATTCACCCCGTTTTGACGCGGGACGAATCCGGAGACGCGGGCGGGACGCGTGATCGGATGCAGTGTGACGGACTCGGGATCCTTTAGCGGGGGTAAAACGGTTCGCCATTTCAAGCCGTATTTTCGCTGAACTCTGATACGGCCTGCGACGCAAAGCGCGATGATGACAGCAATCCAGGAAAATATCCAATAGTAAGCGCCGACTTCGCCGTCTCTAAAAAGCAGCGGCGCATAAATCGCGAAGACTGCGTTTGCGCCAAATAATATCGGTGAGGCAGTGGATTGCGCACGCTTGTAGAGCCATGACAGGCCCGTGCCATACACCGCCATGACGAGAACGAGCGACGCGAAGCCGAAATTCGTATAGGCGTCCCCCATCATCGACATCGTCTGACCGAAGAAATTGCCATATCGCATCCAGACGATGCGGCTGGTCAAGACTGGTTTATCGGGCCAGATCTGGCGCGGTATCGGCCAGATGAAAAGACGCATATACTGGCTGAACCAGTTGTAGCCGGTTCGCTCCGGCACCAACATCGTGACCAGCGTCGAGCTGTCGAATTCGTGGACATCGGACAGTGGAAGTGTTGCGCCGCGCCCGAATTGATATTCGCTCACAATGTCCGAGACAGTCTTGTTTCCGGTAACGATATCCTGGACGGCCAGCCTGTCTCCACCCAATACATCGAACGTCGCCAACAGAACCACAATAAGAACGATATACCTGAACCGGAGATATTTCGTGCCGCTGCGAAGCATCATGGCAAGAAGAAACGCAAACGCCATAGCGAGAAAGCCGGAGCGTTCGGTGCCTTCATATAGCCTCAGCAGCATGAATCCGACGACGAGAACAAGATTGGTGCGGCTGATGCCAGACTTGAGCAGCAGTACGAAAATAATCGCCGGAATGAATTCTTGCCCGAGTGTGGCATAGCCCGACACACCGACAAGCTGAAACCCACCCGTCAACTGCTGTTCGCTGACGAACTGGCTTATCGTCGCCGAGTTTGTGTTAGCCAATCCACCAACTGCAGATATCACGCCGACAAGGCCGATTAATGTCACCACGGGCCAAAAGACGACGGGTCGCGTGACAGCGAATCTTGTGGGCCAGATATCGAGACGGTCGTGAATGCTTTTGTTGAGCAGCGGCGGTATGAACACGAACGAGAAAAGGCCGACGATTGAAATGAAAGTTGCATAAAATATATCTGCGGCCGTTGGAAATACGCCGTCGTGTATCCAGATTTCCGAATAGCCCTGAATCCAATCTGCGAGAGGCCGATACACGTAACCCAGAAGAAAATAAATCAGAAACAGAACCATCGGGTGATACAAGGGTGCGCGCTTGAGCCAGAACGCATAGTACGAACAGGCAATCAGACCCAGCAGGTTCGCGATGAACGCGAACAGAAGGGCAGTATGCGCATCCATCTAAGCGAATCCCCTAAAGCCGGTCAAAATGCATCTGCCCGAAGATCGTCGCCAGCGTTTCCCTGGCCGCCGCCTTCATGTCCGACCAGTCCAGCTTCATGAACCGGTCATATCTGAACGAGACGATCGCAAGCATGGCCACTTCGAGAAGGATCATCGGCGCAATGACAGCGTCGAGGCCGAAGAGTCGAACGAGGATGCCGGCTAGCACAACAGCCACGAGTGCCGTCGGAGGGTAGAAATATGCGTAGGACGCATGACGATTCACGGCGAGCAGAAGATTGGCCATGAAGGACCAGAGCCCGAGAAACCCCACCGACACGGCCACGCCGACGACAAGCATATAAGGCGGGTGAATGACGCCGCGCGTCCAAACCCTTATGACTGCGGGACCCACGGTCACAAGCCCCATAACGACGACTGCCAGGATCGTGGCAGCGGCCATCAGGTTCGTCACGAAAAGCCTCGTCGCCTTTTCGAGGTTTTTTTCGCCGACCACGATCGTGAATTCCGGCATGACCGAATTGCTCACCATGGCAGCCAATTGAAAGCCGAAACGGGCAATCATGCGCACGGTCGAAAAAACCGCGATGTCGGCGGGCCGGCCGCTTTGGGCCACGGCGAGCACCATGCCCTGCAGGCTGATGGCGTTTCCGACCGGCAATGCCATTGTGGCGAAGGCCACCGGCGCCAGCCGGCGCAACTCCGGAAGGTACAAATTGCGGGGCGAAAACCGGAACCACGGCGCGATGCGGCGCAGAACGAAATACAATATCCCAACCGCACAGGTCCGCACGACTGCATAGGCGATCGCACATTCGAGCAGGCTTCCCCCCAGCACCGCCACGCTCATCGCGAACCCACCTTCCGCCAGCATGATCGCGGTCATCAAATTTACGCCGAGGGGATACTTCCGCGCGCTGCGATAGGCGGCGAGCACCGTCGTCACGCTCAACGCGGCGAGCGCGTACAGCGTTAACGCAATGGCTGTCAGGCGGGCGGCCGTGCTACCGATTTCCGCTGCACCCGGCATGAACCTTTGCGGCAGCAACACGACGGCCACAATGACGAGCGCGCTGATCGCCAGCGACAGAAGTGTCACGCCGAACCACAGGCTGCTGAATGTCCGATTCACCGCAGCCAGATCTCCGCCCGCGGCGGCCAGGGTCATGTCGTTTCCCGCCGCGGTCGCGAAGCCAAAATCCGAAAGCGCGAGGTAACCCGGCAGCGTAAAAAGTAGGAGCCATGTGCCGTATAGCGCCACACCCCAATGCGCAAGGAATATCGGCACCGATATCAGTTGGACGAGCGCGACGGCGAGTTGCGCCAACGCATTGGCGCCCAACCCTTTCAGCAACCGGGATCTCGTCGTCATCGGTTCGCGGTTCCGATGCGCCTGCCTATCGAGCCGTGTCGGAGTTGGCGCCCGCCAGGTGGTTCCGGAAATAGGCGATCGTCGCTTCCAGTCCGGTCGTCAAATCGACGGTCGGGCGCCAATCCAGATGATCGGTGGCCTTGGATATTTCGGGCTTGCGCTGCCGGGGATCGTCGGTCGGCAGGGGGTGCCGTTCGATCCGCGATTTCGAACCCGTAAGCGCGATGATCGATTCCGCGAGTTGAAGCATTGTGAACTCGGTGGGATTTCCGAGATTTACAGGACCGATGAATTCGTCCGGCGCATCCATGAGCTTCAGGAGACCGCTCACCAGATCGTCGACAAAGCAGAACGAGCGCGTTTGCGCGCCGTCGCCAAAAATCGTGATCGGCCTGTTCTGAAGCGCCTGCATGACGAAATTCGAGACGACCCTTCCGTCGTTCGGGTGCATGCGCGGCCCGTAGGTGTTGAAGATGCGCGCGACCTTGATGTTCAGCCGGTATTGTCGCCAATAATCGAAGAAAAGCGTTTCCGCACAGCGCTTGCCCTCATCGTAGCAGGCGCGCAGTCCGATCGGGTTGACGTTTCCCCAATACTCTTCGGTTTGGGGATGGATCGCGGGGTCGCCGTACACTTCGCTGGTCGAGGCCTGGAGGATTCTGGCTTTCACGCGCTTGGCGAGGCCGAGCATGTTGATCGCGCCGTGAACCGAGGTCTTGGTCGTCTGCACGGGATCGCGCTGGTAGTGGATGGGCGATGCCGGACAGGCAAGATTGTAGATTTCGTCGACTTCAACATAGAGCGGGAACGTCACGTCGTGCCGGATAAGCTCGAACCGCTTGTGATCGAGCAGGTGCTCGATGTTATGACGGGTGCCGGTGTAAAAATTGTCCGCGCAAATGACTTCGGCTCCCCGCTCCAGCAAGCGCTCGCAGAGAAACGATCCTATGAATCCCGCCCCACCGGTGACCAGTATCCGACGATTCAGATGCATCTGGGACAACCCCTTCTATTCGGCAAATGGATCGACCGGACCGCCGGCTTACATCCGCCTGTTCAGGACGGCGCACTTCGCGCGAGCGCTGCTGCGACGCCTTCGGCGAATCTTCGCGTGTCGGCCAACCCCGCCAGACCGAGCGAACCTTCGCAGAACCGGACCCACTCGCTCCTGTCTTCGGACAGCCTCACCATGAAATAGGCGAGCCCCTCGATATTGTCGGGCTCGAAAATCATTCCGTTGACGCCTGCCTTCACGAGCCAGTCACGCGCACCCACATTTTCGCTGCAGAGAATGGGCAGTCCCATGGCGACCGCCTCATTGATCACCAGGCCCCACTGTTCCTCGGTGCTGGGCAGCACGAGCGCCAGCGATGTGCCGAGCGCCGACGCAATAGCAGGCGCCTGGACGAAACCGAACATGCGCACGCCGCCGACGCCCAGTTCGGCAATCAGGTTCCGCAGCTCTCCTTCGCACTCTCCCGATCCGAAGATGTGTAGCGCGCGCAGCGGCGCGGTCGAAATCTTCCGATATCTGTCATAGGCCTTGATGGCCGCGCCGAGATTTTTCTTTCGGACAAGCCGCGCAACCACGGTGAAGTGCCGATCCTCGAACGGCGTCCCGCCCGGCGCGGGCGGCAATCCGGCCAGGCGCCGCACACGATCGCCCGACACCGTGTCGTATCCATCGTGAATCGAAGAATCGGAAAAGCCGAAAAACCGCAAATATTGCCGCGTTCGGCTGCCGCCCACCAACGCGCCGACATAGGGCCAAAAGGCGACGATCTTTCGCATCTCCTGAAGCAATGTGCGCGGTTTGTCGTCGAATTTCGATTCGATCATCAGATAGACGCGCCGGCCTAAAAGCCTCAAAATCGACGCAACGACGAGCATTTCCAGCATTTCGTAGTGGCACAGAAATATGTCGTCGGTCCCTCGCTTGAGAAGCGCGCGCGTGAGCATACGAATGCGCCGCAGCGGCGGAACGTCTTCGTAGCTTTGCTCGGGAAACAGCGTCAGATGCTCGATAGAGGCAATCTGATCGATTCGGTCCCAGGGATAGTTGGCGGTGGCGCGAGCGATCTCGATCCCGCGAACGATTTTCCTGCCCGCGAAGTATTCGCCGACCGACGCTAGCCGATCGGAGTGATAGGGCCCGAAATTCGTCCAGACGAAAGCGATGCTTTTTTCCGGCGGCGCGCCTTCGCGATCATCGGCCGGCTCGCGGCCGGGAATTTGACTCGAAGCGAGGAGTTCGATTTGGCTCTTGGCCGCTCTCGCATCCGCCGAACCTTTGGACGCGGGATCGAGCCAGAAGCCGAGATCTTCGCCCAGCAATTCGCCAAGCTCTTCGATATCTCGGTTGAATGCACCGGAAAGGAATGCGCGATCCTGCGCATCCATGTCGCCATTTTCGGCCGGCCGGTAATAATTCCGCTTCATCGCTCCCTTGAAGCGGTTGGGCGCCATCCGCGAAATAGTGCCTTTCATGCCGGTCGAATAGAGAAACCGGTTCAGGTGCGGCAGCGCGGCGATCTTGCCGGGATTCGTTATTTCCGTGCTTTGGTCGACGCTCTGAATTTTTACGCCCAGAAAGTCGCTCAACTTCTCGCCCAGTTTGTCGAATCCGACTTCCGGTCTATCGACGATATTCACGAGAACCTGATCTCTGGGAAAAATGTCGAGATATCGCTTGATCTGTCTGGCATAAAGCCCCGCATAGATATATCGCTCGAACAACCGGGTCTTGCCCGATTTCACGCGCTCGAAATCTTCGCGTATGACATTCGAAAACGCATCGAGCGTGATCCCGGTGGAGAGATTCATCAGATATTCTGAATAGGCGCGATCGATCGGGTTTCTGAGCAAGACAACGATGCGCGCATCGGGGTTGGCTTTGTAAATCTCCTTCGCCGCCGCCTCCGAATATAAGTAGGTGGTGGACCCCTCGCCGGCCCATCGATTGTGAAACCCGGAAAAGATAGAAGAATATTGCTCGTCGCTCCTGATCCAGTGCGTATTGGCGAAATTATGTATTGAACGCGTGAGCGGAAAATCCGGGTGATCGTAGAGATCGACACAAAAATGATTCGGCTCCTTGATCGGGCTCATCGTCACGTCCGGCGAGCCTGCGAGCATTTCGTAAGCGGTCGTCGTTCCGGACTTCATGGCGCCGACGACAAACAAATTGGGAGTCATGCGGGAACCTGAATGCCCGGCGAAGCCGGTTTGCTCAGGATATCTTTGCGGCGATGCACGGGGATTGCCCTGGCGTTCTCTCCCGCGGTCGGCCCGGGCTTCCACTACAAGCTCACCAGCAACCTCTTGAACTCCGACAGATTGCGCCTTGCGTCAAGGGCTGCGATCCGCTCGCTGTTGCTTCCGAGCACAATGGCGCCCGGACCGTCCGCCAGGCGGTTGATGGCTATGGCGAGAGCCTCACTATCTCCTGGCGGCAGGATGATCGAACCGTCGCCCAGAAAGTCATGGAGTTCGGTTCCCGGATCGGCCATGATGATCGACGGCTTACCGCTCGCCAGCATGCCTCCCAGTTTCGACGGGAGCACAAGGTCCGAAGCACCGCGATCCTGCGGCAGCAAGTGGACATCGGCCAGATTGAGCAGGTCGCACAGGCGCTCCTCGGGTTGGATTGGCAGAAACCGCACATTGCCGAGATGGCCATATTGCGCGACGAGCCGCTTTTTCTCCGGGCCGTCTCCCACGATCACGAAGACCAGGCGGGAATTCGCCTGCAACCGTTGGGCCGCTTCGAGGATGACGGACAATGCCTGTTTGGCTCCGATATTGCCGGCATAAAGTGCCACGAATTCGCCACCGCGAAACGCAAGCTCGTCGCGATATATCGAGGGGCCGTCGAGCGGCTTAATTTTCTCGGCATCGATCCAGTTGCGCACCAGACTGAGCCGCGTCCCGGCGACACCCTTGGTCTGGAGCTGCTCCTGCATGTGCAGCGAGATCGTCACGACCGCATCGAAAGCCCGCAACGTCGTGCGTTCGATCGCATTGGCGAATTTCTGCAGGGCGCTTCCATGCAAATGTCCGATCGCGAATGCCGCATCGACTTCCAGGTCCTGCACATGGAGGACCGTCTTTGCACCGATGATTTTCGCGGCCAATAGAGCGGCCGGCGCGGCGAATAGCGTCGGCTCGACGCACAAGACGGTATGCGGGCGGGCCGTCAGGATGCGCCACACTGCGACGGGCGCCGAGGTCAGCGCGAAAGAGAGCGGCGCAAGCATGCGCCAAACGCCGTGCATTTCCCGTCTGAGCAACAATGGACAACGCGTGATACGCACGCCATCCGCCAGTTCGCCCCCGTAGCGGTTGCGATACCCGCTGCGCAACGCCCAACCGGGGTAATGCGGAACGGCCGTGATGACTTCTACCGCCAGCCCTTGCTGAGCGAAATAGCGTACCATTTCGCCCGTATAGCGACCGACGCCGATCGGCTCGGGCGCATAGTTGATGCCATAGATAAGCACACGCTGCGGAACCGGGGCGCTCGTGGATACACGCGCGACACTCATCTTTTCGACAGCGACCAT
>Ga0302326_10017933_pt1 | contig 14712 bp, 11 predicted proteins | sample Palsa_T0_3_FD_202264 | JGI IMG/M metagenome (GOLD analysis project Ga0302326, IMG submission 202264) | Peat permafrost microbial communities from Stordalen Mire near Abisko, Sweden - Palsa_T0_3 | ecosystem: Environmental > Terrestrial > Soil > Palsa > Peat permafrost | place: Sweden: Abisko... | reverse complement strand
GGCCGGAAGACCTCCTGTTCCCACCAGATTCTGAACGAGACGCTTTGGATGCTGGGCCACACCGCCGACTTCGCGCGGATCGACGGCCGCCTGCGCGATCTCAAAGCGAGCATCGCCTCCCCGGAGGGGGAAGGCATCGCGGAGGAACAGGACCCGGCAGACGGCAGTTGGGGCCGTTGTTATACCGAATGGTTTTTCAAGGTGGACGCATCGTTCGACCACTTGCAGCTCGATCCCGATCGAACTCCGCCGCTCGAAATGCGCCTGCTGGACCGGGTGAACTCGCCGGAAAAGCTGACGGCTTATTTGACTTCGATCTCGGTTTCGGATATCCCGCGGACGGGGATGGACCATCGGCGGGAGTTTAATGAAATGCTGGCAGACCTGGTGCGGTTGATCCTAAAGGACTGGCCGCGCGGATACCAGTGGCATCCGCAAATAAAAAAGACGCTGCTGGAGCTCGTGCGCAACCGGTTTCGCAACCGCGAGACAGGCTGGTGGGGCGAGCGTTATGTGCGCAACGGCCGCGTCGACTTCGTAGACGACCTCAGCATGACCTATCACGTGGTGACCTACTTGAAAGGGGACGTTCCCGATCTGGGCATCATGGTGAACACTCTGCTGGCGCTCAAGAACGAACCCTATCCCGTCGGCTGGCTCGACGGGAAAAGTTATTCGAACCATCACAACATGGACGTGGTGTCGCTGCTGCGGTTCGGCTGGCCGGATCTGAAAGCCGAACAGAGACAGATGGCGTCCGCGGAGATTGGCAAGATGCTGCAGTGGTGTCTGCGGGAGTCATTGCAAGAGGATGGTTCGTTCCGCCAGACGCCCGGAGACGATTCCATTGAGGAACTAACCTACTTCGGCGTCGAGTTTCTGGCGCGCATCGGTTATTTTGACCGGTCCAGGCGGTTCTGGACGGCTGACGATCTTCCGGGCACCGAGGCCGCGCGCCAGAAGATCGTGGGTTTCATCGGGAAACATATAGGCACCGGGGGCGCCGGGGGCGAATATTACCGGAGCGCGCTGAAGGATTTGCGGCTCTGAGCGTGCCGTTTAGGTAGGGCCCCCAACCGTAGCTCGCCTCATCCTTCCAGCTTGAACCGCGTCAGCGCCAGCCGATAGAGCGGCCGCCACACCGACCGGTTCACGCTCACCAAACCGGCGTCGTTTGAAGTGAAGTGTTCGGCCACAATGCTGGTACGAGTCAACTGTCCTTCCTTGACTCATGTTGTCAAATATGACAACTATGACGTGGTATGGGCGAGCAGAAGGCGGAAGACACGGCCCGTTTCGTGGATCAAGGCATCCCTCAGGAAATCGAAAGGTTTCCGGAAGGAGCCCAGTCGATCTGTCGCGGCCCTGACTATCGCGGCTGAGGGCGGCACGGCAGCTATTGCATATCCCGTGCACGGCATGGGCCCGGGCGTGTTCGAGATTGCGCTCCCGTTCCGAGGAGACGCATTCCGGCTGGTCTACGCGGTACAGCTCGCGGATGAAATCTGGGTTGTCCATGCCTTCCAGAAGAAATCGACGCAGGGCAGCAAGACGCCCAAGCGCGAAGTCGATTGGGTAAAGGACCGGCTGAAAAGGCTGAAGGAGATGTTGCAATGAAAGACGAAAAGCTGGAGGCGGTGCGCGGGAGCGGGAATGTTTTCCACGATTTGGGGCGTAAGAACGCGGATGGCGAGCAGCTCAAGGCGATCCTCGCGGCCGAGATCGTCAAGGCGCTGGATCGGGAAAGCATGAGCGTGCGCGCCGCGCATGACCGCACGGGTGTTGCGGCAGCCGATTTTTCGCGCATCCGCAATGCGGACCTAGGGCGGTTTACTGTGGATCGTCTGATGTCGGTCCTCAACCGGCTCGGATCGCGCGTGGAGGTGAAAGTCAGCGTGTGCAGGAGTCGGAGAATGGAGCACCCCGTCACAACTTAATTTGAGCGAGACCGCCTTCGCCCATACCATTGGGCGGCGCCCACAGCACCGTTGCCGCACCGCATGCGCGGGCCGCCGGCGTTTCGCCGGAGGGATACGATCAGCTTACCTCCCCGCCGCGGGGCTTCGGCGGACGCGGCATTTCGATGAAAAAATAGCTTCCCGGCGCGGTCGAGTCAACCTTGGGTGCTATTGTTGCTCCATGCTCGCGCACGATCGTCCAGATGTTGGACCCCAGCACCACAAGGGCGAGCTTCCGGCCCGCGAGGTCTGCTGACGTCGAACGCTGCCGTTTCAAGCGGCGTCCAGAAGCCCCCCGTTTTCAAGTTGCGGCGGCCAGCGCATTTCGACGAAGGTGCGGACCTCGTGCCCGCCCGGAACATTTTTGTCAAACAAAATGCGCAACGCGATGGCTCTTGCCGTAAGCCAGAATCGACTGAATACGATCCTCAGGCACTTCGAACTGCTCCGAGATTTCCGCCACGCTTAAGCCGGAGTTGAAGTTATCGCCAATCGCGTTGACCGGCAATCGCGGATTTACTTCCGAGAATACCAGCCGCAAGCAGCGGGTCCTGGAGGACCCGCGCAAGCCTGCAGGCCCGCCCCACCGGTCAGCCCTCCAGCTTGAACCGCGTCTGGGCCAGCCGGTAGAGCGGCCGCCACACCGACCGGTTCACACTCACCACCAGCACCGCCATCACGATGGTCGACAGCAGCAGTAAGTCCCAGTTGCCGGAGTCCGTCGCCGAGCTGATCTGCGCGCCAAGGCCGATGGTCTGCAGCGTCTGCCCTTTGAAGTGGAAGTATTCGGCCACAATGCTGGCATTCCAGGCACCGCCCGACGCCGTGACCATGCCCGTAATGAGGTACGGAAAAATGCCGGGCAGGATCACCGTGCGCCAGCGCGCCCACTGCCCGAAATGAAACACATCCGCCACTTCGCGCAGATCCGTGGGAATCGCCATGGCGCCGGCGACGACGTTGAACAGCACATACCATTGCGTGCCGAGCAGCATGAGCAGTATCGATCCCACCCCCAATCCGCCGCCCATGCGGATCAGCGCCAGCAGTAGCACCGGGAATAGCGCCGTGGCCGGGACCGACGCGGCCACTTGCGCAAACGGCTGCGCGAAGCGCGCCAGCTTGGGGTCAAAGCCGATGGCCACGCCCGCGGGTATGGTCCAGGCAGCCGCAATCAACAGGGAGACGATCACGCGGGCCCAGGTGGCGGCCGCGCCCAGCAGCGTGGAAATCAGCTCCGGCGCGGTCAGCGTCTTCAGCGTCATGGCCGCTTCGAACAGCGAATATAGTATCGCCCCGCCCAGCAATGCGCCCACCACCATGCCCACTACCATCTTCCAGTGCGCGGCCGGCCGAGGCGTCTCCGCGATCTCCGAATGGCGCGCCGCACGCAGGCCGATCCGCTCGGATAGCGGCGCCAATACGGCCATGCGGAAACGTTCCAGCAGGTTCGAGCGGCGCAACAGGTTGAGCACCGCCGACGATGGCTGCGCGCTGCTTTCCACCTGCTCGAACTTGAACTTGTCCGACCAGGCGATGGCCGGCCGCCACACCAGCTGATCGATCAGCAGGATCACGCCGATCATCGTGCCCAAGCCCCAGAAGATGGCGGCCGTGTCCCCGTTGCTGGCGGCGGTTTGCAGATACGAGCCCAGGCCCGGCAGCCGGAAATCGCGTTTGCCGAGCACGAACATTTCGCAGGCCATCAGGAAAAACCAGCCGCCCGCCACCGATACCATGGAGTTCCAAACCAGGCCGATCGCGCCGTAGGGCAGCTCTAGTTCCACGAAACGCTGCCACTTGCCGAAGCCGTAAATGCGGGCGGCTTCGCGCAGCTCGCGCGGGATCGATTTCAGAGAGGCATAGAAGCTGAAGGCCATATTCCATACCTGGCCGGTGAAGATCAGCAGGATCGCGCCGAATTCCACGCCGAGCTGGCGCGTAGGGAACAGCGCTACCATGGCCAGCATCACGCCCGGCAGGAAGCTGAGTACCGGAATGGACTGCAGGACGTCCAGCGTGGCCACCATCAGGCCTTCCAGGCGCTTGTTGTAGGCCGCGATATAGCCGTAACCCAGCGCGAAGAGCAGGCTCAGCACGTAAGCGATCGCGATCCGCACTACGGAATAGAAAGCGTAAAGCGGCAACGCGGTGGGCGAACGCGAAATCTCGGCCGCCGGCGTCATGGCGCCGAACCAGTATCGCGTCATCACCACCAGACCCTCGATACCGGCCAACACGGCGGCGAAGACCGCCAAGTCCAGCAGCGCGGACCAGGTGCGCTCCCCGATCACGGTACGGGAAAGTACGGGACGTAGCGTCAACGCGAAGCTGCCTCCGGCTGGGAGTCGGCGGGCGCCTCTTCCGGCAGAAAAAACTGGCGGGTGTCGTTGTCGTGGTCGAACAGCTCCGCGTAGCGGCCCCAATTGATGGCGGTTTCGAGCTGCGCCTTGGCTTCCTCCTCGCTGAAGTGTTCATCGAGCAGATCTTCGAACACGCCGTCGGGCAGCGTATGGTCGGCGCGGGCTTCGAGCGAATGGGTAATCTGGCGAATGAGCGCGATGTTTTCAAGCGCTGCCGTGCGAAACAGCTCTTTGCGATGCAGGATATCGGCTTCCGCAAACGCACGTCCCGCCGGTGTGATTTCGACGTCGCCTTCTTCCACCTTGGCGAACCCCAACATCACCTCGGCATCCACCACGGGCAGCAAATCGTCGATTTCAAACGACAAGGCGGCGGCCAGGCGGTACATATCGTCGCGCCCGTTGTGGCCGGCGAGCATCTCGAGCAGACCGGCGATGGCGCCGCGCGCGGCATGCGGGAGCATTTGATATTTCGGCTTGGCGCCGGGGGCCACGGCGGCTACCGGCTGTAGCGCCGGCGCCAGATCGGGACGGGTCAGCACGCGATAAATGTAATCGACCAGGTTGGTGAAACGGACATCCTTGCGGTCGCGGGGGCGCTCCAGCGCTACGCGGAAGTCCGTCCGGATAGTGGCCGGATTCTTTCCCAGCACGATGATGCGGTCGGCCAGCAGCACGGCTTCCTCGATATTGTGCGTGACCACGAAAACCGCGCGCGTGGGCATTTTGTGGCTTTGCCAAAGCTCCAGCAGCTCGCCGCGCAGATTCTCGGCGGTTAGCACGTCGAGCGCCGAGAAAGGCTCGTCCATGAAGAGCACTTCCGGCTCCACGACCAGTGCGCGCGCGAATCCCACGCGCTGTTTCATGCCTCCGGAAAGCTCCTTCGGATAGGCGTTTTCGAAACCGTCCAAGCCCACCGTGTCCAGGATTTTCACGCTGCGGGCGGTCCGTTCGGCGGCGGGGACGCCGCGCGCCTTCAGCGGCGCCGCCACATTTTCGAGCACCGTCAGCCACGGGAACAGCGCGAAACTTTGAAACACGATTGAAACATTTTCGCAGGGACCTCCCACTTCATGGCCGTGATGGATGACCTCGCCGCCGGAGGGCCGCGCCAGACCTGTCAAGATGCGCAGAAGCGTGGATTTGCCGCTGCCCGACGGTCCCAGCACGGCGAGGATTTCGCCCGGATAAATGGCCAGATCCATAGGCGCGATGACTTGAATCATGCCGGCGCCTTCCGAGCCGTAGGATTTTTCGACTTTGCGGGCTTCGATGATTGCGTGCATGGCGGGTCTTCACGAATCTAACACAGAAACCTGGAAAACCCGCGGGCGCGCAACGGTGAGAATATGGAGAGGCTCCAGCCTCTAATTCCGCGGCGTGGTGTCCTTTGGAGTGGCCAGATAGCCGGTAATCTGGTCCTTCCCCACTTCGTTCACCACCAGCTCGTACGGCTGCTTCGCTTTGGCGACGTAAAATTGCAGAGGCTCGTTGATTCCCTTATCTTTCTTCTCCACCATCTTGTCGTCCGCCAATACTTCCAGCGTGTACTTGTTGTGCTTCTTGTCGACGCTCCTCAGCTTCAGCGAAACATCGCCAACGCGCTTGGGCTGCTTGTCCTTGCGGACCAGTGTGAACTGAAAGTAGTTGCGTTCACCGAGCCTCTTCAGCGCGTCCAGTTCTTTGCCGTTGGTGGCGACGTAGCCGCTGGTCACCCCCAGATCGCCTTGCACCTTGGTCAGATTGGCAACGGTTTTTTCCAGTTCAGCCTTGGTGGACCCCAGGTCCGTCTTGACCGCGGTGACATCCGTACTGACCTCGCCGATCTTGGTGTTCGCCGTGGAGGCCTGCTGTTGGACATCCGTCAGCTGCGATTGCACCTGCGCCGCCTGCTTGGCCTGCGCTTCGGTCAATTGCCTCGCCAGTTGGTCGGCGTGCGCCTGGGCCTCCTGCTTGGCGTGCCCAGCCGCCAGGTTGGCTTGCTGGCGCGCGGACGCCAAGTCTTCCTTCAACGAGTCCACGCTGCGCCGATGCGACGCCGTGGTTACCGACTCGGCCTCTTTCAGGTTGGCGATCTCGGTCAGCATGGCTTTGCTGGTTTCGCGGTCTTCGCTGCGCGTGGTCTCCAGGCGATACCACAAAAAAACATTGGAAGCCAGCAGGGCGATTAACCCTCCGGCCACCAGTGCGGATTTCACGCCCGAGCCCGCTGGCGGGGGTGTATACATCGGAGTGCTCACGAATCGGTGCTCCTTAGCAAGGTGGAAACTTCCCCATTATAGACTGTTACGGATCTGTTTACGTTTCAGGGTCCAGCGAAAAACTCTCGCCCCTGGAGGGCGCCACCACGTCGATGCCGTACCGCGACCGGATCAGGCCCGCCAGCGCTTGCGACTGCGCCGGCTCGCCGTGCACCAGGATAACCTTCTTCAAGTGCGGCGCTAGCGGCTTCAGCCACTCCATCAATTCCCCCTGGTCGGCGTGGGCGCTCAACTCGTCAAGACTTGAAATTTCGGCGCGCACCGTAACCGGCTCGCCGAACACACGCACCTCCCGCATCTTCTCCACCAGCTTCCGCCCCAGCGTTTCCTGCGCCTGAAAACCCGTGATCAGCACCGTGTTGCGCGGATCTTCCAGGCTGTTCCGCAGGTGATGCAGAATGCGGCCCTGTTCGCACATGCCGGAAGCCGAGATGACCATAAACGGACCGTGCAAATCGTTCAACTTCTTCGATTCGGCGGCCTCCCGAATGTATTGGAGGCGGCTGAACCCGAAGGGATCCTGGCCGTTCAGAAGGTACTCCCGGGTCTCCGCGTTGAAGCACTCCATGTGTTTGCGGAACACATCGGTAACGTTCAGCGCGAGTGGGCTGTCCACGAAGACAGGGATGCTGGGAATTTCGCCCGCATTGGCCAGTTGGTGCAGCAGCAACACCAGTTGCTGGGTGCGGCCCACGGCGAAGGCGGGCACGATAATGCGGCCGCCGCGCGCGCAGGTCCGGTTGACCACATCGCGCAGTTTCCCGATCACGTGCGCGGCGCTCTTGTGCAATCTGCCGCCGTACGTGCTTTCAAGGATCAAATAGTCGACGCTCGGCAGCGCATCGGGCGGACGCGTGATGGGCAGGTGGGGACGGCCCAGGTCGCCGGAAAACGCCAAGCGTACGCGCGCCCCGCCATTCCGGTGGTTCAAAACCAGCGCCGACGATCCCAGGATGTGCCCGGCGTCGTAGCACTCATAGCTCAGGCGGTCGTCCAGGCTCTGTGCAGCATAGTAACCGACTGGCTGAAACAAGGGCAGGGTGCGCTCGGCATCCGCCATGGTAAACAACGGTAAGAGCGGTTCCGGGTCCGGCTCGTTGGCGCTTACGCGGCCCTCCGCACGGCGCCGTGCCGCGCGCTTGTTGACGAACTCGGAGTCCTTCTCCTGAATGTGCGCCGTGTCGCGCAGCATGGCGTCGCACAGGTCGATAGTCGCCGGAGTGGCGAAGATCGGTCCGTTGAAGCCGTTTTTGACCAGCGTCGGCAGGTTCCCGCTATGGTCGATGTGGGCGTGCGACAGCAGCACGGCGGTCACCGATCGGGCATCCACAGGCAGATGGCGATTCTTGCGGTCGGCCTCTTTGCGCCGGCCCTGCGCCAAGCCGCAATCGAGCAGGTACCGCTTGCCGTCCACATCCAACTGATGCAAGGAGCCGGTCACCTCGCCGGCCGCGCCCCAGAACGTCAGCTTCATTCGGCGGCTTCGGAGCCCAGCCGGCTGGCCAACGGATGCAACTGCCCCGCGTACTTGTTGCCCGGCTTCCGGCGGTAAGGCACCGACGACGGCGACGAGAGTTGTTCGAAGGTGAACGAGCAAATGCGCATGCCAGGATAGAGAGCCACCGCCATACGGCTCAGATTGCTCAGCTCCAAGGTGGCCTTGCCGGTCCAGCCGGGATCGAACAGTCCCGCCGTACCGTGCACGATAATGCCGATCCGCCCCAGGCTGGAACGGCCCTCCAGGCGGCCGAGCACATCGTCATCCAATTCCAGCGATTCGAGCGTCACGGCCAGGACGAAGTCACGGGGCTGGAGCACGAACATTTCATCCTGCGGCACCTCGATGGTGCGCATGATGTGTTGCAGGCTGGTGCGGTCGCGCGGATCGATATAAGGGTGGCTGCTGTATTCGAAGACGTTAAACTCGTTGCCCAGCCGGAAGTCCACCGAGCAACTGCCGAACTGCTCGGGCGGCAGATCGGGCGCAATCTTGATCTTCCCAGCTGCGATGTAGCGCTTGATGTCTACATCCGACAGAACCATGCGGGGCCTCCGGATAGGCCATCGTAGCGCAGTTTGCCATGGCGAGCTACGCAGATGTCGCCGCCCCTCGTTTATAATCTTCCGTTGAGACGGAAACTCCGCACCGCCGCCTACTGGGCAATTCCTTCTATCTTCTGCCTGGTCCTATACTGGCCGGGATTGCTGGCATGGTTCCAACAGGACGACTTTGTGTGGCTGAACCTGCCCAACCAGGCGCACGGATGGGACGGCCTGCTGCGCACCTTGTTCGAGCCGACCGTGCAGGGCACGTGGCGGCCATTGAGCGAGCGCGTGTTCTTCCTCGGGTTCGGCGCGCTATTCGGCAGCGATGCCCTGCCCTACCGCATCTGGGTGTTCCTCACGATGTTCGCGAACCTGGCGCTGGCCGAGTCCGTTACGGCGCGGCTCACGGGGTCCCGGGCAGCCGGATTCTGGGCCGCCATTTTCTGGGTGGCGAACAGCAAGCTGGCCACCGTCATGTCGTGGACCTGTGAGTACATCCTGGTGGCTTGCGGCTTCTTCCTTTTGCTGGCGCTGCACTTCTTCCTGCGGTACATCGAAACGGGCGAGCGTCGCTATTATGTCCGGACATGGGCGGCGTTTCTAACGGGCTTTCTGGCCATGGAGACCAACATCGTGTTTCCGGCGCTGGCCGCCAGCTATGCGCTGCTGTGCGCGCGGAAGTATTTCCGGCAGACGCTGCCCTTTTTTGCGGCGTCGGCAGTTTACGGCGTGCTGCATTTTGTGCTGGCGCCCAACCACGGCACCGTGCCTTACACGATGCATTTCGATACAGCCATTCCGGCCACTTTGTGGTCGTATTGGCGCCGGTCGTTCGAGCCCATCGGCCTGCGTCACCTGTCTCCCCTTCCTCCGATTGCGGGCGCGGCATTGATGGCGGGTTGCACCGCAGCGCTGCTGGCGTTCACCGTGTACCAGGCGCGCCGGAAGCGACGGCTGGCGCTGGTCTTGTGGTGCTGGTTTTTCATTGTGCTGGGTCCCGTGGTTCCGTTGCGCGACCACATCATGGACTACTCCCTGACGCTGCCCGCGTTGTGTCTGGCGATGCTGGGAGGCTACGCGCTGGCTTGGGCGTGGGGCGCGGGCACGGCCCCGGCGAGAAGGTGGCAGACGGTTTGGAGGATTTTGAGTGTGCTGCTGGCTGCCGGCTTTATTGTGCAACACGTTCCGGTGGGGCGGCGCATCGCGCGGTGGTATCGCGCGCGCGGCGAGGCTCAGGAGGCGCTGGTGCTGGGAGTGGCGCGCGCGCACGAGTTGCATCCCGGCAAAGTCATCCTGCTCGACGGCATCGACGACGATCTATTCTGGGGCGCCATTGCGCAGCGGCCCTTTTTGTTCCTCCGGATTCCGGACGTGTATCTGGCTCCGGGCTCCGAAGCGGTCATTTCGCCGCATCCGGAGTTGGACGACGTGTCTAAATTTGTCCTGCCCGCCGACGAGGCCCGCCGCGGGCTGGACAGAGACCAGATCGTGGTATACCGCTCCGGGAACGGGCCGTTGCGCAACATCACGCATCAATACGTACCGCCGGCGGGCCCGGCGGCCGCTTCGGGGCCGATACGGATCGATTTGGCCGATCCGCTGGCGACGGACCGAGTCGGCCCGGGCTGGTATCCGTTCGAATCGGGATTCCGCTGGATGGGGCGCAGCGCCAGCGTGCGGATGCCGGGACCGCGCAGCACCGGTCAACGGCTGTATGTGACCGCCATTTGCCCGGCGGCCCAAATCAAGAATGGACCGCTGGAGATGACCGTGACTGTCGACGGCGTGCCCCTGGCCACGGCGCGGTTTACGAAGGGCAACGCGGAAAGCACGTTCGATTTTCCGCTGCCGCAAGGGACGGTCGGTAAGAGTGAGATCGACCTCACCGTGGAAGTGAGCCGCACGGTGCGGGTGGGCGCGGATACGCGGGACCTGGGGCTGGCGTTTGGGCGGTTTGAGATTAAGTAAAAGACATAGACGCGCTGGCGGCCTGCGAGGCCGCTGCAGGCTTTGAGCCGGCTTTGAGCCCCACTCGTTAGGGTAGCGTCAAAGTAACTGCCAGGACCACAACGTCCCGGTTTTCGGGCAACGTAAAACTCGCCACGGTCTTGGTGCTGTCCAGCGTGAAGAAATGCGCGTACAGATAAAAATTTCCGCGGGAGTCCAGGCCGCCATCCGACATATCGCGGTATGGCATGGTCACCGCTTCGTACTCGTCAAGATAATTCTGGGGCGTGAACCAGTCGCTGAAGTTCCGTACGAATTCCGAGACGGTGCCGTCCGTATAAGTCACTCTAATAACCTGATCGGTCTGATTGCCTTCGACGCCGGTGGCCAGCATCGCCAGGGTGCCGAACTGACCCGCTGGCAGCAGGATGGGTTGGCCGGTGCCGCTGACTGCATCGAGTTGATCCGCCGGCCCAAAATCGAACTGTATGCCGTTTAACTTGCGCGACTCGGTCAGCAGGTTCACGGAGTATGCCCAGCCGACGCCATCCAGGCCGCCGGTCGAAAAGGACGTGCCGTTGGTGTAAATTCCGTAGACGTTGTAGGACGGCGACAGATCCACGACTATTCCAAGTCCGCCCGTGCCGGTTGCGGCGCTGACCGCCAGGGGGATAGAAATAGTCTCCGTGAGACTGCCTGAGGCGCCGGTCACAGTCACGGTGGTGGCTCCCGTTACCGCTACCGGACTAGCTTCGAGCACCAGTGTGCTCGTGCCGGTTGTACTGTCGGGTTTGAACTCCGCTACGACTCCCTTCGGCAAGCCCGACACCGACAGTGTGACGGCGCCGGCGAAGCCGTTCACCGGCTGAATCGCGATGGTGCTGGCGGCGACCCCGTGCTGGTTTAGGTACAACTTAGCCGGCGTCGCGGAAATGGAAAAGCTCTGCTGCGCCCGCGCTGGCGCGGTGGAAAAAAGGAGGGTGGTGGCGCAGGCTGCCGAGAACAGCAGGGGCACCGTTTGAAGAACGTCTTTTCGACATTGGTAAGTTTCGCCTTGGAGGATACAGCGTGGCGGCCAGATTGTCAACGGCCCGGTCGAGCGCCTCGAAGCGCCTAAATCCACTTCTAGTACTTCTGGTACTAAAGAAATTGTTAACAAATTGGGACAAAGCGTTGCAACCACCGAGACGAGGTGATATGGTCGTCGGGGTATACCATTTTCACCAAAACCACCCCAAAAAAGGATTCTTACGCATGAACAGAGCGCGATTTAGCCTCTCCCTGTCCGCGGTTGCCCTTGCTGTGGCACTACCGCTGGCAGCTCAGGACGGTACCGATATTCTACAAGGAACTTCGCACCCTCCCCTTCAACGAGTCATCGTCCCGGACGCCTCGCCAGACGCGGGTCCGTCGGGGACTTTTCCCGGGAAGATGAAAGTTGCATATGGTTTTAACTCAATTACCAAATACGGCGCCGGTCAGGTGATTGCACTGGTCGACGCTTATGACGACCCCAACGCTGAAGCGGACCTGGGCGTATTCAACACAGAGTTCAAATTGCCTGCGTGCACCACCGCCAATGGTTGTTTCAAGAAGATCCTGGCAGCTGGCACGCCTGCGGACACGACCGGCTGGACCAACGAAATCGCCATCGATATCGAATGGGCGCACGCCATCGCGCCGGCCGCCAAGATCATCCTGGTGGAAGCCAAGAGCAACAGCAATGCCGACCTGTATGCCGCGGTGGACTTAGCCGTGTCGAATGGCGCTACCGTGGTCTCCATGAGCTGGGGCGGTGGTGAAGCCTCTAACGAGTCGACCTCCGATTCTCACTTCGAAGTCACCGGCGTCACCTTTGTCGCCTCTTCCGGCGACGGCGGTCACGGCGTTTCTTACCCGGCCGCTTCGCCGTTTGTGGTGGCCGTCGGCGGCACCACTCTGACGATCAACTCCACCACCGGCGCCTGGGAGAGCGAGACCGCATGGAACGATAGCGGCGGGGGCGTAAGCGCTTACGAGGCCGAACCGAGCTATCAGGAGGGCGTGCAGACCACCGGCAAACGCGGTGTTCCCGACGTGGCCTACGATGGCAACCCATCGACCGGCGTTCCCGCATACAGCAGCTACAATTGTGGCTCCGCCTGCTACCTTGGCTGGAATCAGTGGGGTGGTACCAGCATTGGCTCTCCGCAGTGGGCCGCTCTGTTCGCCATCGCCAATAACGAGCGCGCGCTGGCGTCGAAGCACCGCCTTTACCAGCCGCAGACGCTGCTGTATCCGGATGCGGAAGCCGATTACCACGACATCACCTCGGGCAGTAACGGCAGCTGCGGCGCGGACTGCAAGGCCGGTGTGGGCTACGACTATGTCACCGGGCTGGGATCCCCGCAGGCCAATCTGCTGATTCCCGCGTTGGTCGCAGCTCCGTAAGCGGCAGTCTTGATGAGGTTGACAGGGACAGGCCGGAAGGCCTGTCCCACCTAGCAGACGCAGCGCGCATACATCGCCACAGAAATCCCCCGCGATTCGGCCATCCGCTCAAAGCGCATCCCCAGCTTTTGCATCACACCGATGGAAGCCGTGTTGGCCGGCTGGGCGATGGCCAAGATGCGTTCCAGACCCACACGCTCGAAGCCGTCGCGCAGGGCCACCCGCGCAGCTTCCGTGGCCAAGCCGCGGCCCCACCAGTCGCGCGCCAGCCACCAGCCGATTTCGATCTCCTCAGACTCAGGTAAGGGCTGCAGCCCGCAGAATCCGATCAACCCGCCACCGTCATTTTGCAACCCGTGCAGCCGGGGCACCAGCTTCCACAGACAGAAGGCGCGCTCGCTGTAGAGCGCCATCTGGCGTTCGACGAACTGCCGCGAGCGTTCCGCTGGCCAGGCAGTACCATCGCCGATGTAGCGCACCACGTCCGGGTCGGCGGCGATGGCGCGGAATTGCAGCCAGTCGTCCGCTTCCCATGGGCAGAGGCTCAGTCTTTCGGTTTCGAGCCGGATACGGCCTCCGCGATGTGCAAAATGGGCAAACATACGCGGAATACGCTGCCCTTGCCCAACTCGCTCTCCACCTCGATTTTGCCGCCGTGCTGGTCCACAATCTTGGAACAGATGGCCAACCCCAGACCGACGCCGTCGGACTTCGTCGTAAAAAAAGGATTGAAGATGGTCTCGATCAGTTTGGGATCGATGCCCTCGCCACGATCGATGATCGAAATCTCGGCGTTGCCGCCGGCTGGGCGCGTCTTCACGGTGACCGCGCCGCCGGGAGCCGTGGCCTGCGCGGCGTTGGCCAACAGGTTGTAGAAGACCCGCTCCATCAGCTCCGCGTCAAGCGGGAACGGCGGGATGTCCGGCGAATAGTTTTTGTAAACAGTGACTTCGCGGGCGGCGGCTTCGCGTTCCACCATGGCGACAGAGCGGTCGAGCACCTGGGCGAGGTCCGCGGGCGCGGGGCGCAATTCGAGGGGCCGCACGAAATCCAGAAAGCGGGTGACCAGCGAATTGGTGCGGTCCACTTCTTCGGCAATAAAGCCGGCGACTTCGCGGGCCACTTCGTTTTCCGAAGCGACGCTGCGGGTGAGCATCTCAGCCGAGGCGCGGATAGTGCCCAGCGGATTGCGCAACTCATGCGCCAGTCCCGCCGCGAGCTGGCCCAGCGCGGCCAGACGGTCCGAACGGCGCACGGCTTCTTCGGCCTGTTGCAAGTTGCGATTGGCTTCGGCTAGCTGATCGGCCACGGCTTTGGTCTTGGCGAACTGGCGGCGCAGCGCTTGGGCCAGGGTGGTGGTCAGGTTGCCCGCCACTGCCAGCAAAATCACGCGCAGGGCAATATCCCGTTTCTCCTGCAGCTCGATGACCCACCGGCTCGGATCGAGGAACACCAGGAACGACAGATACGCTCCGGACGACAGCACGATGAAGATCAGCGTGCCGATCAACCCCAGCGACGTGCCGGCCGAGATTACCGGCAGCAGCAGAAGCCAGTAATAGCTGCTGCTGACCCCGAAAGTGAATCCGATCAACGCATAGCAGAACAGCAGCTTCAGGATGATCCAAACCACCTTGCCGCGCGTGGTGCCCACAAATTCGAGCTTAGGCTCCAGAATCTGCAGCGCGCAAAGCGCCGCGAGCGGGC
>Ga0302326_10017932_pt1 | contig 14713 bp, 15 predicted proteins | sample Palsa_T0_3_FD_202264 | JGI IMG/M metagenome (GOLD analysis project Ga0302326, IMG submission 202264) | Peat permafrost microbial communities from Stordalen Mire near Abisko, Sweden - Palsa_T0_3 | ecosystem: Environmental > Terrestrial > Soil > Palsa > Peat permafrost | place: Sweden: Abisko... | reverse complement strand
GACCGGATTCTGCCTGCGGTCGATGAATGGCTGGGCGATCTGACCTCCCCGGACCGGCTCGGCAGCACCGTGATGGCCATCCTGGCCGCTGATGCTCATCAATCCACCGATTCACCCGAACTGCTCCGAGCCAAGAACCAGGCCACCGAGGCACGGAAAAAGCTCAGCCAGTACCTCGACGCCCTGGAGGCCGGAATGGACCCGGCCCTCGTCACCGAACGCACCCGAATCGCCCAGGGTGAATTGGCCACTGCGAACGCGGTGATGAACGTCTGCGACACATCTGGCGCCGGCGATCTATCGGAGCAAGCGCTGCGTGAATTACTCGAAGGAGTCGGCGGGCTCACTGCGATGCTGGCGAAGGCTGACAGTGCCGAACGCCAGCAGGTGTACCGCGCTGCAGGCGTGCATCTGCGCTATCAACGAAGCGAAGAAGGCGAACTGGTCACGGCATCCCTGCGCGTGGGGTTGTTTCGTGTCGGAGGGGGGACTTGAACCCCCACGTCCTTGCGGACACCAGGCCCTCAACCTGGCGCGTCTACCTATTCCGCCACTCCGACGTGGCCATCCGGATGGATCGCGGTCGCTGATCGTAGCCGCGCCCACGCGTCGCCCCCACTGGCCCTCGGATTCCGCCGGCCCCGCCAATAGTGCTACCGCTACCGTCCAGCCGTGACCACCCAAGCCGACAAAGCCGTCACCTTTCGGGACCTCCACATCCCCGGCGACCCCCTGCTGATGCCCAACCCGTGGGATGCCGGGTCGGCCCGACTCCTCGCCAACCTCGGCTTCGGGGCCCTGGCCACGACCAGCAGCGGCTTCGCCTCGACGCTTGGCCGCCTCGACTATTCCGTGAGCCGAGAGGAGGCCCTCGCCCACGCCGCGGCCATCGTCGCCTCGGTCGGCGTCCCCGTCTCGCCGATCTCGAGAACGGCTTCGCCGACGATCCGGCCGGGGTCGCCCTGACGGCCATGGGCGCGGGGGGCGCCGGACTGGCGGGCTTCTCCGTTGAGGACGCGACCGGTCGCCCAGAGGCGCCCATCTACCACGTGGACCTCGCCGCCGACCGGGTGACGGCCGCCGCCGAGGCCGCCCACAACGGGCCTGGCCTCGTCCTCACCGCGAGAGCCGAGGGCTATCTACGGGGCGAGCCAGATCTGGCCGCGACCATCGCCCGACTCCAGCGATACCAAGAGGCCGGCGCCGATGTCCTCTTCGCGCCGGGGATGACCGACCTTGAAGAAATCCGGACGTGCGTGAGGGAAGTCGACCGACCGGTGAGCGTCCTCCTCATGCCGGCTGGGCCGTCGATGAAGGAGTTGCGCGATGCCGGCGTGGCGAGAGTCTCGGTCGGAGGCGCCTTCCGCAATGTGGCCCTCGCCGCGGTGGCGCGTGCCGCGGAGCAATTGATGGCCGGCGAGACCGCCGACTGGGTCAGGCAGGCCGCCGAGGGTCGGGCGCTCGCCGTCCACGCCTTCGAGCCCTGAAGCCCGGTCAGTGCAGCCGCACCCGGGGGTCGAGCACGGCGTAGAGCAGGTCGACGAAGATGTTGGCCACGATCACCGCGGCCGCGGCCACGATGACGATCCCCATGATGACGGGGAGGTCCTGTTGCTCGATCGATGACACCGCGGTATAGCCAAGACCCGGTAGCCCAAACACTGTCTCGGTGAGCACGGCGCCGCCGAGGAGCGAGGCAAGGTCGATGCCGAATTGGCTGACCACCGGTGTCAGCGCCGAGCGGAGGGCATGGCGGTAGATGACCCGACGCTCGACGAGACCCTTGGCTCGAGCCGTCCTGATGTAGTCCTCGCCCAGCACGTCCAGCATCGCCCCGCGCGTGAGGCGGGTGTAGGCCGCAGCCGAGATCAGGGCCAGCGTGATCCACGGGAGTACCAGACCCTCCAACCATTTGATGGGGCTGGCCGTGAAATAGGTATAGCCCTGACCCGGGAACAGATGGATGCCGGCCAGCGTGAGGCGGAAATAGAACACGTAGAGCAACAACAGGCCGAGGACGAAGGCCGGCACCGAGTAGAAGACCAAGGCTGACACCGTCACCAACCGATCCCAGATCGACCCTCGCTTGACGGCGGAGAGCACCCCGGAGAGGACGCCGATGAGCAACCACAGCACCGACGCGCCGACCGCCAGCGAAGCGGTGATGGGCCAGGCCTGCTTGAGGACCGAGCTCACGGGCTGCTGGTGGAAGTAGTCATATCCGAGGTCATGGTGGAGGGCGAGCCTGTCCAGGAAGTGCAGATACTCCACGTACAACGGTCGGTCCAGGAGGAGTCGATGGCGGATCAGGTCAACGGTGGCCTGGGGCGCCTCCCTGCCGGCCAGCCGGCGGGCGACGTAGGCCGGGCCGGGCCCGACGAAGAAGACGCCGAAGATGATCAGGGTGACGGCCAACATCACAAAGGCCCCGAGGGCGATGCGTCGGATCAGGAAGCGCAGCATCGAAAGACCTACAGCCCTTCGACCCTGGGATCGAGAGCGTCGCGCACGCCGTCACCGAAGATGTTGAAGGCGATGGTCGTGATGACCAGGGCCGCGCTGGGGAAGACGAAAAACCACCACGCCTGCTGGTAGACGCCCTGAGCCTCGGAGATCATCTGTCCCCAGTCCGCCGTCGGCGGCGGCACGCCCACGCCGAGGAACGACAGCGCCGCCTCGAAGAGGATGCTCACGGGGATGAGCAGTGTGGCGTAGACGATGACCTGGGCGAGAACGTTGGGCAGGATGTCGACGAACATGATCCGCCACGAGCTCGCCCCCAGGGATCGCGAGGCCTCGATGTACTCCTTCTCCCGGATCGACAACACCTGGCCCCGCACGACGCGGGCGATCGAAGCCCACCCGAAGAAGGCGATGACGATGATCACGATGGCCAGATCGGCGTGGTACACCGAGGCCAGAGCGATGGCGAAGAGGAGATAGGGAAGCGAGAGCACGACGTCCACCAGACGGGCGATGACGGTGTCGACCCAGCGACCGAAGTATCCGGCGGCGAGACCGAACACGGTGCCGACGGCGACGGTCAAGAGCGTGGCGACCACGCCGACGAACAGCGAGATCCGGGCGCCATAGGCGATCCTGACGAGGACGTCCCGACCTTGATCGTCGGTGCCGAGCCAGAAGTTGTGGTTTGGCCCGATGGGCAGACCCTCGGGTGTAAGACCCGGCGGCTGACCACGGAACTGCTGGTTGACCCCGTGCCCGGTGATGGTCGCGAAGAAGGGGGCGAATATGGCCGCGAGGAGCACCAGCACGATGACGACGAAAGCGATGACTGCGGCCCGATCACGTCGGAGCCGCTCGTAGGCGAGGCGCCACGGGCTGCGACCCTGGATCTTGCGAGCGACGACCGGGTCGAGGGGTGCTTCGGGGGCGAGGGGCTCCAGCGGCATCGGCTCCAGCGTCATGGCCTCTCACCGCCCGATGATGTGGGCTCGACCACGCGGTCAGCGACACTGATCTGCGGGACGGCCTCGGTGAGATCCTCCCCCTCAGCGACCGGGAAGTGGCACGCCGTCGGGTGCAGCTCGCTGTCGCCCGAGCGCGGTACGAGCGCGGGCTCGGTGTCCACGCAGCGCTGCTGCGCCTTGGGGCAGCGTGGGTGGAAGCGGCACCCCGAGGGCGGGTCGATCGGAGATGGCACATCGCCCACGAGCACGATGCGGTGGCGCGTGGCCGCCTCATCGGGGTCAGGGACCGGGACGCCGGATAGGAGAGCCGTCGTGTAGGGATGCCGAGCCTTCCCATACAGGTCGCTGACCGGGGCCAACTCAACGATCTGACCGAGGTACATGACCCCTACCCGGTCGCTCACGTGTCGCACCACGGACAGGTCGTGGGCGATGAAGATGTACGTCAGCTTGAGAAAGTCCTGGAGGTCGGAGAGCAGGTTGATGATCTGGGCCTGGACGGATACATCCAAGGCCGAGACCGGCTCGTCGCAGATGATGAGCTTGGGTCGCAGGGCGAGGGCTCGCGCCACACCGATGCGCTGGCGCTGACCTCCCGAGAACTCGGCGGGGAATCGGTTGTAGTGCTCGGGATGCAGGCCGACCAGCTCCATCAGCTCCTGGACCTGGCGTTTGCGCTCCTGCCCGTCGGCAATGTTGTGGATGGCCAGCGGGTCACCGATGATCGATCCGACCCGGCGCCTCGGGTTGAGCGAGCCGTACGGGTCCTGGAAGACCATCTGCATCTCGCGTCGAAGCGGTCGCATCTGGCGGGGGTTGAGCCGGCTGATGTCCCGCCCGTCGAAGACGATCTTGCCGGAGGTGATGTCGAAGAGTCGGGCGAGGCATCGAGCCAGGGTCGACTTGCCACAGCCAGTCTCCCCGACCAGGCCGAGCGTCTCGCCCCTCCGCACCTCGAGGCTCACGCCATCGACGGCATGCACCACCTCCTTGGAGCGATGCAGCAGCGATCCCGATTGGACCGGGAAGTGCTTGACGACGTTGTCCGCCGAGATGAGGATGTCGTCGCTCATCGCCCCACCCCGGTGATCTGCAAGCGCACCTCGGCCCGCTTCGCCGGATCGCGGGGCAGCCAGCAGGCGGAGGAGTGACGCGTGCGGCGTCCGACGACCATCAACGGTGGCTCCTCGGTCCGGCAGCGGTCCATCACATACGGGCACCGGGGGTGAAACGGGCAGCCTCCGGGAAGGTCGATGAGGCTGGGGGGCTGACCCGGAATAGGACGGAGCCGCGCCCGATCCTCCCCGTACGAGGGCAGCGATTGGAGCAGCCCCTCCGTGTACGGGTGGTGATTGTCGTAGAAGAGCTGCCGTCGCGGCGCCTTCTCCATGGCCGCGCCCGCATACATGACGACGACGTCGTCAGCCGCTTCGGCGATCACGCCGAGGTCGTGGGTGATGAGGACGATGGCGGTGCCGAACTCCGCCTGGAGGCGTTGCATGACCTTGAGCACCTGCGCCTGCACGGTCACGTCGAGCGCGGTGGTGGGCTCGTCGGCGATGAGGAGCTTGGGCTGTAGCGACATGGCCATGGCGATCATCGCCCGCTGACGCATCCCGCCGGAGAACTGGTGCGGGAAGTCGTCCACGCGGCGCGCCGGCTGGGAGATGCCGACGAGGCCGAGAAGGTCGATGGCGCGCGCCCGGGCCGCCGCCTTGGACGTGTGCTTCTCGTGGGCCCGGATCATCTCGGCGATTTGCCAGCCCACCCGGTAATAGGGGTGCAGGCTCGACAGCGGGTCCTGGAAGATCATCCCGATCTTGGAGCCGCGAACTTGCTGGAGCTCCCGCTGCGACATCGTCAGGAGGTCGTGGCCCTCAAACAGCGCCTTGCCGCTGACTTGGGCCCCGCGGGTCAGGCCGACGACCGTCTGCGTCGAGACACTCTTGCCCGATCCGGACTCCCCGACGATCCCCAGGGTCTGACCGACATCCACCGAGAACGACAGCCCCCTGACAGCCTGCACGATGCCGTCCGCCGTCCTGAACGAAACATGGAGGTCGCTGATCTCGAGCAGCGTCACAAGACGCTCACGGGGTCAGCTTGTCAGCCAGACGTTGGTCGGGTCGCACTGCTCGTAGATCGCCATGTAGATGCAGTTGTGGGTCTGCGAGCCGTGGATGATGGCCTGGTTGGGATCCGTGATCGGGAAGATGGCGGCCTTGGCCATCGTCTCCACATCGGCCTCGTGCCAGAGCGTCGCAGCCTGGGCTTGCGTCGCCGCCGAGTTGGCGGCGTCGATGATGGGGTTGAGCGTCGCGTCGTTGAAGAGCCCGAAGTCGCTCGACGTCGGCGGCAGTACACGGCCATCAAAGAGCGGCGAGAAGAACGACGAGGCGGCGTCGCCGTACCAGTCCGGGGACCAGCCGGCGAGGGACAGGTCCCACACACCGCTCCTGGCCGTCGCGGGCACCTCCAGGTACTTGGTGTAGAAATCGGCGTTGGGGACGGGCACGCCGGTGATCTTGACGCCGATGGTCCCGAGATCGGCCTGGATCGTCTGGTACATCTTTGAGCTGAGTTGGGAGGCGGGGCGGTACAGGAACTTGAGGCTGAGCCCGTTGGGGTAGCCGGCGGCGGCAAGGAGCTGCTTGGCCTTCACCGGGTCGTAGTCATAGGTGCTGTACGTGGGCGCCGCGCCGTTGACGCCGGGCGGGAGGACCTGGGTGAGAGGAGGCGACTCCGACGGTCCCCCACCGTCTTGGATCAGATGGTCCCGATCGATGCCGTACTCCAGCGCTTGACGCACATCGAGCTTGCCGAGCGCCCCGCCGGCGTTGGGCGACACCGTGTTGAAGAGGACATAGGGGTTGGTGGCGTATTCGGTCTGCAAGCTGAGACGAGGATCCTTGGTGGCGAGGAGGCCGGGCACGTCCACCTGGGGGACGTAGCTATCCCATTCCATATCCGCCTGCGACGTGTTGGTCAGGATCTCTTGCTGGATGGCGTCCTGGTTGCCGGTCTCCGAGACATCGATCTCGTTGACGTAGGCGGCGCGCACCGGATCGGTCGCCTTGCTCCAAGCAGGGTTGCGGACGAAGACGATGCTCTTGGCCGGGTCGTAACTCTTGACCTCATAGGGGCCGTCCGAGATGGTGTGCTGCGCGAGGTCGTTGCTCCCCGGGAGATAGTTGAGGAACTCGACAGGTACGGGCGAGAAGGCGGCGAGGGCCAAGATGTCCGTGAAGTACGAGGCCGGGTGGGTAAGCGTGAAGTCCACCGTGAGCGGATTGGACGGATCGACCGACACGCCCGAGATCTGGTTGGCGTCGATGTAGGCCTTGATGGCGGGGACGGTCGCCGCCACCTTCTGGAACGGGGTGCAGAAGGCGTTGTACCCGGCGAGGAACGCGCTGTAGTCGGGCTGGCCGCCGAACGGGTTGACCGGGTTGCACTGCCGCTTCACGCCGAGCACGACGTCGGCCGCCGTCACCTGCCGGGGCGGTGTCGTGTTCCACATGGCCCCCTTGCGGATGGTGATGGCGTAGTCGAGGCCGCCGTTGGTGATGGTGGGCAGGGCCGTGGCCAGGTCGGGCACGATCGACGTGGTCTCGCCGGTCTTGGCCGGGTAGGTGTACAGCTGGCGAGACCACATCCGCAGCCCCAGGTAGCCCACCGCGTAGTAGCTGATGCTCGGATCCATGTAATCCACGTCGCCGGTGCCGAGCATGGTGAGCGTCCCGCCGACCACCGGGTTGAAGGGCGTGTTGTTGTCGGCATAAACCTGGTTGGACAACGCCGCGGTCGTCGACGGCGAGCCGGAGCTGCTGGCACTGCTGCCGCTGCTGGACGAGCCCGACGAGCAGCCGGCCGCCAGCACACTGACGACCGCGCCGATAGCAACCACCCAACGGAGCTGACTCTGTCGCCGCATCCGAGACCTCCTCGGCCTGGTCGTGAAGCTCCGCCCAACGGCTACGGAAGCCCGGGAATATACGTCTACTGCAACCTGATGGTGAGGATGGTGCTCGTGAAACCAAACAGGATGGCGACAACGACGGTGATGCGGTCGAGGTTGCGCTCCATCACGGTCGATCCCGCGGCCGAGGCACCCATCCCGCCTCCGAACATGTCGGAGAGTCCGCTTCCCCGCCCGCTGTGCAACAGGATGAGCAACACGAGGGCCAGTGACACCAGCACATGGACCGTCACAATGGTGATCGTCAACACGGCGCGGAGGTTACCATGACGTGTCCATCGCTAAACCTGCGATCGGTAGCGGACGATGGCGGCGAAGCTGTCGGCGTCGAGACTGGCGCCCCCGACCAGGGCACCATCGATGTCGGGCTGGCCCATCAGCTCGGTCGCATTCTCGGGTTTGACCGAGCCTCCGTATTGGATGCGGACGGTGGCTCCCGCTTCGGCGCCGTGGAGCTCGACGACGAGCGCCCGGATGGCGGCGCAAGCTTCCTGCGCATCGGCCGATGACGCCGTCCGACCGGTGCCGATGGCCCAGATGGGCTCGTAGGCGATGACCAACCCGGCCACCTGGTCAGGGCTCAATCCGTGGAGGGCGGACCGCGCCTGGAGATGGATCTTGGGCAACGTCTCGCCGGCCTCGCGCTCGGCGAGGGTCTCACCGACGCACAGGATCGGCGTCATGCCGTACCGCAGGATGGCGTGCAGCGTCCGCTCGACGACGGAGTCATCCTGGCCAAACAGCTCCCGGCGCTCGGAGTGGCCGACGATGCAGTACTGCACCTCGAGCTTGGCCAGAAAGGCGGGGCTGATCTCGCCCGTGAACGCCCCCTTGTCCTCCCAATGGCAATGCTGCGCCCCCAGGGCCATCGGAATCCGATCGGCATCGAGGATGGTCTGGATGCTGCGGAGATCGGTGAACGGCGGGTGCAGGCTGACATCCACCGCGTCGTAGTCCTTGTCGCCCAGGAGATAGCTCAACTTCTGCACCAACGCGATGGCGTCGAAGTGATTGTGATGCATCTTCCAGTTGCCGCTGATGAGCGGCTTGCGGGCATCAACCGCCACGTTCGCCCCAAGCGTTTCGCAGTGCGGCCAGACCGGGCAGATCCCCCTGCTCGAGGAATTCGAGCGAGGCGCCACCGCCGGTCGAGATGTGGTCGATGCGGTCGGCCACGCCGAATTTGTCCGCCGCGGCCGCCGAGTCGCCCCCGCCGATCACCGTGAATCCCCGGCAATCGGCAACCGCCGTCGCAATGGTCTTGGTACCAGCCGCGAAGCGGGGATCTTCGAAGACGCCCATCGGCCCGTTCCAGAGAACGGTGCGGGCGTCGGCGATCTCGTCGGAGAAGTCAGCGGCCGAGCCGGGTCCGATGTCGAGCCCTTTCCAGCCGGCGGGGACGGCGGTGCCGATCTGGCGAACCTCGTCGTTGGGTCCGAGGGCGGTCAGGTCGCTCGGCAACAGGATGCGATGACCGCTGTCGAGCAGGGCCCGACACGAGTCGATGTGATCCGGCTCGCACAGCGAGTCGCCGACGGGATTGCCGAGGGCGGCGAGGAACGTGAAGCACATCCCGCCGCCGATGATCAGCGCGTCAACCTTGTCGAGCAGGGCGCCGATGACACCGAGCTTGTCGGAGACCTTCGAGCCGCCGAGGATGCCGACGAAGGGACGCTTGGGGTCGTCGAGCAATCCCCCGAGGATGTCGACCTCTTTGGCGAGGAGCCGACCGGCGGCCGACGGCAGGTGGGCGGGCGGACCGACGATCGAGGCGTGGGACCGGTGGGCCGCACCGAAGGCATCGTCGACGTACAGATCCTGACCTTCGATGAGGCGAGCGACGAAGGCAGGATCGTTGGCCTCCTCGCCGGCGTCCCACCGCAGGTTGTCGAGCAGTGATACCCCCGGCGCCAGCTCGGCGAGCCTCGCCCGCACCGGACCCAGGTCGGTCTTGGCGTCGGGGCCCCCCTTGGGCCGACCGAGGTGGCTACAGGTCGTGACCGTGGCGCCGCGGTCGACCAACCATTGGATCGTCGGCAGCGCGGCGGTGATGCGCAGGTCGTCGTCGATCGTTCGCGTGCCGTCGGCGGCCGTCGAGATCGGAACGTTGAAATCGCAGCGGACGAGGACGCGCTTGCCCCGGGGATCGGGCAGGTCCTCCAGGATCGGGAGCCGCACCTGGTGCTAGGAGCCGACCACGAGCGTGAGGTCGACCAGGCGGTTGGAGTAGCCCCACTCGTTGTCGTACCAACCCAGCACCTTGACGAGGCTGCCCATGGCCATGGTCAGCTGTGAGTCGAAGGTGCAGCTGGCGGGTGACCCGACGATGTCGGACGACACGATCAGATCCTCGGTGTAGACGACGACCTTGGCCAGCCGGCCCGTGGTGGCCGCCGCCTTGAAGGCCTCGTTGACCTCGTCGATGGTGACCTCTTTGCCCAAGATGGCGACGAAGTCGGTGATCGATCCGACGGGGACCGGCACCCGGAAGGACGTGCCGTCGAGGCGACCCTTCATCGACTCGAGCACCAGGCTGGTCGCCCGGGCGGCGCCGGTGCTGGCCGGCACGATGTTGATGGCAGCCGCCCGGGCCCGACGCAGGTCGTTGTGGCGAAGGTCCTGAAGATTCTGGTCGTTGGTGTAGGCGTGAACCGTCGTCATGAGACCCTTCTCGACGCCGAAGGCGTCGTCGAGGATCTTGACCATGGGCACGAAGCAGTTGGTCGTGCAGCTGGCGTTGGACACGACGGTCTGGGTCTTGGTGTCGTAGGTGTCGTCGTTGACGCCCATCACAAACGTGCCGTCGACGTTGGTCGCCGGCGCCGAGATGATGACCTTCTTGGCCCCGCCCTCGATGTGCGAACGGGCCTTCTCTCCATCGGTGAACATCCCTGTGGACTCGATCACCACGTCCACTCCGAGGTCTCCCCACGGGATGGCTTTGGGCTCCCGCTCGGCGAACACCGTGATCTTCTGGCCCCCCACGACGATGGCGCCATCGGTCGCGGTGACCGTCTCGCTCAGCTTTCCCCCCGTCGAGTCGAACTGGAGAAGGTGAGCATTCGTCGCGGGCGGGGTCAGGTCGTTGACGGCGACGATCTCGACATCAGCGCCCGCTTTGGCCGCAGCTCGGAAGAAGTTGCGTCCGATCCGCCCGAACCCGTTGATCCCTACTCGTACGGTCACCAGTTCCTCCCTAACTCCCGCGTCGGTGCGGCCGTCCCTCCAGTCAAGCACTCCTCCGGCAGTGGGTCGATGGTGGGGATGGTTCCGGCCCTGGTCTCCGCCGCCCTGCTCATCCTGTTCGACCGCCAGACGAGCGACATCGGCGCCGTGCGGCTGGAGGAGATGACGCGGGTCCGGCCCTTTGAGTACCCCGTCCTGGCCCGGCTCCTCTACCTCGGGGAGCGGGCTCTGAGCGGATCGATCCTCGGCATCTCCCTCATCAACGTCGGGGTCGGCGTTGCGGGCGCCGTGGCCATGGCCCTGCTCCTTCGACGGATGGGCGCCGACTACTCCCTCTGGGTCGCCGCCCCCCTGCTCGTCCTGGCCGGGCAGAACTGGGACGTGATCACCGCGCTGACGATCGCCCTCGCGATGTGGGCCTGGCTACGAGGCGCCGACGTCGACGCCGGGGTCTGGGTGGGGATCGGGACGGCGTTCAAGATCGTGCCCATCGTGTTGTTGGTGCCGATGCTCGCGCTGGGCGGGTGGCGGCGCACGCTGCGCGCCGCGGGCCCGGCAGCCGTCCTGTGGATCGCCGTCAACCTGCCGTCAGTGCTTCGCAACCCCACGGCGTGGACCTTCCCCTACAAGTTCGCCTCCGAGCGCACCGACGTCCGGGGCACGCTCTGGGCCGCCCTTCCCCTGCGCGGCGGAGCCCTCAACATGGCCTCGTTGGTCCTGCTCGCGCTCTGCTTGGGCGCTGTCTTCGTGGCCGCTGCTCGCCGGCGACTCACCTTTGCGCCCGCCTGCGCCCTTGCCATCCTGGCCTTCATCGGGACCAACAAGGTGTGGCAGCCCCACTACGTCCTGTGGGCCCTGCCCGCCCTCGCCATCTGCGCTGTGGGGCATCGCTGGGTGCGGGGGCTCGAATGGGCCAGCCTGCTCTACTTCGCCGACATCTGGCGCCGCCAACCGCAGGCCTTCTATACGGAGGGCCTCTGGATCGTCGGCTCCCTTCGCTTTGTCGCCCTGCTCGCCGTCGCCGTCGCGGTAGTCCTCGGCAGCCTTCACAAAAGCCGCGTCCCAGCCGATCTGTAGTTGTGTTCGCGCCGTCGGCAGCACCCGCGTCGGTCGAGCCGGGCCGGGCCTCGCGTCGCCCCCTGGTGAGTCGGGCCGGGCTCGAAGTCGGGCTCGTCGCCCTCGTCGTCTCGGGCGTGGTCCTGACGGCCGTGGGCCTGACCGGCGGTACTCGCTACCTGCTCCAAGGAGACGGTCAGACCTTCCGCGTCGTCGCCGCCAACCCGTTCGCCAACGGGGCCGTCCTACGGGCTCAGGCCTGGTACGGCGGGGATGCCTACCGGTACGGCCGGGTGCTGTATCCCTTCCTCGCCTGGTGCCTGGCCTTGGGCCATGGTCGGTGGACGACGGTCACCATGTGCATCGTCGACGCCCTCGCCGTCGGGGCGTGCGCCATGTTGGCGTCCGAGCTCTGCAGGCGCCACGGCAAGCGACCCCAGCTCGGTCTGCTCGTCGTCGCCGTCCCCGCCGTCGGGGAGGGCATGGGCCACCTGTACTCCGAGCCCGTCTTCATCGCGTTGATCCTCGCTGTCTACCTCCTCTGGGCCGATGATCGGCGGGGTTGGGCGATGGTCGCCGGCGCCGCGCTGATCCTCACGCGGGAGGCGGCCGCTCTCGCCCTCGTCCCCCTGATCGTCCAGAGCTACCGATTGGGCCGGCGGCGGGAGCTGCTCTCGTGGGCCGCCGTCGGGCTGCCCTACGCGGCGTGGGTGACGTGGGTCCGTTTCCGCGTCGGTCAGTGGCCTTTTTTTGACACGTCCGTGTCCCGCCGGCAGGCCCTCGGCGCCCCCGTGACGTCGTGGGTCGACGTCCTTCGCCACGGCAGCTTCGCCGCCGGCCTCTTCCCGTCGATCATCGCCATGGCCGCGCTGACGGCGATCACGTTGGGACTGGCGATCTATGTCGCCTGCCGCCGCCGCTGCTGGCCGCTCTCGTGGGGCGCCCTCTCGATGGGCGTCCTCCTCGTCTTCCTCGGCCCGGAGGCCATCCGCTTCCCGGACGCCGTCCTGCGCCTCCTCGGTCCGACGCAGGTCCTCATCCTGCTGTCGTTGATCGCGACGGCGGCTCCCTCAGCCCTGAAGCGGGGCGACGCCCGCGAGGCCGCCGAGGACGCCGGCCAGCAGGGCGACGTCGTGCGACCAGCCATTGGGTCGGGCCAGGCGGGCCTCGACGATGCGGGGCTGATCGCCGCCGCCGCCGCCGCTCGGTAACTCGCCGAGATCCATGGCGTCCGGATCGATCACGACGGCGTCGGGTACCACCCCATGGCGAGCGAGGGCGGCGAGATGGTCGGCCACGTCGAAGCCGATTGTCTCCTTGGAGGGCTTGAGGTTGCAGACGAAGACCACTCCGCCGCCTCGGGCTGCCAGTGCGGCACGAATCGTGGGGACGGCCGTCACGGCGAGCACGCTGGTGAACAGCGACCCTGGCCCGATGATCACCTGATCGGCCTCCGCGATGGCGGTCAGGACATCGGGTGGCGCCCCGGCGTCAGGGGGCTCGAGGGCGACCAACTCGATGGGACCGCCGGTCTGCTGAATGGCGGCTTGCCCGGTGACGAGGCGACCCGCCACGGTGGCACCGAGGACGACGGGGCCCTCCGTCGCCGGAAGCACCCGGCCCTGGACATCGAGCAGACGTCCGGCCTCGTCGATCGCCGCGACGAAGGAGCCCGTCGTTTCGGCCAGGCCGGCGATGACGAGGTTGCCGAGGGGATGGCCGACCAGCTCGCCTCGCTCGAACCGACGACCAAACGCCTGGGCCACCACCCCATCTGGATCGGCGGCCAAGGCCACGAGGCAGCGACGCACGTCGCCCGGGGCGGGTATGCCGAGATCGCGGCGGAGGCGCCCGCTCGATCCTCCGTCGTCAGCGACGGACACGACAGCTGTGATGCGGTGGCTGTAGCGGCGGACGGCCTCCAGGGTCACCGCCAATCCGTGGCCACCGCCGAGACCGACGACGCGCGGCCCACCGCGCCGGCCCGCTGTCACGGCGGCCTCATCGGTCCACGTCGCGGTGGAAGACGCTGAGGGCGTGGCCCTCGGCTCGGAGACGCTTGGCCAGCTCCTCGATGATCGCCACCGAGCGGTGGCGGCCACCGGTGCAGCCCACGGCGATGGCGAGATACGACTTCCCCTCGGCCAGGAAGTGCGGGAGCAGGAACTGCAACAAGTCATCAACCCGGTCGACAAACTGGCCGGACTCCTCGCGAGCGAGCACGTAGTCGCGCACCGGCGCATCGAGACCGGTGAGCGGTCGGAGCTCGGCGACCCAGTGAGGATTGGGGAGGAACCGGCAGTCCAGGACCACGTCGGCGTCCAGCGGCAGCCCATTTTTGTAGCCGAAGCTGATCAGGGCGGTCTGCATCGCCGCCGCCTCCGTGGTGACGGCAAAGAGTTGGGCGATGCGTCGGCGGAGCTCATTTTCGTTGAAGTCCGTCGTGTCGAGGAGCATGTCGGCTTGGGCGCGGATGGGCTCGAGCAGCTCCCGCTCGTGATGGATGTTGCCCTCGACCAGGGCGCCGGCCAGGGGGTGGCGATGCCGGGTGCCTTCAAACCGTCGGACGAGCACCTCGTCGGACGCGTCCAGGAAGAGGATGCGGACCCGGTGACCATCGGCGCGCAGCCGCTCGAGGCCGGGCGCCAGCTCGTCGCTGAAGATCCCGGTGCCGGCGACGAAGGCGACGCGGTCCACGCCCGAGGGCGATGCCGACACCAGACGAGCCAGCTCGGCGAACATGGCCGGCGGCATGTTGTCCACGCGAAACCAGCCCAGGTCCTCCATGGCCCGGGCCACAGTCGACCGGCCGGCGCCGGACATCCCCGTCACGATGAGATACTCCGCCATGGCCATCGGCCGCTCAGATCGTGAGCTGATGGGACAAAGGAAACCCCAGGACCATCTCCCGAATCGTATCTGCCTGGGGTTGCGCCACAGCTTTCACGGCAGGCTCTCCTGAAGGCTGGCCAAAGTCCCGTCCGGCGGGCCGGAAGGTGGAACACCGCGGTGAGGCCATCGCACGACGCGAACTCATCGACCACACACGGAAATATCGTGA
>Ga0302326_10017929_pt1 | contig 14715 bp, 15 predicted proteins | sample Palsa_T0_3_FD_202264 | JGI IMG/M metagenome (GOLD analysis project Ga0302326, IMG submission 202264) | Peat permafrost microbial communities from Stordalen Mire near Abisko, Sweden - Palsa_T0_3 | ecosystem: Environmental > Terrestrial > Soil > Palsa > Peat permafrost | place: Sweden: Abisko... | reverse complement strand
CGTTTCACCCTTACCACCGCGAGGGTGGCGGTTTGTTTTCTGTGGCACTTTCCCGCGAGTCGCCTCGGATTGCCGTTAGCAATCACCCTGCTCTGTGAAGTCCGGACTTTCCTCGACTCGCTGCTGCGTGAGCACGAGCCGCGGCCGCCCGGCCAACTCGTCCGCGCTAACACCGTACTCGTTGCCGAATGTGCAGGCCAGCAAACGTGCAAGCAGCGTATCTACGCCTCACATTCCGGGCATCCTTATCGTCTACAGATCAGGAGCGAAGGGAGGGCGCGGCGAATGCCGACGAGCGACTGGACAAGACGCGTCGACGCCGGCGACTGGGAGGCGATCGCGGGCGACGTCAACGACTTCGGCGGTGCGCTGTTGCCACGCCTACTGACGACGACCGAGGCCCGGCGGCTGCGCAAGCTCTACGCCAAAGACGACCTGTTCCGCGCCACCATCGACATGGAGCCGCGGCGCTACGGCTCCGGGCAGTACCGCTATCTGCGCTGCCCTTACCCGGAGCCGATCGAGCAGCTCAAGCAGGCGCTGTATCCGCGGCTGTTGCCGATCGCCCGCGATTGGTGGGCCAAGCTCGGCCGCGAAGCGCCCTGGCCGGACAGCCTCGACGAGTGGCTGGACATCTGCCATGCCGCCGGCCAGAGACGGTCGACAGCCCTGATACTCAAATACGGGCCCGACGATTGGAATGCGTTACATCGAGATCTGTACGGAGACTTGGTTTTCCCGCTTCAAGTGGTGATCAACCTCAGCGACTCCGGCACGGAATACACCGGCGGGGAATTCATGCTCGTCGAACAACGGGCCCGGGCACAGTCGCGTGGTACCGCAACCCAACTGCCGCAGGGCCACGGCTACCTGTTCACCACCCGCGACCGGCCGGTGCAGTCGGCTCGCGGATGGTCGGCCGCCGCGGTGCGCCACGGCCTGTCCGTCGTGCGGTCAGGTGAGCGTTACGCGCTGGGGCTGATCTTTCACGACGCTGCGTGACCGACTTATTGCAGCAGCCGGGTGATTCCGGCGAAAGTGTCGTCGGCGCCGACGCGTGCCCAGACCGTTTTGCCCGTCGACGTCAGCGTGTTCCCCCAGCGCTGGCACAGCGCGGACACGATGTCCAAGCCGCCCGGGCAGCTGCCGAGCGGGCGTTCACGCCGGACCGCCAAACTCGGGCTGGCGTCGGATACCGCGACGACGACCTCGTCGGTGGTGCCCTCGAGGCGGATATAGAAGCCACTGCGGGTATAACTCAGCGCGTTCTCGGCGAAGACGGTGGTCACCGTGCTGGCTACCGCGAGCTTGTCGCGCATCGACCACGCCTCCAGGTGGTCGCGAACGAACATCACCGCGGAATTCACGCTGTGTCCGCGCGGACCGAACTGTTCGCGGGCGCGGTGGACACAGCGGCTACGAACATCCGACACCTCAGGCAACCGCAGCGCAGCGACGCCAGCACGTCCGTGCGTAATACCCGTCAACATCCCGTGCCGCTTTCTCGACAGAAGGAGAACTACGGCTCGGGGCTTTACAGTCGGAATGTCGTTTGGCCGGGCAACTTCCGGATGAGTGGACGTGTCGGCTGCGGCGCCGTCGCGATCAGGCGGATGCCGCGGGCGTCACCGTTGCCGGCGCGTCCGCGACCGGTGTTGCGACAGAAGCCGAATCGCGTCCCAACGCGATCGTCGCCGCCGTCATCGCGCCGACGGCCACCGCCAGAATCAGACCGCCGGCACCGCGGACCACCAGATGCTCACCGAGCACGATGACACCCAACAGCACCGCCACCACCGGCTCACCGACCAGCATGATCGGCACCGACGCCTGCAACGCGCCCGCGTGAAATGCCGACTGTTGCAACACGGTAACCGTGACGGCAAGTGCCACCAGGAGATACGGCGCCGGCACGGTCAACAGTCCATGCCAACCGTGCGCGGCAAGGTGGCGGGTGCTGACTTTGGTCAGCACCGCGATCATCCCGAGCAGCACGGCGACTGCGGTGGCCAACAGCATGGCCCGGGTTCGGCCGGCCGTCCGGCGGGCCGCCAGGACGCAGACGATCACGACTGGCACCGAGATGCTAAGCGCCACGCTCCACGCGGGCACCGGTGCACGATAGTGACCCTCACGCGGCTGGCCCACCAGAACAAATACGGTGAGAGACGCGGTCAGCAGTAACGCCCAACCCCAATCACGCGCCCGAACATGCTGATTGGAGAACCGCGCACCCAGCGGCAGCACGAACAACAGCGACGACACCAGCAGGGGCTGTACGAGCAACAACGACCCGTGCGCCAACGCAAGCGCCTGGAACACATATCCGCCGATTGCGCCCAGGGTTCCCGCCCACCACGACGGCTGACGGACCCACGACGTCACAATTGCGCCCGAGTCCTCCGGGTTGTCTACCGCCCCCTGGATGGCACGCTGCCGGACGACGATGCCCACCGCGGCCCAAAACGCCGCGAGCAGTGCGGATCCGATAGCCAGAGCGTGCGACGCTAACCACTCCACGTTTGGCTCACTACCCGGATGCTCGCAATCTCTAACCCAGATACCCGGTCTGATTCACCAGTCGCACCGACGATGCGCCGTCGGGGTAGAACTCGGCGATGCTCAACGACGCCAGGTCGAGGTGCAGCCGGTAGAGAATCCCCGGGCCGGCATCAAGCGCCTCGCGCAGCAGCATTTTGATCGGCGTCACGTGCGACACCACCAGCACCGTGCTGCCGCCGTGGTCGGCGACGACCCGGTCCCGCGCCCGGGAGACCCGCTCATTCACGGCGTCGAAGCTTTCTCCGCCCGGCGGCTCTGTGCTGGTGTCACGCAGCCAGCGTCGATGCAGTTCGGGATCGTGTTCGGCAGCCTCGGTGAACGTGAGTCCCTCCCATGCGCCGAAATCGGTTTCGATCAGGTCGTCGTCGACGGTGACGTCCAGGCCCAACCTTTTGGCGGCCGCGGTCGCGGTGTCGTGGCAGCGCTGCAACGGTGAACTGATCACCGCGGCGATGCCGCCCCGCGCCCCCAGGTAACGGGCGGCGGCGTCGGCCTGTTGCCGGCCCAGGTCGGTCAGCGGTGGATTGCCGCGTCCGGAGTAGCGCCGCTGCACCGACAGCGCGGTCTGACCGTGGCGCAGCAATAGCAACCGGGTGGCGGTGCCGCGCGCGCCGGTCCATCCCGGCGGTGACGGGTTCTCGCCGACCGCGGCCGGCGGCGCTGCGTCGGCCTGTTCGGCCGCGGCGTCCATCGCCTCGTTGGCCAACCGGTCGGCGTGCGAGTTCTCCGCTCGCGGAATCCAGGTGAAGCTGACCCGCTCGAACCCTTGCGCCAGCGCCCGTGCCTGCGCATGAAGCTCGGCAAGGTCGGGATGTTTGACCTTCCATCGTCCCGACATCTGCTCGACGACGAGTTTGGAATCCATCGATACCGCGACTTCGATGGCGTGCAGCTTCGCGGCCTCTTCCAAACCCGCGATCAGGCCGCGATATTCGGCGACGTTGTTGGTGGCCCAGCCGATGGCCTGCTTACTTTCGGCCAGCACGATCGAGCGGTCCGCGGACCAGACCACCGAACCGTAGCCGGCCGGTCCGGGATTCCCGCGGGATCCGCCGTCGGCCTCGACGAGGACTTTCACTGGCTTGCGCCTGTGAGTCGCAACAAGATTGCCCCGCATTCGGGACACCGCAGCACTTCGTCGTCCGCCGCCGCGGAGATCCGGGCCAGCTCGCCGCGGTCGATCTCGATCCGGCAGGCCCCGCATCGGCGGCCTTGCAGCAGACCCGCCCCGGGCCCGCCGCCGGCCCGCTGTCGTTCGTACAGCGTCACCAAATCCGGAGCCAGCTCAGCGGCGAGTTCGTCGCGCCTCGACAAGTGGACACGCCGATGGTGATCGATGTCGGCCAGCGTTGTGTCCAGGGCGTGTTGAGCGGCGGCCAGATCGTTCTGCAGTGCCTCGACGGTCGCCTGCTCTGCGGCCTGTTGTGTCTGCAGCTGTTCGCGGCGTTCCATCACCTCCAGCAGCGAATCCTCCAGGCTGGATTGGCGGCGCTCCAGGGTGCCCAATTCGTGCTGCAAATCCGACAATTGCTTGGCATCTGCCACGGATTGCAGTAGCGACCGGTCCCGGTCCTCACGCTGGCGCACCGCGTCGATCTCCGACTCGAAGCGCGACACCTGGGTGTTCAAGTCCTCCAGCGCGATCTGCAGGGCTCCCAGCCGATCGTTGACGACTACCTGCTCGGTTTGTATCCGATCGCAGTCGGCGCGCTCGGGCAGGTGGCCGGCGCGGTGGTTCATCTTCGCCAGCTCGGCGTCGAGTTCGGCGACTTCGAGCAGTGAGCGCTGCTGTGCGACTTCGGCTTTCATGCGTACTCTCCCCCGCCGTCGTTGTCGACGTTCCATGGATCGGTGCGGATGGGACACACATCCACGGACAGTGCAGTGCCAAAAGCCGACCGCAGCACGTCGGCAGCCTGTGCACACCACGGAAATTCACTTGCCCAATGCGCGACGTCGACCAGCGCCACCTCCGAAGCACGGCGGTGCTCGTCGGCTGGGTGGTGACGCAGATCGGCCGTCACGTAGGCCTGGACATCGGCGGCCGCCGCGGCACCCAGCAGCGAGTCACCCGCACCACCGCATACCGCAACCCGCGAAACCAGCCGGTCCGGGTCACCGGCGGCGCGCACTCCCCATGACGTTTGCGGCAGCCCTGCCCGCACCCGGGAGACGAACGCGCTCAACGGCTCTGGCTGTGGTAGCGAGCCGATCCGGCCCAGCCCGACGTCACCCGGCGTCGGCGCCAGCGCGACGATGTCGAACGCCGGCTCCTCATACGGGTGCGCCGCGCGCATCGCCGCGAGCACCGGACCCCGCACCCGCGCGGGCGCGACAACCTCGACCCGGTCCTCGACCACGTGTTCCACAGCGCCGACGCTGCCGATGGCCGGCTGTGCGCCGTCCTGCGGCAGGAATTGTCCGGTGCCGGTGATGCTCCAACTGCAGTGCGAATAGTCGCCGATGTGGCCGGCGCCGGCCGCGAAGATCGCCGCTCGCAGCGCATCCGCATTCTCGGGTGGGACGAAAATCACCCACTTGTCCAGATTCAGCGACGCCGGCGCGGGCTCCAGAACCGCCTCGACGGTCAACCCCAGCGCGTGCGCCAGCGCATCGGACACACCGGGCGACGCCGAGTCGGCGTTGGTGTGCGCGGTGAACAGCGAACGCCCGGTGCGGATCATCCGGTGCACCAACGCACCCTTGGCGGTGCTGGCGGACACCGAGTCCACGCCGCGCAACAGCAACGGATGGTGGGCCAGCAGCAAGCCGCCGTCGGGCACCGCGTCGACCACCGCGGCGGTGGCGTCGACCGCGATCGTCACCGAGCTCAACGTGTCGTCGGGGTCGCCGCAGACCAGACCGACGGAATCCCACGACTGAGCAAGCCCGGGCGGGTACGCCGCGTCCAGCGCGTCGATGACCACACCCAACCGAGCCGTCATCGCAGCGCCCCGCTCTCGGCGATGTCGGCGATTGCCTCGACCAGCAGCGGCCACTCCGGTCGCACCGCGGCGCGCAGGTAGCGACCGTCCAGGCCGACAAACGTGTCGCATCGTCGCACCGCAATTCCTCTGGCGTGCAGATGCTTCCGCATCAACTCGGCGTCACCGACGGTGAACAAGACGAACGGCGCGCGGCCGTCGACCGGCTCGACACCCGCCGAGCGCAGGCCGGACACCATCTCGGCGCGCGTCGCCGCCAGCCGCCGAGCATCCGCCGCGGCTTCGGCCAGCGCCTCCGGCGCACAGCATGCCGCGACAGCGGTCAACTGCAGTGTGCCCATCGGCCAGTGCGGGCGGGTAGCGGTCAGCCGCGCGAGCACCCCCGGAGCACCCAGCGCGTAGCCCACCCGCAGGCCGGCCAACGACCAGGTCTTGGTGAGGCTGCGTAGCACCAGGACGTCGGGCAGCGGCTGATCGGCCAACGATTCCGGCTCGCCGGGAACCGCATCGGCGAACGCCTCGTCCACCACGACGATGCGACCGGGGCGCCGCAACGACAGGATGTGTTCGCGCGTGTGCACAACGCCGGTCGGGTTGGTCGGATTGCCGACCACGACCAGGTCGGCCTCCTCGGGTACCGGCACACCCGCCAGTCCGAACGGCGGATCGAGCACGACGTGATGCACCGGGACGCCGGCGGCTCGCAGCGCCACGTCCGGTTCGGTGAACGACGGTGCGATCACCGCGGCCAGTGTCGGACGCAGATTGGGCAGCAGTGCGAATCCTTCGGCGGCTCCGGCCAACAGCGCAACCTCGTCGTCGGCGCGGCGGTGCCGTCCGGCGACGGCCTGGATCGCCGCGCGCTCGTCGTCGGTGCTCGGGTATCGCGCCAAGTCGGGCAGCCGTGCGGCCAATCGCTCCAGCAGCCAGGCCGGTGGCTGCGTGTGGCGGATGTTGACGGCGAAATCGAGCATGCCGGGTTCGGCCGCCTGGTCGCCGTGGTAGCGCGCCTCCGCGAGCGAGATCGATGCGCTCGAATCCGGACTCGCCACATCTCAAACAGTAACGACCACGCGTCGACGTCCGGTATCGGGACACGATCACCGGTATGCGAGGCCATCCTGGACAATAGGAATGTGACAGGCACGGTCTCGGCAGCTGATTCGAATTGGCCGGCTCTCCCCCGCAAGCGGGAGGTACCCCCACCTCCCGCCGCTTCGTCGCCAGCTCGGCCCCAGCTGGTGATCTTCGACCTCGACGGCACGCTCACCGACTCCGCTGACGGCATCGTGTCCAGCTTCCGGCACGCGCTCGGCGAGATCGGTGCCGCTGTGCCCGAGGGTGACCTCGCCAGTCAGATCGTCGGGCCGCCGATGCACCACACCTTCGAGGCGATGGGGCTGGGTGAGCACGCCGAGGCGGCGATCGCCGCCTACCGCGCCGACTACACCACCCGCGGTTGGGCGATCAACAGCCTCTTCGACGGGATCGGGCCATTGCTCGCCGATCTGCGGGCCGCCGGTGTCCGACTTGCGGTGGCCACCTCCAAGGCGGAGCCGACCGCGCAACGCATATTGGCCCATTTCGGCCTCAACGAGCACTTCGAGGTCGTCGCCGGAGCCAGCGTCGACGGCACCCGCGCCGCCAAGGCCGACGTGCTCGCGCATGCTTTGGCGCAACTGCAGCCGCTGCCCGAACGGGTACTCATGGTCGGCGACCGCCGCCACGATGTCGAAGGCGCGGCCGCCCACGGCATCGACGCGGTACTCGTGGGCTGGGGTTACGGTCAGGGCGACTTCGCCGACACCGGCGGGACCAGTGGCGCCGTGCACGTCGCGACGATCGCCGAGCTGCGGAGGGCGTTGGGTGTCTGATTCGAAGCTGCACATCACCTTCGTGTGCACCGGCAACATCTGCCGGTCGCCGATGGCTGAGAAGATGTTCGCCCACCAGATCACCGAACGCGGCCTGGACGACTCGGTACGAGTAACCAGCGCGGGAACCGCCGGCTGGCACATCGGCAAGTCCGCTGACGAGCGCACCAACCGCGTGCTCCGTGGGCACGGCTACCCCACCGACCACATCGCCGCCCAGGTCGACATCGACCATCTCAACGCCGACCTGGTGATTGCGCTGGCTCGCAACCACGTACCGCTTCTCCGGCAGCTGGGCGTCGATGCCGATCGGATCCGGATGCTGCGATCCTTCGACCCCCGTGCTGGCGCTTTCGTTCTCGACGTCGACGACCCCTATTACGGCGACCACGACGACTTCGAGGCCGCCTTCGCCGCGATCGAGGCTGCGTTGCCCGGACTGCACACGTGGGTCGACGAGCAGCTCGCGCGGGACGGGCACGGCTGATGCGCCGCCTGGCCTTCCTGCTGCGGCCGGGCTGGATTGCGCTGGCCGTGGTGGTGATCGCATTCACCTACTTGTGCTTCAGCGTGCTCGCGCCGTGGCAGCTGGGAAAGAACACTAAGACGTCGAGGGAGAATGACCAGATCCAACGGTCGCTGACGACCGCCCCGGTAGCATTGAAAACGCTTTTGCCGCATCAGGATTCGTCGGCGCCCGACGGACAATGGCGCAGAGTGACGGCGACCGGGCACTACCTGCCGGACAAGCAACTGGTGGCCCGGTTGCGGGTGGCCGAGGGCGACGCGGCGATGGAGGTGTTGCTGCCGTTCGTCGTCGACGGCGGCCCGACCGTCCTGGTCGACCGCGGCTACGTGCGGCCACTACCGGGTTCGCGGGTACCGCCGATCGAGCAACCGCCCCGCGGGACGGTGACCGTCACGGCACGCCTGCGCGACTCCGAGGGGCCGGTGCTGGATAAGGAGTCGTTCATCAGTGATGGTGTACGACAGGTTTATTCGATCAATACGAGTCAGATCGCCGCGCTGACCCGAGTTCCGTTGGCCGGATCGTACCTGCAATTGGTCGGCGATCAGCCCGGTGGGCTGGGCGTCATCGCCCTGCCCCACCTGGACGCGGGCCCGTTCTTGTCCTACGGCATCCAGTGGATCACCTTCGGCGTCGTCGCGCCGATCCTGCTGGGCTACTTCGTGTACGCCGAAGTGCGGGCACGCCGCGCCGACAAAGCTCAGGCATCGCCGGCGAAGACCGGCCAGAAGCCAGCGACCGTAGAGGACAAGCTCACCGACCGCTACGGACGCCGGCGCTGAGCCCGACGAGCGCCAGCGCCGCGGCCGCTTGCACCGCACGCGAAAGCCGCACGGCGCGACGCAGATCCGTGACGGTTGGCGGTAGACCTGCACCGAGGGCCGGCCGGATCTGCAACTCGTAGTGGTATTGGGTGGGCCCGCCGAGTTGCACGCCCAGCGCCCCGGCGAATGCTGCTTCGACCACGCCAGCGTTGGGGCTGGGATGACGACCGGCATCGCGACGCCATGCGGTCACCGCGCCCGACGGCGAGCCGCCGACGATCGGCGCGCACACCACCGTCAGCGCCGCGGTCAACCGCGCGGCGGCATAGTTGGCCGTATCATCCAACTTCGCTGCGGCCCAACCGAATCGGGCATACCGCGGTGAGCGGTGACCGATCATCGCGTCGAGTGTGTTGATTGCGCGGTACCCGAGGACGCCGGGCACCCCGCCCGCCACGGCCCACAGCAGCGGCGCGACCTGCGCGTCGGAGGTGTTCTCGGCGATCGATTCGACTGTGGCGCGGGTCAATCCCGCGGCATCGAGCAGCGCCGGGTCGCGGCCGCACAGCGACGGCAACAGCCGTCGGGCGCCGTCGAGGTCGTCGCTTGCCAGCAGCCCACCCATCGTTGATCCGACGCGAGCCAGCGACGTTCCACCGAGCGCGATCCAGGTGGCCGCAGCGGTGACAACAGCCGACGCGAGCGGCCCATACTGGCGGGCGTAACGCTGCAACACCGTGCCGAACAGGCTCACCGCGCCGACCAGAATCGCGACGTGCACGGCGCCACCGCGCCGGGTGTCGCGATAGGTGAGCCGCTGCACCGCCGTCGCAGCGGCGCCGAATCCAGCCACCGGATGACCCGCCCGCGGGTCGGCGAACACGAGGTCGGCCAGGTAGCCGACCAGCACACCGACAACCCTGGTATGCCGCGTGGCGCCAAACACTCCGGCAGCGTCTCACACATGGTCTACTCGGCTGATGGGGCCTTCATCGCGGGCGCAGCCCACCGGAAATAGAAGGAAGCGGCGCGCCAGCCGGGTCGCTGACCTGCTGAATCCCGCCGCGGTGCTGCTGCCTGCCGCGAACGTGATCATGCAGCTGTCGCTGCCTGGCGTCGGCTACGGCGTGCTGGAAAGCCCAGTCGACAGCGGCAACGTCTACAAGCATCCGTTCAAACGGGCGCGAACCACCGGAACGTATTTGGCCGTCGCGACCATCGGCACCGAGTCGGACCGCGCGCTGATCCGTGCTGCCGTGGACACCGCTCATAGGCAGGTACGGTCGACGCCATCGAGCCCGGTGTCCTACAACGCTTTCGACCCGGACCTGCAGCTGTGGGTGGCCGCCTGCCTGTATCGCTACTTCATCGATCAGCACGAGTTCTTGCACGGCCCGCTCGATGATGCGACCGCGGACGCGGTCTATCAGGACGGCAAACGACTGGGAACCACACTTCAAGTTCGCGACGCGATGTGGCCACCGGACCGCGTCGCGTTCGACGATTACTGGAAGCGGTCATTGGAAGACCTGCGCATCGATCCCGCGGTCCGCGAACACCTGCACGGGGTTGCTGCAATGGCGTTTCTACCGTGGCCGTTGCCGGCGCTGGCCGGACCGTTCAATCTTTTCGCGACGACGGGCTTCCTGCCACCGGAGTTCCGGGCGATGATGCGCTTGGAGTGGTCAGAATCCCAGCAGCGCCGGTTCGAGTGGTTGCTCGCCGCACTGCGGCTTGCGGATCGGTTGATTCCACGTCAGGCGTGGATCCTCGGCTACCGGCTCTACCTGTGGGATCTGCGGTTTCGCGCCCGAATGGGCTGGCGGATCGTTTAAGCCCTAGATGACGATGGTCATTGCCACCATGCCGATAATGCCCACAACTGCCAGCCAGAACCACGGCTGCAGCCAGAGGGGGCCGATGTTGGCGTCGAAGTCCTTGGGCAGAACGTCGGTGTCTGTGCGCTCGGGAGTCAGCTGCGAAGTCATGTACCAAGCATGACTAATTAGTCAGACGAAGTAAATGTGGCGCTCGCCACCCTCCGGCTACCGATGCGATCTGGGTCACACTTGGATCGCGTGCCCGCCAGCCTGCCGGCGCACACTCGCCAGATAAGGAAACAGAGTCATGGCCTTTCCTGCACTCAACCACGTCGCGCTGACCATCCGCGACATGGCCGTCAGCGGACCCTGGTATCGCCGGCTGCTCGGCGCGGACCCCGTGGTCGACGAACACACCGCGGCCGGATTTCGGCATCTGGTGTGGATCCTCGACGGCGGTACCGTGCTCGGAATTCACCAGCATGAGCAGCCAGCACCCGACGAGCGCTTCAGCGAGTTCCGGGTGGGCCTGGATCATGTCGCCTTCGCCTGTTCGGACCGTGCCGCACTGGAGACCTGGATGGACCGGCTCAATGAGCTCCGCATTCAGCACGGCGGAATCGTCGATGCGCCCTACGGCTCGGGTTTGAGTTTCCGCGACCCCGACGGCATCGCGCTCGAGTTTTTCGCGCCGCCAGCCTGACTGACGTGAACGCCCCGTCAGCCTCGCAGATGTGTCAGCATGGGCGGGTGAGCGCCCGAAAGATCGCCCATTATTTTTGCGCCGCCGTCGTCACAGCCTGGTCGGCGCTGCTGAGCGCACCACTCTTTTTCGCCTCCGCGTCCGCGGCTACCTGCCCCGACATCGAGGTGACATTCGCGCGTGCCACCGGTGAGCCGCCCGGCGTCGGGGTGGTCGGCCAGGAATTCATCGATGCGCTGCGTTCGCGGGTCGGGGGTCGGTCCGTGGCGGTCTATCCGGTCAACTACCCCGCCTCGGCGGATTTCGCCCCGTCGGCGAACGCCGGTGGCGTAGATGCGAACGCTCACGTCGAGTCAATGGCCGCCAGCTGTCCCAACACCAAGCTGGTGCTCGGCGGGTACTCCCAAGGCGCCGTCGCGATCGACCTGATCACCATTGCCCAAGCGCCGGTGTCGGGCTTCGTGCCGGTGTCGCTACCGCAAGACGTGGCCGATCACGTTGCCGCGCTTGCCCTATTCGGGAATCCATCGGACAGATATCTGGGTGCGCCGGTGAGCACGCTCAGTCCGTGGTACGGCGCGAAGGCCATCGACTTGTGCGCGCCCGGCGATCCTGTCTGCACTCCAGGCGCACTGTTTACCGTGCCAACGCCTGACGAGCTGTCGTCGGCGCCGCATCTGTCCTACCCGCATTCCGGGATGCCGGCTCAAGCCGCAGCTTTCGTAGCAAGTCACGTGTAGCCATGCGCGCAGTGGTCATCACCAAGCACGGCCCCCCGTCGGTACTCAAGGTTCAGGATCGTCCCGACCCACCGCCACCGGCGGCCGGTCAGGTGCGCATCTCGGTGCGTGCGGCCGGCGTCAATTTCGCCGACCATCTCGCTCGCGTCGGGCTGTACCCCGATGCGCCCAAGGTGCCCAGCGTCGTCGGCTACGAGGTGGCCGGGACGATCGAGTCCGTCGGCGACGGCGTCGATCCGGCGCGAGTCGGCCAGCGGGTGCTGGCCGGAACCCGTTTCGGAGGCTACGCCGAGATCGTCAACGCTGACGCCAACGATACTGTCCCGCTGCCGGACTCGATGAGCTTCGAGCAGGGCGCCGCGGTCCCGGTCAACTACGCGACGGCATGGGCGGCACTGTACGGCTACGGCTCGCTTCAGGCAGGCGAGCAGGTGCTGGTGCATGCCGCGGCCGGGGGCGTCGGCATCGCCGCGGTGCAGCTGGCCAAGGCCGCGGGGGCGGTCGTGCACGGCACCGCGTCACCGGGCAAACACGCTCGGCTCGCTGCGCTCGGTGTCGACCAGGCCATCGACTATCGCCGCAGCGGGTGGTGGAAAGGCCTGGGCCCCTACGACATCGTGCTCGACGCCCTCGGTGGTACCTCGCTGCGGCGCTCGATGGGCTTGCTGCGCCCGGGCGGACGGCTTGTCGCCTATGGCTTCTCGGCCATGCAACAGGGCGAAAAGCGGTCGCTGCGCCGCGCAGCCCCGCAGGTGCTGGCGATGTTGCGCGGATTCAACCTGATCAAACAGATGGAAGACTCCAAAACCGTCATCGGCCTCAACATGTTGCGGCTGTGGGACGACCGCGGCACCCTCGAGCCCTGGATCGGACCGCTGTCGACGGCATTGTCGGACGGCACGGCCACGCCGGTCGTGCATGCTGCGGTGCCGTTTGCTGACGCGCCGGAAGCACACCGGATTCTCGCTGCGCGTGAGAATGTCGGCAAGGTCGTACTAGTCCCCTGAGCCGGCGAACGCGACAATTCCGTCGGCGAGTCTGGCCGCGGTGGCCGGCTTGTAGAGATGGCGCATCACCAACCATGGCTGAAGCCGCCTTCGACGCAACACCCCTGACGAAGTTCGGTACTGGCGTCCGCACCCGCGCCACCAGCAGACTTTGCTGATGCGCTCGGCTATAAGTCGATAGTTGACCGCTGCCCCTCCGATAAAACGGTGAGTAAGCTGTGCATTCAATTACTAACGGGCCGAAGCCGCCGAAGCATGACGGACGTCATGTTTCTGGGGGAAGGTGTTCCAACGCCTGTGGCAACGGGTGCCCCCAGCTAATCGAGGATCGGATGAGTGACAAGTCGAACGGGCCGGCCCGTCCACTGATCGGGTTCATCACCCGTGATGACGCGCCACAGATTAGCCCGGCACCGGTTAGTCGGACGTGGATGTCAGAGACGCGCGAGGGGTGGCCTACTCGGTGTTTGCCGATGCTCATCGCTAACCAAAGCGGCTGGGAGCTGCGGAATCCATCCGCATTCACCGCTATGTGGATCGGTCAGGCAAATGACGTGGACGTGATGATCACACCCGATAAACGTGATACCGGTCAGTACCTGCCCCTCAGCCATTTCGGTAACGGCATTCTGACCTGGAAATTGCCGCTGCTGTTTCGCACTCCGCCGGGCTACAACCTGTTGGTCCGCGGACCGGCAAACTATCCGAAGGATGCCGTGTGCCCGTTAGAAGGCATAGTCGAAACTGACTGGGCAAGTGCGAGTTTCAGCATGAGCTGGAAACTCACCCGCAAACTGATGCCGGTGCGATTCGAGGTCGACGAGCCGATCTGCATGATCGTCCCGCAGCGTCGCGCCGAGCTCGAAGAGTTCGCCCCTGAACTCAGGCACATCGAGTCTGATGAAGATCTGCAGCGCAAGCATGAGTTCTTTCTTGGCTCGCGTGACGCGGCAAAACAAATCGAGCAGGTAGCGAGGGTCGCCGCGGGAGAGCAAGTGGAATGGCAAGGCGACTACACGCGAGGCAGACACACCGACGGCGAGGCCGGGACACCGGATCACCAGACTCGGCGCCATCTTCGTTCCTTTGTTCAGCCACAACATGAGAAGCGGCAATAGGGCCGCCGGTTGGACCTGCCCAAGCCCGAAAAGCCGCAGCCGCCAGGGATCGTCGCGAGCACAGCGCCGTGGAAGGGTTCACGACTTCGTCATCGAGAAGTTGAAGCTGCTGAGCACGTGTTCACGGTGTTCGTTCCGTCTTGGGACACTGTCTGGCCACCGGCGAATAAGGTCAGCGCGGTTTGCCGTCCCAGTCCTTGAGCGTCCAGCCTCCTCGTGGGCTTCCGACGACCACGATGTGGCCGGTGTTCGGTAACGGATCGTTGGCGAGCAAGGAACTGTCAGGGTTCTTGACGTTCATCAAGACCCAGACCATGACCGCCAGGTGGTGCGAGAACGCGACCGGATTCACATCGCCACTGTCGTAAATGGCTTTGACGGCATCACCGAAACGCGCGTCGAATTCGTAGCCGTCGATCGATCCCGGGACGTGCATGCTGCGGTCGCAAATGAACCTGCGACCACTTGACCCCCAGTCGGACATGGGCCGAATTCCGTTGTTTCGCAATAACTCAGGACGCAGTCTTACCAGCAAGATTCGTATCTTGGCGTCCCCCGTCGACTCCCCAAATCCGCTCCTAGTTGTGGAAACGGCGTGACAACGTACGCGCTCGGTCGGGCGGTTTTCGGATAGCAAGTCCTGTTTGCTGGAA
>Ga0302326_10017928_pt1 | contig 14716 bp, 15 predicted proteins | sample Palsa_T0_3_FD_202264 | JGI IMG/M metagenome (GOLD analysis project Ga0302326, IMG submission 202264) | Peat permafrost microbial communities from Stordalen Mire near Abisko, Sweden - Palsa_T0_3 | ecosystem: Environmental > Terrestrial > Soil > Palsa > Peat permafrost | place: Sweden: Abisko... | reverse complement strand
CAGGTCTACGTCTCGGGTACGACGAGCAACACATCGCTCGATGCCGACGGGCAGGCGAGCGTGGCCGTGCCGAGTTCCGGCAGCACCAGTGCCTTCGTGTTCAATGCCACCGACAACGGAACGACGGGGACGGCCAACACCGTCAGCTATGTCAGCGCGCCGGGCGGATCGAGCCAGGGCAACGGTCTGACTGTGGGACCGGACGGCACCGTCTACCTCGCGGGCACGACGACCGGCACGTTCTCCGGTCAGACGCGCAGCGTGGCGGGCGTCAACAACGCCTTCGTCGCCGCGCTGTCGCCGACGGGCAGCATCGACTGGACGCAGCAGATGGGCGGTGCAGGCGGCCAATCGACGGGAGCGGGAGTCGCCATCGATCCCACCGGCTCGAGCGTCCTCAACGCGCTTGGGCTTCCAAGCGGCACGGTCAACATCAACCAGTCCGTCGATCTGACCTCGCAGACGACGTTGCGCGCCGGCGACTCCTTCCAGCTTGAAACGGAAGGAACGGCAGGGCGCACCTCGACCATCACCATCAGCTCGGGCGAAACGCTGCAGGATCTCGCCGACAGCATCAACAGCGAGCTGTTGTCGGCTGGGAAAGCGACCGTCACCTATTCGTCGAGCGGCGGTCAGGCACTCGAGATCACAGCCGCCGCCGGCAACACCATCAATCTGATTTCAGGCCCCGCCGATACCGACGCGCTGGGACGTCTCGGGATCACGCCGGGCGTCATCACGGCGCCGGCGAAAAAAGGCAGCACGACTTCGACGTCATCGGGCAGCACGTCCTCGACGGCCACGACGACGTCTTTCGGCGTGGCGCCGTCGAGTTCGTCCACTTCGAACTCCGCAGCCAAGCCGGTCTATGGCCTCGGCCTCGACACGTCGATCGATCTGTTGAGCAGCGGCGATGCCAGCGTGGCGAAGATCTCGCTGCAGAACGTGATGAGCCAGATCACCAATGTCTATCAGAAGCTGAACACGCCGGCTTCTACCTCTACGACGCCGACATCCGCGCAATCGAACGCCCCCGCACCCGCCTATCTGCAGGCTCAGGTCGCCAACTATTCGCTGGCGCTGCAATCGTTCAACCTCGCGAATTCGCTTTCGAGCACATCTTCGACATCGTCGACGAGCATCGGCCTGTCGTCGTCCCTGATGCAGTCGCTGCTGGCGGTGTGATCACTGGGACCGCCGGCGTCTCGCCGGCACCGGTGGCGAAGGTTTTGCCATGCCGGCGAGACGCCGGCGGTCCCGGCGGATTACACCACGCTGTTATACAGCAGCGCACCCGGCGAGCGCGGCTTGGCCGCCTGCACGGGCCCGTAGGGACGCTGGGCATTGCGCTTCTTCGCCACGTCGTCGGCGATGGCGCGGATCATGCCTTCCGTGCAGCTGCGCACGCGCGTCAGCACGCGGCCGTGCTGCATCAGCACGTCGCGAAAGCGCGACGTGGCGCCGGTCAATTTTTCGCGCAGATCTTTCGGCAGCGTCTGTACGATAGAGGGGCTGAAGCCGGCAGCTTCGCGCGTATAAAGCGCGGTCAATTGCTGCACTTCGGTACTCGGCGAGCGCATCTCGCGCGGCCGGCCGCGTTCGAGGGCTGCGATATCGGCCTGCAAAGCCTCCCTCAGGCGCTCGGTCAACGCCAGCAGACGCTCGATCTTCCTGGGATCATGGCTCATCGACGCATTTCCTGGAGTTTGAGAAGGTGGCTGGCGACGGGGGCCGCAAGGCCGAAGCCGCCCTGCTTTTCCATCTGGTTGGCGTATTGATCGACCATCAGTGAGCGAAACATCTCTTCGCCCTGTCCGCCGCCGAAGGGGCCGTCAGTCGGAATACCCTCGAACATCTGTCCCATGAATTCCGAGATGAAGACGGATTCGAACTGCTGCGCGGCCTTTTTCGCCACGGCTGCATTGGCGCTGGTTGCAGGCGTCTGCACGGGTTGCAGCTTCGCGAGCGACGTGATGTCGATGCCAGTGGTCATCCGATCACCTCGATTTCGGCCTGCAATGCGCCTTCGGCCTTGATCGCCTGCAGGATCGAAATGATGTCGCGCGGTCCGACACCCAGCGCATTGAGGCCGTCGACCAGTTTCTGCAAAGAGACGCCATCGCTCAGGATGGCCATCTTGTTGCCCTTGCCCTCGTCGACCTGGATCTGCGTGCGCGGCACGACCTGCGTCGTTCCGCCCTGGCTGAAAGGCGAGGGCTGGCTGACTTCGGGCGTCTCGGTCACTTTGATGGTGAGATTTCCCTGCGCGATGGCGATGGTGGAAATGCGCACATCGGAACCCATCACAATGACGCCCGACTGTTCGTCGATGACGACGCGCGCGGGCTCATCCGGATTGACCTTGAGTTGCTGGACGTCGTTGAGCAGCCCGACCACGCCGCCCTTGTAGCTGGCGGGCACCTGGATATGCACCGTCGCGGGGTCATCGACGCTGGCGACTGCATTGCCGAGATAGGCGTTGATGGCGGCGGCGACGCGCGTAGCAGTCGTCAGGTCCGGATTGTGCAGCGAGAGGCGAAGCTGCGTCTGCGCCGCGAGCGAAAAGCCGACTTCGCGTTCGACGATGGCGCCGTTTGCGATGCGTCCTGCCGTCGGCACGCCGCGGGTGACGCTGGAGGCCGCGCCCGAGGCCACGAAGCCGCTGATGGCGACCGGGCCCTGCGCCAGCGAATAGATTTCGCCGTCAGCGCCGGCGAGCGGCGTGACGAGCAGCGTGCCGCCCTGCAGGCTCTTGGCGTCGCCCAGCGCGCTCACCGAAACATCGATGCGCGTGCCCTGGGCGGCGAAAGCGGGAAGATTGGCCGTCACCATGACCGCGGCGACGTTTTTCGTCTGCATGGTGGTGCCGCGGGCATTGACGCCCAGCCGCTCCAGCATGGTGATGAGGCTCTGCTGCGTGAAGGGCGCGTTGATGAGCGAATCGCCCGAGCCGTTGAGGCCGACCACAAGGCCGTAGCCGACCAGCATGTTGTCGCGGATGCCCTCTATGTCGACGAGGTCCTTGATGCGCGAAAAGGCATAGGCCTCGGCGGGCACCAATGCGATGAGCCCGGCGCAAGCCAGTGAAAGGCATCGCTTTGCAAGGGACCGCACACTGATCACCCCTGGCGCCATAAGCGGTTCTGCTCTCATGAGATATGCCGCTGCCGCCATGCCAGTTCCGTGCCGCCCTCGATTGAGGCAAAAGCTTAATTGAATCAATGTCTTAAATTGATGTTGCAGAGTACGTTAAACCCCCTACGGCAATTATTTCCGTGCAAGAATGCTCACTCATGGGTCTTCGCGGTGCCGCGGGATGCGGTGAGCCATATACTGACCATGCCGACCGCCGGGCCGTCGATCGGGCCGCGCGCGCCATCGCGATGGGCTTTGAGTGGTCTGGGATAGGCGGTGCCGGCTGAATAAGGGGTTGCTGGAAATCCCCAGTGACGATGTTTGCGATTCAGCCCGCGCGAATTCCGCTTTATGTTGCTGTTGCGTAAGGAGTCCCGATGCCGCCCCATCTTCGCCAGCGTCCCGCCGTTTTGTGCATCCTCGATGGCTGGGGGTGGCGTCCCGAACAGGCGGACAACGCGATCGCGCTGGCTGACCCTGCGAACTTCAACCGCATGATTGCGGAATGCCCCCACGCCCTGCTCTCGACCTCCGGTCGCGCGGTCGGCCTGCCAGATGGACAGATGGGCAATTCCGAAGTCGGCCACATGAACATCGGCGCCGGCCGCGTCGTCGTGCAGGATCTGCCGCGGATCGACGACGCCATTGCCGACGGTTCGCTCGCGACCATGTCGGCGATCAAGGAACTGATCGCAAGAGCGACGAAGAGCGGCGGTGCCGTGCATGTCATGGGATTGCTCTCTCCCGGCGGCGTCCACAGCCATCAGGATCACATCGCGGCGCTGGTGCGCGTGCTGGCCGCGGCCAAATTGCCGGTGTTCGTACATGCCTTCCTCGACGGACGCGATACGCCGCCCAAAAGCGCGCTCGGATTTCTGGCAGATTTCGAGACGGCAATCGGCGATCTCAAGGGCGCGCGCATCGCCACGATCTCGGGGCGCTATTACGCGATGGACCGCGACAAGCGCTGGGACCGCGTAGCGAAAGCTTACGGCGCGATCGTCGATGCGAGCGGCGAAGAAGCGCGCAATCCCGAAGAGGCAATCGAAGAATCCTACAGGAAAGGCGTCGCCGACGAGTTCGTGCTGCCGAGCGTCATCGGCGACTATGCCGGCGTCTCCGACGGCGACGCGCTGCTCTTCGCGAATTTCCGTGCCGACCGCGCCCGCGAGATATCGACGGCGCTGCTCGATGCGGGCTTCGAAGGATTCGCGAGGAAGCGCGTGGCGAAATTTTCCTTTGCCGCGAGCCTCACCGAATACTCCACGGCGCTGAACGCTCTCATGCATCCGATTTTTCCGCCGGAAGATATCCGCGAGACGATCGGCGAATATGCGGCCGAACTGGGACTGAAACAGCTACGCGTCGCCGAGACGGAGAAATACGCGCATGTCACGTTCTTCCTGAACGGCGGACGCGAAGAGCCCTTTGAGGGTGAAGATCGAATACTGGTTCCGAGCCCCAGGATTGCGACCTACGATCTGAAACCGGAAATGTCTGCGCCCGAAGTGACCGACAGGCTCGAAGCCGCAATCCTGTCCGGGACATACGATCTCGTCGTCGTCAACTACGCCAATCCCGATATGGTGGGACACACGGGCATCCTGCTTGCGGCCGAGGAAGCCGTGCGCACGATCGATACGTGCCTGGGACGATTGCGCGCGGCGGTCGAGAAAACGGGCGGCGTGCTGCTCGTCACCGCCGATCACGGCAACTGCGAAATGATGCGCGATCCCGTCACCGGTGCGCCGCACACGGCGCATACGACGTTCGACGTTCCCATCATCGTCGTCAATGCGCAGCGTCCGCTCGCGCTCGCGCACGGATGCCTCGCCGATGTCGCGCCGACATTGCTCGATCTGATGGGCCTTGAAAAGCCGGGCGTCATGACCGGCCATTCGCTGGTCGAACCGGCGGCAGCGGAGAGCGCAATCTGAAGGGGCATCGCATTTTCACTGTGCTGGCCGGCGTGCTTGTTTTTGCTGCCGATACAGACGCGCGCCCGCACCACCATCATGTCGCGCCCCCGTCGGTCGCGCACGCCGTCTCTCCCGCAAGCGGGGGAGGAAAGACCATGATGCCGCCGCCGCAACCCGCGCCGTTGGAGCCGCTGCCGGATCTCTCCGGCGCACTCGCCGTGCATGATGCGACAAAGCTGCCGAGCACGTCCCTGCAGTATCGCGCGCTCAAGCAGGAGATCGACAAGAACCGCCCCGCCGTCGAAAGTGCCAAGCACAAGAGCGAACTTCTGAACGCGCAAGCGTCCGATCTGCGTCGCCGTCTGTTGGAGACGACCTCGCGCGTGCAAAGCCTCGAAGACGATAAGGGCCGCATCGATGCGGAGCTCGCGCGGCTGGTGCCGGAAGAACGCGTCATGTCGACGGCGTTCGCGGACGACCGCATCAAGGTTTCGCGACTGCTGGCGGTGCTGGAGCGGTTGCAGTCCGACATGCCGCCCGTGCTGGCGATCAAATCCGACGATGCGCTGTCGGCGGCGCGCGGTGCGATGGTTCTGGGCGATTCGCTGCCGCGCATTTACCAGGCTGCCGCCCAGCTCTCCGCACAGCTGCAGGCGCTCCGGCACAAACGCACGGAACTCACGGAGCGCCGCGTCGAAAGCGCGCGCATCGGCGTCCTGCTTGCGTCCGCACGCATCGAACTCGATCAACTTCTCGCGATAAAATCGCAGGAGGCCGACGAGGCCTCCTCCCAATATGGCGACCTGGAAGCGCGCCTTGAAGCGGCAGCCGAACAGGTGGCGAACCTCGAATCCCTGCTCGCCAAGGTTGCAGCGCTGCGCCAACGGCCGGAGGGCCAGGGAATCGTCGTGGTTTCGGCGCAAAACGGGGTCAGTCCGAGCGGCTTGCAGCGCGGCGCCTTCGCCAAACCGGTGAGCGGTGTCGCGGTGGCCGGCGGGGTCGAGGGCGTGGGGGGAGCCCGGGCACCCGGGCTGACATTTATGGCACCATCGGGCGCATCCGTGGTTGCGCCCAGCGATGGCGAGGTGCTCTTTGCCGGCTCTTACCATAAAACGGGCAAAGTCTTGATATTGGAAATGAGCGGCGGATACGATTTGGTTCTTGCCGGTCTGGAGACGGTCGATGTCCGGCCGGGTGACGAAGTGCTCGAAGGCGAACCGGTAGGCGCGATGCCGCGCGCAGGCGCCGGAGCAAGGCTTTATTTCGAACTGCGGCAGAACGGTAAGGGCGTCAATCCGGCGCCGTGGATGGAAGTCGATCTGAGGAAGGCTAAAAGGTCATGACAAAATACGGACTGGTGGGGATCGGTGCCGCGGCGGGTTTCGCGGCGGCTGTGTTGTTGTTCCCCGCCGCGCATGGCGCCAATTCCGCCTTTCGCCAGCTCGACCTTTTCAGCGACGCGTTCGAAAAAGTCCGCACCGATTACGTGCGCCCCGTCGACGACGGCGAACTTGTCAGCTCGGCGATCGAGGGCATGGTATCGTCGCTCGATCCCCATTCGAGCTATATGGACGCGAAAGCCTTCGCCGACATGCAGATCCAGACCCGCGGCGAATTCGGCGGTCTCGGTCTCGAAGTCACCATGGAAGACGGCCTCATCAAGGTCATCACGCCGGTCGACGATACGCCCGCCGCCAAGGCCGGCATCAAGACGGGCGATTTCATTGCAGCAATCGATTCGACGCCTATTCAAGGTATGTCGCTCGATGACGCCATCGGGAAGATGCGCGGCGCGCCGGGCACGAAGGTGACGCTGACCGTGCTGCGCACCGGCGCGAAGAAGCCATTCGACGTCGCCATGACACGCGCCATCATCCAGGTGGATACCGACAAATTCCGCCGCGAGGGCGATGTCGGCTACATCCGCCTGCCGGGCTTCAACGAAGGAACCGAAGCCGGCCTCTCGCACGCGATCCGCGAACTCAGGAAGCAGATTGGCCCCGGCATCAAGGGTTATGTGCTCGACCTGCGCAACAATCCGGGCGGTCTGCTCGATCAGGCCGTCGCGGTGTCCAGCGATTTCATTGCTTCGGGCGAAATCGTCTCGACGCGCGGCCGGCATCCCGACGACACGTCGCGCTACGATGCGAAGGGACACGACCTGACCGACGGCAAGCCGGTCGTCGTACTGATCAATGGCGGCACGGCCTCGGCATCCGAGATCGTCGCGGGCGCGCTGCAGGATCACAAGCGGGCGACCATCGTCGGGATGACGTCGTTCGGCAAAGGTTCCGTGCAGACGATCATTCCGCTCGGCGAAGGCGGCGGCGCGCTCAGGCTGACGACGGCGCGCTACTACACGCCTTCGGGACATTCCATCCAGGCGACCGGCATCATTCCCGATATCGCTGTGGCACAGGGCGACGAAGACTCAACGCCCAAGATCGACCACATCAGCGAAGCCGAGCTTCCCGGACATCTGGCGATCGAAAACCCGAACAAGGCGAGGACCGCGCCCGTGATCCGGCCGCCGGCGGGCAAGAAGATCGAGGATTTCCAGCTGTCCTATGCGATCGATCTGTTGCGCGGCAAGACGACGGTCAGCCAGTTGACCAAAGGCCCGTCGGCAAACTGACGGCGAAGAAGGCGCGCGCGGGCGCAATAGGGGAAGGCATTCGATGACGCGTTTTGCGCTTACGGCAGGCGGTGTGGCGGTCGGCTTTGCGGCCGGTCTCGTCGTGCTCGCCCATGCCGACACAGCACCCGATTCCCAGAGCGCTTATCGCGCGCTCGACCGATTCGGCCAGGCCTTCTCCATCGTCCGCACCGATTACATCGACGAGCCCGACGACAAGCTGCTGATCGAGAATGCGCTGAACGGCATGATCTCGAGCCTCGATCCGCATTCGAGTTACTTCGATCCCAAGAGTTTTGCCGACATGCAGGTGCGCACCGAAGGCCAGTACGGCGGCGTCGGCATCGTCATTTCCGTTGAAGGCAGCGCCATCAAGGTGGTGGCGCCGATCGACGATACGCCCGGGGCGAAAGCAGGCATCAAATCGGGCGACATCATCCTGGCGGTCGACGGCAAGGGCTTGCAGGGCATGAGTCTCGATCAGGTGCAGTTGCTTCTCCGCGGCAAGCCGGGCAGCCGCGTCACGCTCACTTTGATGCGCGGCGGCGACAATAAGTCCTTCGACGTGAAGCTCGAACGCGCGGCCATCGAAGTCGAAGCGGTGAAATTCCATCGCGAAGGCGATGTCGGCTATATCCGCATCCCGGCCTTCAACGAACATACCGACACGGGCCTCGAGGCGGCGGTCAAGGCACTGAAGAAACAGATTGGCGCGAGCCTCAAGGGCTACGTCATCGATCTGCGCGACGACGGCGGCGGTGTGCTCGACCAGGCGATCGCGGTCTCCGACGATTTTCTCAACAGCGGCGAGATCGTTTCCACGCGCGGGCGCCTGCCTTCCGATACGCAGCGTTACGACGCGCGCCCCGGCGACATCACCGACGGCAAACCCGTCGTCGTGCTCATCAACCGCGGCACGGCGTCGGCATCGGAAATCGTGGCCGGCGCGCTGCAGGATCACAAGCGCGCGCGCATCGTCGGCATGACCTCGTTCGGCAAGGGTTCGGTGCAGACCATCATCCCGATCAACGGCGGCGAAGACGGCGCATTGCATCTGACGACCGCGCGCTATTACACGCCGTCGGGCCGCTCCATCCAGGCGACCGGCATCGTGCCCGACATTGCGGTGGCGGAAGGCAACGAAACCGACCAGACGCGCGCGGAAAATTACACCGAAGCGGACCTGCCCCATCATTTACAGGGCGAAGAAGGTGCCGCGCCGGCCACAGCTCCGACCACCGAACCCATCCGCCCGCCAACGGGCAAGAAGATCGACGATTTTCAGCTGGCGTACGCGGTGGACCTGCTGGACGGGAAAGTTGCGGCGAAAGCGGGACCCACCGAAGCGAACAAGTGACGGGTAGTGAGCGCGGGGCGGAAAGTCGTGCGTGTCCCAATATTCGAATTGCAAACTCGTTAGCCGCGCAACGCCACTGGCACCGCGGGCATCTTGCCCGCATCTGCGGCGCAGGTTTCTTGAATGCGGGCAAGATGCCCGCGGTCCCAGTGAACGCGTGCGAGCGCCTGATGTCCTCCCTGATTGGAATTCGGTCGACATATGTACCGTGACAGGTGCTTGTGTCCCCTCATATTTCCGCCGCCGACACCCCCAATATCCAACCCTCGATCTCCGCCGTTGCGCGTTCCGACGGCGCGAGGCTGGGACGCAATGCGGCTGCGAGGGCGCCGCTGCGGTCGGCGCGCGAAAGCCATGCCGCAACGCTGTAAGCGTCGTGCTGGTGGTCATTGCGATCCGCGCGTGCAAACACATGGCTCCAGAGCGCCGGATAAACCTCAACGATCGCCGAGCGCCCGGGCGGAATCTCCCAACCGTCGAACGGCCAGAAGTGTACGCGCTGGCCAAGCGCTATCCGGATAAAGCGCAGCCACGGAATCCCCGCATGGGTGGACTTCGCCACAGACCCCGATACGTCGAAATGGAAAACCGACTTCGCGCGCCGCGTTCGCAACTCCGTCAGCCGTCGCCAACGGGCATCGCCAGCGCGCGCCGCGCCATTGCCACAAACGCCTTTACGCACAAAATCAACATAGGTGCTTCTTTCGTCGGTCGGCCAATGCCTCTGAAAATCGTCGAGAAAAGCAGGCCAGTCCGGCGCGAGCCCATGCGTTTCGAAATACCGCAGCAGAAACGAGAACCCGTGATCAATTCCGACAAGAGTCGGCAAATCTTGCGCGAGATTTTCAACCAGCCATTCGGCAATGCCACGTCGTGTCCAGTATTTGCGAGGCGACGACGGTGGCAGAATCTCGATAGGCACGGCGTCGCCTTCGGCGCCGTAGATGCGCAATCCCTTTAGGCTCGCCTCCGGCATCTCTGCGCCGGAATAGTCTATGCCGATGTAGCGGAGAAAAGCCGTCATGCGCCAACTCAATTCGAAGTATTCGTAAAAGGCAATCCGGTTCAGGAAACGTGAAATGTGGTGACAGGCGCTACGCTCCCTTCGGCGCCAGCCGCGTGACGTTGATCGCTCCTGCGCGGGCGCGGAGTTTCGCTAGGTCGTAACTCGCCTGCATGCGGAGCCACGCATCGGCCGTGCTGCCGAGCGCTTTTTCGAGGCGGATCGCCATTTCGGGCGAGATTGCGGAACGTCCGGCAATGACGTTGTGAAGCTGCTGGCGCGTCACGCCCAATCCTTTCGCCGCATCGACGATGGACACGCCCATCTCTTCGATGCTGTCGCCGATCATCTCGCCGGGATGGGGCGGGTTTTTCATTGCCATGAGCGTCACTCCTTCAATGATAGTCGACGAGATCGACATCGAACGCGTTACCATCCTCGAAACGGAAAATAATGCGCCAGTTCGCGCGCACGGTCAGCGACCAGAACCCCTTGAGGTCGCCTTTCAACGGGTGCAGCCGGAACGTTGCAAAATCGAGGTCCGCAATCTTTTGTGCGGCATCGAGCAGGGCCAGAATCTGCCTGATCTTGCGTATATGCTCAGCATGCACTCCCTGGGATTGTCAGCCTCGTAAAGCTGCTTCAATCCCTTATCGCGGAAGCTCTCGATCACCAGTCTTGAACCGCTTGATCAAGTTCCAGCGTAAAACATGACTGGACACATGTCAATCTATATTTTACACTCGTGTGTTGAATGGAGAGCTTGGCGCTCGCGCTCCGCCGCGTAAGCAAAACACGCACGAATGTCCGCAAGTTCCAGCTCGGGAAAGTCGTTCGGGATTTCCGCTTCGGCAACACCATCCGCCAAGCGGCGAAGAACGTCATAGACGGCGACACGCAGGCCGCGAATTGTCGGCTGTCCGCCGCGCTTGCGGGGTTCAATGACGATACGGTCGCTCACGGAGACATCCTTGCCGGATGCCGCTCAACAATGATGCGGCGGTTTCTTCGTGCAGGGCGGCTTGACGCCGCCATGCGATCCTGGCCCTCCCGGCGGGCCGACCGGATGCGGCGGGCAGGCGTGAGCGCCGCAGGGCGAGGCGACGTTGGCGTAAGCGGGAAGCGATGCGAGACCCAGCAACGAAGAGATCAGCACCGCGAGAACGACGCGAAAAAACATTCGGCCTCCGATCGGGTAACGCAGCGCGGTTGCGCATGCGGCTCGAACCGGAAGCGAGTGTAAGCCGAACGGCGCCACCGCGCCAATGCGCGCGATGGCGACAAACGTCAAACCGCCTTCACTCGTGCGTCGTCTGCCCGACCGGTTCGCTGCCTATGCCCGGTGTGACAAGGTGAAACTCGTCAACCGCGACCAGAGGTTTCGATCCGTCCAGATCCTGGCGGACGATCGGGTTGATCGGCTTGGGCGGCGGAATATCCCGCAGGTCGCGAATTTTCGGCTTTTCTGGCTTTTTCACGATATCGAATCCTTATGTGTGCCGCCTGCCGGATCGCGTTGAACGAGACGTGCGACGCGCCGGCCGGTGGGTCGAAATGCGAGTTTCCTAAGCATTTGATGAGCAAGGTCGCAGGCGCGGTAGCGTCGGATTCTACTCAGGTCGGATTTGCGGTCATTTCGCGAACGGGGAAATGCATCGGCACGAACTGTCTGCCTCGCACAGAGTTAACGCGACCGTAACCACACCTTGCGCTATCTAGCGGCATGGCCGCGAACAGCATTGCGATGGGAACGGGCGGGCGCACGCTGGCGCTGGCGTGGCTCGTCGTCTTTCTGGCGTTGGTGCTGGCGATGGCGGCAACCGCCTGGCTCGGGCGGCCCTCGGACGGCGAGCCCGTCGCACGCTTCGATATCGCGCCGCCCAATCATGCGAACGCTGCACCCCGCAAAGTGGCCATGGTTGTCCCCAACCCGTCCATGTCGTTCCCGGCCATGACCCCGGTCGGGCCGGCCGCGCCGGTTGCCGCCCCGCCGTCGGCCGCATTGCCCCTTGCCCAGAACCTGTCCGCAACGCCACTCCCGCCCGAGGTCGTGCCGGCAAACGTCGCCAAGCCCGTCTTCGCCGGGCGCAACCTGGTGGCCGACCCCGCCCTTATCGAGCAGACCGCCCAGGGCCCGCTGCCCCGCATCGCCGCCGACGGGCGCATGCCCATGACCGCCTATGCGCCGCCGGTCCTGCCCACTCGCAACCCCCGTATCGCCATCGTCGTCAGCGGGCTCGGCATCAGTGCCCGGGCAACCGCCGCGGCCATCGAGGGCCTGCCGCCGGGCGTGACGCTGGCCTTTGCGCCCTATGAGAACGACGTCCAGCGCTGGGTGGCGGAGGCGCGCCGCACCGGCCATGAAGTCCTCCTCGAAGTGCCGATGGAGCCCGTCGACTTCCCCGACAGCGATCCGGGGCCCCACACGCTCAGGGCCGCCGCCGGTGAGGAAACCAATACCGACCGGCTCACCTGGTCGCTCACCCGCTTTACGGGCTATGCGGGGATCACGAACCTTTTGGGCGGGCGCATGCTCGCCGACCCGGATTCGCTTGAACCCGTCATGACCTATGTGGCGCGGCGCGGGCTTCTGTTCTTCGACAGCGGCCCCGCGGCCCGCTCCGTCGCGCCCGACATCGCGCGCCGCATCAATGCACCCTATGTGCAGAGCGCGGTGACGCTCGACACCATCCAGACCGGCATGGAAATCGACGCGCGGCTTTCCCAGCTCGAACAGCTCGCGCGCACCAACGGCACGGCGGCCGGCACGAGCTTCGTTTTGCCCGTCATCATCGAGCGCATCTCCAACTGGGCCAAGGGGCTCGAGGGACGGGGCTTTGTTCTGGTGCCCGCTTCCGCCATAGTCTCGCCTTCCAAATAGACGATGAAACGATCTCCGCGATGCCCCGCCTCGTCCATGACGATTTGCCTTACCGCCTCTGCGTCGGCGTGATGCTGTTCAATCGCGACGGCCTCATCTTCGTCGGCCGCCGCATCGACCAGACCGTGGAAGGCTGGCAGATGCCGCAGGGCGGGATCGACGAGGGCGAGACACCGGTCGAAGCGGCGTTTCGCGAATTGAAAGAAGAGATCGGTACCAATAAGGCGGTTTTGTTGCGCGAACACTCGCAATGGCTTTGCTACGATTTTCCCGCGCATCTGCTGGGCGTGGTGCTGCACGGCCGCTATCGCGGACAGAAGCAGAAATGGCTCGCCATGCGTTTTGCCGGCGAAGACAGCGACATCGATGTTGCCACGCACGAACCCGAATTCGCGCAGTGGAAATGGCTGGCGCTCGAAGCGCTGCCCCGCCTGATCGTGCCGTTCAAGCGCGACACATACACCAAAGTCATCGCGGAATTCCGCGATCTCGCTTTTTCTCCCGGATAAGAGGTTCCCTGTATGGCCGCGTTGCGTCCCCCGGTCGTGATGATTCACGGTGCGTTTTGTGCTGGCTGGGCCTTTGAAAGCTGGTGTGCGCTTTTCAAGAGCAAAGGATACGACGCGTATGCGCCGGATCTGCGCCATCACGGCGACGAGGGCGAGCCGCCTCAGGAATTGGGCCAGACAAGCATGCTCGACTATGCGAGCGATCTCGAAATCTTTCTCGACGAACTGGACGAAGAGCCGATCCTTGTCGGCCATTCCATGGGCGGGCTCCTGGCGCAGATGCTGGCGGCGCGCCGGCCGGTGCGTGCGCTCGTGCTGCTGGCACCGTCGGCGCCGTGGGGCGTGCTGCCGGCAACGCCGTTCGAATATGCGTCCGCCCAGGCGCTCTATCTGGCAGGCGATTTCTGGAACAGGCGGCTGTGGCCCTCGCACTGGATCGCGGCCGCGAACGCGCTCGACAACGTGCCGGAGAACGAGCGGCAGGCCGTGCTCGATCGCTTCGTTCCGGAATCGGGCCTCGCCACTTTCGAGACCATGCATTGGGCGCTCGATCTGAAACGCGCGACGCAAATCGATCCGCGCGATGTTGCCTGCCCCATCCTGTGCATCGCCGGCGCGCGCGACCGCGTCAATTCTCCCGGCACGGTCAGGAGCGTGGCATCGCGCTATCGCGGCCGCGCGCGTTACGAGGAGATCGCCGGTCATAGCCACTGGCTGATCGGCGAGCCGGGTTGGGAAAAGATTGCGGCCTTGTCACTCGACTGGCTGGACGAAGTTCTGGCAAGCGAATCCGCCCCGGCCCGCTCTTAAATCCCGAAGGGGCCCAGCCTGTTCACGCGCGCCGCGATGGGCTAAAACCCGCCCGCATCGGAGCGCGCCCGCTCAATCAAGGAAATGCCATGACAGTCAGGATTCTCTCGCAGCTCTGCGCATGCCTTTTTGCGACACTTGCGCCCGCGGTCGCGTTTGCGGCGGACGCGCCGCCCGTCTACGCGATGACGGGTGCCGTCGCCCTGGGCAGTCCCGAACGCTGGGATTATCTCACCTTCGACGCGAAGGCGCGTCGCGTCTATGTTTCGCATGGCGACCACGTCGTCGTCATCGACGGCGTGAGCGGTCGGATTGTGGGCCACGTCACCGGCCTGCCGGGCAGCCACGGCATCGCGATCGCAAACGGCCTCACGCGCGGCGTTGCCGATTCCGCGACGAACAAGAACGCAATTGTATTCGACCTGGCGACGCTGAAAGTCCTCGGCACCGCGCCGGCGGGAGACGAT
>Ga0302326_10017926_pt1 | contig 14716 bp, 16 predicted proteins | sample Palsa_T0_3_FD_202264 | JGI IMG/M metagenome (GOLD analysis project Ga0302326, IMG submission 202264) | Peat permafrost microbial communities from Stordalen Mire near Abisko, Sweden - Palsa_T0_3 | ecosystem: Environmental > Terrestrial > Soil > Palsa > Peat permafrost | place: Sweden: Abisko... | reverse complement strand
TCGGGCAACGTCGACTATGGTCACGAATCCGATGATATTGTACTTCCCCAGTCCGGTGCGTTGAGACATGCAGCTATGATGAGCTGATTTCCGGATTGTCGCAAGGCGGCTATTGCGTCATAATATATGGCTATTGCGACACCAGATATTCTGACAAAATACGATCCGAAGAGCGGCGTCTCGATTGCGACTCTGGCCTACGAATATCCGCCCGGATTTCGGGTGCCGGAACACGCGCATGGCGCGGATCAATTGATTTACGCTATCCGGGGTGTTATGGACGTATCCGCGGGCCAGAGCGTCTGGTTGATCCCGCCTCACTTTGCGCTTTGGATTCCGGCGCGAACAAGCCATCGAATTCACATGCTGGGGCCGGTTTCCATGCGTACGCTTTACTTGCGGCCCGGCCTGGCTTCCTCATTCTCACGAGGATGCGTCGTGCTGCATGTGACGCCGCTGCTACGGGAGTTGATCGTGGAAACCGTGCGCATTGGCGAGCTTCGCATGCGGAACCACCATGAGCGGGCACTTCGCGATCTGCTGATCCTGCATTTGGCGAAGGCATCTCCGATGCCGATGTTTGTGACACTACCCAGGGAACCGCGAGCGCTTGCGGTCGCCCAGGCGGTATTGGTCAACGCGGCTCAATCGAAGCCGCTGGCGGCATTGTGTGCCGACGTAGGAGTGAGCGTCAGGACCATTGAGAGAGCGTTTCGAAAAGATGTCGGCACCGACTTCGAATCCTGGCGGCGGCAAGTCCGGCTTATGAAAGCCGTGGAACTCCTGGTTTCAGGATTTTCGATCAAGGAAGTTGCATTCGCGATTGGCTATCGCCAATCCAGCGCCTTTGTGGAGATGTTCCGGCGAACTTTTGGGACCACTCCGAAGGCGTGGATCTCAGCCCTCCTGGATTAACGCGGCAAATTGAATTAACGCGGCGGAGCGTCCGCCAGGATGTCAGGTGTAGGCAGGATCAGCCGGATCCCGGCGGCTTCAGCCTCGTTTGGATCGGCGAACGCGTGGGTGCGATCGAGGATAAAACGTGCGCGGTCCAGATCCGCGAAATCGACGGCCACGGTGTAGCGCTGCGCGAAATCCAAGGTTCGCACCAGGGCTCCGGAGATCCCGTTTTGCGAGAGAGCCTTCAACGCCATCAGATAGTCGTTGCGATAAACCGTCGGCACGATGATCCTGCTCTCGCCACTGGCGACCAGTTCCGCATTCATCATAATGCGGGCGGCGCGGCCGTTACCGTCCGCAAAGGGGTGGACTTCGGAGATGAGGAACATCATGAAGATCGCGCGATGCAGCGGCGCCGTGAGACTACGATAGAATTCGAAGCCTTTGGCGAGCGTGCCCTCCACCAATTCGGGCGCAACAAATAAAGTGGCGCCGGCGCGGTTGGCGCTGGTCTTAAATATCCCGGGCTCTTTGTCGGGGCGGCCCTCCATAATGTGCGCGTGGCGGCTCTTCAGCAGGCTGGTCAGGTCCTCCGGGGTTTTCGGGAGCCGGGACATTTCGCGTGGGTCGGAGATGACCCTCCACGTTCCGAGCACGTCATGCGCATCCTGGGGGCGCTCTTTGGGGATGTGCCCTTTGAAGATGATGTCGGCCGCTTCGTCGACGGCAAACCGGGTGCCTTCGATGAAGTTCGAGAAATAGGCTTCGAAGAAGGGCAGGGCGGGTCCGTCAGTAGGGCGCGCCAGGCGTGTCGCCGGTGCGAGGCCGGCCAACTCGGCATGAAGACGCTGCAATAGATCGAGCCGCTGCGGATCGTACGGCTGGCCTGCGGCGCGAGCAAGGGCAACGGGCGACGCGAGCGCCGTGTCGCGGGTGCCGAGCAATGCTCCGATGAGCGAATCCAGGCGCCCGAACTCATCGGGCAGATTGAGTCGTGCGGCAATCCCGCGAGCCTCGTCGCGAAGGCGCTGGATGGCCGCTTCACCGCCGTGCCGAAGCAATTCGTCGAGGCGTTCCTCTATTTCACGCTTGGGAAGAGTGCGGGGGGAGCTTTCGCGCGCGCGCGACCGGCGCATGTTCTCCAGAAATGCCCGTGGCGGGGAGGCAAGGCGGAGACCGCCGACGAAATGCCGGTCGCTTTCGAGCGGCGGTGGTCCCTTGCGAGGGCGCAGGGTTACCCCGGGCAAGACGATATCGCGCTTATGATCGGCGATGAGAAAGATCGAACCGTCTGGCGCCGGCCGGTTTTCGAGCGCGGTACGGTCGGCTAGGAGCGCGCCGGGCAGACAGACAGCCACCAGGGGCCACAGGTTGCGGCGCACAATCAGCTCAGGCGGGTCCTTAAGGTTTCGAGTATAGATACGCGCTGCGAGCTTGCGGAGAGTGCCGTGCTTTACCTCGCGCGAGACGGCCGCAGCGAGGCCGGCGTTGGAGACGAAGACCTCGGGCATCGATGAGAAATCGGGCATTAAGCGAGTGCTCTAGCGGTATTATTGCAAGAAAGTGGGAGATAAGGGGCGTGTGGAGAGAGAATTTGGGAGTTAAGAACTTTGGTGGAGTCATGCTAAATTGGAAGTTTGCATCCCACCGCCGGTGAAAAATTTCAAAAACTGGTCGAGATCCTGGCCCGGTTGCGCGCGCCTGGAGGGTGCCCGTGGGACCGCGAGCAGACTTTCGACAGCATCAAACCCTATCTGCTCGAAGAGACCTACGAAGTGCTGGATGCTATCGACGCGCGCGACTGGGGCGGGTTAACCGGCGAGCTGGGCGACCTGCTGCTGCAGGCCGTCTTCTTCTCGCAAATGGCTGCCGAGCAGGACCTGTTTCGCATCGACGACGCGCTCGACGCCATCAATCAGAAGCTCATTCGACGCCATCCACACGTATTTGGCGAGCAGAACGCTGAGACTGCCGGCGACGTACGGCGCATCTGGGGCGAGGTCAAGGCGGCGGAGAAAAAGCAGAAGGGCGGGCATACGCCCGATTTACTGGAATCGGTGCCGCGCGCGCTGCCGGCGCTGGTGGAGGCGCAGCAGATCAGCTCCCGCGCGGCACACGTGGGCTTCGATTGGGACAACCCGGACCAGGTGCTGGAAAAACTGCATGAAGAGCTGGCGGAGTTCGACGCGGCGCGGCGCGGCGGGATGCAACAGGAGATGGAAGGCGAACTGGGCGACATGTTTTTCGTGCTGGTAAACCTGGCGCGCTTCGTGAACGTCGATCCCGAGCAGGCGCTGCGCAAGACCAACGCCAAGTTTCGCGCGCGATTCGGATATATCGAACGCAAGCTGGGCGAGCAGGGCAAATCCCTGGAGGCCGCCGCACTCTCCGAGATGGAAGCGCTCTGGCAGGAGTCCAAGCGATGATCGAGCTGCGGTCTTTGACGGAGAGCCGCGAATTTCAGGAAGCTGTGCAGCTTCAGAAACGCATCTGGGGATTCGAGGACATAGAACTGCTTCCGGCGCGTCTGTTCGTGGTGGCCATCAAGGTTGGCGGCCAAGCCTTCGGGGCTTTTGACGGCGGCCGGATGATCGCATTCCTGATATCGATTCCGGGATTGAAACCCGGCGGCGGGTCGTATCTACACAGTCACATGCTCGGCGTGCTGCCGGATTACCGCGATCATGGTGTAGGCCGAATGCTGAAGCTTAAGCAGCGCGATGATGCGCTGGCCCGGGGAATCCAATTGATCGAGTGGACTTTCGATCCGCTGGAGCTGAAGAACGCCTTCTTTAACATGGAGCGGCTGGGAGCCATTGTGCGGCGCTACGTGCAAAACCAATACGGCACGACCACCAGCCCCCTGCACGGCGGACTGCCCACGGACCGCTGCGTTGCCGAGTGGTGGCTGGCCTGCCCGCACGCCGAGGCGGTGCTGGCCGGAGGTCTTCCCACGCGCGTCATTGCCGAGCGAATTGAAGTGCCCGCGGATGTGGACATCATCCGGCGCGAAGAACCCAGGCGCGCGCGAGAGATCCAGAAGACGCTGGGCGAGAGGTTGACTGGCTGCTTCGGCCGTGGGCTGGCCGTCATCGGCTTCGAAAGGTCCGAGCGTGCCGGCACGTATCTGTTGGGGAGATGGGAATGCGGATCGAACGTATAACCCTCCGGCAGATCCGCATGCCGCTGGTGCATTTCTTCGAGACCAGTTTCGGCCGCACCACGGAGCGCGACATCATCCTGGTGGAGGCGGCTGGCGAAGGGGCAGCCGGTTGGGGCGAAGTGACCGCCGGCGAGAATCCTTTCTACAACGAGGAATGGACCGCATCCGCCTGGCTCATCCTGCGCGATTATGCTATCCCGCGGGTGCTGGGCCGCGATCTAGGCAGCGCTGAAGAGACGGCCCCGCTCACTGAACATATTCGCGGCCACCGCATGGCGCGCGGCGGACTGGAAGCCGCCATCTGGGACCTGCAAGCCCGTCTCGAAAGCCGGCCGCTGTGGCAAGCCATCGGCGGAGGCGCGCGCCGCGAGATTCCCTGCGGCGTCTCCATCGGCATACAGGATTCCGTGGATCAGCTTCTGGAAAAGATCGATCGCGAGCTGCGGGCCGGCTACCAGCGCATCAAGATGAAGATCAAGCCCGGTTGGGACGTGGACGTCATCCGCCAGGTGCGCGCGCGATTTCCCGGCATCAAGCTAATGGCCGACGCCAACTCAGCCTACACGCTGGCCGACGCGGACCGCCTGAAACAGCTCGACGAATTTTATCTGATGATGATCGAGCAGCCACTGGCGCACGACGACATCATCGATCACGCCGTGCTGCAGGCCAAGCTCGATACTCCCATTTGCCTGGACGAGTGCATACGCTCCGCGCGCCACGCCGAGCAGGCCATACGTCTGCGCGCCTGTGGCATCATGAATATCAAGCTCGGGCGGGTGGGTGGTTTCCGCGAGGCCAAGCGCGTGCACGATGTTGCCGCGGCCGCCGGTGTTCCGGTGTGGTGCGGCGGGATGCTCGAAGCCGGCGTGGGCCGCGCGCATAACATCGCGCTCTCGACGCTGCCGAATTTCGTGCTGCCGGGCGACGTCTCGGCGAGCGGGCGATACTGGGCGCGCGACATCGTGGTGCCGCCGGTCGAGACCACGCTGCAAGGCACCATCCGGGTGTCCCCCGAGCCCGGCTTCGGCTATGCGCTCGACCGCGAGTATATACGGTCGATCACCATCCGGGAGGAGTCCGCGGGTTGAACAGTCCGGTGCTCCTCTACACGCTCATCTGCCTGATGATCGTGTTCTGGTCGGGCAATTACATCGTGGGCAAGATCGCGCTGCGCGAGTTTTCGCCGCTGCTGCTGGCGAGTTTGCGCATAGGCTTTGCCGGGCTGTTCATTTTGCCGTTTTATGCATGGGAAAATCGCCACCATGCCGCCCGCTGGACCCGCCGGGACGTTCCCCTGCTGCTTTCTCTGGGCGTGCTCGGCGTGACGCTCAACCAGGTCTTTTTTGTAGTGGGCCTGAGCCGCACCAGCGTCGCACACGCGGCCATTATCATCGGGCTGACACCCATGCTGGTTCTGATTCTGGCATCCCTGCGCGGCCTGGAGCACATGACTGCGCCCAAAGCCGTGGGCATGGCTATCGCATTGGCCGGCGTGGCGGCGCTGAAAGTGTTCGAGCCGGCGTCCGCCAGAGGCGCCACCTGGAGCGGTGATTTTTTTATTTTCCTGGCGGCACTGTTCTTTGCGATCTTCACGGTTTCGGGCAAGGAGGCGACTCAGCGGTTCAGCTCCGTTACGGTGAATGCGTTCGCTTACGTGGGAGGCGCGCTGGCGCTGGCGCCGGTGGTTTTATGGGGTGCGTCGCGCCACGCGCTGGCGCACGTCGGTGCGGCCGCCTGGCTCTCCATGCTGTACATGGCGCTGTTCCCCTCGGTGCTCGCTTATTTGATTTACTACCACGCCCTTGCGCGCATTTCAGCCTCGCGAGTGTCGGCGTTTTCCTACTTGCAGCCGGTGTTCGCCACGGCTATGGGAGTCACCATCCTGGGAGAACACTTGGGCGCGTCCGTGATTGCCGGCGGCCTGGTAATTCTCTGCGGGGTGTGGCTGGCGGAGCGCGGCTGATGGCGTCGTTCTTCGAATTGCTGCGCGGCAACCGCAACTACCGCTATACCTGGATCGGGCAGGTGGTCAGCGAGATCGGCGACCATTTCAACAATGTCGCGGTGTTCAGCCTGGCGCTGGCCAATACCCGCTCCGGCCTGGTAGTGAGCGGCATCATGCTGGCACGCGCCATCCCCGCCGTCCTGGCCGGGCCCATCGCGGGCGTCTTACTGGACCGGCTGGACCGCAAGCGAGTCATGATCGCGAGCGATGCGGTGCGCGCCATCGTGGCGCTGGGCTTTATCTTCGCCATTCAGCGGCATAGCACATGGCTGTTGTATCCGCTGAGTGCCCTGCTGATGTTCGCGTCGCCGTTCTTCACCAGCGGCCGCTCCGCGATCCTGCCCAGCATCACCACTCCGGACGAGCTGCACACCGCCAATTCCCTGACTCAGACGACCCAGTGGATGACTCTGACCATCGGCGCCTTTCTGGCGGGCGCCAGCGTGGTGCAATTCGGCTACGGGTGGGCGTTTGTCGGCAACGCGCTGTCTTTCGTTTTTTCGGCGCTGTGCATCTCCCGGCTGTTTCTGCCGGGCGACGGATTCCGTCCGAAGCGCCAGGCGCTCACGGAGAACGAAGTACTGCGGCCCTGGGGCGAATACACCGCGGGGCTGCGCTACATGCGAGCCAATCCGCTGATCGTGGGGATTGCGCTGATCGGCGTGGGCTGGGCCACGGGCGGCGGTGCGGCGCAGATCCTGTTCAGCATCTTCGGCGAGCTGGTATTCAATCGCGGACCCGCCGGCATCGGCATTATCTGGGGCTGCGCCGGCATCGGACTGCTGGTAGGCGGCGTGACGGGCCATCGGCTGGGTGAGCGCCTCAGCTTCAACGGCTACAAGCGCGCCGTAGTGGTCTGTTACATTGTGCATGGCGGCGCGTACATCCTCTTCAGCCAGATGCGGAATTTTCGCGCGGCGCTGGTTTTCATCGCCGTTTCGCGCGCCGCGGTGGGGGTGAGTTCCGTGCTGAACTTTTCACAACTGCTGCGGCATGTCGCCAATGAATATCGCGGACGCGTCTTCGCCACCATGGAATCCATGGTCTGGTCTACCATGATGGTTTCGATGATGCTGGCCGGCATCGCTTCGCAATATTACGATCCTCGCTCGATCGGTGCTGTCGCCGGAGCGCTGAGTTCCACTACCGCCATTTTCTGGGGATGGGCGCATTGGACCGGCCGGCTGCCCGAGCCCGCGCGGGAGGGTGTGCCTCCGGAGGAGATTGAAGTCCATGGAGAACCCATCATCTAGCTTGCGGGGCAAGGTCGTGCTGGTGACGGGCGCCGCCAAGCGCATCGGCCGGGGTATTGCGTTGCGGCTGGCCGGCGAGGGGGCGCGGGTGGCCATTCACTATCACGATTCCGAGGCGCAAGCTCGCCAGACGGCCGCCGACTGCGGCAACGCGCCGCTGTTTCGCGCCAACTTCGAGCGTGTCGCCGAAATTGAAGCTATGTTCGGCGAAATCGAGCGGAACCTCGGCAGGCTGGACGGACTGGTGAACAACGCCGCCCGCTTCACCCGGCTCGATCCACTCCAGATCACCGAAGCGGATTGGGATTTCATCCACTCGGTGAACCTGAAGGCCGTCTTTTTCTGTTGCCAGGGTGGCGCGCGGCTGATGCGCAAGAGCGGCGGCGGACGCATCGTGAATATCAGTTCGCTGGGCGGCATACGCCCCTGGGCCGAGCACGCTCACTATTGCGCGTCGAAGGCGGGCGTAATCATGCTGACGCGCGCGCTGGCCAAAGCCCTCGCGCCGGATATCACGGTGAATTCCGTGGCGCCGGGAGTGATTCCGTTCGAAGACATCGACCCGCGCGGCAAAGCCATGATCCAGTCCACGCCGGCCGGCCGCGGAGGAACGCCAGACGAGGTCGCCGGGGCGGTGGTTTATTTTCTGCAGGCCGGCAACTTTATTACTGGGCAGGTGCTGGCAGTGGATGGCGGGCTGAGCCAGCGCTGAAGAGTTGGTTGGCCTCATCGTATGGGAATGCCTGGGCCAGACCATCGAAGGAGCCGGTAGTCTTCACTTCGAGCGCGATGCGGCGGGTCAGCGCCATGGCCGCCCTGGCGATTCCCGAGCCGACGCTGACACGCGCCACGCCCAATTCTTTCAGGCGTTGCACGGGCGGCGAGCCCGGCACAGCCAGAAAGTTCAGCGGAAAATGCAGCGCCTCGACAAAACGCCGGATAGTTTCCTCGTCCTTGACTGCGGGAATGAACACGCAGTCCGCCCCGGCCGCGGCGTAGGCGTTCGACCGTTCGCAGGCGCGCTTGAAACGCGAGGCAGGATCGCCCACGCCGGCCAGGTAAATATCGGTGCGAGCGTTGATTACCACGTTGACTTCCAAATCGTGGGCCGCACGGCGCGCAGTGGCGATAGTCTGCGCGTGTTGCGCGGGGTCGCGCTCCGCATCCTCCAGATTCAAACCAATGGCCCCGGTTTCAAGCAGTCTGGCGATGGTTCCGGCAATATCATCGTAGCCACCCTCGAGATCCGCCGTAACAGGGACAGTCACACATCCGGCGATGCGCTTGACGACCGCCAGCATTTCCTCCCTGGGGATGCGCTGGCCGTCGGGATAGCCCATCGCATTCGCTATGCCGGCGCTGGTGGTGGCGATGGCCGGGAAGCCCGCTTCTTCGAAGATACGCGCGCTCACACAATCCCAGGCGTTCGGCAGGACCAGAACGTCGGGACCATGGTGCAGCGCGCGGAACAGCTCCGCTTTTTCGGCAGATGTCGCCACCGTTCTATTCTACTCACAGCTTAACTTAATTACGGTGATCTCCCAGAACGCTATCTGTGGACAGCGCGTGGGCCCGACGTGCGAACATCGCGCCCTTGGGTTATTGCGCCAGTTCAATCCGATCTTGCGCCAAACATCGAAAGGAGGTGGTGTCGCGCGATATCCTCATCCTTGATTTTGCGCCACTTCGCAAACACATCTTCCGCGAGCCGGATTGCGTTTCTCACGTCCGTTTCGACGAGCCTCCAACCGCCATCGTAGTCAGCTCGTTCGCGATCCTTCTGGAGCTGAGAGAAGGCCGTGATGACATCTTGTAGCTCTTGTTCCACGGTTGTGGGATTCTTCTTGTCTTTGGGTGTAAAGGCGGTACACATCTTACCGTGCCCGAACATTCTTCCTAATCGAGCGCGCTGATCAGGAAACTCCCAGTGCTCGACGAAATCTTCGATGAAGAGGTGGAAAGCGGCGTAGTATGCCGTCGAGATCGAACGTCGCATCATTGTTTGACGTTGATCCGTGATCCCCTTGTCAGCCAAGAAATGTGCGTCTTTGAATAGCTCATCTGCTAGGCCCACGCGGGCTCCTGCAACATCGACTGTTCGGAGACACTTCGGAAATTGTGGTACGGAAACACGCCCATGCCGGGAAAATCCAACTGGCGCGCCAATTCCCAAACGACTTTCGTTGCAACGTCCCGCAGGCGGTGCCGGGCAGCATCATCTGTGAGTAGGATGCGGAAAAAGACAGCCCACTGACCGCTCCAATCCTCACCGATGTCGTAGCGAATCCGCACCACGTCCGGTCCAATGGACTGCTGGACGCGGGCGATGGCCGCTTCGATTTCTGCCTGCTTCGTGACGGCCGACGGAACGTACATCTCGACTTAATTTTACAACGTTGACGGTTTGTCAGGGCAACTCTCTCGGTTTCCTACCAATTGAAAGCCGGAAACTTGCCCCAAACGGCATTGGAGAAAGTATCGCGCCGAGTCACTCGATTGAAGTCCGCGTCCCAAGAGGATTACGGAAGAGAAACGTTCCAGACGCGCCGCGCTTGTCGGGCCGTCGACGGCCACGAGATCATGGGACTTCTAAAAGCATCAGTTCAGCTAGTCAAGTTCGCTAAAATGTAGATATGGCTGTCGCAGAGAAGCAATTCACCACGCTCAGCGGGGTTCCCATTGCGCCATATTACGGGCCCGAGCAGTTGCCGGGATTCGATCCGGCGCGGGATCTGGCAGTCCCGGGTGAGTTTCCATACACCCGCGGCATACACGAGACCATGTACCGGGGACGCGTGTGGACGATGCGGCAGTTTTCCGGATTCGCCACTCCCGAAGAGACCAATCTCCGTTATCGCTATCTCCTCGAGCAAGGGCAGACCGGGCTTTCCGTGGCGTTCGATCTGCCCACGCTGATGGGCTACGACGCGGATCATGCGCTTTCGGAAGGCGAAGTGGGGAAGTGCGGCGCGTCCATCTCTTCTCTGGAAGACATGGAAGCCCTGTTCCGCGGCATTCCGCTGGGCGACGTGACGGTCTCGATGACCATCAATTCGCCGGCGGCCGTGTTGTGGGCCATGTACCTGGCGGTGGCCGAGCAGCAGGGCGTGGACTGGAAAATGCTCTCCGGTACTATTCAGAACGACATCTTGAAAGAGTACATTGCGCAAAAAGAATACATCTATCCGCCCCGCCCGTCGATGCGGCTGGTGACCGACACTATAGAATTCGGCGCGCTCCACACGCCGCGGTTCAATCCCATTTCGATCAGTGGGTACCACATTCGCGAGGCCGGCTCGACCGCCGTGCAGGAGCTGGCCTTCACCCTTCGCGACGGCATCGAGTATGTGGAATGGGCGCTCGCGCGCGGCATGCGGGTGGACGACTTCGCCCCGCGCCTGAGCTTCTTCTTCAACGCGCACAACGACTTCTTCGAAGAGATCGCCAAATACCGCGCGGCGCGCAAGATGTGGGCCTACGCGATGCGCGACCGCTTTGGGGCGAAGGACGAGCGCAGTCTCAAGCTGCGCTTCCATTCGCAGACGGCGGGCTGCTCGCTCACCTGGCAGCAGCCCTATAACAACCTGGTGCGCACGGCGATACAAGCGCTGGCGGCGGTGCTCGGTGGCACGCAGTCGCTGCATACCAATTCGCTGGACGAAGCCTATGCGCTGCCGAGCGAGAAGGCAGTGACCATGGCGCTGCGCACGCAGCAGATTCTGGCATCGGAAAGCGGCGTAACCAACACGCCCGATCCGCTGGGCGGCAGCTACTTCGTGGAGCGGCTCACGCTCGATATGGAGTCCGCGGCCGGGGACTACTTCCGCCGCATCGACGAGATGGGCGGGATGATCGCGGCCATTGAGAAAGGCTTCCCGCAGAGCGAGATCGCCAACGCCAGTTACGAATATCAGCGCGCCGTGGAGAGCAAGGACAAGATTGTGGTCGGGGTGAACGCCTTCCAGTCGGAAGGGGAGCCGCTCGAGTTGCTGCACATCGATCACTCGGCGGAAGAGCACCAGGAGAAGAAGCTGGCGGCTCTGCGTGCGCGCCGCGATAATGGCCGGGTGCGCAAGACCCTGAGCGCGTTGCAGCGCACGGCCGAGGGCGACGAAAACACCATGCCGTTTATCCTGGATGCGGTGCGCGCCTATGCCACGCTGGGCGAGATCTGCGACGCGTTTCGGGATGTCTTTGGTTCCTACCAGGAGACGGCGCACATTTGACGGACCCACCCATTCGAGTGCTGGTAGCGAAGCCGGGATTGGACGGCCACGACCGCGGCGCCAAGGTGATAGCGCGAGCCTTGCGGGATGCCGGCATGGAGGTGATCTATACCGGATTGCGGCAGACTCCGGAGATGATCGTGAACGCGGCGCTGCAGGAAGACGTGCGAGTAATCGGGCTGTCGATCCTTTCGGGCGCGCACAATGCCATCGTGCCGCGGGTAATGCAGTTGCTGCGCGAAAAGGACATGATGGACGTGATCGTGATCGTGGGCGGCATCGTTCCGGACGAAGATAGCGAGGCCCTCAAGCGGCAGGGCGTGGCGGCCGTGTTTCAGCCCGGCTCTTCGCTCGAAGCGATCGTGGAATTTATCAGGAGATCGGCCGGCGGCACGCAGGTATCTTCTTTCGATTGAGCCCTCAGGTTATCTAACCGGGTGCCCCGGAGAGGTGCCCTGCCTGCTTAGTGTGCGTGTCTGGGGCCCGGTATCGGTGACACGACTTTCGTTGGGCCCGATCGTGAAACGCCCTGGCTTCGCGCGCGCAACGCCAGGTAAAGCATGAATATCGCGCATAAGCCGAAATACGAACTCATCCAAATCCAAAAGGAGTGCGGCGGCCCCAGCCTGGCCCAACCGAACCCAACGGCAATGAAGGAGAACGCAAAACCAATGGAAGCCGCCCCGGAAACACTCAGGAACCACCTGTCCGGACCACCGCTCCGCAGCGTTCGCGCGGTTCCCAATGCAAATGCACCGACGCTAACGGCCATCAGCACGAAGAGCAGAGAGATCGGACGAAAGCTTAGAGGGCCTCTGACCAGCGGGGAAATGCCGATCAGCCCGAACGCGCCGAGCGCGATGCCGTGCAGCGACAGGAGCCAGGAGTTACCCCTACCGGAGTTCCACACGCCCGCAGTGATCGCGCATGCTCCTGCCACGAGCGCGAGCATGCTCATATCCCAAACCGCGTTCGGCAACGCGAATCTGCGCAAACTCAGCGATCCATCCGGGTTCAGCATCAGAAAGTTCATGGCCGCGCACATCGCATCAGCGATGCCGCACAAAGCCAGCAGCCACCAGATCTTACTCAATGCTCGGAACAAGATGCACCTCCTAACTCCCTTCAAGCGCGAAGAGCGCTGCGTTCATCATAGCTCCTCTGCGCGATTCCGGGATTTCGCGGTCGCAGCTACTCAGACCGCCCGGCGGTGGATAATTGTTTCGGAGAGGAGCTTTTCTGGGAGCAGCCATGGACTTTACGAACAAAGTGATTGTGGTAACCGGCGGCGCGTCCGGCATCGGTCAGGCGGCCGCGCGGGAATTCGCCGCGCGCAATGGTGCGGTCGGCGTCTTCGATCGCGACGATCAGGCCGGCCATGAGACGGTCGAAGCGCTCCGCGGCGAGGGCCGCATGGCGGAATACTTCCACGTCGACCTGGGCGTGGGCGAGCAGGTGGAACAGGCGGTCGAGCGGGCCGCGGCACGCATGGGCGGCATTGACGTCCTGGTGAACAATGCCGGCATCCAGCGCTACGGCACCGCCGTCACCACCTCCGAGCAGGAATGGGACGAGACCTTGAATGCCAACCTGCGGAGCGCATTCCTGGCGTCCAAGTACGCGATCCCCCACATCATCCGGCGCGGCGGCGGGTCGATCGTAATCATCGGATCGGTGCAATCGCTAACCGCGCAGCGGAATTCCATGGCGTACGTGGTCAGCAAACACGCGTTGCTGGGGCTGACGCGGTCGATGGCCCTCGATTTCGCCAAGGACAATATCCGGGTAAACTGTGTTTGCCCCGGCGCAATTGACACACCCTTGCTGCGCTGGGCGGCGTCCCTCGATGAAGATCCGGGGCGGGTGATCGAAGGCTGCCATAAGCTATCTCCGCTCGGCCGCATGGGCCGGCCCGAGGAGATCGCGCGCGTAATTGTTTTCCTCGCCAGCGACCTGGCTTCTTACATTACCGGAACCGCCATCGCCGCCGACGGGGGACTGTTGGCGCCCACCGGCGGGATGGCCAGCCAGGAAGCGGGGACGGGCGGCGCGCGTAAATAGGCGCCCGGCTAATCTACCTTGGAATAGTAATACGTGTACTTGCTGTACAACTCCGATGCGCGCGCGCCATTCGCCACAATGCCCAGCACGTTGTTCTCGCACAGCGATTGCATTGCGCGGGTCACATTGTCGAACGTCGTGGCGCCGATCTTGACCACCAGCACCGTGCCATCGGCCATGGTCGAAAGCAAGTTCGCGTCTGCCGAAAACAGCAGCGGCGGCGTGTCGAAGATAGCCCAGGTGAACAATTTCGGCAGCTCTTCAAACAGCGTCTTACAGTGCCGCGTATTGAGCAGTTCCAGCGGGTTCTTGGCCGGCGACCCCGCCGGAAGCAAGTACAGGTTCATCCCGGCTACCTTGCGCAGGGCGCCGGAGAGCGGCACTTCGCCCATAAGATAGTCGGTGAGGCCCGGCGCGCGATCTACCTGGAAAAGGCTGTGGATCTGCGGCCGGCGCAGGTCGAAGTCGCCCAACAGGACCAGGTTTTCGGAAAGATGCGACTCGGCCAGCGCCAGGTTCACGGCCGTGAAGGTCTTGCCTTCGGCCGGCGACGGGCTGGTGATAACCATGGTGTGCAGGGGCTGGAGCGTCTGCAGGTGATTCAAGCGGGTACGCAGAGTCCGGAATTCCTCCGCCGGAGTTTCGTGCGTCCGTTGCAGATCGAGCAGGTGCGACTCCGGCGCGGGCTGAAAGGGAACCTCCTGCACGTTCTCCAGGACACGGGGCTGAATCGCCTCTTGCGGGCCTTGCCCGGACGCGACGCCGCGCGCCATTCCGTGCTCCAGCGTCCCGTTCTCCGGGGACAGCGCGGGAGTCTGACGCTCTTCCACGGCGCTTCCGCCTTCCAGATTTACGACTCCGGCCTGTTCGGCGCGGCGCAAGGCATCGTGTACTCGGCTCATCTCGTCTCCAGCATTCTACGTCTTCCCGAAATAGTAGTAATACATCGAACCGCTCATGGCGATGGTTCCTATGATGATGGCGGTCGACCAGGCCAGCCAGAAGAGGCGGCGTTTGCGCCGCACCAACAGCGCATTCTCGAGCAACGGAATGCTGCTGAGCACCGGCAGGTTGGTATAAGCGCGGACGTCCTTCAGATTCTTCA
>Ga0302326_10017925_pt1 | contig 14717 bp, 12 predicted proteins | sample Palsa_T0_3_FD_202264 | JGI IMG/M metagenome (GOLD analysis project Ga0302326, IMG submission 202264) | Peat permafrost microbial communities from Stordalen Mire near Abisko, Sweden - Palsa_T0_3 | ecosystem: Environmental > Terrestrial > Soil > Palsa > Peat permafrost | place: Sweden: Abisko... | reverse complement strand
GATATCACTCGAGCGCGCCCAGGCAGCCGTCGATGCCGTCGTAGCGGAGTCCAAGAAGCGAGACTGGAAAATGAACGTGGCCGTGGTCGATTCCGGCGGCAACTTGGTTGCCTTTCAACGAATGGACGGCGCGATGCTTGCCTCCATTCAGATAGCCGAACACAAAGCGCGAGCAGCTGCGACCTTCCGGCGCCCAACCAAGGTCTTCGAGGACGGTATCAACGTTATGCATCTCAACTATCTGCTCGCGTTCGATGGAGTCATTGCGTCTCGGGGCGGCATTCCACTGATCGACCAGGGGGCGATTATCGGCGCCATCGGTTGTTCCGGAGGCACGGATTCCCAGGACGAGATCGTCAGCCAGGCAGGCGCGGCAGTCGTTAACCAACCCCCGACAAAGAATAAATGATCCAGGTCTCATGAAAGTATTGGAGCAATCAACCGGTTTCCGAAACGAGCAAACACACAGGAGAGTGCCATGACAACAGCGGCAAGCGCACCTGCAAAACCCGCACAGATTCGCGTGACCCGGCGGTCGCCCGCCTATTGGCGCGTCACCATCGACAATCCGCCGATCAACGTCATGGGCCCGGAAATGCTCCGTCAGTTCCAGGAAGCCATCGGCGCTATCGAAGCCGACGAGCAGGTAAGGGTCGTGGTCTTCGACAGCGCGGTCGACGACTACTTCCTGAATCACTCCGACTTCACGGCAAAGCTCGACGACCTCACCTCCATGCCAGCCGGCCCCACAGGATTGCCGCCTTGGCCGGACTTTCTCGTGCGTCTGACCCGTGCGCCAGTCGCGTCGATTGCCCTCATTCGCGGTCGGGCGACGGGCAACGGCAGCGAAATCACGCTCTCCTGCGACATGAGTTTCGCCAGTCGCGAGAAGGCCATCATCTCCCAATGGGAAGTGGGCGTAGGAATGGTCGCAGGCGGAGGCCCGATGGCCCGGCTGCCCCGCCTAATCGGCCGAAACCGCGCCATGGAAGTGCTTTTGAGCTCGGAAGACATCAGGGCAGACCAAGCCGAGGCCTACGGCTACATCAATCGCGCCCTGCCCGACGCGGATCTAGACGCGTTCGTGGAGGCGCTCGCGACCCGGATCGCCGGGTTCGACAAATGGGCGATCGCCAACACCAAGCGCCTCGTCAACACCAGCCTGTCGCCGGACGTCGAGCTCGGCGCCGGGTGGGATGCGTGCATCGCGTCGCTCGGTCGACCTGCTGCCCAGGATGGCATCAAAGCGCTGATGGCACGCGGCTTCCACAAGCCAGGAGATGTCGAAAATCGGCTGGGATATTACCTGGGCCAAATCGCGCGCTAGGCCGGTGCCGGGAACGATTCTCAACTCCGGGACGCCGCGGAGTTCGAGCCAATCTGGGCGCACAGGTTAAGGCTCAATTTGAGCGATCAACAAAGCAAGGACCAGGATTCGGGAGCCCGAGATCAAGAGATCCGCGCGGCACTGGATCAGCATTGGGCGGCGTCCGATGCCAATGATTTTGAAACAGAGCACCGCATCTATCACGAGGACGCGGTGCTGGAATACCCACAGTCAGGCGAGCGAACCCGCGGTCGAAGCAACATACAGAACCAACGCGCGAGTCAGCCCAGCAAAAAGCGCTTTACTGTCCGGCGAATCCTTGGCGCCGGTGACCTTTGGGTCACCGAACTCATCCTTACATATGACGGCAAGCCGTCCCACACCGTGAGCATCATGGAGTTCAGGGGCGACAAGGTCGCGCGGGAAACACAGTACTTTGCGGATCCGTTCCCGGCCCCCGCATTTCGCGCTCAATGGGTCGAACGGATAGACTCCACCAGAGACGCCGCTAAGCCGTGATGAGCGCGGTTGCCGGAGAAGTTCAGCTGTTTTGATAGGGCGTCTCGTTGAAACGCATCCTCCGGGGAGGGGCAAAAGATGGATTGGAAACGGTTGGTCCAGTTTGCGCTGCTGGGTAGCAGCGATTTGGAACCGTACGCCATCCTGCTGGTCCGCGTCTCGCTGGGGCTGTTCTTCGCCATTTCCGGGGCAAACAAATTGTTTGTCGCCGGCGGAACGCGGACGATGTACGAAACGCTCGTTAAGGCCAACGTGCCATTTCCCCACCTGATGACTTATTTCGTGTCGGGTGTCGAGTTCGTCGGCGGATTCTTGTTGGTTGCGGGGTTTCTTTCAAGTCTGGCCTGCGGGGCTTTATTGATCGATATGGTTGTCGCCATTCTGACCACCAAGTTTCCCGCCATGCCCAAAGGACTTTCGCCCCTCAGGTGGTTCGACAATTTGTTCTATATTCCGGAAGTGCTGTACGTGCTCTTCTTTTTCTGGCTGATCTGCTCTGGTCCGGGACAGTTCAGTGTCGATTACTGGCTCGCCGGCAAGTTACGGGGCTGATCGATCGAAGAGGCAGCCTGGTTGTCAGACGACAGCAAAAAAGATCGGGCGGTCGAGACCAAGCCTCTCGAGAGATGGGTGGTAAAGCAAGCTATGCCGGGGAAACAAACTGCGATCGTCACCGGTGCATCGGGAGGCATCGGTGCCGGTTTGGTGGAAGGCTTCCTGAAGGAAGGCTACAACGTCGTCGCGACATCGCGACATGTCAGTCAATCACTGAAGCCCTCCGCCACCCTGGTTCTGGTCGACGGAGATATAGGCACACAGGAAACCGCGTTCAAAACGGTCGACGCAGCGATCGCGCACTTCGGAGCCATCGATGTTCTTGTGAATAACGCGGGAATCGTTCTCAAAAAGCCGTTCTTGGACTACACCACCGACGATTTTAATGCCTTGGTCTCGACGAACTTGCTGGGTTTTCTCTACATCACGCAGCTCGCGGTCAAGCAGATGCTGAAGCAACAATCAGGTTGCGTGGTCAGCATTTCCGCGGCGCTCGTAGATCAGCCGTTCGCGGGAGACAAAGCCTCGGTTTCGATGCTCACCAAGGGCGGCTTGAATTCCATCACCCGGAGTCTGGCGATCGAGTACGCGAAAGAAGGGATCCGCTTCAATGCTGTGGCTCCCGGCGCCGTGGACACACCGCTGCACCACGACGAGTTCAAGGAGATCCTCCGAACGTTTCAGCCAATGGGAAAAATCGTGGGGGTCAGCGACGTTGTCGAAGCCGTGCTCTACATGGCGCAAGCCGGGCAAGTAACCGGAGAAGTGCTTCACGTCGACGGCGGCGAGCACGCCGGTCGTTGGTAACCGCGAGGCCGGCGTCTTCGCGCTTGTTGCGCGGCAGCCTTGATGGAGAGGAACAATCGGTGACTACAAACGCCCGACAAATAGGAAGCAGGGCGGCGCACCTCGCAGCACATCCCTTAAAGGAGGCAACATGGCAACGATGAAAGTGGCGATAGCACCAATGAAGGCGGCGCAGATTCCCAAGCCTGGAGGCGATTTCCAGATCGTCGAGCGCGAGATTCCTAAACCGGGTGCAGGACAGGTGCTCATCAAGGTGCAGGCCTGCGGGGTTTGCCACAGCGACGTGCTCACGAAAGAGGGCGCGTGGCCCGGCATACAATATCCACGGGTTCCAGGCCACGAAGTCGCGGGCATCATCGATGAACTGGGCGCCGACGTTTCCGGGTGGCAAAAGGGACAACGCGTCGGTGTCGGCTGGCATGGCGGCCAGGACAACACCTGCCCCTCTTGCCGGCGAGGAGACTTTCGCAATTGCCGGAATCTGAAAATTCCAGGCATCAGCTATGACGGCGGATACCAGCAATACATGGTAGCTCCGGTGGAGGCGCTGGCAGCGATACCGGAAAGTCTAAGTGACGCAGAAGCAGCACCACTGCTCTGCGCCGGAATTACCACCTACAATGCGCTGCGGCACAGCGGCGCCCTTCCCGGCGACCTCGTCGCGATACAGGGCGTCGGCGGTCTGGGTCACCTGGGAATCCAATTCGCAAATAAGTCCGGTTATAAGGTCGCGGCAATCGGACGCGGGCCCGAAAACGCAGCGCTCGCAAAGAAACTCGGGGCGAGCGTGTACATCGATAGCAAAGCGGCGAATGCGGCAGCGGAGCTTCAAAAACTGGGCGGTGCGCAGGTCATTCTCGCGACGGCCCCAAGTTCGAAGGCCATGTCCGAACTGATCGACGGTCTGGGACCGAACGGGAAGCTCATCGTGATTGGAGCCGCGTTTGATCCGATTGAAGTCACACCGATCCAGCTCATCAATGGGAGTCGCACGATTCAAGGATGGGCCTCGGGAACTCCTGCCGATTCCGAGGACACGCTTCGTTTCGCTGAATTAACCGGCGTGCGTCCGATGATTGAAACGTATCCGCTCGACAAAGCAGGCGAGGCTTTCGCCCGCATGCTGAGCGGCAAGGCAGAATTTCGAGTCGTTCTGACGATGTGAACCTGCCGACAACGCAACCGACAGGTGCTGCGAGCTTTAATCGTGGTTTCCGGCACGCTGACATTCTTTCAACTGCCGGGCCCAGCCCGAAGAAAGGAACGCTCCGTGAAATACCCGACTTCTTATCGCACAATTCAGATCGATGGGCTTTCCATCTTTTACAGAGAGGCCGGCCCCAAAGACGCGCCCACGCTTCTTCTGCTGCATGGACTTCCCTCTTCGTCGCGAATGTTCGAGTCTCTCTTCGCCCGGCTTTCCGATCGCTATCACCTTGTCGCCCCCGATTACCCGGGCTTCGGACACAGCGATTGGCCAGACCCAAAGACATTCGCGTATACCTTCGATCACTACGCGGAGATCATGAATCGTTTCACCGAAGCCCTGCGGCTCTCGCGCTACACGCTTTATATGCAGGATTACGGCGGCCCAGTGGGTTTCCGAATGGCTCTCGCCCACCCGGACCAGATCGAAGCTCTCATCGTCCAGGATGCGGTGGCGCACAACGAGGGTCTGGGAGTGAATTGGAAAACACGGCGGGCATTCTGGGCGGACCGGCCTGGTCAGGAAGAGGCGATGCGCGCAAACCTCCTGTCGATGGCCGCTACAAAGACGCGTCATGTCGGAGACGATCCCCGGACTGAACTCTATGACCCGGATCTTTGGACCGATGAGTACGCTTTTCTGAACGCACCAGGCCAGGCGCAGATTCAGAGCGATCTCTTCTATGACTACCGCACGAACGTTGACGCCTACCCGAGGTGGCAAGCATGGATGCGCGAAAAGCAGCCGCGCCTGCTGGTGGTCTGGGGCAAGCACGATCTTTCGTTCGATCCCGGCGAGCCGGAGCGCTATCGCCAGGACGTGCCGAACGCTCAAGTTCACGTCCTCGACGCCGGTCATTTCGCCTTGGACACGGCGGCAGACGAAATTGCCGCCCTCGTTCAAGGCTTTGTCGTTTCGCGAGATCGAGGATCAGCAGCGCGCCAAGGCGGATAAGACCAAAGGCCGTCGTTGACGCCGGTAGTTTTTGAACGACCGTCCCAGCTCCACGGCCATAGAGGCAGCATTCTGTTAGATTACGGTTGCATTCAGCACATGACATCTTCGATCAAGGTGAACACATCGGAGGAAAAAACATGGCAACTGCAAAGAATCAAATTCCTGGCAGTGACCCGACGAGCGGAACAAAAGCCGCGACAGTAGACATGAAGCTCGAGGTGGTTGTCATCCCGGTCTCCGATGTCGACCGCGCGAAAGCTTTCTATGGAAAACTCGGGTGGAGGCTCGACGCCGACTACCCGTTCGATAACGGCTTCCGCATTGTCCAGTTCACACCGCCGGGCGCCGGCTGCTCGATCCAATTCGGCGCGAAGATGACATCAGCACCGCCCGGCTCGGTGCAAGCCCTCTACCTGATCGTATCCGACGTGGAGGCTGCGCGAAACGCACTCGTTGCCCATGGTGTCCAGGTCAGCGACGTGTTCCACCCCGTGACGCCGGGCGCTCAGTTCCAGCCCAATGGCACGAGCGGTCGCGCAAGCGGCCCTGCGCCCGGCCACGGCACGTACGGCTCGTTCGCCACGTTCAGCGACCCCGACGGCAACGGCTGGCTGCTCCAGGAAGTCACTGCGCGCCTTCCCGGTCGCGTCGACCCTGCGACGACGACCTTCGCATCAGCACATGATCTGGCGAGCGCGCTCCGGCGTGCGGAGGCCGCACACGGCGAGCACGAGAAGCGCATCGGCCACGCCGATCCGAACTGGCCAGATTGGTACGCAACGTATATGGTTGCGGAAGAGTCGGGCAAGGAACTACCGATATGAAGGAGTTCAACCGTGCGCTCTGACATTGTGCCAGGCAGAATCTTTCCCGACTACGAGCTACCCGATCACACCGAGACGCCCCGCAAGCTCAGCGAGCTGCAGGGCGACGACCCGCTGATCCTCACGCTTGCTCGCGGCCATTATTGCCCGAAAGAGCACCAGCAACACCTGGAGCTCGCCGCCTACTACCCGAAGATCGCCGTGGCGTACACGCAGATCGCAACCATCGCTACCGACGACCACCACACGATCCAGGAATTTCGCGCATCGGTCGGTGCTCAGTGGCCTTTCCTCTCGGACCCAGGACGAATTGTCCAGAAAGATCTCGACATCCAGGAATACACCGATCCCGAGCACAATCCGATGATCCCGTACACGCTCGTGCTCAAGCCAGGCCTGGTGATCCACAGCATCTACAATGGCTACTGGTTCTGGGGCCGTCCCTCGATTGCGGACCTCTGGCGCGATCTGCGCGCCGCGTCGAGCGAGATCCGCCCCGATTGGGATCTGAGCAAACCTGGTCTCCGCGAGAAATGGGACGCCGGCGACCACTCGCCTTTCCATGGCGCGAAGAATCGGCCAAGTCAGAAAAAAACCTAGCCGCGACAGGAGGAGGAACAATGGCTTTCGAATCCGCAACGGCTCCAGCTCGCCAGGAGCGTGAATTGCTCGGGCAGACCGTGGTCTTGATCGGCGGCACCGCGGGCATCGGGCTGGAGACAGCGCGACTCGCCCGCGCTAAGGGAGCCGACGTGATCCTCACCGCGCGTGACTCCGATCAACTGTCCCGCGTCGGTCTCGAGCTCGGTGCCGCCAGCACCGTAGCCTTTGACGCCACCGACTTCGAGCGACTTGCGAAATTCTTCGACGGACTGCCCAAGCCGATCGACCACGTGCTCGTCACCGGTCCCGGTCCCTACTACGCCCCGCTGGCGGAGCTAGACCTCGAAAAGGCGCGTCGCGATGTCGACGCCCATCTCTTGCTGCCGCTGCAGGTCGGTCGCAACGCCGCCGGCAAGGTTCGCCCGGGAGGCACGGTGCTCTTCATGAGCGGCACCGGTGGCCTCCGCACGGCGCCGGGACAGGCACTCATCTCGGCGATGACCGCCGCGCTCCCCGCTCTAACCAAGAACCTCGCGCTCGAGCTCGCGCCCATTCGGGTGAACCTAATTGCCGCCGGATTCGTCGACACGGGGCTGTCCGCCAGACTGCTCGGAGACCAACTCGAGGCGCGCCGCGAGCAACTCCGCAAGACGCTGCCTATCCGACGCGTCGTGGGCCCGGCCGACATCGCCGCCTTGGCCGTCCACCTCATGACCAACACAGCAATCACTGGCGCGACCCTCGACATCGACGGTGGCCAGCAGTTGGTCGAGGACTGAATCGGCGAGGACGGCTTTCATGCTCTCACGTAACGTCGCCTGTGATCTTCTTTGAGTGAGGAGTGACTCGTGTCACAGCATTTCGACGCCATCGTCATCGGGACCGGCCAGGCAGGACCTCCTTTAGCTGCGCGGTTTGCGGCCGCGGGCATGACGGTCGCGATCATTGAACGCCACAAATTTGGCGGTACGTGTGTGAACACGGGATGTGTCCCGACAAAAACGCTCATTGCCAGTGCCGAGGCGGCCCACTTTGCCCGTAGAGGCCCCGAGTACGGGTTTGTTGTCAACGGCGACGTGCGCGTGGATATGAAACGTGTGAAAGCACGCAAGGATGAGATTTCCGGAAGCTCGAGCAAGGGCGTAGAGGAGTGGTTGCGAGGACTTAAGAATTGCCGAGTCATTCAGGGCCACGCCCGTTTTCAGTCGTCCCGCAGTGTTGTAGTCAACGACGAAATCCTCGAAGCCGACAAAGTTTTTATCAACGTTGGCGCGCGCGCTACGATTCCCGTCATGCCCGGGGTTCAGGATACGCCGTTTCTCACCAACTCATCGATCATGGAAGTCGACTTCCTGCCGGAGCATCTGGTCATTGTCGGCGGAAGTTATGTTGGGATCGAGTTCGCACAAATGTATCGCCGCTTTGGGAGCGAAGTCACCATCGTAGAAATGGGACCGCGCCTCATTGGACGCGAAGACGAAGATGTTTCCGAAACCGTGCGCCAAATCTTGGAGCTCGAAGGAATCAGCATCCGGCTGAATGCGAAATGCATATCACTGGCGAAAAATGACAGCCGTATCGCCGTGGGCGTCGACTGCCTGGAAGGTCCCCCGGAAGTCGTAGGCACTCAAGTTCTCCTGGCGGTGGGACGGACTCCCAACACGAGCGACCTGGGCCTCGACCGGGCCGGCGTTGCGACAGACCATCGCGGCTACATCGTCATTGACGATCAACTGCAGACCAACGTCCCTGGCATCTGGGCTCTGGGTGACTGCAACGGGCACGGCGGCTTCACGCATACTTCCTACAACGACTACGAGATCGCCGCTGATAATCTCCTGAATGCGGACCATCGCCGCGTGTCGGACCGGATCAAAACCTACGCTCTGTTCACGGACCCACCGCTCGGCCGATGCGGGATGACGGACGCCGAAATACGGAAATCCGGGCGGCGTGCGCTCGCTGCGAAATATCCGATGAGCAGCGTGTCACGGGCTATTGAGAAGGGCGAGACCCAGGGATTCATCAAAATCTCCGTGGATGAGGAAACCAAAAGCATTTTGGGCGCCGCAATTCTTGGGACCGGAGGCGATGAAGTCGTTCAAATTCTACTGGACATCATGTACGCGAAGGCGCCCTACACCGTCGTGCAGCGCGCCATGCATATTCACCCGACCGTTGCGGAATTTCTGCCCACCGTCCTGTCCAAACTCGAACCCTTTGTATAGGAGCGCTGGCGCAGCGGCCGCCGTAGCAAGGGAGGGATTTTTGCCATGAAGAATCTCGCGTTTTGGATCTGCGCCGCGGCTTTCATCTTCGGAGCCGTCGCGGTGGCCTCACCATTGGGAAACGAAGGACCAATGCCTGATTTGAGCGGGGCCATCGGCTGGCTCAACTCCGCTCCGTTGAGCAGTAAATCGCTGCGCGGGAAGGTCGTGCTGGTTGATTTCTGGACCTACACCTGCATCAACTCCTTGCGCCCGTTGCCTTACGTGAAGGCCTGGGCGGCGAAATATAAGGACGCAGGGCTGGTCGTGATCGGTGTCCATACTCCCGAGTTCTCCTTCGAGCACGAGCCCGCGAACGTCGAAAAGGCCGTGCGCGAATTGAAGGTCGTCTACCCGGTCGCCATCGACAGCAACTCCCGCATCTGGAATGCGTTCCAGAACCAGTACTGGCCGGCTCAATACATCGCAGACGGCAAAGGACGAATTCGCTACCACCACTTCGGAGAGGGTGATTATGGCGAAATCGAAAAAGTCATTCAAACACTTCTGAAGGAGAACGGAGCCACTGGCCTGGACGAGAATCCCGTGAATGTATTGGGTGTCGGAATCGAGGCACCGCCGGGCAGGGATGAGCAATCCCCTGAAACCTACATCGGCTATCGTGAGGCCGAAAATTTCGCTTCTCCCGGGCGCGTGGCTGAAAACTCACCCAGAGTATACAGCCCACCCGTGAAGCCTTCTTTGAATCAGTGGGGCTTGAGCGGATCGTGGACCGTTGGTCCCGAAGCCGCCGTGCTTCAGTCACCTCCCGGGAAAATCGTGTTCCGGTTCCATAGTCGCGACCTGCACCTGGTGTTAGCTCCAACGCCGGACGGTAAGCCCGTTCGCTTCAAAGTGACGTTGGACGGCGCCGCGCCCAACGACGACCACGGATCTGATTCCGCCAGTGACGGTACCGGCCAGGTTCGAGAGCCTCGTCTGTATCAGCTCATCCGGCAGAAAGGTCAAATCCACGACCGCATTTTTGAGATCGAATTCCTCGATCCCGGTGCTCAAGCTCTTGACTTCACCTTCGGCTAGGAATCGGCGGAACGAAATCAACGAGCGCATGAGCGAAACACCGAATTAAGCTCCCGGTCAAAATGCTGAAGATGCGCCTCGGCCACGGTGAGGCACTTCGCGTCCCGCGCAACTCCGCACTCAGATTTCAACTCCATGTTGCCTCTATCAAATAAGACCAGAGGCTTAAGGCCCAGGCGCACCAAGGTACTCAAGTACCATAGAAATGCGACTACAGGCCCATGCCTGCTCCCTGTTGCGCGCTCTAAGATACAGCTTGCGATCCAACCGGCAAGAACTTGCCGGTTTTCTCACGAGGTCAAGCCTTTCATGTCATCGAGCACACGCAAGACGGAGACGGCGAGTCACCAAGAATTCCAGGGCAGCCTTCGCCTTCTGGACGTGGCCGCTTCCTGGGAGCTTTGGGACGGCATCCTAAGGATTTTGCTTCTGCCGGTGACGATTGCGGCGTTCTCAATTCCTGGGCTGGGCCTGTACGGCCGCGCCTCACTCGGCGTGCTGTGGATTGTGAGCGGGCTAACGCTCTACCATCAGCGTAGTCGTCTCAAGATGCTGCGCGCAGGGCTCGTCGAGCAGATGGATGGCGCGACGAAAAACCACGCACGAGCGGAGAAACTTTATGGTTTGTCGATCCTAGACCCGCTCACCGGGCTGTACAACAGACGCTTCGGCCAGACGCGCCTTGACGAGGAAATCGCGCGGGCGGGGGAAGTGAGCGATCCGCTGCTGTTGCTGGCGATCGATTTCGACCGGTTCAAGGAAATTAACGATCGGCTCGGACACGCGGCGGGCGATTTGGCGCTGATGACATTTTCCCGCCGGCTGCAAAGAGCCATCCGGGCCTGCGATGTGCCCATCCGCTTGGGAGGCGATGAATTCCTGGTGATCTTGCCGGAATGCCCGCCGGACAAAGTGCCTTTGATCATGTCCCGCATGGGTAAGATCACGTTCCCCCTGGACGGCAGGCAGATTCCGGTGTCCTTTTCGTACGGACTGGCGCAACACCAGTTCAACGACACTCCCGAAACAATGGTCAAGCGGGCCGACGAGCGGCTCTACGCCGCGAAGGCGCAAAGGAAAACGGCAGCAGCAGAGCTTCCGGCGGCGACCGAAACCATCAGGATAGAGAGTGGTGCGGAGGCTTCCTCACACGACCATGCATATTCGGGTGCGATTTCACTGGCTGAGGCCGAGGGAGCGCCTGTCCGCCTGAGCGTCCGCCAGCCCAAGAGAATCGACATCCTCCTGATCGGAAACGATTTGGGTGGCGCATCCTTCGTCGAGCCGACTGGAACGGTCGACCTGAGCCGGCACGGCATCTCGCTCGTGTCGCGTCACAAACTGGACTTGGAGCAAGAAGTAGTCGTTCGCTCCCCCGAAACCAACAGGGAAACAGAGGCAAAGGTAGTTCGCGTAATCAGCTCTCACTCCGATAGCCATACCTACGGACTGGCGTTCGTCGGAGCAACCATCGAGATCTTCGGCGTGGAGATTCCGGCCCTCCTTGGTGAGTCGGAGGACGAGGAACACGCCACAACCTGCCACGGATCCGCAACGCACAAAAACAGGCTATCTCGATGACTCTTCTCGCGTATGTACCATCGAGTGGGAAAACCTCTTTGGCATTTTCAGCTCGCCGCTAGTGTAAAGAAGTAAGCAATGCATTTCTTTTTGGTCAATGCTAGGGTGCAGCGGGAAAGTGGGATCTGCAGGAGACTGGACCGAATGCTTCCGCCACCTGACGGAAGCATCCGGATGGTTGCGGGGGTCAGATTTGAACTGACGACCTTCGGGTTATGAGCCCGACGAGCTACCAGGCTGCTCCACCCCGCGCCATAGATACTACGCGACTTACCGCTTTTCTGCAAATACTCAGGTGCCCGCTAAATGTGCAATTTGTCGGTAGGGCCATCATTTGACTGGAGATCGAATGTCGGGCGATAAATCTGTCGGGGTATTACCCGACGAGCAACCTGAGCGCTCCACCGCGCAGCATTAGGTACTACGCGATTTGCCGCTGCCATACAATGGATGTGCGCCTCTGCCCAAAAAGTGGTGGGTCATGGGAACGAAGCGTGCATGTTCCGCAGCGATCCGAATTGACAAGAATGAAGAACGCGTAGGCCTGGCACGCAGTGATTAGGAAACCATTTCCGCAAATAGTCATCTTCAGGAAAGCTGTTGACCATCATGTGCGGGCTCGGTGAATTGTGGATCGCGCAGTCGTGATGGGGTATCTCTATGCGATATAAGAATTGGTGAAGCTGTCGCGGTAATGTCTTGCTCGGAATGCCCGAGCCGCTTATGGCGGGGAATGAACTCCAAAGCGCTATTATTACCCAACGTACAAACGAGATTTGCGGACCTTAGTTTCTGGTTAGTCGCGAGTCGCGCAATCGGAGATTTGAGCTGGCACTTCACTTTTCCGATTACCGCGTAATCAGGCACTTGCCAATTGGTTAGTGAAAACTTCTGGTCAGAACGGTTATCCGGAGGGATCCCAGTTTTCGATCGCACGCCTAAGAAGGCATCGGGTCAATCTGGGCCCCGGGAAGGCGGCATCCGGCGCTCATATGTCGGCGCCGGAAACCGTCGCGATGGTCACTGGACCTCTCTGAGCGCCGTAAAAACCCTCGCCTCGCCCTAGTGGTCTTTAGGCAACTCCACATTGACACGTGCGGTATCTCAGGTTACGTTGAGTTACCCCTTCCAGCTTCACTTTTCACACGCTTTTGCGCGTCGTGCTTCCGCTTGGGAACGCATCCTCTCAAACATGTTTCACGCTGTCATGCACAGGAGAATCGATGTCCGGCAGTCAAAACAGCGGGCGAACTCCGTCAGCATCAACTGACAGTTCTCACATCGCCCAATCCTTCGCACACCGTGCGTTGCGCAGACAACCACGCTGGCTGCACTACTCCTTGGCCGTATCCATGACGGCCGCCGCACTTCTGCTCTACTTGTTATGCGCGAATGCTTTCGGAAATCAGCCCGCGACGATCATCTTTCTGATCCCCGTGGTCATTAGCGCGTACCTTGGCGGACTGGGTCCGGGCCTTGTTTCCACTGTGCTCGGCGTCTTGTGTGCCGATTATTTCCTGACGGCTCCCTATTACAGTTTCCGCGTCGCTGATCCGGTTGATTACCTCCGGCTAGGCAGCGTGCTCGTCATCGGCGTGCTCATCAGCCTATTGTCTGACTCACTTCTCCGCGCGAAGCACGCTCTGCGACCGCAGAGCGAAACAAGCCGCTGGTTTTCGCTTGAGCGCAAAATTCGTTTGACCTTCGGCTTCGCTGCGATTTGCCTGCTCGTGATAGGAGTAGTTTCCTATCGCGCTGTCAGCAGCCTCCGCGCAAATGACGAACGGGTGGATCACACCCACCAAGTTCTGGTGTCTCTCACCAAGCTGCTTGCCACCGCCACCGACGCCGAAACCGGCGTGCGCGGCTACCTCATTACCGGAGATGAGCAGTATCTGCAGCCCTTTGACTCCGCGATGGCAGAGATCGCTGGCACGCAGCACGCACTCCGCGCATTGACCCGCGATAACCCTGTCCAACAGCGCAACCTGGACGCACTCGACCAATTGGTCGCCGAGCGAATATCTCTCCTGCGCGCAAGCATTAACCTGCGCCAGACCCAGGGCTATGCCGCCGCGCAAGTCGACGCTGCCACTCAACTGGGCAAACAGGCGCACGGTCGCATTCGGGCACGCATCACGCAGATGATGGGCGTGGAAAACGCGCTTCTCAAAGACCGCGATGCTCGCGCAGAGCGCAGCAGCTTCTTCGCCAAAACCGTCATTCTCTGCGGCAGCCTCGCCACTTTGCTAGTCGTTTTCGTCGCTCTCTTCCTGATCGGCGAGGATTTCAGCGCCAAACGCCGCCTGGAAGCCAGCCTCGCGGAGGCGCAAGCCGAGCTGGAAGAACGTGTCGTGGCGCGCACCCATGCGCTCGCTGAAATCAATGAACAGCTGCGCAAGAGCGAGCTGCAACTGCGTTTGATGGTGTCCGGCGTGAAGGATTACGCCATTATCATGCTGGATCCAGGCGGACGCGTCAGCAGCTGGAATGAGGGGGCTGCGAGGATCAAGGGTTACGAACCTGATGAAATAATGGGCAAGCATTTCTCGTGTTTTTACACTGCTGAGGACCGTCAGGAGGGCAAACCCGAACAAGAGCTGCAGGAAGCATTAGCTAAAGGGCGCTACGAGGATGAAGGGAGGCGCGTTCGCAAGAACAGGTCCATCTTTTGGGCCAACGTCATTATCACCCCGGTGCACGACGCTGCCGGGAACCTGCAGGGTTTTGTCAAGGTAACCCGCGACGTGACCCTTCGCAAACAGATTGACCAGGAGCGTCTTACCCTTGCCGCCGTCGCACAAAACAGCAAGGATTTCATAGGCATCTGTACCCCGGATTTGAGACCAGTGTTTGTAAATGACGCCGGCTTGCGCATGGTCGGATTGGACTCGCTGGAAGCCGCGCTAAAGACGCCGGTGATGGACTATTTCTGGCCTGAAGATCGTCAAATGATCACAGAGCGGGCCGTGCCCACCCTCCTGCGCAACGGTAGTTGGTGTGGCGAAGTCCGCTTCCGAAACTTCAAG
>Ga0302326_10017924_pt1 | contig 14718 bp, 10 predicted proteins | sample Palsa_T0_3_FD_202264 | JGI IMG/M metagenome (GOLD analysis project Ga0302326, IMG submission 202264) | Peat permafrost microbial communities from Stordalen Mire near Abisko, Sweden - Palsa_T0_3 | ecosystem: Environmental > Terrestrial > Soil > Palsa > Peat permafrost | place: Sweden: Abisko... | reverse complement strand
ATTCGTGGCGCAGCTTATGAATAGACACCAGCCAGTTGTTCTCTTTGGCCTTCTTACCGCCCTCGTGTTCTCGTCCGCACTGGCAACCGCACAAAAGCCGCATGTGCTGCCGCATCGCAGCCAGGAGGACGCTGCTCCGCCGCCTGCGCCGGCTCCACAGGTCACGCCCCAACTCACGAAAGAAGATCTGGAAGCCTTCTTTGACGGCTTCATCCCGATTGAACTGCAGCGCGATGACATCGCCGGCGCTGTAATCACGGTCGTAAAGGACGGCAAGGTGCTCTTCGCCAAAGGCTATGGCTACGCCGACGTAAAGACCATGAAGCCCGTCACCGTCGACACCACGCTCTTCCGGCCGGGTTCCATCTCCAAGACCTTCACCTGGACCGCTGTGATGCAACTCGTCGAGCAGGGCAAGATCGACCTGAACCGCGACGTGAACGACTATCTCGACTTCAAGATTCCCGTGACCTTCGGCAAGGCCGTCACCATGAAGGACCTGATGACACACACGCCGGGTTTCGAAGAGACGCTGAAGGAGTTGTTCGTGGCCAACGCCGCAGACATGCGCCCGCTGCAACAGTATGTGCAGACCCACATGCCGCAGGAAATCTTCCCGCCGGGAACGACTCCGGCATATTCGAACTACGGAGCCACGCTCGCCGGTTACATCGTGCAGCGCGTTTCGGGCATGCCGTTCGACGACTACATCGAGCAGAATATTTTTGTACCGCTGGGCATGACCCACAGCACGTTTCGCCAGCCGCTGCCTGCCAATCTGAAGCCGCTGATGTCGCAGGGATATAACAAGGCTTCGCAGCCGCCCAAGGATTTCGAGTTCGTGCAGGCGGGGCCGGCCGGCAGCCTGGCGACGACGGCGGAAGACATGTCGCATTACATGATCGCGCACCTGCAGAACGGCGAGTACAACGGCGCTCGCATTCTGAAACCGGAGACAGCGCAGCTCATGCATTCACGCGTCTTTGGGCTGGTGCCGTCGATGAACGGTATGGCGTACGGCTTCTATGAGGAGTCGCGCAACGGCCATCGCATCATCGGACACGCTGGCGACTTGCAATGGTTCCACAGCGACATGCACCTGATGCCCGATGACCACATCGGTCTTTTCACGTCTTACAACAGCTTGGGAAATCCTCAGTTTTCCGGACGGTCGGCATTGTGGGAAGGTTTCCTCAACCGCTACTTCCCCTACACACCTCCGGCGGGCGAGCAGGTGGCGAATGCGGCCCAGGACGCGAAGTCGGTAACCGGAACGTACTGGCTGAGCCGCCACTCAGATACAAATGTCGCGGCTGTAATCTCCACCCTGGGACAGGCACAGGTCAGCGTCAACTCCGACGGCACCATCAGTCTCGATCAACTGAAGGATTTCGCCGGCAATCCCAAGCACTTCAAGGAAATCGCCCCGCTGCTGTTCCGCGAAGTCAACGGCCAAAGCCGTCTCGCATTCACAAAAGATTATGCTGGCCGGCAGATCATCGTTATCGACTGGCCCTTCTTCGTGTACCAGCCAGTTCCGGTGGTGAAGAACCAGAACCTCAACCTTGGGATACTCATTTTTGCGGCGGTCATCTTCGTTCTGACCTTGCTGTTCTGGCCGCTGAATGCGATGCTGCGCTCACACTATCGCTATCGTGCCGAACTGATGCTGCAATATCGCAGGCTGCGCTTCTGGATGCGATGGGTCTGCGCGCTCAACCTGGCCTTTCTGGCTGGATTTGTGGCCTGGCTTATGTCAGCGGAAGACAACATAGGCCTGTTGAGCAGTCATTTCGATTTGAAGCTGCACCTGTTGCAGGTGATCGGTGTGCTAGGAATGATTGGCGCGCTGCTCGCCATCGCCTACTGCGTGCGCTCGTGGAGCGATGGGACGCTGTGGTTCTGGACCAAGGTATGGAACACGCTGCTGATGCTGAGCTGCGTAGGTTACGCATTCTTCCTGCTGAACTGGCACATGCTGAACTTCAGGCTGAATTACTAGATTTAGAGGCGGCCATTCAGGCCTTGCGTGTAATATGTACCCATGTTGACTCGGGTCTACATCGACAATTTCCTCTGCTTCGTCAACTTCGAGTATCGACCGGAGAGAAAGCAGTTGCTGCTTGGCCCGAATGGCAGCGGGAAGACATCGCTCCTCAGGGCAGTCCTCAATCTTAAGCAGTTCATTAAGGGGGACGAGAACCCTTTCACTCAATCAACTCGGACTCGTTGGCAAGATAAGCCCCTTCAGGTCCTGGAGATTGATGCTCTCCTAGATGGCCGAAATTACAAATACCGCGTTGACATCCGTTTTGCTCCAGAAACCAAAGAGCAATCGGTTGATTCGGAACGGTTGACCGTCGATGGCACTCCTGTATTCGAACTAGCGAATGGGGAAATACTCTTCTTCCCAACCGATACCGCCCAAACCACTGCCGTACCATTCAGCACAACTAAGTCCGCATTGCACCTTTCGCAGTTAAGCAATTCGAAGGTTCGCCGTTTTATCAAATGGATAGAATCATCGCTTCATTGCATCAGCATCGATGCCTATCCTTCCGCAATGGACGAGAGGGCCGACAAGGAGGAGCAAGAACCTGACGCTGAACTGGAAAACCTTGCTGGATGGTACCGTCACCTGGTGCAAGCTCAACCTGATGACAACGTGAAATTCCTGAATTCTATGAGGGAGACCTTAAACGGATTTCAGGCCCTGAGGTTTGCTCCCGACGAGGACGGTACGCGAAAGCTTTGGACGGATTTCAGTGCTCCCCTAAGGAAAACGGTTCTATACTCCTTCTCCGAGCTCTCTGAAGGTCAGCGGTATCTGTTCGGCTTATACATGATTCTTCATTTCCTCGTTACTAAGGGCTATACCGTTTTCATTGACGAGCCGGACAACTTCGTCTCGCTGCGGGAAATACAACCTTGGCTGTTAGCGGCGGAAGCCGCAGTGGAGAACAGTAAAGGACAACTCGTGCTTATCTCTCATCACCCCGAGTTATTGAACCAATGGGCATCGAGCTATGGATTACGCTTTTTTAGAGAGGAAAATGGGCAAACTCGAACTGAAAAGTTCAAGCCAGATCCGCACGGAGATTTACAACCCTCCGAGCTAATAGCGCGAGGGTGGGAGGATGAGTAGGCCATCTCAAGTCATTGTCGTTGCGGAAGACAATCATCAGCAAATGCTCCTCTATCGGTACCTGATCAAACGAGGCTTGCAACGCCATCAAATAACAATCAAAGTCTCTCCCTCGGGCAAAGGTAGCGCCGAGAGCTGGGTCCGAAGGCGGTATGTTGTCGAGGTCAGGGCATATCGCAACCGTCAAGCTCGTGCGAGCTCCGCGCTCATCGTCGTCGTTGATGCCGACAGGAACACCCTTCACCAGCGACTCGCACAACTGAACCACGAATTAAGCGGCGAAAACGGATCGCCGGTCTCTGAAGAAGAGCAAGTGGCGCGTCTGGTTCCGAAACGTAATATCGAGACCTGGATTCTTAGTTTGAACCGGCACGCAGTAGATGAAGAGACGGATTACAAGCGCACAAGGGATGACTGGGAGGATTTGATTCCACCGGCGGCAAATACGCTCGCGCAATGGACGCGCCAACAACCTGAGCCGACAAACAACGTCATCCCTTCCCTTCAGAACGGCATTGGTGAGCCGAGGCGTCTGAGATTACGCGAATGAACTCGCAGAATCGATGAAAATGGCGGAGACCAGACAGGATGCGAAGGTTGCTATCCCGTCCTGCGCCCCTCGTCCAGTACCGCGTCCAGCGCTCCCTCCAGCTGTTCGGCGCGCTCATTGTAGTCACTGGCAATGGAGTCATACTTGCGCCTCAGCACGTGAAGTTCATCAGCGATATTCAGCGCGGCCAGCACTGCCACCCGCAGGGAGTCCACCGTTGCCGCCTGCTGCGAGATGAGACGCATCTTGTTATCCACATACCCTGCCAGCTCGGCGATGTACTCCGCATCGGAACCGCGCAGGTGATATGTCTGATCGTAGATCTCAACCCGGACGTTACCGCCGCCATTTCCGTTCGCCTTACTCAAACTCGCCTCCCGTCAGTAGCCAGTGGTTAGTGGCTAGCGGTCAGAAACGCCAACAACTCAGCATCTCTGGTCACTAGCCGCTGGCCACTAGCCACTGCCTTCCATTATCCCGCCGACTCTTCCAGTGCCAAAGACTCAATTTGGCCGAGCATCTTTTCTACTCGGGTACGTACCTCTTCGCGCTCGCGGCGCAGCGCGACCAACTCCTGGCGCATGGTATCCAGTTCTTCCTCGCGGTCGTTCAGCTCTTTGCGCAACCGGGTAGCATCGCGCTCGGCGACTGCCTTGGCCTCGCGCGCCGACTTCAACAGCTCAATCGTGCGCAGGATCTTTTCTTCCAGGGACTTGAAATCCGCAGTGGTGGGAGCGACTTCAACTGCATTTGCCATCATGCTGGTGGGTGACCTTCAGAAAGATTTGTGTTTCCGAGCGCAGTATATCGCAGAATTGCATGTGTAAAAGTGCGCCGCATCACGATTCCGCGGGATTTAACTGCGCTGAACCTGAGTATGCAACTCCCCTGGCGCAGAGGCTCCCAAAAGCCTCCGGCCACACGAATGTGAATCTGAAAGTCGGAAGCTGGACAAGCGGGTATACAATCCCATCTAACCGGGGCGAGCCATGGAAATCACCATCGAAGCAAACTTCGGCGCGGTCTTGGATGCCGCTCCTGATGCGATGCTGGTCGTCGACCGGCAAGGCCGCATTGTGCTCGCCAATACCCAAGCTGAGCAAATGTTCGGCTATGCGCACTCCGAGCTGGTTGCTCAGAAGGTCGAGGTCTTGGTTCCACCGCGCTACCGGGCCAAGCATCCCGGACACCGGTCAGGCTACTTTTCAGGCGATCCCCATGTCAGGCCGATGGGAGTTGGCCTCAATTTGCTCGGGCTGCGCAAAGATGGCACGGAATTTCCCGTCGAAATCAGCCTCAGTCCGATGCAGACTCCGGAGGGCCCCATGGTCATCAGCGCCATCCGCGATGTGACCGCGCGCAAGGGGGCCGAGGATAAATTTCGCGCTCTGCTGGAGTCCGCGCCCGACGCGATGGTGATTGTCGATCAGCGTGGAAAAATTGTGCTGGTCAATTCCCGCACCGAAGAACTATTTGGCTATCCCAGGCAGGAGCTACTGGGGTACTCTGTGGAAGTCTTAGTTCCCGAGCGTTTTCACGCGCAGCATACCCATGACCGCACATCGTACTTCGCCGACCCGCGCCAGCGGCCCATGGGAGAAGACCTGGAGCTCTTTGGACTGCGTAAGGATAGCACGGAGTTCCCGCTCGAAATCAGTCTCAGCCCAATCAAAACGTCCGAAGGCGTACTGGTGGCAAGCGCAATTCGAGACATAACTGTGCGAAAAAAAGCGGAGGACAAATTTCGTTCGCTGCTCGAAGCCGCACCCGATGCGATGGTGATCGTCGACGACCGCGGAAAAATCACCTTAGTCAATGCTCAAACTGAGAAACTGTTTGGATACGGCCGCTCTGAACTCATCGGACACCCCGTCGAGATGCTCATCCCAGAGCGCTATCGCGGCCAGCATCCGCGCCATCGCAAAGACTTCTTTGCCGATCCTCACGTGAGGCCGATGGGCGTCGGGCTTGAACTATTTGGGCTGCGAAAAGATGGCAGCGAGTTCCCTGTCGAAATAAGCTTGAGCCCCTTGGTCACCGAGGCTGGGACCTTCGTCACTAGCGCCATTCGCGACGTTTCCGAACGCAAGCTGGCCGAAGAACAGATCCAGAAGCTCAACGACGAACTGGAAGAGGCGCTGCGGCGCTCGGAGAGACTGGCGGCTACTGGCCGGTTGGTCGCGACCATCGCCCACGAGATCAATAACCCTCTGGACGCGCTCACCAACCTGATGCACTTGCTGAAGCAGAACTCTTCGCTCGATGAGGATTCAGCCGAGTTGGTCGATCTGGCTGAACGCGAGGTTCGCCGCTTATCCAACATCAGCCGCCAGACCCTGGCGCCACATCGCGAAACCAAGTTGCCGGTCGTCACCAGGCTTTCCGAGTTGCTGGACGACGTCTGCGCCATGTATCGGCCCCGCCTGCAAGCCGCGAAAATTGAAGTGGAACGCGATTTCCAAACCGTGGGAGAAGTGACGATCTTTCCCAGCGAGTTGCGCCAGGTCTTCACCAACCTGTTCACCAATGCCATCGATGCCATTGGGCAGCGTGGCCGGATATCGCTGGCCATCGAACAGGCCGCCGAGAACGAGGTTGTGGTGAAGGTCCGCGATACCGGATGCGGCATTCCCCAGGCGAACCTTCACAACATCTTCGAGCCTTTCTTCACTACCAAGGGCGACCAGGGCACAGGCATAGGCCTTTGGGTCATTAAGGGCATCGTCGATAAACTGAGCGGCAGGATCGAAGTAGAGAGTTCGACGACGGGCGACACCGGGACCTGCTTCAGCATCTTTCTTCCCGCCGGCAAAGTAAGCGGAGCCCGCACTCCGGAACGCGAAGAGTCTACCTCTACCGTCTCATCCCGCCCAAAATCGCAAGCCTGTTAGGAGTTCGCGCCAGCGCGTGATGCGGCAATGCTTGCGGAGCGATTCAGTCCGCGTGTCCTCCTTGACGTTGCTCTCACGGCGCAATAAAGTCAAAACGCTCCATCTTGCAGCATAGCGACGGAGCAGTGATCGGCCTGTTTTGGGGGACAAGTGAGGACCAAGGCTTCCGCGGCTAAAAAGGCAACCAGCAAGACGACTCAGGCGGCATCAAGAGCAAGTTGGCTGGCATTGCTGAACCAAGAACGTTTCCTCCTTGGACTTCTCCTCGTGGTTGCGACGGTCGCGGTTTACTTCCCCGTCGGCCACCATCCCTTCGTCAACTATGACGACATGGTTTACGTGGTCAACAATCCCCACATCCAGTCCGGCCTGGATTGGGATACGATTTCGTGGGCCTTCACCACCTTTTATCAGTTCAATTGGCATCCGCTGACCTGGCTGTCCCATGCCATCGACGTCCAGACGTTTCAGTTGGAGCCGGGCGGCCATCACGTTACCAATCTGCTGTTACAGGTGCTGAATGTGTTGTTGCTGTTCTGGGTGCTGGTGCGGGCGACAGGGTACGTGGGCCGAAGTGCCATGGTCGCTGGCTTGTTTGCGCTGCACCCCGTCAACGTGGAATCGGTGGCGTGGATTTCGGAGCGCAAGAACCTGCTCAGCATGATGTTTTTCCTGCTGGGACTGGGCGCGTACCGTTGGTACGCATCCTCGCAGCCGGACGGCAAATCACTTCAGAAGACTCAGCGCCTTCCGGCGATCTCGGCGAAAGTGGCAACGCCAGCCGGGAGCCGCGATGCACAACAGTCCCGAGTGGGCCGCTACGTTATTGTCACGTTGCTGTTTGCGATGGGGCTGATGTCCAAGCCCCAGATCATCACTTTTCCATTCCTGTTGTTGCTGTGGGACTACTGGCCATTGCAACGGATGGCGGCTGAGACCGATGGCCGCGCTTCCGGAACGCTAACCAGACCGATTCTTCCGCCGCGCAGTTTCTGGTGGCTGGTGAAGGAGAAGGTCCCGCTTTTTGCAATGTGCGCGGCCAGCGCCGTAGTCACGGTGATAGCACAGAGAGCCGGTGGCGCCGTGGTCTCACTGGAGGTTTATCCGTTCTCTATCCGGCTCACGAATGCGATCGTCGCCTACGTGCGCTACATTGGGAAGGCCTTCTGGCCTACCCATCTGGTGCCTATTTATCCGCATCCCTGGCACGCCTTGCCGATGTCCCAAGTCCTACCCGCGTTGGCCCTGCTGCTGGTCATCACGGTGTTGGCGATCATGGGTTGCAGCCGCCGCTACTTACTGATGGGATGGCTTTGGTTCCTGGGAGCGTTGGTCCCGATGATCGGCCTAGTCCATGTCGGAAATCAAGCGATGGCCGACCGCTATGCCTACTTGCCATTCATCGGCTTGTTCCTGATGGTTTGCTGGGGAGTGTCCGAGTTGGCCGAGCGCCAGCATGTTCCCGCAATTGCGCTTCGCTGCGCCGGCATGATTTTGCTGCTGGTGTTGGCGGTAGTGACTCACCATCAGCTCGCGTACTGGAATGACAATGTAACGCTGTGGACTCATACCATTGAGGCAAGCACGGACAACTACGTAGCTCATGACAATCTGGCGGTGCTGCTGATTGACCGCGGCCAGACCGACGAGGCCATGAAACACTTCCACGCGGCCCTCGCCATCTATCCCTCCGACCCTACGAGCAACTTACAGATTGCCGTGTACGACCACCAGCATGGCAGGTTGCAGGAGGCCATTGCGAGATACGATCAGATGATCAGCATTACGCCGGATGGTCCAGGCCGGGCGGAATTGTTCAGCAACAAAGGGCTGGTCTATCTGGATCTTCGGGACAACGCCCGGGCGCGGGAAAACTTCGACAAAGCGGTCGCGATGGATCTTCACAATTATCGGGGATGGCTCGGCTTGGGAGTCTTGGCAATCCGCTCCGGCGATCTGAATCTGGCAATCGACGACCTCAAACGCTCCACCGCGGCCAAGCCGACCGAGGTCGCGTATGGGCTGCTGGCACAAGCCCTGGACCAGTCAGGTCGCCCAGACGAGGCACGAGCCGCCCGTGGGCAAGCCCATCTGCTGGCCAAGAGTAGCGCGGGCTCGCGGGCGCTTCCGGAAGACCTTCTGACGCGCTAGACGTCACCGATGTTGGTGCATCCGGCATTGCAGGGGCACGGCTTTACGGGCTGCGAAAAACTCGTTGGCGAAGGAGAATTCAGGTAGAGCTGGCCTTCAGAGCCTGCCCTGAGCTTGCCGAAGGACAAAAGTTGTAGAGGGTGGTAAGCATACCGCTTGTCATCTAAAGACCGTGCCGCAGCCATTGCTACAGTTATCGCTGGAGCCGCCCTAGCGCGTGGTCCCGTACAGGGTCCCGTCGCCACCTTGGATCAGAGTCGATTGGGGACCAAAGCCGTCAGTACCGTTGAAGCTCACCAAGGGAATCTGGGTTTGGGCCAGCGCGACCCAAAATACAAAAATAACGCAGACCGCTAAGTCAAATCTCCAGAACAGCGACCGTTTTAGAAGCGGGTATAACGTCCTCCAAAGAATCTTCGCTTTAAGACCAAGTGTTGTGCTCATCTGCACCAGAGGCCCGTTCGCTACTGGACATCGGTGACCTTTCCGCGGACAAACATCACCTTCATGTCAGGGTAGTAATAGATCTCTTTAATACCCAGATTGACCACCTTCTGTGGCTGGCCAAGAGTTGCCACAACCTGGTCCTTTGTCTGACCCAACGCAATGGTCTTCGGAGGCGCTGTCGGCGCGTCGGTTGGCGTCGGCGGAGGCGCGATTGGCGCAAACGCTTTCTCCGGCTGTGTGTCCTGCACAGAAACTGGTGCACTCGATGCAGGGGCTTGTGCAGTGCCGCCGGGGGAATTGTCCGCCGGTTGGACCGTCACCACTTCGGCGATGGTTTTCAAAACGTCATCGGCTGGCGGGATGGAATGCTTTTGGAACGGAAACCTCAGTTGCCCATAATAGCGAACATCCGAGTATGGATCACTGTAGGCGACGAGGATGACGCCGTCATCCTTAACAGCCAACCCGACAATCCAGAATTTTTCTCCAGCTACGAACTTGCGCTGCGGCACATTGCTACAGTTTGCCCCTGGCTGCTTTTGTCCTAGCGCAAGATTTGTGGCCAGAGTGGCGCCAAAGCCCATCGAGAGCTTCCCGTCTTTATAGGTGCTCGTCGGTGGGACCTTAGTATCGATGCTGAACATTAGCAGTCCGTCCTTGTGCAGCACCAGAACGGAGCCAGCTGTGACGATGTCCGTATTGTCGGCCGTTAGCTTAGTTAGGGTAAATTGCGCATCCAACTTCTTCTGGATTTCGGCCTTCTCATCCTGAGCGTGGAGCCAAGGAGCCGCAGTCGCCAAAGCCACAGCGACAGTCAAGTAGATTATTCTTCGCAAAGCAACCCTCCCTGTAATTTGTCTTGCATCGCATCGATTTGAGGCTTCGGATTTGTGAATCTTGACTGATTCGTCATCTGCCCGAGGCCTGCTTCAGCGCGGTTTGTTGAATTCCTGAAAGTGCCGTGTGCGCGAGAAGCACAGAGGGCAGAAGAGCACATCTCAGCCGGCCAGTGGAAGGCACGGATCCCTCCGAGCAGGGCGCAGAATTAAACTTCGATAGTAGTGCATGTTAACGCAGTGCGAGTGTGACCGGTAATACTTAACTCTGTGATATTCCCTTGAGTCCGGTCGAGCCCTTCCATAGAGCCGATCTTGCGCGGGACTGGATTGTCCGCTGTATCTGGTTTCATTTCCCTGCTGTCTCAGATGTGCACAAGAAAACAAAACCCGGGGCTTTGGAATTCTAGTTAATCCCATCGTGTGAGGGGTCAGTCAGTTGCAGATGTGGAGGTGCCTGTTCCTTCTCGACGAACCACAGACCATATTCCACCAGCTCTTTTGAAATGAAAAGTGATTGTATGGCGCACCGGGGTTGTTTGGGGCCGCCCCTTGATAAAGTAGGTTATAGTCTCTTTGCACGTCCATTCCGCCATGTCGCCAGAAATTGCAGGTGAACCTTCGCAGTCATCGTTCAACCGGATCGATGTCAATCCTACGAAAGTCGTTTTGATTGCGTCAGCCTGTGTCTGGGTTAGAGACGGCCATTCTCGCTGCAATGCACTGATATCCATGGAATCGTAGGCACCCTTAAATCTCGCCATGGTTTCTTTAATGTTTTGCACATCCGCGGGGTTGGGCGCGACCGCGATAGAAACCTTGGCATTCGTGCTTCCGCCGCTACCTTTTGCTGTCAACACGTAGGTAGTTGTTCTTGCAGGCGAAACATCCTGCGCACCGCTGGCCGAAACCGTACCTATCCCGGGATCGATTCGGACTTCTGTCGCATTTTGGGTTGTCCACTTGAGGCTGGCTGTTTGCCCCGGAGTAATTTTCGGTTGACTGGTACCGAATGACGCAATCATCGGAGCGGATGGCTTGAGGTCGACGACGAGGTACGTCTTCCCAGTTGCCTTCACCGGTACGCTAGAAGAGTATGTTTCGTATCCACTTAAACTAGCCTGTACCAAGTGTTCGCCAGGATCGACTTTGACCGCGAAAACTCCATTACTATCCGTGATGCCTGAGCCCTTTCCATCAATCTGAACTTCCGCTCCGGGCTTGGACTTGATAATCAGGTATGTGTCGGTCTTGACCTGTGATGGCGGAGTTGCCGACGCCGCCAGTTTGAAGCTGACCTGGTTCTCGCGATGGGAGTCAATTTCGATTGCCTGCTCTGGGGAATCCTTATAGCCTGACTTCTGGATCTGAATTTTGTAAGTTCCTTCGTTCAACTGCATCTTCGCTTGGTTATCGCGCCCGGTAAATCCCTTCAGTTGGCCGTCCACTAAAATGTCCGCACCGGCAACGTTGCTCCGCACCACCAGGTCTCCTAGCCTGACGGGGGGCGGTGGTGGCTGGGGCACAGGGTTTAAGGCTGCAACAACGCTCTCGCGCTCGCCAGGGGCCACACGAATGCGAGTGGAATAAGGCACGTACCCCTTCAAGCTCAAACCTAGAGAATGCTCACCGGGAGGAACTTTGACGGTGATGGTCCCATCAGGTTCCACAGTACCCGACAGCTTCTCATCAATAAGGACCTGCGCTCCTGGGTTGGATTGGAATTTCAGGTAAGCTTCAGCGTGCTCCCGGGTAGTAACTCGCCACCTCACCGCGAGGACCGTCATCACGACGATTGCCAGGACCCCCGCACCAAAAGCCAAGCTTCTCATCTTCCGCGGCGCTGGTGGTTTCGTCTCTGGCCGGAGTACCGGTTCTGCCGGCTTGTGCGCAATTTCAGATAGAGTTTGGGTGGACTCATCACCGGTCACTAAAGAAGGTGAAAGATGGGAGTCGCGCCTAACGCGCTGCAAGTCAGCCCTCAGGTCCGCGGCAGTCTGGTAGCGGAGAGCGCGGTCCTTCTCCAGCGCCTTACCGATAATGGATTGCAGATCCGGCGGTATATTCGGGTTAGATGCGATTGCCGGGGAAGGAGCCTTGTGGAGAATCGCATCGAGCGTCCCGGCCAAGGAATTCGCGGCGAAAGGCTGCCTGCCGGTCGCCATCTGGTATAGGACTACGCCAAAGGAGAACAGGTCCGTGCGCGCGTCCAGTGGCTCTCCCAATGCCTGTTCCGGCGACATGTAGGCTATTGTGCCCAAGGGTACGCCTGGCATGGTGAGATCTTCTCTCGCCATCGCCTCCGGGGACATTGTCTCTTCCGCCGCGGTCTCCAGCGTTCCCTTGCGAGCTGCACTAAGCTTGGCTAAACCGAAGTCGAGCAACTTCACATATCCCTGTCCCGTGACGAATATGTTTGCCGGCTTGATGTCGCGATGGATGATGCCCTCCGAGTGGGCGGCATCAAGCCCGCTGGCGATTTGGAACGCGAAGTCCAGGAGCTGGTCAAGCGGCATCGCATGGTGAGCGATCCCATCTCTCAGAGTCTTCCCCTTCAGCAGTTCCATCGCTATGAAGTGATAGCCTTGGTGGTGGTCGATCTCATAGATGGTGCAGATATTGGGATGATTGAGGGCCGAGGCTGAGCGTGCCTCGCGTTCAAAGCGGTGAAGAGCGGCTGGATCACGGGAGCATTCAATCGCCAGGAACTTAAGCGCCACTTTGCGGCCAAGCTTGAGGTCCTCGGCGGCGTAAACGACACCCATCCCGCCGGAGCCCAACTTTTCCAGTAGGCGGTAGTGCGAGATGGTCTCGCCGGTCATGTGTAGATCCGTTGCCCGAATGTTAGCCGTCGTTCCGACACTGGTCAATAGTAGGGCTCCCCGTTTTGCGGTTCCATGCGCAAGGCTTACATTCGGATCTGATTTCGAAGCACTTTAGGCGTTCCTGAGAGGCAGTGTCGCTGGCTCAAGTTCCGATACCCGCCACGTTCTGGGTGGCCCGGCACGTTAGCGCCACCACCTAAACCCTGAAGCCAGTCAAGAAAAACTGGGCAGGAATCTCGAGATAGATCTACAGCTATCCGAATGCATAGTCGCTCTATCCATTCGGACAGTCTCATTCAGGCGAAACGAACCAGCGATCCATCTGAAATTGATTTCCGGCACCATATGTCATTGCGAACACAGGAAAGTGAAACAGCTTGTTGCCGGTTCCCGATCTGGCAACTGTCGTGCGATATGTCTTTGCGTCGTTGCAAGTCTTGCCAGAAGCAAGAGCGCCAAGAAAAAGCTTGTATTGCATCGGTGGAGTGGGGCAGAATCAATAGCCGTTTTATATCTTGGGAGTTAACTGTACCCGGTTCACGGCGTTCAGCGCAGATTATCTGTGCTGGACCATCGAGCGGGTGTGGTCAAAGTTGAGCCGTTTCGAAGGGCAGACTGTAGCAGGTTGCGTCGCGCACCCTCCCGTGCAATCTCCCAACGGTTCTTGTCGAGGGAAAAGGTCATGAACTCTTTGCGAGCAATCGTCGCATCAAGTATTGTCGCGGCAGTATTAGGCTCTTGTCTGGGAGCAAATGCCCAGGACGCAAGCTCGGCTGCCAGTATCCAGCAGAAGCTGATCGCACAGTACCCTCTCACGAAAGCGACTGCGGACAGGACCGACATCGTGACTGCGGGCGCGGTTGTGGTACTGGAGAAAGACAACTTGCTCATGTACACCACGACGACACAAATCCCGCCCGTAAACACCTACAAGAATGGGAAGATTTCCCATGGCGTCTTTGACGCGGCGAAGAAGTGTCCCTGGTGCGCGCTTATACCCGGTGTGTCATCGGCAGCAGCAGCAGTGCCGAACGTGGACCAGCGAACCTTCGTCTCAGGCGAGAAGTTCTGGGTGACCGGGATCGAAGCGCATGACGATGGAATGTTTTTCGATCTGCTGAGCGATCCTTATTCGGATGTGCGCTACTACTCGAAGTTGAAGTTTCCGTTCCCTAAAGGCTCGGGTCCCTCGGCAGACGCAATGATGAGCGCGGTTGCGGAAGTAATCAAGGTTGCGCCGTCAGACGATTCCGCAAGTTCGGGTGACGATAAGAAGCAGCCGGCCGCGGCTGCGAGCCAAACCGCGCAGGCACCAGAACAACAAGGTCCGATGGCGCCGATTGCACCTCCGCCTCCGCCGCCAGATGCGCCGCCAGCCGCACCCAAGACGATTGAAAAGGGACAGACGAAAGAGGTGGTGGTGGCCATCTTCGGTCAGCCTTCCAAGGTGATCAAGTTGAGTGGCAAGGAGATTGATGTCTACCCGGACATGAAGGTTACGTATGTCAATAACAAGGTCTCGGATGTGCAGTAGTCCCTGCCAGTTCTGGACACGTTCTTTGGGGAAAAGCGAGAGAGGAGATCGCAATGAATAACTCATTCGTTCGTACGGTTAAGCGTTTCAGCTATCTGGCAATGGTGTTAGTTCTGGGCTCGGTATGCCTCATGGCAAGCGATACTAAGAAGGCTGCTCCAGCCCCGGCCAAGCCTGCGGCGGCGCCGGCCAGGCCTGCAGGCGGGGCGGCAGGCAGTCATCCAGCAGGCGCCGGAGGCGCTAGCGCGTCCCATGGTCCAACCACCAGCGGCAGCCATGGGCCAACCACGAGCGGCGCCAGCCATGGTCCGACCACCAGCAATCCTCACGGCGCGACGA
>Ga0302326_10017921_pt1 | contig 14718 bp, 14 predicted proteins | sample Palsa_T0_3_FD_202264 | JGI IMG/M metagenome (GOLD analysis project Ga0302326, IMG submission 202264) | Peat permafrost microbial communities from Stordalen Mire near Abisko, Sweden - Palsa_T0_3 | ecosystem: Environmental > Terrestrial > Soil > Palsa > Peat permafrost | place: Sweden: Abisko... | reverse complement strand
GCCGCGAAATCGCCCCGCATCCGTTCGCCCAAAGACAGCTGGCGGACCGGCGTGCCCATGAACCGTTCGAGATCGAGGAGCCTGGAGAACTCGGCCAGGTTTTCCCGGTAGCGGTCCCGCGAAATGTCGTAGATCGAGCGCAGCAGCTCGAACGACTCGCGCAGCGGCAGATCCCAGTACAGCTGGCTGCGCTGCCCGAACACCACCCCGATGTTCTCGGCGTTGGCCTCACGCTGCTCGTACGGAACGAGGCCGGCGACGCGGACAGTCCCGGATGTGGGCACGAGAATACCGGTCAGCATCTTGATCGTCGTCGACTTGCCGGCGCCGTTGGGGCCGATATAGCCGACGACTTCGCCCGGCTCAAGACTAAAGCTGACGCCCTCGACGGCCGCCTTCTCCTCGTATTCGCGCGTGAAGAGCGCGCCAAGCGCCCCGCGCAGCCCGGGCTCGCGTTTGATCGACCGGAAGACCTTCCGAAGGTCGACGGTCTCGATGATCGGCATCGCCCCTCGGCTTCCTCGGCCGCGCGCGCCGGCCCCGGTACCGGCTAGCGGGAACTCAGGGGCCTCGCCGAACGTTAGGGCTGTAGATGCGGCTCCGTCTAAGGGCCGGTCGAAGTCCGTTCGTGGAGGGAGGTGCAACAACATGGCCGCTAAGAAGAAAGCCCCGAAGAAGAAACCCACAAAAAAGGGTGGAAAGAAGTAAGTCCAAGGATTCGGACTCACGCAATTATCTATAGTTAGCGAAGCGCGACCGGCAACGGTCGCGCTCTTGTCATGCCGCCGGGGAGTCGCCCGGCGGGCGAACGAAGAGTAGTCCTCCAGCGCATTCCGGGAGACTCGGTTCAATGGCCGTCGCAACGCCGCCGCAATCACATTCCGCCGACGACGAGGCGATGATCCTCGACGTCGTCCGCGACCTCGTTCGTGAGAAAGTCGCACCTCGCGCCGCGGCAATCGACGAGCACGGCGAGTTCGCGCGCGATATCTACAAGCTCTTCGCGGAGAACGACTTGCTCGGCATCCCGTTCCCCGCCGAATACGGTGGGCTCGGGCTGTCCTTCCTCACCTACGTCAAAGTGGTCGAAGAAGTGTCGAAGGCGTGCGCCTCGAGCGGCCTCATGATCGCGGTCCAGGAACTCGGAGCTCTGCCGATTATCATCGCCGGCAACGACGCGCAGAAAACGAAGTACATCCCCAAGCTCGCCTCGGGCGAATATATCGCGGCCTACGCCCTTACCGAGGCCGGAAGCGGTTCCGACGCCGCAGGCTCGATGCGAACGCGCGCCGAGAAGCGCGGCGACAGCTACGTGCTCAACGGCAACAAGATCTGGATCACGCAAGGCAGCGTTGCCGACGTGATTAGCGTGTTTGCCGTAACGGATCCCACGAAGGGGCCGAACGGCATCAGCGCGTTCGTCGTTGAGAAGAACTTTCCGGGCTTCAAGGTCGGTAAACTCGAAAAGAAAATGGGCATCCGCGGCTCGCCGACGTGCGAGCTGATTTTCGAGAACTGCGTCGTGCCGGCCGAGAATTTGCTCGGCGAAGAAGGCACCGGCTTCAAGACCGCGATGAAGGTGCTCGACAAGTCGCGGCCCGGGATTGCCGCGCAAGCGCTCGGCATCGCCCAAGGCGCACTAGACTACGCCGCGAACTACGCCCGGGAACGGATAGCGTTCGGCAAACCGATCGGCCAACAGCAGGGCATTCAGTTCATGCTCGCCGACATGAAGGTCGAAGTCGAAGCGTCGCGTCTGCTGCTCTACGAAGCCGCCCGCAAGTGCGACCAGAGCGCCCCGGACCTCACGCTCTATGCGGCGCTCGCGAAGCTAAAAGCCGGCGACACCGCGATGAAGGTGACGACCGACGCCGTGCAGATCCTTGGCGGGTTCGGCTATTCGACCGACTATCCGGTCGAACGAATGATGCGCGACGCAAAAATCACGCAGATCTACGAGGGCACGCAGCAGATCCAGCGCCTGGTCATCGCCCGCACGCTCGTCGGCAAGTGGAAGGCGCCGGCAACGACGGCTTAGTTAGCGCGACCGCACCGACGCGAGCGGTGTGGTCGAAGACACGGAACGCGTACTCAAGACGCTTCGGGCGCCAATGTAAAGAAGAATGTCGCGCCGGCGTTCGGCTCTGCGTCGGCCCAGATTCGGCCGCCGTGTTTGGTTACGATGCGTTTGACCGTGGCCAAGCCGGCGCCCGTGCCGGGGAATTCGTCGGGCCGGTGCAGACGCGAAAAGACGCCGAACAACTGGTCGCTGTGCCGCATGTCGAATCCCGCACCGTTGTCCCGTACGTAGTAGACCGCGGTGTCCGGCGCGGCGAGCGTGGGCAGGCAACCCACGTCAATCTTGGCTAATTCACGGTCGCGCGTGAACTTGAGCGCGTTGCCGAGCAGATTTTGGTAGACGACGCTCAAGAGCTCGGCATCCGCCGAGCAGGTCCGCAAGTCGCCGACGGTGAGCTCGACGCGCGGGCCGGCGGCGCTGCCGCGCACGATTTCGAAAGCTCGCAACGCGATCGGCCGCGGTGACAACTCTTCCCGAGCCAGTTTGCGCGCGCCTAGACGCGAAAAGTTGAGCAACGCGTCGATTAAGCGACCCAACTGCTGCGCGTTGCCGGCAACCCGATCGAGAAGGCGCTGGGCGTCCGCGGGCAGGACTTCCGCGTAGTCTTCCTTCAGCGCGATCGAGAAACCATCGATCGCGCGCAGCGGGGCGCGCAGATCGTGCGCGACCGTATACGCGAAGGCGTCGAGCTCGCGATTCATCGCTTCCAATTCCGCGACGTGCACCATCACTTTATTTTCGGCGTCACGACCGCTCAAGACGGAAGCCGCGAGAAGAAGGCCCGTGAAACCGAAGGCCCCGAGGTACAGGTCGAGGTCCGCAATCCTGACGGCCGGCGGATTTTGCGCGAAAGGCCCGAGCCCGTGCACCGTCCCCCAAAGGGCAAGGCACGAGACCGCGAGCGTGGTTAGCGTCGCCCCGCGCTGACCGAACCGAAGCGCGGCCCAAATTGCGAGCGGAAAGATTGGGTACGCGAATTTGGAGGCCCCGCTAAACACGCTTATGCCGGACGCAACGATGATGCACGTCAGCAACGCAGCCTCGCCCGCTCGCGACGCCACAAGAGTGCCGGCCCTTCGGCCGCGGCGCCCCCACACGAGGACGACCGGTGTAAAGACGAGTATCCCGACGCCGTCTCCAACGAGATATGTGGTCCACACCGTCCTCACGTCCGCACTCGGAACGACGCCTCCGAGCCAGAGGCTCGCCGTTCCAACCGTCGCAGCGACGATCGGGCTCACGACCGAGCCCAATACCGCAAGCGCTATGACGTCCCGAATGCGGCGCAAGCCGCCATCGAATCCAAACCGTTGCAAGAGAAAGGCCGCGAGCACGTACTCGAGTGTGTTGCCGAGAGCCAACCCGGCCGCGACCGGCGGCGCGAGGCCGGTCGAGACCTCGGTACAGAAAACCGCAAGCAGCAAGGCAGGCCAATAGCGGACGCCAAGCAGGAGAAGCGCGGCCACCGCGATTCCTGACGGCGGCCAGACGGGCGTCACATTGCTGGGCTCGAAGGCCATCAGCAGGCCGAGCCTGGCCGATGCATAGTAGGCCAGCACGACGGCGGCGGCGCGCAGGAGCGTCTTCGGATCGGCCCACTGCGCGAAGCGCGCGAATAGCCTCATCTCGTAAGTATCGGTGGTCGGGGACCCGGCTATCAGCCGCTGCGAGCCGATTCGTCAGCCCCCGACGCCGACCGCGGGGCGACCGAAGAGCCCAGGCACGTAGTGGCCGGCCAGCCATGCGATCGCGAAGACGGCCGCACCGTAGGCGACGATTTCCAGGCCTTTTACGAGCGGCCGGCGCGCGCTGAGCGTGCCCGCGAAATAGCCGATGCCGAAGAGCGCCGCGATCGCAAACCCAAGGCCGATCCAGATCGCGCTAAGCAACGAGAGCGACCCGAAAGCGTAGGGGAGGACGGGCAGAGCCGCACCGATCGCAAACGATCCGGCCATCGCGAACGGAGCCCGCAAACCTCCGGCTTCAGCTTCGCGCAAGTCGATGCCGAATTCATCGCGCACCATCTCGTGGAGCCAAATTTCGGGGTTCTTTTCGAGCCGGCGCACGATCGTGTTGGCCTCGTCGTCGGTGAAGCCTTTGAGTTTGTAATACGCGATCTGCTCCGCAAACTCTTCGGCGGGCATGTCGATCATCTCGCGTTGCTCGCGGTCGATCGCACTCGCAACGACCTCACGCTCCGCTTTACCACCTAAGTATTCGCCGACGCCCATCGAGATCGCGCCCACGAGCATCGAGAGGAAGCCGGTGATCAGGATCGTGCCGCGATCCGCCGTCGCGCCGTTGACCCCGGTAACGATGCCGAGCGTCGTCAACACGCCGTCTTGCGCGCCGAAGACGATCTCGCGAATGCTGCGCTGCCGCTCGAGGAGCCGGCGCTCGGGCGTATCGGGGATGCGCGCGGCGTGATTTCCGCGCTCGTCGATCGATGCGATGCGATTGTCCGTTTGAATGGAGAGGGAGTTGCGGGGCTCGCTCATGCGGCAAACGTTGCACGAAGGCACCGGCATAGGCCTTCCTCAGCGCAGAGTTAGGCGCACCGAACGCGAATACGACAAGAATGGACCGCAAGGACGGGAACGAGAACCCAAATCCGATCGTCGCGATGGCAATGCGGATCCGCGCCCGCAAAGACGTCGCCGGCGCAATCGACTCGGCGACCCCGGCCGCGCCGCCGCTTTCGGGAGCGGACGCTTCCGGCGCGCTCGAGGCGTTCGGTCAGGCGCTCGCCGTCGGGGCGCGCCGTCTCAACGCGATTCTCGGGAGCGGCGCGCGCCGGGATGCGTCGCCTCGGATCACGTACGTGCGGCTGGAAAAGCCGCTACGGATGCGGCTGCGCTTCGGCGAGAAACGCGTCGCGCTCGACCTCGACGAAGGACGCCAGCTCGTGCTCGTACGCGGGCTGGAGCTCGACGGCGAGTATCAGTTCGACGCGAGCAGCGGGGCGCAGGGCCTCATCAATCTCTCGATTCTTTCGACCGATGCCGGCTACGGCGAACCCCTGACGCCGAACGCGCTGCTCAAGAGGATCGCCCAGGACGCCGAGCTGCCGCGGCCCGCGCACCTCGACGGCTTGGGCCCGATCCAGCTTTAGCGGCGCGCAGCGCGCGCGCGACGATTGGGACGCTCGGACAAATTTCGTTGACCGGGCAGCGTCCGCACAGCGGCGTCGGCGCCTTACAGATCTCGCGGCCGTGCAGAATCAGCCAGTGATGCGCGAACCTCACCTTCTCGCGCGGCACGAGTTTGACGACGTCGTCCTCGACCTCGCGCGGCGTCTTCCCGAGCGTTAGCCCTAAGCGATGCGCGACCCGGAAGACGTGGGTATCGACGGCAAACGCAGCGTCACCAAACGCCACCGACAAAACCACGCTCGCCGTCTTTCGCCCGACGCCGGGCAGCTGCTCCAATAGCTCGCGGTCGCCCGGAACTTCTCCGCCGTGCTGCTCGGCGAGCGCGCGCGACGCCGCGACGATGTTCTTCGCCTTCATCCGGAAGAACCCGCACGACTTGATGATCGACTCGACGTCTTCGAGCCGCGCGGCGCCGAGCGCTTGCGGCGTCGGATATTTCGCGAACAGCTGCGGCGTCGTAAGATTCACCCGCGCATCCGTCGTTTGCGCGCTCAAAATCACGGCAATCAGCAGCGTGAACGGCGAATCGTAGTGGAGTGCCGTAACCGCCTGGGGATAGGCCTGCTCGAGCAGCGCGAGTTCGCGTACCGCGACCGCGCGGCTCACTTTTTTCGTGGGAAACGGGATTTTTACTGAAACGCCTTCGCCAGCCCGCTGCGCACGTCGTCGGGCGTCATAACCGGCGCCAGCTCCACCTTTGCGCCAAGCTCGTGAAAGAAGGGCTCGCAAATCGAAGGGATGTCCGACGGGTGGGCGAGATCGAAAACGATGTAGCCGCCTCGATCGCCGTCGACCGTGGTGAAGTACACGGCCTCCGGCTTGACTCGCTCGAGCGTCGACTCGATCACCTTGCCTAGCCTTCCGTCCTTGACCGCCGCATTCGCGGTCTCGGCGGGCAGCTGGATTCTCAGCATGACGCGCATATCAGTAGTGGTGATAGGCGCCCGACGTTACCATCGAGCCGACCGTCACCGCGGTTACGACGGCCGCAGCGATGGCAAAGATGACAAAGCTGATCACGATTTCGCAGACGATCACGACCAGGGCGTATGCTACCGCCTTGTCCGCCCCGACCCGCATCATCGGGACCGTGCCGAGCCAGAACAAGTAGAGTGAGTACAGGGCTCCGATCAAAACGATGAGCCAGCCGACGATCGGAATCAGGTTCGCGATCCCGGCCACCCAGGCCGCGGTCTGCGAGTAGGCGGCCCACTTCACCCCGGCGATCTGGTCGTTCACGCCGCCGAACGATGGAGCGAGCGCTGCCGCTATAAGCCCCACGACGTAGACGGCAACCAGGGAGAGCACGAACGTGATGAGGCCAAGCACCAGGCCCCCGATCAACGAGTGAAAGAATACGAGCCGCCCGATGAATGCGGCGACCGGAGGGATCAGTGCAAGCGGGATGACGTAACCGGTATAGAGTGCGCCGACCGAAGTCGGCTCGTTAGCGATGACAGGCCATTCGGCAACTGGCTGCGTGAGTATGCGTTGAACCCGGTCTACCAAAGCCACGACGGAACCTCGATTTCGAACGAAGCTGCGGCGTGCCGAGAATCGGCCGCCTTGGACCGCAGCTAGGATTGCAAGGACCCAGAACCCTCTTACGGGGCGAAATTTCGGCGCCGGTCCCGGGGCTTGAGACCCGTTCGCCGGCCCCCGAGGTCAGTGCGCGAGCGCCAGACCCCCGTCGACCTCCTCGACGATCCGCTCGCGCTCGAGCGCCGCAACGATTGCGTCGAGGGCCGCGGCGTCATGATGGGTGAGGGCACCTTCGAGTTCGGAATACAGATCGAGGAGCGAGATCCTCTGGCCCGCGGGGAGGGCCCGCAAGCGGTCGACGACGCGGCCCCGCACGAACCGGCTGGTGGCCTCGAAGCGCAGGCGCTCCTGAGGCGAACGGGCCCTGGCGTTCGCCTTCGAAAGTCGCGCGAGCGACGCCGAATCGACCGGTGCGGCGACGCAAACGCTGCTCAACGGACACGACGCGCATTTCGGCGCACGCGCGGTACAAAGCGTCGCTCCAAGATCCATGAGGGCCGAATTGAATGCGTAGCCAAAGCCGGGCGGCATCAGCCCTGCGGCTAGCGCCTCGAGTTCAGCCGCGGGCGCCCGCGGAGGCCATTCGATTCCAAGCTGGGTGCGGTGGACGATGCGCCGGATGTTGGTGTCGGCTGCGACGACGCTTGCGCCGAAGGCAAAGGCTGCGATCGCGCGCGCCGTGTACGGACCCACTCCGGGCAACACGCGCAGTTCGCGTTCGTCGCGGGGCAGTTCGCCGCCGAAACGCTGCGCGACGGTCTTTGCGAGCCGATGAAGACGAACGGCTCGCGAGTTATAACCCAAGCCCTTCCACGCGCGCACGACGTCGGCTTGCGAGGCCGCAGCGAGCGCCTCGAAGTCCGGCCATTTCACCACGAACGCCTCGAAGAGCGGCACGACCCGTTCGACTTGCGTCTGCTGCAGCATGAATTCGCTGACGACGACGCGGTACGGCGAGCGCGACGTGCGCCACGGAAGCTCGCTGCGCCCGCATCGCGCAAACCACTCGAGCAGCAGTTGCGCGAAACTCGCGCGCTCGACCCTCAACGCGCGGCGAGGACGGCGATCGATTCGCCGATGCGGCGGATGCCTTCGACAAGCGCCTCGCGCGTTACGGGCGTGATCGCGAGGCGGAAATTGTGGTCGCCCCCGGATGCGGCGTAGAAGGCTTCGCCGAACAGGAACGTCGCGCCGTTGCGTTCGGCCGCGTCGAGCAGCGCGCGCGCGCGGATCTCGCGCGGCGCCGTCGCCCAAAGGTAGAAACCGCCACCGCCGCCCGTCAAGCGCATGCTCTTGGGCCAATGGGCCGCGATCGCTTCCCGTGCGATCCGGCGCCGGGCGATGAGCTCTTCGCGCAGGCGCACGACGTGCTCGTCGTAGGCGCGCGAGAGAAAGTCGTAGATGCCCGCTTGAACGTACAAGCTCGTCGCCATGTCGTACGATTGCTTGCGCAAGAGCAGGCGCTCGTAGATCGTGCGCGGCGCGGTAATCCAGCCGACCCGTAGCGACGGCGCGATCGTCTTCGAGAACGTGCTAAGGTAGATGACATAGTTCGGCGAGCGCGCGACCAGCGGCGGCATCGCCGGCTGTGCGAGCTCGCCGTACGGGTCGTCCTCGACGATCGGCACGCGCGCGCGTTCGGCAAGCGTCAGCAGACGCTCGCGCCGATCGGCGTTCATCGTCACGCCCGTCGGGTTGTGCAGTGAGGGCATCGTGTAGATGAAACGCGGACGGCGCGTGCGCAAGATCGCCTCGACATGATCGACCCGCATGCCGTCGGCGTCAACCGCGACCGGGATCGCTCGCAGCCCGGCGATTCCGAAGATCTGCAGCGCACCAGGGTAGGTGGGGCCCTCGACGATAATCTCGTCGCCCGGCTCCGCGAGCGACTGCGCAACCAACGTGATCCCTTGCGTCGAGCCGGTGAGCACGAGCACTTCGCGCGCGTCGACCGTGCAGCCCCGCGAGCGCATTCGGGCCGCGATTGCTTCGCGCAGCGGCAAATGCCCCTCCGAATCGCCGTAGGACAACACGAAATCCGAATCGCCGGCGGCGCGCTCGAACGATTTCGCAAGTTCTGCCAGCGGCGACGGCTCGAGCGGCGGGACGCCCGGGACGAACGAAATGCGATCGCCGTGCTCGGTCGCGGCGAGTTCCCCGAGGACCTGGGGAAACGAGCCGATCCGCCACGGCGGCAGCGTGATCCACCAGGGTACGTCGGCCGAGCGCGCCGGCTGTCCGGCCGAGCGCGCCACCCGCGAACCCGACCCGACCCGCTGCTCGATCAAGCCGTCGACGACGAGCTCGCGGTAGGCATGGACGACCGTGCTGCGATTGACGCTAAGCTTCTCGGCGAGGGTCCGCTCGGGCGGCAGCCGGGTCGATTCAGGCAGCGTCCCGGTCAGAATTGCCTCACGCAGCTCTTCGTAGATCTGCTGGTAGATCGGAACGATACTGTCCCGGTCGATCGTCGGCATCGCCGCAGGCCAGCCCAGCTCGCGCATTGGATGTGCCTTCTCCGCACGATTGGATGGTTCCGCGCGTGACGGTCCTGCGCAGGGAGGGCACGAAGAAGACCGGGTGACTCAGCGCGGCAAAACCGTCCTCGCGGTCACTGTCGCGACCGCAATGCTGGCTGCGCTTTTGGTTCCTTACCGGCACGGGCACGCGATAGCCGTCACCGACAAATTTCTGGCGCACAGCGACTTCGGTGCTTTTTATTGTGCCGCTTTGGTGCGCCGCAAGGGCGGCGACCCCTATCTTCTGGCGCCGCTCAAAGCTTGTGAGATCGATCGCGTCTATGCCCCCTCGGGCTCGACGTATGCCGACTACGGAATCGATCCCGCCCCGCTGCCGCCGTACGACTTCGCGCTGTTTATCCCGTTCACGTTTCTGCCGTACCGCGCGGCCGCACTGCTGTGGCTCCTGTTGCTGGTCGCTGCGACGTTCGCCGCGGCGGATGGACTGCGCCGGCTCACGGGGTTTCCGTTCTGGGCCATGCTTGCGATGCTCTCGATTGGGGGCGGCATCGAGTGCTTCGATTTTGGGCAAACGCAGCCGATACTTACGCTCGCGCTCGTCGTCGCGGCACTGCTGCTACGCTCAGAGAAGCAACGCTGGGCGACGGTCGCAACCGCATTTACGCTGATCGAGCCGCACCTGGGTTTAGCGCCGATGTTGGCCCTGCTCGTTTGGTCGCGCGCGCGCGCCGCCGTGGTTGCGGCCGTGGCCGCTGCCGCCGTGCTCTCGTTTGCCGTCGGCGGGTGGGAACTGCAAGCGGAGTACGTGGCGCGGGTGCTTCCCGCGCACGCATTCGCGGAAATCACCATCGCTAACCAGTACAGCTTGACGGCACTGCTCCACGTTGCCGGCGTCCCGGACGCGCTCGCTCTGCAGCTCGGAATGCTTCAATATGCGGCCGTCGTCATTGCCGGCGTCGTCGCTGCGGGACCGCTCGCGCGGCGCTTCGGCGCGCCCGCACTGGTCACGTTTCCGGCAGCCTGCGCAGTCATTGGGGGGACGTTCATTCACGCCACCCAAATCTCGGCCGCCCTTCCGTTCGCGCTCTACTTGGCCGCCGCTTCGCCGACCGCGACCGGCTGGATTTGGGGCGGTGCGGCACTCGTCGCACTCTCCTGGCCCGGAATGGAGAGTTCGCGACTCGTTTTGTTGCTCGACATCGCAATAGTCGCGGCCGCGAGCATCCTTGCGACTCGCCAGAAGCCGCGCTCCACCCAGCTTCGCGTCATGACCGCAATGCTTGCGCTGTATTTTCTCTCCCGTGCCGGGCTGAGCCGCCTCCCGGCCACGACGCTGCGCCCCCCCGAGTCGCCGGCAGCCGTTGCGGCCGCCGGGTACGATCGAACGCTCGCGTCGACCCAATGGGCGATTGAGGCCCGTTCTCCGCAATCACCCGACGGTGCGACCCTACCCCGCGTCGCGGTTCGCGTGCCCACCTGGGCCGGGCTCCTTTTGATCTTTGCATGCGGCTTGGCCGCGGTTTGGGGAAAGCGCCCCGAAAAGGCCTGAAAACGCCGCGACCCCGGAGCGGGTCATAGGACAGGGTGTCGAGTTCTGCAACCCGGGTCCGCCTGGGCCGCGCGACGAAACCCGCTCGAGTTCAGCACACGAGGAGAACATAGTTGGCGAACCAAGTCGATGCGATCGTGATCGGCGCGGGGCCGGGTGGCTACCACGCGGCGATTCGTTTGGGGCAGCTCGGCAAGTCGGTCATCTGCTTCGACCGCGATGAAATCGGAGGCGTCTGCCTCAACTGGGGCTGCATCCCGACCAAGGCCCTCCTGCACGTCGGCGAGGTCGCTCGCCATATTCGCGAGGCCGACCAGATCGGGCTTGTGGTCGCGGCCCCCGAAGTCAATCGCGAGGGCGTCGCGAAGTTCACCGATTCGGTCGTAAAGGCCAACGTCGGCGGGGTCAACCAGCTCTTCAAAGCCAACGGCGTGACCTTCGCGTACGGAGAGGCGTCATTCACCGGACCCAAGAGCGTGAGCCTAAAGAAACGCGACGGCTCGACGGAGACGTACGACGCGAAGGACGCGATCGTGATCGCGACCGGCAGCGCTCCGGTCGAGGTTAAAGCGTGGCCGCGCGACGGCGAGACGATCATCAACTCCGATGACGCGGTCCGTCTCAAAAAAATTCCGCAGTCCTTGCTCGTTATCGGGGGCGGCGTCATCGGCCTCGAGTTCGCGACCGTGTATACGCGAATGGGCGCGAAGGTGCTGGTCGTCGAGATGTTGCCGCAGATCCTGACCGGAACCGATCTGGAGATTTCCAAGACGTTGGGTCGCATCCTCAAGAAGCAGGGCGTCGAGATTGCGCTTTCCACCAAAGTCGCCGGGCTTGAAAAAGCTGGAGCGGGGGTGAAGGCCACGATCAACGGCGAGTACACGAGCGGCAAAGACGAGACGCGCGAGTTCGAGATGGCGCTCGTCGCCGTCGGCCGGCGCCCGGTCACCGACGGCTTGGACCTCGCGGCTGCCGGCCTTTCCACGAACGAAGCGGGCTTTATTGCCGTCGACGCGCAGCGCCGCACCAAGGTCGCGACGATCTTCGCGATCGGCGACATCACCGGGGCGCCGCTGCTCGCACACAAGGCGATGAAAGAGGGTGTCGTCGCCGCCGAAGTCATCGCGGGCGACGCATCGTCGGCGTACGATCCGATCGCGGTGCCGAACTGTGTGTATACGGATCCTGAAGTCGCGACCGTCGGGCTTTCCGAAGAGGAAGCGAAGGCCGCCGGCTACGAGCTGCGCATCGGGAAGTTCCCGTTGCTGGCGAGCGGGCGCGCGCGCACGATGAACGAGCACGACGGGCTGATCAAACTCGTCGGCGACGCGAAGACGGACCTTCTGCTCGGCATGCACATCGTCGCGCCGCAGGCGGAGTCGCTAATCGGCGAAGGCGTCATCGCGCTCGAAATGGGCGCGACCTTAGAAGACATCGGCCTCTCGATCCACCCGCATCCGACTTTGACCGAGTCGATCATGGACGCAGCCGAGGCCGCGCACGGCAAAGCGATCCACATCCCCAACCCGAAACCCAAGCCTCCGGCACCGGTGGCCGCCACGAAGTGAGGCGACTGGTAACCCTCGGCCGCGCGCCGTACCGCGAGACGCTCGCGTTGATGCGCGAGGTGCACGCGCGCGTGGCCGCCGGCACCGATCCGGATACGTGGATCGTCGTCGAACACGACCCGGTCGTTACGCTCGGCCGCAATGCAAAGACCTCGAGCTTACGGCTTTCGCCGCAGCAGCTCGCAGAACGCAACGTCGACTTCTTTGCGGTCGAGCGGGGCGGCGACGCGACCTTTCACGGCCCGGGACAAGTCGTCGTGTATCCGATCGTCCGGCTCGCCCGCTTTCGCGAAGTCGTCCCGTTCGTCAGTGCGCTCGAACGCAGCGCGGTTGCGGCGCTCGCATCGTTTGGAATCGCCGGGCATCCGCGCGCCGAGCATCGCGGCGTCTATGTCGGAGATGCGGCGATTTGCGCCGTCGGACTCTCGGTCAAGGCGATGACGACGTTGCACGGGCTCGCGCTCAACGTCTCCACGCAACTCGACTACGACCGCTTGATCGATCCGTGCGGGACGCCGCAATTTGGGATCACCTCGATCTCGCACGAACTCGGGCGGCCGGTTTCGTGGGAGCAAGGGTGCGCGACGATTCTCGCCGCCCTCGAGGCCGAGTTTTCGTTTGAATTCGCTCGCGAAGCGGCAACGCGATGAGGGCTTTCCTCATCGTGGCGTCGCTCGCGGTCGTTCTCGCCGTGGCGATTTGGGCGCGTGGGCCGATGCACCAGACGCCGCCCGCTCAATCGGCCCGCACGGCGATCGACGCCGGGCTCGCGGAGGATACCTGCATGTCGCAACTGCAGAGCTATCTCACCAACTTGCACGCCAAGCGGATGGACAAGTTCTTCGCCTCGGCGCTCAACGGCCTCGTGCGCTGTCAAGCGTATGGGGGTCTGGCACACGTGCCGACGAGCGACATCACGCGATGGCTCGCGCGTGCCAACGGACGCGCGTTGCCGGCTCCCGGGGGGTTGAAACCGTTTCTTGCGAAGCTGCCGCAACACGAGGACGAGCGCCTTCCCTATCAGCGCGCCTGCACGGCATATATGCGCGCGTATCTCCCGAAATCGATTGCGGGTGCCGGCGACGATCCTGACGTCGCAGCGGCCTTCATCTTCGACGCGCTTGAGGAATGCGACAGCGCCGCCGGCTTTGCGACGATCGCTCCGCACGATCTCGCCGCCATCATGCAAGCAAACCATCTTCTATGATTGCGCGCAAGCCCGACTGGCTTAAAGTCACCCTCGCCCACGGCGAAAACTACGAACGGCTCAAGCGCGAGGTGAAGAGCCTCGACCTGCACACGGTCTGCCAAGAAGCGATGTGCCCGAACATCGGCGAGTGCTGGGGCGCGGGAACCGCGACGATCATGATCCTCGGCGACACGTGCACGCGCGCCTGCAACTTCTGCAACGTCAAGACGGGGAGCGCGCGCGGCGAAGTCGATTGGCTCGAGCCGAAGCGAGTCGCCGAAGCGGTCCGCGATTTGGGCTGGAAGTACCTCGTGCTGACGGCGGTCGATCGCGACGACCTGGCTGACGGGGGCGCAGCGATCTTCGCCAGCACCGTGCGAATGATTCACAAGCTCGTTCCCGACGCAAAGGTCGAATGTTTGACCGGCGACTTCGCGGGCGATTTAGCGGCTGTCGACGTCGTCCTCGAGGCGGGGCCCGAAGTGTTCGCCCACAACCTTGAAACCGTCCCGCGCCTGCAGGCGACGGTGCGCGACAAGCGCGCGAGCTTCGCGCAGTCGCTCGCCGTCCTCGACCGGGCCAAACGCAGCGGGAAGATCCGCTATACGAAAACCTCGCTCATGCTGGGCCTCGGCGAAACCGAATCCGAGATCGAGGAGACGATGGACCGCGCCCGGGCGATCGGCGTCGACATTTTCACGATGGGCCAGTACCTCCAACCGACCAAACGCCACCTCGACGTCGTCGAATTCATAACGCCGTCGCAGTTCGCGCGCCTGCGCGACATCGGCCTAGCCAAGGGCTTCCGCCAAGTCGTAAGCAGCCCGCTCTCCCGCAGCTCCTATCACGCCGAGCAGGCGTTTCAGTAGATTACATCTTTATCAAAGCTCAGCGGTCGCAACCACAATCACCGCGGCGGCTCCCGTCGGCGCCGTATCGGGCTTGCTCCTAGCGAGCGCCACTCCTACATCCGCCGCCGTCTTTGAACCAGTGCGTGTCGGCGATCGGCGTCGTCACGCTCTGTCCCGCGCCCAAGTCGACGAGCGCGAGCAGCGAGTCGCGCACGCGACACTCCGGGGTCGACGTGACCGTGTTGTAGCGCGGAACGAGCTCCGTTTCCGTCGAGTACTCCGTGTGATCGAACGCGGTCGCGCCGTT
>Ga0302326_10017917_pt1 | contig 14720 bp, 16 predicted proteins | sample Palsa_T0_3_FD_202264 | JGI IMG/M metagenome (GOLD analysis project Ga0302326, IMG submission 202264) | Peat permafrost microbial communities from Stordalen Mire near Abisko, Sweden - Palsa_T0_3 | ecosystem: Environmental > Terrestrial > Soil > Palsa > Peat permafrost | place: Sweden: Abisko... | reverse complement strand
GGCCGCGCAGATACCCGGCAGCGTCCTGCGCCTGGTCGACAGCGGCAATCACATTCTTACCGCCCGCGAACCAGCCTGGCCCGTGATCATCCGCGAGATAGAACGCTTCCTTCCGTAAGGCAAAGTGGCGGCGTGACGATCCGGGCAGGGCCTTCAGCGCCGGGCTCAGCCACCGCCAGGACGACCCGATCTTCTTGCGGCGGCGGATGACCCCGGTGAGGTAGCCGAGAGTCTGGCAGGACAACGGCAGCGCAGCACGAGAAAAGCATGTAGGTCCCAGGTCAGACGACGCAGATCTTGGTCGATCGCTCCGCCTGCCAGGGCCCCTCGCGACGCCGGAAGCCGACACGCCCTCCCTGATCAGCCCTTACGCCAGGCCCGCGCCAGACCAGGATGAAAAGGTTTACCGCTCCGCGCGCGGTTACAGCCGTTTGGCGCTACCACGCCAAGGGCTCGCACAGAATTAGCCAAAATAAACAAGCAAGGGTGTCGGCAATAGCCCAGAGAGAATTGCGCCGAGTCGGCGATCTGGTCCCGCGCGAGCGTTCTGCACGTCACCGAAGTGGTCACCGCGCGTAGCAGGTGGTCGTGCGCCTGACGGCCGTCACGGAGACGGGCCGGGACGGGTTGGCCCGTGCAGCAGCAGGGCCACTGATGCCACCCGACCGGGCCTGCCGCGCCGAGCGGGGCCTCTCCTCCTGTGCTCCACTCCGCTGGGCCACACGAAGAGCGTCCCCGGCGGCAACCCCGAGACCAAGCCGGACGAGCAGTGTTCAAAAAATAGGCACTGACAGCCACCCGCGATGCCAATCTCTGCCGGCTCGCCCCGGAGCATGCCGCGTCCCAGGGCCAAATCCCACGGACGAACTGCGTTCAACCCACGAAGGCACTAGCCGACACTTGACGGTATGTGTCTTAGATCGACTACCATGTAGTCATGGCAAAGCGCTCAGCGACACCTGTACGGTTCGACACGGCCGTAGCCGAGAGGCTGACATCTTTCGCGGCCGCCAACCCCGGCATGTCCCTGTCCTCGGCCGCGAACCGGCTCGTAGATGAAGCGCTCCGGATGAGCGAGCATCCGGGCATCGCGTTCCGCGCAGGTCCCACCGGCAGGCGCGCGGCCTTGGCGGGCGGACCCGACGTCTGGGAAGCCGTCCGCGCAATCAAGTCCGCCCGAGCCGCTGACCCTGACGTCTCAGAAGACGACCTGCTCGCCATCGTGGCCGCCAACACCGGCGTAGCTGTGCGCCTGCTGCGTATCGCGATCCGGTACTGGGCGTCCTATCCCGGCGAGATCGATACCGAAATCGCCGCCGCCCAGGCAGCAGAAGACGCCGCCGAAGATGCCTGGCGGCGCGAGCGCGACCTGCTCGCCGGGTAAGCGCTGTGAGCTGTCCGCTGCTGCTGGATGAGATGTTCTCCGGCACCATCACCCAGCAGCTAGGCGCCAAAGGCCACGACATTCAAGCCGTCGTCGCCGACCCGGCCCTGGTCTCACTCCCCGATGACCAGATCCTTGCCCACGCGACCGCAGCCAGGCGCGCCCTCGTCACCGCCAACATCAAGGACTTCATCCCGCTGGACGCCGCCTACCGGGCAGCAGGGCACGACCACGCCGGGCTGATCCTCGTGTCAACCAAGACCTTTCCCCAGGCCCGCGGCTATACAGCTGCCATCACCAGCGCCCTCATGACGCTCCTCGGCCAACCCGGGCAGATTCAGCCAGGCCAGGTCCACTTCCTCACCCGCCGCTGACGTTGCTGGCATCGCCCGGCCGCACCTGTCCGGCAGCCGGCCGCAACTGGGCCGCCAAGGTAGATGTGCCCCTTTCATGACGGGTCCGCCAATGGTTTGCTGGGCTGGCCGGCAGGCCGCCGATGACCTGCCCGGCCCGGGCCGCGTCACAGGGAGGGCCTACCGGATGGTCCCGCGCGGGCCCGTGGGAGGTTTGCCATGCGCCGTCCGTCCCTGCCCGTTGCCCTGCGCCGCCCGTCCCCGGCGACCGTCATCTCCGTGATCGCGTTGGTGTTTGCCATGTCCGGGACCGCCGTCGCCGCGACCGGCGGCGACTTCATCCTGGGCAAATCCAACACCGCCACCAGCACCACGTCCCTGTCGGACACCAAGGGCACCGCGCTGAGCCTGTCCTCGGCCAGCACCAAACCCCCGCTGACGGTCAGCAACAGCGTCCAGGTGCCGAACCTGGACGCCAGCGAACTGGGCGGCCTCGGGCCCAGCGCCTACATGGCCGGCACCGGCGGGGTCGCCCACAGCACCCAGACAGTCGAGTTCGGGAGCGGGGCCGGGGTCGGGCTCGGCGGCGCCGGGGCCGGCTACGAGCTCCTGTGCAACAGCAACGGGACCGCCCAGTCCACCCTTTCCGCGCAGAACGACAACTCCCAGGTCTGGTGGCTGAACAAGGACGGAGACGGCTGGGCCGCGCTGAACGCCGGACAGGTCGTTGACCTCACCCCGGCGACGGCAGACCCGTACACCATCGTGGTGCAGGTCACCTGGGGATCGAACGTGGCGTCTTGGGACGTGTCCCAGGCGGTCAACACCATCGCCCAGACCTGCACGTACGCCGTGCAGAGCGTGTCGGACGGCTGATCAGGAAACCGCAGAGGCAAGATCAGCTCAACCGGGAGAGAGTATCTGCGCATTCCGGGGCCGACGATATTTGCCTCCGTGCTGAACGCCGCGGGGGGCGGAGCCGTGCTACGGGCGTGAGGACTATCATGACTGCCGCGCTCATGGGCGCGGTCGCGCTCGCGGTCAGCCCGCCAGCACACGCCGCAACCGGCTTCAGCACTGTAGCGAGCCCTAACCCGGGGTCGAACTACAACGAGATCGACGGTGTTGCCGCGATCACCGCGAGCAACGCATGGGCGGTCGGTTTCCAGCGAAGCACCGGGCTGCTGTTCCACGTGCTCGTCCAGCACTGGAGCGGTACAGCCTGGTCGGTCGCCGCCTCCGCGTCGCTGCCCTCATCCGACGACACCCGGCTGCATGCGGTGGCGGCGCTGTCCGGCGCCAACATCTGGGCGGTGGGCAGCGAGACCACGCCGACCAGCACCCAGAGCCTCATCGAGCACTGGAACGGCACCTCGTGGTCGGTCGTGCCGTGCCCCGCGAGCGAGCCCGCGGACAGTGAGCTGCTCGGCGTCGCCGCGGTCTCCCCCCATGACATCTGGGCCGTTGGACACACCGCGGGCGGGGCGGGCGTGTCCGGGTCGCTGATCGAGAACTGGAACGGCTCGGCCTGGAATGTGGTGTCGAGCCCGGCGCTGAGCGACTATGGCTACCTCACCGGCGTAGCCGCCGTCTCGTCCGATGATGTGTGGGCGGTAGGCCGCGACGGCCGGCATCCCAGCCCGATCACCGAGCACTGGAACGGGACAAGCTGGACAGAGATCAGCCAGCCGGTCGGCGGGTACGACAGCAGCCTGAACTCCGTCGCCGTAGTCAATGGCGACGACGTGTGGGCGGTCGGCGAGCAGAATCTCGACCAGACCGTAACCGAGCAGTGGAACGGGACAAGCTGGACGCTGGTGCCAAGCCCCTCCGTGACCGCCAACGGCACGCAGGACACGCTGAGCGCGGTGACCGCGCTCGGGGCAGGGGACGTCTGGGCGGTCGGGAGTACCCTGCCGACCTCGCAGGCCTCGCAGACCCTCGCCGAGCAGTGGAATGGCACGGCCTGGCAGATCGTGCCGACGGCCGACCCATCCCCCTACTCCAACGTCCTGGACGCCGTGGCAGGGACCGCCGCCGGCCAGCCGCTGTGGGCCGCCGGGTACAGGACGAGCGGCGGCGAACCGAACGTCTCCACCCTCGTCGAGACAACCACCGGATAGCTCAGCCGCCGTCTTCCTGTCCGCGGCTCTTGCGACCGCGCTCGATCTTGCTGATCTCAGACTGGCCGACTCTTTGTCAGGGCTCTGGCCCGCTCGCTCTCGGCATGCTCGAATGCCGGCTCCATGGCGTCCAGGTCCTGTTGCACGAGCCCGTGGGACTTCGCGACGGCGCGCCAGCGCGTCACCGCTCCTGCGGCCTTGGCCAAGATTTCGAGTGCATCGCTGGCATCCAGGCGGAAGTAGGTGGCGACCCTCATGAGGGTGTCCACGCTCGCGCGCGTGTCTGTGTAGTCGATGGCGGTGCTGAGATCCTTCAAGCCGGGGTGCGGGTTGGGGTTGAGGTCAAAAGCCGGTGAGAGCACCCACGAATCGCCGCGCTCGTGCAGGAACCCATGGTTCCGGAGGTGGTCATCGGTGTTGGAGATCAGGACCGAGAAAGCCATCCGCAGCCATAGCTGGCGCAGTTCTGCGGTCGCTGCCGTTGACCGTTGCTCAATCACTTCCGCGATCTCGAGGTAGCTCCGCTGGTCGCCGTAATTGGCCTCGAGCATCGTCATCGCGCTGGCGTAGCCGATACGGGCTGTGCCGCGACGATCGAACCGGTCGACGACAAGCACGTTCCGGTCCCCGATGCGGATCAGTTGGGAGTCGGGAACCGTCACCCCAGCATCTCTCGCGAGGTCAAGGGCCACCTTTTCCCATGCCATCACGTTCCAGGTGTCCCAGTTCGCGCTGGGGAACTTGGCAATCGCCACGTGCCCGCGAGCATCCAGGACATGTGCCTTGGGGCGCGCGCCGCCCAGCGAACTGCCGGCCCACAGCAGCCGCATGAGGTCTTCGTAGCCAGCGGTATCTGTCTCGGCGCGAGCCGCGATATCCAGCAGCATCGGAAGATCCGTCAGGGCGGGGACCCCCGACTTTTCGGTCGCGAGGAAAGGGCCGTGCTCGTCGAGCCGGAACCGTAGCGCTCCCTGACGCAGGTCATCTCGGACGCCGAGCAGCAGGTCGACCTCGCTCATCGAGCGCGGAGCCGTTGCTGCGGATCTGGCCCGGGCCCGCTCGGCACGCTGAATCAGCGTCCGTCCCCACCGGTCCGGCAAACTATCCGTGAACGCGCCGAACAGCGCGCGGCCTACGGGTGTCCGCAGCGTGCCAGTGACCAGGGGCAGCCCTGGGTCCAGGGCGTAGGCGTCTGGGTCGGCAAGGTATCTGTCGTTGTAGACGAAGCTGGCCGACTCGACCCCCCGGTGGCGGTGGGGATACATGCGGCCGGCCAGCACGTTCCTTTCGCCGATCGCGACATGGACTTCGACGTCGTCGCTCATGGTCTTCACCCCAGCCTCGGCGGGCGCACCCGTTCCGGCAGCGCCTCCTCCGACCGCAGACGACCCTCGTCGGTCGCATACGGATCGAGCGCCGCCACTAGCGAGTCAAGCACCCCCAGCGCCCGGGCCACCCTCAGCACGCTTTCCATGCTGGCACCTGCACCGTTCTCCAGCCGCATGACAGTATGACGCGAAACCCCGGCCCGGTCCGCGACCTGAGCGGCCGTCAGCCGCCGCAGCCGCCGCCAGGTGGCGAGATCCTCGCCGATGCGCCGCTGGCCGTTGGCCACCGCGATGGGCGTCCTCGACACCGCCATGGCAGTTCCTAAAGTCAGTTTTCTGCTACCTTATAATCCTCAGAGTAGCAGAATCGTGACATCAAACGCCACATCTGGCTTCGCCGACGGATCCTGTGCCTCGGGGCCGAGCTGGATCAGGCCACCGGCCCACAGCGGTCGCCCGACCCGATCTGCACCAGCACTCGGCACGACCCCCTGCGACCAGCCAATCGTCGGCGTCGCCTGATCTCACGGTGCTGGTGAGTTGCTGCGGTTCTCGTCCTTACTGCTTCGCCCAGAAGACGGGGGCAGGGATGATCGCGGGCGGGTGATGCGGTGGCGCGGGGACCTTGGGGGCGCCCTCGGCCTTGTTGCACGCCGTGGCGATGACTGTCGCGTTGCAACTCGCCAGTGCCGCCCGTGCGACCCACCCCCGGCGAGGACGCTGTGCCGTCGCCGCCGACGGCAGACGGCACGTCGCTCAGCAGGACCGCTCCGTCCGGTCCCTGGACGGTGGCTGCGCTGGGATTGGCTAGTGAGTTCATTCACTGCCACAACGGTTGACAAACCCTGCGGCCGCGATTACATAGGCACTGATTCGCTGATCTCCACGAGGTGGCCGTCGGGATCTCGAAGGAAGCAGCGGATTTCGCCGCCCCAATCATGTGGCGGGGTGAGAAAGGTCGCCCCCCGGGCCGTCAATGCTGCGTAGGCTGCGCGGCAGTCAGCGACTCGCAGTGTCATGGCGTGACTGACCTGATCCGGGTCAGCCGGCGGCCCGAAGGTGATCCCGGGCTTGTCGGCGGTCGGGCCTCCTCCGCTGACCAGCAAAAGCCAGGTCCCCGCGAATTTGAGCACGACGCTCGTGCCGCCGTACTCCCGGTACAGTTCCGCGCCCAGGACAGCTACCCAGAAATCACGAGAGCCCGCCGGATCTGCGACCACGAGAATGTGCGTGACCGCGACATCGGCCCCGAGCGGACCGGGCTGCTGGCCCATCCTGCCCTCCCATCGAGCTGCCTGACCCGGGGTGCTGATGCGCCACAGGATCGCCGACGTCATCATCGCGGTTCGACGCAGCTGTACCGGCCCCAGGTCAAGAAATCACCACCAGATGGTGCCTCAATCAGGTTGACAGGTCCGGTACCGCAGTCCTACGAACGCTCGGTCATGTTTGTTATGGAGGTGATCGTGAGGCCCCAGGACCGGGCGCTCAGCGCCTCGATCACCTGCATAACTGGCATTATGCGGCCCGAAGGGCGCACGTGATCGAAGATCACGCGCATAATGCCGCCGGTAGGGTGCACGACTGAATCGTGAGGGTTCTTGGTTATCGCAGCTCGCGCCGCTAGTCTGGGTGATGTTGTAACTCAGACATGGAGGTGGCCCGTGGCTGACTTCTCCGGACGTGACCTTGCCTGGCTGGAGCGCCGCCGCGCCGAGTTGTTCGGCCTGATCTCGCAGGTCGGCGATTTCCGGCGGGGCGCGCTGAACGCGGTGTGGCGCAGGTGCGGCAAGCCGAACTGCGCCTGCGCGCAGCCGGGGCACCGCGGGCACGGGCCGCAGTACAACCTGACCCGCCGCATCGGCGGCAAGACCGTGAACGTGCACCTGAAACCCGGGCCGGAGCTGGACAAGGCCGGGCGTGAGGTGGCCGAGCACCAGCGGTTCGCGTCCCTGGTGGAGGAGGTGAGCCAGGTCAGCGAGGCGATCTGCGCGGCCCGGCCGGTCACCAGCCAGGTGGCGCCCCCTCCGGCGGAGGGGGAAAGGGGGGGCTCGAGGCGCGGCTCGAGGAGGTCGCCGCCGCCGAGATAGCCGGGCTGGCCGGGCTGGCCGCGGGCATGCTGGGCTCGGGCGAGACGCTGGGCGTGCTGGAGGCGGCGATGCGCGCCGCGCTTGCCTCGGCCGGCGCCCGGCTGCTGCAGGCGGTGCTGGCCGGCGACGGTGACGGATACGCCGGGCCGCGCGCCGGGTGCCCGGACGGTCACCAGGCCCTCTATGCGGGCCGGCGGGACAAGGCCATCACCACGGTGCTCGGCCCGGTCACGCTGCGCCGGGCCTGGTATCACTGCGGGCCGTGCGGTCACGGGTTCGCGCCCCGCGACCAGCAACTCGGGGTGGCCGGCGCCGTGCTGTCGCCGGGCCTGGCCGAGATGACCGCGCTGGCCGGCGCCGAGGTCTCCTTCGCCCGCGCCGCCGGGCTGCTGTCCGGGCTGGCCGGCGTCACCCTCAGCGCCCGGACGATCGAGCGGTCCGCCGAGGCCGCCGGCGCCGCCGCCCGGGCCGCGGCCGGAGCCGAGGCCGCCGCGATCCGCGCCCGCACGATCGTGCCGCTGCCCCCGCCGGCGCCGGTCCCGGACATGCTCTACGTCGAGACCGACGGGACCGGCGTGCCCGTGCGCGCCAGCGAGACCGAGGGCCGCCAGGGCAAATCGGACGACGGGAGGGCCGGCACCCGCGAGGCCAGGCTCGCCCGGCTGTTCACCGTGTCCCGCCTCGATGACGACGGCCGGCCGGTGATGGACCCCGGCTCCTCCAGCTACGCCTTCAGCTTCGACGGCAAGGACGCGCTCGCTGAGCTGGTGCAGGCCGAGTACCTGCGCCGCGGCGGCGGGCACCACCGCCAGGTCGTCGCCCTCGGCGACGGCGCCGCCTGGATCTGCTATCCCGACATCGGGATAGCAGATCTTATTCCGGTGCCGCGGTTATCCCGGCGGTCCCCGGCCCGGCCAGTGGCCGGGCCGGTTTCCGTGATGCGGGCCGGGATAATCAGAGGCGGTCAAGGAAGTCGATGATGTCGTCGGGCGGCCGGTAGCGGCCGGGCTGGCCGTCGACAGGGACGGTGCGGTCGAGGGCGCGCTGCTTGAGTTCGAGGTCGGCTTTGAGGTAGATCATGGTGGTCCGGGTTGATTCGTGGCCCAGCCACAGTGCGATGACGGCGATGTCGATGCCTGAGCGGAGCATCCTCACCGCGCAAGAGTGCCTCAGGACATGGGGAGTGACGTTTTTCCTGGTCAGGGAGGGACAGGTGAGGGCGGCGGTGGTGGCGTGGCGTTTGACGCAGTCCTCGATGGCGTCCTGGCTCATCGGCGTGCCGCGCCGGGTCGGGAACAGGGGGCTGCCTGGCCCGGCGGGGTTCTCCCCGAGCCATGCGGCCAGGACCGTGGCGGTGTCGCGGAGCAGGGGTGTCACCCGGTCCTTCCTGCCCTTGCCGTGACATTCCAGGTGGGGGCCGTCGCCCAGGTGGGTGTCGGCGCGGGTGAGGCCAGCCAGCTCGCTGGCGCGCAGGCCCGTGGTGACGGCGGCCAGCATCAGGGCGTGGTCGCGGCGGCCTGTCCAGGCGCCGGGATCGGGTGCCTGCAGGAGAGCGGTGATTTCCTCCTCGGCCAGGTGGGTGACGACGGTGGTCCGGTACCGCTTGCCGGGGATGGCCAGGACGCGGGCGATGTCGCCGGCGTGCTCGGGGTGCTGCGGCGCGGCGTAGGCGAACATCGAGTGGATCGCGGCGAGCCGCAGGTTCCGGGTCCGGGCGGTGTTGCCCCGCTGGTGTTCGAGGTGGTCGAGGAACCCGGAGATCAGCGGGGCGCTGAGGTCGGCGAAGTCCAGTTCCGAGGGCGCTTTGCTCGTCTGGGCGGCGGCGAACAGCAGCAGGAGCCGCCAGGTGGCGCGGTAGGAGCGGATGGTGTGGCCGCTGGCCTGGAGCTGCCGCATCAGCCGGTCGGTGAAGAACGCCTGCAGGGAAGGCGCGAGCAGCGTCATGACTGCCCCGCCCGGGGAGCACCGCCGCCGGCCCGGTCGATGTGGGCCTGCAGCCGCTGCGCTGCCAGCGCCATCAGTTCCGGGGACGCGGACAGGTACCAGTAGGTCGAGGCTGGCCCGGAATGTCCCATGACGGTGGACAGCCACGGCAGGCGGGCGGGCACGTCGGCGCCGTCGCGGTACCAGCCCGCGAGCACGTTCACCGCGAAGGAGTGCCTTAGCCCGTGGATGGTAGGGCGGCAACGCCCGGTCCTGGGCCCGAGCCCGGCCGCGGCGGCCAGGCGGGTGAAGGTCTTGTGGACGGCGTTGTAGGTGAGGCGGTCCCCGGTGCGGGAGGCCAGTACCGCGGGCGCGGCCCGTCCGGGGAACGCCTGGTCGCGGCGGTGCCGGTAGCCGGCGAGCGCGGCGAGGGCGGTCGGGTGGAGCGGGACCAGGCGGAAGCTCTGCGCCTTGTCCTGGCGGACGGTCAGCATGCCTTCCCCGGTGTCGATGTCGCCGTCGTCGAGCGCGATCGCCTCGCCGATCCTCAGCCCGGTCACCGCCAGGAGCGCGATGAGGACGGTATAGGTCTCGGCGCGCAGCGGGCCGCGCAGCCTCCCGGCCGCGGCTTGCAGCGCGGCGACGTCGGCGGGCGAGTAAAGGTAGGGAACCGGCCGCAGCCGCCGGCGGGGGAACAAGCCCGGCGGCGGGACCTCGTGGGCCGGGTCGTGGGCGTGCAGGAAGACGGCGAAGCCGCGGACCGCTTCCATGCCCAGCCCGGGAGCCGCTGCACCGTGCCGGGACCAGCGCACCCAGTCCGCTGCCGCCCCGGCGGTGAGCGTGCCCTGCTGCCGCTCGCCGAGGTAGTCCAGGAACTGCCGCAGGTACCGCTCGGCCCTGATGAGCTTGCAGCCGAGCGCGCGGCGCAGGGTCAGGTAGTCGTCGAGGTGCCCAGCGAGCGGACGGGCCGGCGGGTTCACGGCGCACCGGCCGGAAGCCGGGGCGCGGACGGCGCGGCGGGCCAGGGAGGCGCCAGCGGCCGCAGGGCGGCGACGTCGACCTTGGCATACAGCGACGTGGTGCGCTCGTCCTCGTGCCGCAGGACCTGGCCGATCTCGGCCAGGGACGCTCCGGCTGCCTGCATCGCCGTCGCGGCGAAATAGCGGAGCTGATGGGGCCGCACCCGGTCCAGCCCGGCATCGCGGGCGGCCCTGGCCACCGCGTGCCCGACGCCGTAACCGGTCAGGCCGCGGTGCGGTGCGACGCTGCGGGCGAACAAACTGCGGTCCAGCGCGGCGGCGGCCCGCCCGTCCCGCAGGTAGGCGATGACCGCCTCGGCGACATCGCGGGGAAGGGGAAGCTGGTCGCGCCGCCCGCCCTTCCCGCTGATCACCACGATCCCCGAGCGCCAGTCCACGTCCTCGAGCGTCAGCGCGGCGATCTCGCCGGCCCGCAGGCCCATCCGCGTCAGGGTCAGCACGATCGCGTAGTCGCGCAGTCCCTGGGCGGTCGCGCGGTCACAAGCGGCCAGCAGCGCGGCAGCATCCGCTCCGGTCACGAGGGCGGGCATCCGGACCGGTCTCCTGCGGTACGCTCCCGGCACCGTCCCGGCGAGCGGGGACGCGATCAGCCCTTCGGCATACAGCCAGGTCAGGAACGTCCGCAGCATGCTCGCGGTGTTCTGCGTGGTGCCCGGGGCCTGGACGCGGGCCATGCCGGCCAGGAAGGCGGTGACGTCCGGGGCCGTCAGGGCGCTCACCGGAAGGCCGGCCTCGCCGGCCCGGCCGGCTGCCTCCAGGAACCGGCGCGCTGAGTCCAGGTGAGCGCCGCGCGTCTTGGCCGCCAGGCCCCGCTCGTCCGCCAGGAACGTCCCGAACCGCTCCAGCAGTTGTCCCGCGCCCGCCGCCGGGCCGGGTTCCGCCGGCCGGACGGCGCCAAGCCCGCGCAGGTATCCGAGCATCCAGGCCAGCGACCGCCCGGTCAGCTGGCTGGCGTGTCCGGCAGCCCGCCGGGCCGCCGTGAACTCGCCGATTGCCTCGGTCCCGATGTCGTCCGCGGTCATGCCGCGTTCGGCGAGCCAGCAGCTCAGGTGCGCCGCGGCCTCGAGCTTGCGCCTGGTCCCCGCCGGGGTATAGCCCAGCCGGGCCAGTTCCGCGTCGAACCCGGCCGCGAACGGCTCCAGCGGCCCGGACCACCGCACTTGCGACTTACTGTGCATAACTACCTGCCTTCCGTGAGAGTCATCATCAGGATCGCCTCACGGAAGCTCCGCCTCACAGGGCCGGAAAAGCTGAAACTATCCCGCCATGCTTGGCAAGTTCACGAATTGCGCACGTCATGATCACATGCACACCGGGATAACCGCGGTGTGTCGGGCCAGCCTTCGGGCGCGGGATCGGTGCGATTTCGCCGTCGGTGATCAGCGCGGTGGACTCCGGCGCCTGCCCGTCGAACTCGGCCGCGACTCGAGCAGTCGCGGCGGCGGCGTGGGTGAAGTCGATGCTGGCGATCCACCCGGCAGGGCGGTTCAGCTCGACGTACGTGTGAAGAACGCTCCCCGGCCTCGCGGTGCGACGATCCCCTTTCCCGTGGCGAGCGCGCGAACATCACGCCGCCGCCGACCGCTTCGGCCGCCGCGGAGTGTCGCTCGTCGGCGTCGTACAGAAAAACAGTGCGCTGCGACTCGGGTCCCTTGCCGGGCCTGCATGTGAAGGGACGTCTAGGACGTGGCAGCGGTGGCCTGATGCCCGCTTGAATCTACGGGCCCGGCTTGCACGAGACGTTGCAGTGCCCGGGTTAGCGTGGCTGCCTCCGCTGCGGAGAGGGGGGCGAGAGCCTGCTGCTCGGCTAGCTCCACCGCCTTGAGAGCATCTCGGAGCCTCTTGCGGCCCGCCGCCGTTACCTCGAGTACGTAGGCACGCCGGTTGCCTGGATCCCTGTGGCGGTTCACCAGCCGTTTCTCTTCGAGAGCGTCGATGAGCGCGACCATCGTCGTGCGGTCAACGCCGATGCGGCCAGCGAGCCGTTGCTGGGAGGCTGGCCCTTCGGCCTGGAGGAGCGTCAGCGCGCCGAACTCCCGGCCGTTGACGCCGAGTCGGGCAAGCCCCGGGTCGATGGTGGCCTCGAGCAGTGCGGACGTGCGCTTGAGGAGGAACGACAGCCGTTCCATCAGCGCAACCGGAGGCCCGGGAATGTTCTCGCTCATGGTCTCAGCGTAGCAATTCGACTGATAATCAGCTATGCTGACAATCAGAGCAACTGAGAATCATTTCCATCGGCTCACGCCCACAGAGAGAAGCGATCATGACCACCACCACCACCACGCGCCCGCGAAACCACAATGCTGACGCCGCAGGCATTCCCGTAAGCGAGCCGAGCGCCGTCGTCACCTACAGCCCGGTGGTCCTTGACGTGCCGGGCCGTCCCGTGCCGCTCGAGATCAAGGTCTCGATGCCCGAGCCGGGGAGCGATCTGCCGGTCATCCTGCTGTCTCACGGCCACGGCAGGGCGAACTTTCTCTCGTCCCTCAACGGATACGGCCCGGTCGTCAACTTCTGGGCCGCGCACGGATTTGTCGTGATCCAGCCCACCCACCTTGACTCGAACGCCTTGGGACTGCGGGATATGGACCTGCCCGACGCGCCCCTGTTCTGGCGCGACCGGGCGACGGACATGCACTACATCCTCGATCACCTCGACGAGCTCGAGGCCGCCGTTCCTGGCCTCGCCGGCCGCATGGACCGCGATCGCATCGCCGCTATAGGACACTCGCTCGGCGCCGAGACTGTCACCCTCCTGCTCGGCATGCAGGTTCTCGACCCCGGCGACCCCCGTGAGAAGGACCTGTCCGCCCCCCGGATCAAGGCGGGAGTGGTGATCGCGGCACCCGGAATCGGAGACGAGCACTTGTCGTCAGGGGCGGCCGACAACTATCCGAGCCTGAAATTCATCGACTTCTCCAAAATGACGGGTCAGGCACTGGTCATCGCGGGAGACAACGACCTCAACGTCCAATTCTCCGACCGGCTCAGCTACCGCTGGGACGCCTACACCAACGCCCCTGCTCCCAAGACGCTGCTGACGTTCTACGGTGCGGAGCACATGTTCGGCGGCATCTCCGGTTACGACGCCGCTGAGACATCCGACGAGAACCCCGAGCGCGTCGCCACTCTGCGGGCCCTCGTATGGGCGTACCTTCGAACGCAGCTCTACCCCGGCGACACCGCCTGGGCCGACGCCATCGCGGCCCTCGAGCGTGGCCACGACCCGATCGCGAAGATCGAGTCGAAGTAAGGGTTCACGTCGGCGTCCGCACCGGCGTCATAGCTCGCCGGCGCGGAGCGGTGCTGGATTGCAACACACAGGGAAGCGTCATCAAGATCGGCTTGCCGACTCGCATGATTATGCGCGGGCAGCCCAGCGTCGGACGCACGGATCTGCCGCGAGTGGCTGGTCCGGCAGGCGTCGGCTGTGCCTGATGCGGTCACCTGACCACGTGGGCAGGGGGCCGCGGTGGGGGCCTAGTCAGGGAAGGGCGGACGGAGTGCTTGGGTCCAGGAGAGGACACTGGCCAGCGCGGCGCCGGACGGGCATGCGCCGGCGGTTCGGAGGAGGATGACATGCCGGAGACGACAGAGATCGTGGACGCCCAGATCGCTGCCTACCGAGACCGTGACCTGGAGCGGTTCCTCGGGCATTACTCGCCTGGCGTCGTCATCAAGGACCTCGCCGGGAACGTCTTGATGGGCGGCCTGGCTGCCATGCGGGAGCAGTACGGTCAGCTGTTCCGCGACAGTCCTCAGCTAAAAGTAGACATCCGCCAGCGAATGGTCACCGGGGAATACGTGATCGACGAGGAGCAGGTTACCGGGTTCCACCTGCCCGGCTTCCCGGCCGAGCTGCATGCCGTCGTCGTCTACCAGGTAGCGGACGAGAAGATCCATGGGGTTACCTTCATCATGTGACCGCGGCAAACGCCCGATGACGTGCACCCGGTTTCCAGGGCACCCGGTACCCAGCATGGCCGGCAGCCCGCGATTCACTCACACAGCCGCACAGGGCGCGCGCAAGGTCAGACGGGATCCAGCCACCGGGGCCGGGCCGTTCGTTCGCCGCATCCATGGGCGCCCGCCCGACGGCGTTCTCCAGGTCAGTCACGCCGCATCGAGTTGGCGGCCGACATCGGGCTACGTCGATAGACGGCGTCACGCTGTGTGATGGAAAGGACCAGGGAGAACGCTCGCCGAGCCGCCGATATGGCCGCCGCCACGTCAGATGGCGGGCCGCTATCGTGAGGTACAGAACTGATAGTTCTGGACGGACACGGGGGTTTAGCCCGAGCTGGGCCGGCTGCGCCGTCATGGCTGGTTGCGACTGTGCAACCCGCATTGTCAGGGGTCCTAGTACGGCAGCCGCCTTTCGCTAGCTGACCAGGGCGATCTCGGTGTTTCTGGCGAGTCTGGTGCGCTGGTGGAACCATCGTGAGCGGGCCTGGTGGCGGCGGGTCCAGCCGGACCAGT
>Ga0302326_10017916_pt1 | contig 14721 bp, 12 predicted proteins | sample Palsa_T0_3_FD_202264 | JGI IMG/M metagenome (GOLD analysis project Ga0302326, IMG submission 202264) | Peat permafrost microbial communities from Stordalen Mire near Abisko, Sweden - Palsa_T0_3 | ecosystem: Environmental > Terrestrial > Soil > Palsa > Peat permafrost | place: Sweden: Abisko... | reverse complement strand
GCGTCGTTCCCGCCAAGACTGAGCTCGACACAGCTTTGCTCGCCACGTCCGCACGCGCTCAGCGGCAGGTCGTGCGGGCGCACGAGGCGGCCGCGGACGCGCGCGTCCGTGTCACCACTGTCGTCGGTATCGCAGCGCTTCTCGTGTTCGTTCTCGCCAGCGCTCTTGCCTTGTTCCTCCGTCGTGCGGCTCAGCGGCTCTTGGAGGAGCGGGTGCGGCTCGCCGAGTCTCTCGCGCGCGTCGAACAGTCCAACCGCGACCTCGATGCCTTCGCCGGACGCGTGGCACATGACCTAAGAAACGTCTTCTCCCCTGTCGTCATGGTCTCGACGCTCCTTCGCTCATCCGCGAAGTCACCGGAGAAGGTTGCGTCGCTCTGCGATCGGCTCGACCGCGCGAATGGCCGCGCCGTGGTGCTCCTGGACGCGCTCCTCGCGTTCGCTCGCGGGCGGCAAGACACGGGCGGCAGTCCGCGCGCCTCCATTGCGCGGGCCGTGGCCGAAGTGCTGGAGCAGCTCGAGCCCGACGCCGCGCAGGCCGATGCCGAGATCCACTCGTCGGTTGTTGACGCTCAGGTTCGCTGTCCGGCGGGTCTGCTCCAGGTTGTCGTCGCAAACATCCTCGGCAATGCGGTGAAGTTCATGCGAGGGCAGGCGGAGCGGAAGATTCGACTTTCTACCGAGCTCGTGCGCGGGGGCTGCTTGTTGCGAATCGACGACACCGGGCCCGGCATCCCCGAGGCGGCGCGTGAGCGCATTTTTGAGCCCTTCTTCAGAGTCCCCGGGACGAAGCAGCCAGGCACGGGCATCGGGCTCGCCACCGTGCGCCGCATTCTGGAGGCACACGGCGGGCGTATCACCGTGGAGACCCCAGAAGGGCCGGGCTGCTCGTTTATCGTTTGGCTCCCGCTCGCAGACAACGGTTACGCGGCGCACGCGGACGTAAGGGAATCACGTGGTCCCCTGGTGGTAGTTCCCACGAGCCGACGCGATCAAGTGAAGCCTGATTAGCGCGACGAGGACGTGGCCCTCGCGCACCCTTCGCCGTTCGATCACGCAGCGGCCTTCATTCTTGCAATCGATGGGCACTCCACGCGCCGGCGACGCGCACGGTGAACGTTCCGACGGGGCATGAGATCCCTTCACGCTTGTCATGGTCCGGCAAGGGCCAGGCAAGCGGCGGTCACCATCCTTGTGGGAGCTCGGCAGGCGAGCCCGCAACGGAGTGAGACATGTCCATGTCACGCGTGCAGACCCATGAAACGACGAACGGTATTGAAATCCCGGCGCGCCCAATCGTGGCCCGTGAGATTCGCGAGCTCGAGCAGCGCATGGCGGACGCCTCGCGGTGGATCGGACCCCTTCACAAGGAGATGGGCAAAGTCATCGTCGGCCAACGAGCCCTCGTCGACCGACTATTGCTCGGTCTCCTGACGAACGGCCACATCCTCCTCGAAGGCGTGCCCGGCCTTGCCAAGACCCTGGCCCTCAAGACGTTGGCCGGATGCATCTACGGATCGCGCTTCGGCCGAATTCAGTTCACCCCCGACATGCTCCCGTCGGACATCACCGGGACCACGATCTACCACGGCCCTACGAGCAGCTTCGAGGTCAAGCAGGGACCGGTCTTTGCGAACTTCGTCCTCGCCGATGAGATCAACCGCGCCCCGGCCAAGGTACAGAGCGCCCTCCTCGAGGCGATGCAGGAGCGCCAGGTGACTCTGGGCGACGAGTCCTTCGCGCTTCCCGATCCGTTTCTCGTGATGGCGACGCAGAATCCCCTCGAGCAAGAGGGGACGTATCCGCTGCCGGAGGCCCAGATCGATCGCTTCATGCTCAAGGTGATCGTGAAGTACCCGAGCCTCGCCGAGGAGCGCGTCATCCTTGACTCGATGGCGGTGAGCAATCCGCGTCTGACGGTCTCCCCCGTCGCTCCGGTGGAGGCGATCGTGAATGCGAGATCGGTCGTCGACGAGGTGTATCTCGACGATGCCATACGCGACTACATCGTTCGCATCGTCGCGGCGACGCGCGCGCCCGAACAGTACGGCGTCGACCTGGGAGGGCTTGTCAGGGCGGGCGCTTCGCCGCGTGCCACGATCGCTCTGGCCATGGCCGCGCGCGGCTGGGCGTTCCTGCAGGGGCGCGGCTACGTCGTCCCCGAAGACGTCAAGGCCCTCGCTCCCGACGTTCTCCGACACCGCATCACGACGACGTTCGAGGCTGAAGCCGACGGTATCGACGGGGACGAGATCGTTCGTCGCGTGCTCAACAAGGTGGTGTCGCCATGAATGTCGCCCAGTCAACGTCCACCGAGGCGCGCATCTCCCGGAACATGCGTCGCATCGAGATTTCCACGCGTCGGCTCAGCAACGACTCGTTCCAGGGCGCCGTGCAGTCACGCTTCCGTGGGCGCGGCATGGACTTCGAGGAGCTACGCGAATATGCGCCGGGCGACGACGTTCGGGCGATTGACTGGAACGCTTCGGCTCGTACCGGTCGCGTGTTCGTCAAGAAATACCGCGAGGGACGACAGCTCACGGTCGTCTTCGTGGTCGACATGAGCGCGTCGGGCGCGCTGGGCGTTGGGGACGCCTCGAAGCGCGACCAGTCCGTCGAGATCGCGGGGGTGCTGGCCTTATCCGCCCTGCGCAGTGACCACCGTGTCGGTCTTGTCCTCTTCAGCGATGAGGTCGAGAAGGTGATCCCGCCCGCGCGAGGACGCGCACACACACTTCGGCTCGTGCGGAGCCTGATCGCCTTCGAGCCCAAGGGGGGCGGGACGAATCTCGGCGGCGCGTTGAAGGCGCTTCGACAGCAGCTCCGGCGCCGCGCGGTGGTCGTGGTCCTTTCGGACTTCTTGGTCCCACCGACCGGGCACGGCGAAGCGAAGCGCGAGCTCTCGCTCTTGGCACGCCGGCATGACGTGGTCTGCATTCGCACGGGCGACAAGCACGACCGCGAGCTGCCGTCGGTCGGACTCCTTACTCTGGAGGATGTCGAGACCGGCGAGATCGTCGAGGTCGACACAGGGAACGCGCGGCAGCGGGCGGCCCTGGCGCAGGCAGTACGAGAAAGTAACGAGCGCATCCGCACGCTGATACGCGGCGCGAAGGCGGGCATGCTCGAGGTGGATACCTTGAAGCCCTACCTCGCGCCGCTGGTTGGATTCTTCAAGTCGCGAGGGGGGCGGTCGTGACGCTTGTTGCAAGAGTGCGACACACAGTGTCAGCCCTCGTCGCGTCGGTCGCGACAGGCTGCCTGTCCTCCCTCGCGCTCGCATCGACGCCTGCCGCGGAAGACATCCGAGATATCCGCGGTCCCATCGCGATTCCGATCTGGTGGCACTGGCCGCTTGCGATCGGAGTCGCTACCGTCCTTGCCACCGGCATCGTCCTCGCGGTTCGTTGGTGGCAACGACGACGTCCAACGCTCTCCGCGGTGGAGCTAGCTCGGCAAGCTCTCGAGCGGGCTCTCGCGGAGGCGCAAGCCGGCCGAGCCCACGCATGGGCCGAGATTGTGGCTGTCACGGTTCGTGGAGCGCTCGCGTCGCGCGTCGGGCCGGCCATCCTCCCGCAGACCACGACCGAGATGGCGACCGCGGACTGGACGAAGCCGCCGATGGATCTCGTGCTCGACACAACCCACATTCTCGAGATCCTCGAAACGTGCGACGTCGCGCGGTTCGCGAAGGCGAGCTTCGACCCGAACGCACTCATCGCGTCGACCGCGGTTGCGCGGGACGTTACCGAGCGGCTCTACGCGCCGCCTCCTCGGTCTGCGACCCGAGTCCCTGTCGTTGCCCAGACGGTGCCCCAATGATTTCTCTGCCCGTTTCACCCATTCACTTTCAACACCCAGCGGCACTCCTGCTGCTTCTCCCGGTCGCCCTGGTCGCGCTCTGGATGTCACGGCCCGGACGTGCTGTGGCCGTCGGGTACTCGAGCACAGAGCTTGTGCGCAGCGTCGGCATGACGCGCCGGACGCGCTGGGGGCGCTTCGTGCCCGCCCTCCGGTGGCTTGGCAGCGCACTTCTCATTGTCGCGCTCGCGCGGCCGACCATCGACCATCATGACGTCGCCATCAAGGCATCGGGCGTTGACATCATGCTGGCCATCGATGTGAGCGGCTCGATGCAAGCGCGCGACATGGCCGGCGCGACCGCGTCAGAGCCCGTGAGCCGAATCGAAGCCGCTAAGGAGGTTGTAAGTCAATTCATCCAGGCGCGACCAAACGACCGGATCGGCGTGGTCGCCTTTGCGGGAGAGCCCTTTCTCGCGAGCCCCCTCACCCTGGACCACGATTGGCTGCTGCAGAACGTCTCGTCGCTCGACTCAGCGGAGCTGAGCGACGGCACAGCGATCGGCTCTGCGATTGCGTCAGGTGTCCGTCGACTCGACGCGCAAGGGGCGAAGTCGAAGATCCTCATTGTCCTCACCGACGGACAGAACAACGCCGGGAAGATTCAGCCGTCCGTGGCAGCGGAAGCAGCCAAGGCGCTGGGCGTGAAGGTCTACACGATCGGCGTCGGCTCCACCGGCGACGCGCTCGTCCCGGTCAAGGACGACAAGGGCCGAACCGAGCTCGTGACGGCACGTGTGGACGTGGACGAGGTCGGGATGAAGCAAGTCGCCGAGGTCACCGGGGGCAAGTTCTATCGCGCGACCGACATGCGGTCCTTGCGCAGCGTGTACGCCGACATCGATCAGTTTGAGAAGACGACGCGAACGGTGACCACGCTGACAGAGCACGACGAGCGGTTTGCATCGTTCGCCATGCCCGGCCTCTTCCTGCTGTTGGCCGAGCTCGGCCTTTCGGCGACGCGCTTTCGTCGCGTCCCGTGAACCCTCGATTCTCTGGAGAATGAACATGCAATTCGCTCATCCGTATTGGCTAGTCGCCGGAATGGTTACTGTCCTACTGCTTGTGGTGCTGCTCGTCCGCGCCGAGCTCCTGAGATCGCGCGCGATGGCGCTGCTGGTCGGGACCCGTCTTCGCTCGGGCGCATCGATGCCGTCGCGGCTGCGTCGCGGGCTACGGGTGATGGTCATCACGGCTGCGGTCGCCATGGGCTTTGTCGCGCTCGCTAGGCCGCAGAAGGGAATGCACTGGGAGACGCTCGAGCGAAACGGAATCGACCTATTGCTCGTCGTGGATACGTCCAAGAGCATGGACGCCGATGACGTAAAACCGACGAGGCTCGAGCGCTCGAAGTTGGCGATTCGAGACCTGGTGCAGCGCTTTCCTGGGGACCGCATCGGCCTGGTGGCGTTCGCGGGTGATGCCTTCGTGCAGAGTCCCATGACGCTCGATCACGGGGCGCTGCTCGAGTCGGTGGATGCCCTCGATACCAGCGTCATCGCACGGGGCGGCACCAACATCGGTCGCGGCATTGACGTTGCCAACACCGCGCTCGCGAACGACCCGGCACGCCAGAAGGTCATGGTGCTCCTGACCGACGGCGAGGACCTGGAGGGCCAGGGGCTGGCAGAAGCTCAGGCGGCCGCGTCGGCCGGCATCACCATCGACACCGTGGGCGTTGGCACCGCAGCGGGCGAGCTCGTGCCCGCACGAGACGCGTCGGGCAGGACGGTCGGAGTCATGCGAGACGAAAACGGCAAAGTGGTCCGCTCGCACCTTGACGAGTCCGGACTCAAGGCCATCGCCGCGGCGACGCATGGGGAGTATCGACCGCTCGGAGAGGACGGCGGCGGACTCGATCGCCTCTACGATGAGTCGCTGGCGAAGCTCACCCACGCTGCGGCTTCGTCGCGGACGCACCGGGTCTATTCGGAGCTGTTCGAGCTACCCCTGGGCCTGGCACTCTTCGGTATCGTGTTCGAGGCTCTCCTCGGGCGCCGGTGGCGTGCACTGCGAAGTACGGTGAAGGGGCGATTCGGTGCGGGCCGTACCCTGGCCGTCAGTGCGGCGGGTCTCGTATTGTTCGCGTCCCCGCTGACCGCACACGCGTCCGTCGACAGCGCGGCGAAGTCGTATGCCGCCGGTCGATTCGATGACGCAGCCGCCGAGTTCCAGCAGCAGAGCGCGAAGAACCCAAAGGACGCGCGCCTGGCGTTCAATGCAGGCGACTCGGCGTACCGAGCCGGCCACTACGACGTTGCCGACGCGGCCTTCAAGAGCGCGCTTGCAGCTGCGGATCCGAAGCTGCAGGAGCGCGTGCTCTACAACGATGGCGACGTTCTCTACCGCGTCGGGGAGTCGCTCAAGCCCGAGGCACGCGAGGAGACGATCGCAAGGTGGAAGGCGGCGATTGAAGCGTATGACGGCGCGCTCGCGCTCGACTCGAAGGACGCTGACGCACGCTTCAATCGAGACTTCGTGCAACGCAAGCTCAAGGCGCTCGAGGACCAGAAGAAGCCTGATCCGCCCAAGCAGGACCCGAAGAAGGACGAGTCCAAGGATGGGAAGAGTGGCGCTTCCGGGGCCGGGACCAAGGGCGACTCAAAGGGGTCCGGTGGCAAGCAAGACCAGAGCCCGTCCGGCGGCGACAAGGACCAGGCGAAGGCTTCCTCGGGAAAGGACCGACAAGGAAGCGGGGCCGGTAGCAAGCCCCCCACCAGCGTCGGTCCAGCGCCCGGCGGGAGCGCAACACCGACCCCTGGAGCGGGTTCGCTGCCGGCTCAGGCGGGTGCTGCAAGGCCGGGGACAACTCCCGCGCAAGGCGGTAGCGATTCCCATCAGGGAGACCCCTCGGGGGAAAGCGAGGGACACGTCGGCCGCCTCTCTGCGCGCGACGCACGCGCACTTCTGGGAGCCCTCCGCGGTGACGAGCGGCGTGGGGTCATTCACGCCGCAGCGGGCAGCGCGTCCGTCGACGATCAGCCGAGAAAGGATTGGTGAGCCAATGAGCCTCAAGCGAACTCTAATGAGTGTGGTGGTAGGAGCCACGGTGGCGTCAGCAGTCTCGGCCACCGCTCTCGCGGCGACGCCAACGGTCCCGGCGTCCGTGGTTGCGCAGGGAGCGACCGCGGCGACGAGTAGCCCGCGCGCTTCCCTTCGCCTCGACGTCGGGCACGGCAAGGCGTGGGTCGGTCAGGCGCTACCCATCACCGTCACGGCGTACTTTCGCCATGTCGATGGGGTGTCGTTGGAGGGCGCCCCTCAGATCGCCTCCTCCGGTCTCTTTACGTCCGAACTCTCGCGCGAGCCGCGTCAGGGCACTGAGGTAATCAACGGCGAGCCGACGCTGGTGGCCACATGGACGGGGACGATGACGCCCGTGACGGCCGCGTCGCTCGACGTGACGGTGCAGCTGCCTGTGCATCTCCGCTACCGCGACGCAGCACCGCGTGTGGAGATGCAAGACCCGTTCGGGCAGGACGCCATCGGTCAGGACGCATTCGACGCGCTCGCAGCCAACCCGTTTGACACGTCCGTGTTCAATCGAGTCTTCAACCGGGCTCTGCGGCAGGAAGTTCCTGGGCGACTTCATGAGGAGGCCGTCTCGCTGCGAGCCTCCGCGCGACCGTTTGATGTCCTCCAGCTTCCGACGGCCGACCAACCGGCGGCGTTCACCGGAGCCATCGGGCGCTTCGACGTGAAGTCCTCGCTCTCATCGCCTCGGGCTGCCGTCTCGGAGCCGGTGACGCTTCGAATGGTCGTGGAAGGCGACGGGGACCTCGACCGTGTAGAACTCGCTGGAGTCGTGACGTCGGAAGATTGGAAGGCATACCCGCCCAAGTCCTCCACCGAAGCCGCGGCAAAGGGCCGACGCGCTCGAAAAATATTTGAGCAAGTCCTTGTCCCTCTGCGAGGCGGTACTCTCATCGTCCCGCCGGTGTCGCTGAGCGCATTCGATCCGACTGCGGGCCGGTATGTCACGCGCGACACCGCCCCGCAGTCGGTCGTCGTGGATGGCACGGCACTCGCGTCGACAGCTCGGTCCGAGGGGCCCTCCACGGAGGCGTCGACCGCGGCGGTAACCCCGCCGTCGGGGAGGAGTGCGGAGCCGCCTTCGGCACCCCGGACCGCGCGAGTGACCACGGTGGTGCCCTGGCTTTCTCCGGTGCTGCTGCTCGTCGGCGGAGCTCTCGTCGCCGCGCGTGTCGGTCGGACACGAGCGGCCCGATCACTTCGCAGGAAGATGAGGACCGCTGCGACAAAGGGGGACGTCGTTCCGTTCTATTCGGCGGCGCACGACCTCATTGAGCGGCGGCTCGCCAAACGATGGGGGCTGAATCCGCAAGATGTGAGCGCTGCGCTGATTCGAGATCACCTTGGCTCGATGGGCGACACGCTCGCGGACGCCATCATCGCCGACGACGCGCTGCGCTTTGGCCGCGCGCACCTCGAACAGCCGGATCTTGTGCGCGTGTGCGCTTCGATCGAGCAGTCACTCGGAGCTGCGTCATGAGCAAGCTACTCCAACTGTCACAGAAAGCGCGAGCCCGTGTCGCGGTGCTCGGTATGCTGTGCGCAGTGTTGCTCGCCACGGCGGGCGCCCTGCGTCACCTGGTGCGGGGCGAGCGAGGCCAGGCCCTGGCGTTCGTCGACGACGGACAGCGTGCGATGGCGCGCGGTGATCGCGGCGCTGCGGTGCTGTCCTACGAACGGGCGCGATGGTTCGCACCGAGAGACGAAGCGGTTCGGGCGGCCATCGCGGGTACTGGGGTGAAAGAGATGGAACCGATCGTCCCACGCGCCTTGCATCTCGTAACGGCTCACGAGTGGCTTGCCATCGCAGTCGCGAGCGGGTGGATCGCGGGCCTGGGCCTCGTCTTCCTGGTTCTCCGCCGTGAAAGCCACGCTCGCGCTACGACAACATGGCTCGCACTCGCTGCAGGGAGCGCCTTCGTGGTAGCTATGGCCGGGGTCATGGAATCGAGCGCCTATTCACTCGGAGTCGTGACCGCGAACGAGGCGCGCGTGCTGGTCGCCCCATACTCTACGGCCACGCTCGAAGAATCACTCCCGAGCGGTTCCACGGTCATCGTCGGGTCCGTTTTTGGCGGGTTCCGTCACGTGCAGCTGGGCGACGGCACGGCCGGATGGGTGGGGCAGCCCACGATCGAAACCGTCGCACTGCCGGGCGGGTGACCTCAGCCATGCACGTCGTACTTATCGAAGACGACGAGAAGATCGGCAGCTTCGTAAGCCAAGGCCTGAAGCAGGAAGGCCACGTCGTCTCGTGGGCGCGCGAAGGAGACGGGGGGCTCGTTCTTGCGCGCGACGCAGCTGCGGATCTCGCTGTCATCGATCTGATGCTACCCGGCAAGGACGGGCTCTCGATCGTGCGGGCTCTTCGAGCCACAAAGAGCGCAATCCCCATTATCATTCTGAGCGCCAAGGCGGACGTCGACGACCGGGTGAAGGGGCTCGAGGCGGGTGCGGATGACTACCTGACCAAACCGTTTTCGTTTGCGGAGCTGCTCGCTCGGGTTAGCGCCGTCATGCGGCGCATGTCGCCGAGGACGGAGCAGCCTCTACTCCTTGAATTCCATGGCCTAACGCTCGACCGCGTTTCTCGGCGCGCGATGCGTGCCGGAAGGACCATTGACCTCCAGGGCAAGGAGTTCACGCTTCTCGAGTACTTCATGCAGAATCCTGACCGCGTGCTGTCCAAGACGATGATCCTCGAGCACGTCTGGGACTACCACTTTGACCCGCAGACCAACGTCGTCGATGTGCTCGTGAGCCGTTTGCGCTCGAAGGTCGACCGGGAGTTTCCAGAGAAGCTCATTCATACGATCCGCGGCGTTGGGTATGTCCTCCGCACCACCGAGTAGACGGGTAGCCGCCGCCCCCGCCCGCCCCTGGCGGTCGCTCGGACTCCGCCTCGCGATCTGGTACGCATCGGCAACACTCGCATCGTACGTGGCCCTCGCGGCAATTCTTCCAATGACTGTCAACGCATGGGCGGAACGCGACGGTCAAGCATCTACCGAGAGCCTACTTACTCGTTACAAGGATACCTTCGAAGCGGGGGGCACCGATGCGCTTCATGCAATGTTCGACTGCCATGCCGACCCCCGCTCGAGCGTTGCGCTTCGACTCATTGATGACCGTAATGTCGAGCTCTTCAGCGCATCGTCCGACGACGAGTCGAGCCATCTCGCCGAAGCACTCAGCGAGAAGGGAGCGCGTCATCTGACACGCGTCGGGGCGCCGATCGGGTGGCACGTGGCGGCAGTCTCCGTGTCGCAGGGCAGACAGCTCGAGATCCTGGTGCATCACGAATCGGCGAGTCTTCGGTGGGGACGCGCCAGGAGGGTCTCGCTTGTCGTGCTTGGCTGCGGGCTTCTCTCGGCAATCCTTGGCGCGTTCTTCATCACACGACGTGCTCTCCTGCCGGTCGCGGAGCTTGCCCGCGCCACGCAGCGGATCGTCGAGTCCGGTGACCTCGGGCTTCGCGTTCAGGAGCGCGGCACCACCGATAGCCTGGATCGGCTTGCCGCGCTGTTCAATCGCATGCTGTCGCGGAACGAGTCTCTCGTCCGAGCGATGAAGGAGTCGCTGGACAACGTCGCGCACGATCTACGCACGCCGCTTACGCGCCTCCGGGCGGGGGCTGAACTCGGACTACGCGAGACGACGGATCAAAAGCGTGCCCAGGAGGCGCTCGCGGAGGTGGTTGAAGAGTCCGACCGGGTGCTCGCGATGCTGACGACGCTGATGGACATCACCGAGGCCGAGACCGGCTCGATGAAGCTGTACAAGCAAGCCCAGGACCTCGCCGCGATCGCGCGGGAGGCGATCGACCTTTACGATCTTGTCTCGACGGAACGCGGGGTCCACATCGTGACGCATCTCGACCCGGGCGTAATTGTCGAGGTCGACCGGCAGCGAATTCGACAGGTCTGCGCGAACCTTCTCGACAACGCCATCAAGTACACGGCGCCGGGCGGTCGTGTCGAGGTTACTGTGGCCGCCGATGAAGGGACGGGAGCGCTGACGATTCGTGACAACGGCATGGGTATCGCCCCGGAGGACATTCCGCGTGTCTGGGATCGCTTGTATCGCGGTGACCGAAGCCGGTCTGAGCACGGCCTGGGTCTCGGGCTGTCGCTCGTGAAGGCCGTCGTGATGGCTCACGGTGGCGAAGTGAACTTGAAGAGCGACGTCGGCGCCGGGACCACCGTTGAGGTACGGCTAAGACTACGTGACGCCGGCGCCTTGTGACCTGGCTCTTCGATCACTCTATGCGAGTAGCCGCTCGACGATCCGCACGCTCGCGCCGACGATGCCCCGTAGGCCCGGAGCCCCGACGGTCGCGCCCGTAAGGTAACGGTTCACGAACAGCGTGCGTCATGAGAGCCGGTGGAGGACGCGACTTTGCAGGTCGAGCCGCGCGCCGTAGACGGCACCGCGCTCAAGCCCCACGTGGGCTGCAAGGTCCACGCGGCTCCACACCTCCCGCGCTGCGCAAGGCATCTTGGGTAACGAGCTAGCCCCGTGTCCTACGCGGCGCGGAGGAAGCGGATGAGCCAGGACGGTGATGGTGGGGCGGATGTGCGTACGTGAGGCGTTATCGTCCCATGTCGAATGAGCGCGGACTGATTGGGCGGAGGAGCGGCGCTGACTACGATGCGTCGATCTGCACGCGCGCGTGGGGCTCGCAGATCGCGGCGAGCGTCTGCGCGATCGTTCCCGAGCTGAGACCGTTGGTCTTGCCGCTAGGCGAACGCTGAACGTGTCGCGCGAGATCGTTCATTGAAACGATCCCCGCCAGGCGCCCGTCGCCGTCGAGCACGGGCACGCGATGAACGTGGGCGCTTCGCATGACGTCAACCGCGACCTCGATCCGGTCGGACTCGTTAACCCGGGAGACCTGGTTGGCCATCGCGACCGACACTGGAATCTGCCACAAGGCCTGCCCCCTCGTGTACGCGGCCATGCAAACGTCCCGATCGGTGACCATGCCGACGAGGCGCCCTTCGCCATCTACGACCGGGATGGCACCGCAGTCGCCTTCCCACATGAGCTGGGCAGCGCGTTGCAGGTTGTCGTCACAGCCGCACGAATTCACTGGGGTGGTCATCAGCTCGGACACGTTCATGATCGCTTCTCCTCGGACTTGTTGCGGGGGCCGCGTGCAACAGGCGCGCCGCGGCACAACAGGCCTGGTTCCTCGCCTCGCTCGAGATAAGCCGGAGGCTCATCGCTCAGTCCGAAAGCGCGCGTGCCGGCGAGACGCTCGTCGCGCAGTGGCTCGATGTTCATTTCCAGGAGGCGCATCTTCCACGCGTCAGGCAGGAGCGCCACCGAGATGAGACCGGGGGGAGGGAGCGTGGCGCGAAGGCGGGTACCCGTGGCGCTGTCGAGCCTCGCTGTGCCTGCTCCCGGACGATTTGCATGCCGGGGACGTGTTTGAGGGGGAACGACGATGTTCACGGACTGGCGCGCACCTTGCTTGGCTCGCGAGCGGCGCCGTGCGCTCCAAGAACCCCAACAGCAAGGATCACTCTATGCTTCGTTCGATCGTCTTTTGCGCCCTCGGCGTCGTCCCCCTAGGCGTCGCCTGCGATAACAGCGGTGCAGACGTCCACGGGGAAGCCGGAAAGGCCGACGTGGTTCCGTCGGACTTCGCCAAGATACGCGACGACTACCGCCATCAGAAGCAGGCGGACCTCGCTGTGCTCGACAAGACCATCACGGACCTAGAAGCAAAGGAGAAGGCTGCTGCCGCCAAGACCAAGCCGGAGATCGCCGGCAGAGTGTCTTCGATTAAGGCAGAGCGTGACACGTTCATGGGCGACCTGCGCGCGACCGAAAACGCGGGCGCTGCGACGTGGGAGTCGACGAAGATGCGGCTCGACAAGGAATGGGGTGAGCTCAAGACGGCGACCGATGAGGCGGCGAGCAGCGCAGTCTCGGCGCTTTCATCCACTCACAAGCCCGGCGAGATGACATGTGAAGACTTTGTCGCCCTCGCCGACGTTGAAAGACCGAAAATCATCTACTGGGCCGAGGGCTTCAACAGGAAGGGTAAGCCGGTCGACGCTGTCGTCGATGTCCGCGAGACAGACAAACTGGTCCCCGTGCTGGTCGCAGAATGTGCAAAGAGCCCGAAGCAGCCGCTTTCACAGGTTATCCAGCACCACGATTCAATCCCGCTGAAGCCGATGGCCGCCGCACCTCAGCCCGCAAAAATGAGTTGCGAGGAGTTTCTTGCGGTCGAGGATGTCGTCCAACCGAAGCTCGTCTACTGGGCCGCCGGTTTCAACAAGGACGGCGGGGCGACCGACTCGGTCGTTGATATCACTGAGACCGATCGGATCGTTCCAGTGCTCGTCAAGGAGTGCAAAGAGGCCCCGAAGCTCACGCTTTGGCAGAAGATCAAGAAGTACTTTTGAGGATCGTCGAGGCAACCGGCCGACGAAGAGGGCGAACCGCGTGCGTCGGATGCCGCGTTCACTGGCATCGATGGTGTCGCCGGCCTTGCGGGCGCCACCCCGCTCTTCTTATTTGGACATGAGCGCCTCACTCAGCACCAACGCCACGCCAGATGCGATCGGACGAGCGACCCAGAGTCGGTTCCATGGGGATGTCCGTTGTGGGCGGTCCCGGCTCGTCCCTTGCTAGCTGTGGCGTCCATGGACTGCCAGGACCCGCGGGCGAAGATCGGCGAATACGCTCGGGGGGACGGCCCGGTGGTGCAACCCGACCGGGAGGACGTATCTTATGAACCCGTTGCGGGGGCCCATCATCGTGGGCAATTGGAAGACGTTCCACGGCGGCCGCTCCGGGGCCCTGCTCGCGGCCGATTGCGTGAAGGTTGAGCGATGCGAGCCGTCCACGCGCGTGCAGGTAGGTCATCGGGGGTCGGGCCCGTCGCTGCCACCCTTCTGATCCTGATCAACGTTGCGTGCACGACGCAGTCGACGACGAGTGGCCCGGCTCCTACAGCATCGCCGTCACGGGCCGAGCGTCCGACACCGGAGGCCGGCGCCCCGCCCGCCGTGGACCTTGCCGGTCTCCTCGCCGAGAGCGATAGCGTCGCAGCCGCCGGAGTCTTCGAGCACCACAGCTACCATCATGGGGGCATCATGCGTTTCATCTCCATGAGCCTCGACACGCTTGGGGTACCGCCGGACAGGCGCGCGCAGGTGGAAAAGCTCCACCACGAGCTCGACGCGAGTATGCAGCCGGAGCGGGATGCGGAACGGAGCTTTGTCGTCACCCTCGCCCGCGGCATCGCTGACGGGAGGGTCGACGCCCACGCAATCGGGCTCGAAAAGGAGAAGCTCAGTGCAGCAGCTGCGGCGGTACTCGGGGCCACGACGGCCAGTGAGCTGAATCAACTCCATGCGCTCTTGACTCCCCTCGAGCGGACGACGCTCTTCTACAAGGCCGAGGGGCACTGGGAGGTCTGGCGCGCTGCAAACAGCGAAGCCTCGCTTGGCCGCAGTGGCTCGGCAGGCGGAGGCGACCAACTTGAACGCCTGGTGAGGCTCGCGGGGGAGCTGGCACTGAACCCCGCTCAGGTCGACACCATCCGAGCGCAGCTCCGCACTGCCGATTTGCCCTCCTCGGAGGAGCCCGATGACAAGCTCGTCAAGGAGGTCGACGACCGGCTCGAGTCCTTCGGGGCTGCATTCTGCGCAGACACCTTCGATGCGCGGTCTCTTGCCGCCGACAGCGTTTCGGATGCACACCTCGCCACTGCGGGCGCCATGCGAATGGCTCGCTTCTTCGAGCTCGCCGCCCCAGTACTGACTCCGGCTCAGCGAGCACTGCTGGCCGTTCGACTGCGCGAACGCTT
>Ga0302326_10017915_pt1 | contig 14723 bp, 11 predicted proteins | sample Palsa_T0_3_FD_202264 | JGI IMG/M metagenome (GOLD analysis project Ga0302326, IMG submission 202264) | Peat permafrost microbial communities from Stordalen Mire near Abisko, Sweden - Palsa_T0_3 | ecosystem: Environmental > Terrestrial > Soil > Palsa > Peat permafrost | place: Sweden: Abisko... | reverse complement strand
CCGATCAAAATCCGGGTGGCGGCGCCCGCCCCCACCTCGACGGCCGGCGGGTCGCCAACGGCGGGCGCCTCGGCGGCCGACGGGTCGCCAACGGCGGGCGGAGGGTCGGCGGCCTCCGGGAGGGCGAACACGGGGCCGGCCGCGGCCGCCACCAGCCTGTCGAGTAGCTCCGTATACCGAGCTGAGTCCATACCGGCGATCAGGGCCTGACGGGCGACGTCGCGCTCGTCCTTGAGTTGTCTCAGGAGACGGTCGACGCCCTTGGCGTCGGCGGCCGGCAGGTGGCCGGCGTGGCGCTGGACGCGCTCCAACAGCACGTCGGTGTCGCGCACCCCGCCGAGCAGGTCGGCCAGCCATCCCAACTCCTCGCGCAGCCCTGCCGCCCACTCGTCGTCGAGCAGGGGGCGCAGCGTTCGGAGATCCGAACGCAGCCGCCGGGTCGCCACCCGCGCTTGATGGACGTCTTCGGGATCGTCGCCCAGCCGTGCGCCCGGGTCGTGCCGGATGAGGCGAACGACGCTGCCGCCGATCGCCGCCCTCACTGCCTCTCCGGCGCTGCTGTGACGACCGGCGGCCACCACGGTGACGTCGGGCGCGGCCAGAGCTCGGGGGCCGAGGGCACGGACGACCTTGGGCGTAGGGTCGGGTGCGCCCGCTCCAGCCGATCGCAAGCGGGCGACGGTCGCCGCGAGCACAGCAGGGTCGGCACCCGATGCCAGCTCGATTTCGATCTCGCGGAATCGGGCCGCCAACCGCCGGCCGCGACCGGTCGGTCCGGACACCAAGACGCTGACCTCGTCGTCGTCGAGCTCGGCGAGAGCGGAGCCGTCGGCGTCGCGCAACTCCAGCCGGAGGCGGTCCGTCCGGAGGCGGGCCACCGGTCCCAGGGGTGCCGAGCGGGAGAAGGCTCGCACCATCTGGACGGCCGCCGCCGGTACCCGGCCGGGTCCGCCGTTGAAGCCCAGCTCGTGCCTGGCCAGACCCCCCTCGGGGACGGCGTCGTCGGTCGGCAACTTCAGCGTCCACGCCGCCTCGTCCGGGCCGCCGGATGCGACTGGGCCCCCCGATGCGTCCGGACCGCCGGAGCTGCCCTCTTCGGTCATGGCCGTTCGGTGTCGGAGGGTCACACCCCAGCGCGCCAGCCGCAGATCGGCCGTGTCGTAGTAGGTCGCCATGAGACGACGGGGCGGGAGGGCCACAACCGTCACACCGGCCATCACCCCCGAGAGGTCGGGTAGGGCCATCCCGGCCCAAGCCCCCATCTTCACCTCACGCTCAACGGGTGCCGATGCGGGTGCCGCTGCCTCCGATCCCACCAACGCGGCTCAGCTCTTGCGCGACAGCGTGTCGGTCTCGCGCCGCCGACGGGCCCGTCGCAACGCGTCCTGCCTGAGGGTGAGCTGGGCGTTGTCGTGGGCCACGCTGGGGACGCGTGTCCATGTGCCATCGGGAGCGAGGGCCCACGCCTCGGTGTCGTCGGCCAGCTCAACGTCGATCAGCTGCTGCAACCGGACTTGCAAGTCGTGATGCTCCACCGGGAACACCACCTCGACTCGACGGTCGAGGTTGCGAGGCATGAGGTCGGCCGACCCGAGGTAAAACTCGGGACCGTTGGGCCCGTGGGCGAATTGATAGATCCGCGAGTGTTCGAGAAACCTGCCGACGATCGACCGAACCCTGATGTTGTCCGACAGCCCGGGGACGCCGGCCCGCAGGCAGCAGATGCCCCGCACGATCAGCTCGACGCGCACGCCGGCCCCGGATGCCGCGTAGAGGGCATCGATCACGGCGGGGTCCGAGAGGCTGTTCATCTTCAGCACGATGAGGCCGGTCCCGGGCGGCGCTGTCATCTCCCGCTGGATCAAGGCGATGACTCGCTCCCGCAACGACAGGGGAGCGACGAAGAGCTTGCGGTACTCGGTCTGCCTGCTGTAGCCGGTGAGGAAGTTGAAGAGCTCGGTCAGGTCGGCGCCCAACTCCTGATCGCACGAGAGCAGCCCGACGTCTTCGTAGACCATCGCCGTCTTGTGGTTGTAGTTGCCGGTCCCGAGGTGCAGGTAGCGACGGATGCCGTCAGCTTCCTGGCGCACGACGAGCGCGCATTTGGAATGGGTCTTGAGCCCCACCAACCCGTAGACCACGTGGACGCCCGCCTCTTCCAACTGCTTGGCCCAGGCGATGTTTCGTTGCTCGTCGAAGCGAGCCTTCACCTCGACGAGGGCGGCCACCTGCTTGCCTCTCTCGGCCGCGCCGATGAGCGACTTGACGACGGGGCTGTCGCCGGAAGTCCGGTAGAGGGTCTGCTTGATGGCGAGCACGGCGGGGTCGGCGGCCGCCTGAGCTATGAACGCTTCGACCGATGTGGCGAACGAGTCGTACGGGTGGTGCACGAGAACGTCCCGTTCGCGGAGCACGGCAAACAGGTCGACGGGCTCGTCGTCGGGACCGATCAAACGGGGCTCGGTCTGCGGCACCCAAGGCTCATCCTTGAGGTCCGGCCGGTCGAGGTCGACGACGGCAAAAAGCCCCGACAGATCGAGGGCACCGGTAACCGTGTAGACGTCAGGCTCGCCGAGCTCGAGCTCACGCATGAGGAGTTGGCGACTCTCAGCCGGCATGCCCGGCATCACCTCGAGACGGACGGCCCGCCCGAACCGGCGCCGCCGCAATTCCAACTCCACGGCGGCCAGCAAGTCGTCGGCCTCGGCCTCCTCGAGGGTGAGATCCGCGTTGCGAGTGACGCGGAAAGGGTGCTGGTCGATGACGTCCATGCCGGGGAAGAGGGCATCGAGGTGGGCGGCGATCACTTCCTCGAGCGGGACGAAGCGCTCCCCGTCAGGAAGCACCACGAAGCGTGGCAGCAACGGAGGGACCTTCACCCGGGCGAAGCGGCGCTCGCCGGTGATCGGGTCGCACACGGTGATGGCCAGGTTGAGCGAGAGGTTGGAGATGTACGGGAACGGATGGCCGGGATCGACGGCCAGGGGTGTCAGGACCGGGAAGATCCGATGCTCGAAGACGCCGTCGAGGTAGGCGAGATCTTCGTCGTCGAGCTCGCGGTAGCTGCTGAAGCGGATGCCGGCCGCGGCGAGCGCGGGCACGAGATCGTGGACGAACAGCTGTGACTGGCGGTCGACCAGCTCGGCGACCCGCTCGGAGATGAGGCGCAGTTGATCCGTGGCGGTCAAGCCGTCGGGGGATGTGGCGTTGCCCAACCCCGCCGCGACCTGGTCTTTGAGCCCGGCGACCTGAACCTGGAAGAGCTCGTCGAGGTGTGAGCTGAAGAAGGCGACGAACTTGCATCGTTCGAGCAGCGGGATGGTGACATCGCCGGCGTTGGACAGGACCCGCGCGTAGTAGTCCAGGCGGGACAGCTCACGATTGAGGAGTCGGCGCTCCTTGTCCGACCCGGCTAGCGCCTCGACACCCTCGGCCGCCGCGTGCGGTGCGAGCTCGACGACGGCCGTCCCCTCGGGGGTCGGCTCGACCTGGCGGAGTGGCGCTCTGGGCGCGGTCCGAGGGGTCCCGAGCACGGCCACCGTCGCTCCCGCCGCCGGGCGGGTGAGCACCTCAGGCGCGACCGGCAGCGAGGTCGAGTCTGCGAGATCGGGCTCAAACGCCATCCCTCTAACGTAGTTGTCCCGCTCCGGGCGGGGCCCAGGGCTCAGGTCGCGGGCGAGGCGCCGTCCGCCGCGTCCGCCGCTTCGGGGGCGTCGGCCGGGACTGTGGTCTCCTCCTCAGGGATGCCCAGATCCCAGTCAAGGATCACGTTTTCGCGCTCGGCGTCGCGGATCACGCGCTCACGGTTGCGACGAAACTGGGGATCGTGCGGCGGGAGGAGTACCAAGCGGGCGAGGGCCCGCTGGCGGAACTCTTCGATGAGGGCGCGGTCCCCGAAGTCGGACTGCACATCCCAATGGGGTGCGACCGGGCCGAGATAGACGATGCGCACATGGCCACGTGGTGGCTGGGGGACCCCTTCGGGGGCGAGCGTGCTCATCAGGGTTAACTCCTCGAGGTGACGTGCTTGTGCGGCGGACAGCCTACCCGGGACCTAGTGGGTCGAGGTCAGCGAGGCCGATCCCAGCGTGACGGTGATGGCGAGGGTCTTGGTACCACGCTCAACCGTGAGCGTCACTTGCTGGCCGGGGTTGGCTTGTCGGATGGCGCTGACCAGATCCCCGGAGTCGGTGATGGGCTTGCCGTCGAAGGCGACGACGACATCGTTCATGCGCAGTCCGGCCTTGTCGGCGGCCGACCCAGGCTCGACCTCTTCAACGATGGCGCCGGAGTCGACGCTCAGACCGAGGCGGTCGGCGACGTCGGGCGTGACGTCGGCGGTCTGCACACCGAGGAACGCTTTGCTGGCCTTGCCGGTCTGCAACTCGTTGACGATGGGGCGGATGGTGTTGACGGCGATGGCGAAGCCGAGATTCTCGGCGGTTTGCCCGGCCGATGCTTGATCGATGACCGCGGTGTTCATCCCGATGACCTGACCGGCGGCATTGACCAGCGGCCCCCCCGAATTGCCAGGGTTGATGGCGGCATCGGTCTGAAGCAGGTTGAACAGGTCTTCGGTGTTGCCTTCGAGCGGCCGGCCGATCGCCGAGATGATGCCTTCGGTGACCGTCGGGCCGCCCGCGAGGTCGAGGGCGTTGCCGATGGCCACGACCGTGTCGCCCACTTCGATGCCGGCAGAGTTACCCAACGAGACGGTCGGCAGCTTGGTCGAGCCCGGGAGGCGGAGCAGGGCGATGTCGTCGTCGCAGTCGATGGCGACGACATCGACCGGCTTGGGCGCCGTGCTGTCGGCGAGGGTGACTCGGATCGAGGGCGCCACCGTGCAGCTGTTCTCGTCGGCGAGCGTCACGTGGGCGTTGGTAAGGATCAATCCGTCGGCGGTGAGGATCATGCCGGTGCCGGCGCCGATCTCCTGGGCGTCGGCGGCACGGCCCTCGTAGGTGTGCACGGAGACGACGGCGGGCTCAACCCTCGCCAGGATGGCTCGAATGTTGAACGCGTCGGGACCGGGCGAGGTGAGGGCCTGGCTCTCACCCGCCGAGGGAGCACCAAAGGATGCCGGCGTACTCCCGGCGGGGCTCTGCAGTTGGACGATGGTCTTGGTGCCGCGCGTGGCCACGGCGATCCCCCCGCCGACGAGCGCGCCGATCAGGGCGGCGACGAGGGCGACCCCGACCGAGCCCGACACGAGAGACCGCCCGACCTGGCGCCAGCCGGCAAGCCGCGACTCCGCGGGCGGGGGACCGAATGCCGGCGGGCCCAGGGCAACCGCGCCAGTCGGGGGCAGTCCCCACGCCGGCGGCCCGCTCGGGGACAGGTCCGTCGGCGGCCGGTCGGTCGGCGGCAGGTCGGTCGGCGGCTGCCCCCAGCCGAGCGGCCGGTAGGCCCACGGTCCGACAGGGCCGGACTCCGGCGTGGGCAGGACGGTCGGAGGCTCCCAGCCCGCTGGTTGGGGGCGCTCCGGCGCGGCTTTCGATTCCTCATCCACGGGGCCCACCTCCTCCAGCATGTCCCTTCAAGGATGCAACACGACGCGAGCCTCCACGACCGGGGTAGCTGAATGTTGCCTAAGGAGTCCCTGTGGATGCGGAAACTTTGGCCTCGCCAAGATAAATGTTGGCTGAAAACAGTTTGCATAGCCGGCGTTTGGGGAAACCATGTAGAGGTCTGGGGTGTTGTACTTAGGAGTCTGGAGGCGCGGAGATGGACACCGAGTGGATGGCAGATGGCAATTGCAGCAGGGTGCCGCCAGCAACGTTCTTCCCCAGTGATGGGGTCGGCGTGGAGATGGCCCGCAAGATCTGTGACAACTGCACCGTGAAGGCGCCGTGCCTGGAGTACGCGCTGGTCAACCGCATCGATCACGGCGTGTGGGGCGGGACGAGCGAGCGCGAGCGCCGCCGCATCCTCCGTCATCGTCGAGTCAGCGCCGCGAGCCCTTCGACTCGGACAGGTACCGCCTAGCCCAACTCGACGCCCAACCCGTGCTGGAGTGCGTCGTCAACATCAGTGAAGGGCGAGACCCCGACCGTCTCGCTGCTGCTGCGTCCGCCGCTGGTCCTTCGCTGTTGGATCTGCATCACGACCCCGATCACCACCGTGCCGTGCTCACCATGTGCGGCCCCGACACCCAGTTGGAAGCGGACGTGCGAGCCGTGGCCCGTTGGGCGGTGGCGCAGCTCGATCTCCGCAGTCATCGGGGCGTCCATCCTCGGATCGGCGTCCTCGACGTTGTCCCGTGGATCGACCTCGACGACCCGTGGTCATCGACGACCGGGCGGTCATTGGCCGCCCGCGACCGCTTTGCCGACTGGGCGGGCGACCACCTCGCCGTTCCCTGCTTCGTCTACGGACCGGAGCGAACGTTGCCGCAGGTGCGACGCCAGGCATGGCGTGACCTTCGTCCCGGGACCGGCCCGGACCGGCCTCATCCGTCGGCCGGCGCGATTGCCGTGGGCGTTCGCGGGGTCCTTGTCGCCTACAACCTCTGGCTGGATGCCGCTGACGTCGATGTGGCCAAGCGCATCGCCACCGCCGTCCGCCGGGCCGGCCTGCGCACACTCGGACTGGCTGTGGGCAACCGCTACCAGGTGTCGTGCAATCTGACAGAGCCCTCTCGACTCGGCCCGGGCGACGCCTACAACCTCGTCGCCGCCGAGGCGCAGAAGGCCGGCGCCGACGTCACGGGTGCCGAGTTGGTGGGACTCCTCCCCCGCGCTGTCCTCGAGACCGTCTCCCCGGCCCGCTGGGCCGAGCTCGACATCTCAGCGGAGCGCACCATCGAGGCCCGACTGGCCGCGGTCGGGCGATAGACGCCCCTCAGGCGGTCACCCCACCCGGGCGACGCACGAGCGCCCGGGCCCGGCGGATCCGGCGCCGCTCGCGCTCGGACAGCCCGCCCCAGATCCCGAACTTCTCACCGTTGGCCAGGGCGTACTCGAGGCAGTCTTCGCGCACGACACAGCCCCGGCACACCTCCTTGGCCTCACGGGTCGACATCCCCCGCTCGGGGAAGAACAGGTCCGGGTCGACGCCCATGCAGTTGGCTCGCGACTTCCAACCTGCCAGCTCCGCCGTCCCGTCAATGTCCAACCACACGTCATTGGCCTCCATCGGTGGGCCTCCCCTCGTTCGGCTGGCGCCGCCGGACGATCCGGCTGACCCCATAGCACCGATGTAACTACAACGGTGTGATCTTCCCGCGGAACGGCGCGAAACGCAAGCGGAAGGGTGTTAACGCTCGATGAGCTAGGCCGGACGGCGGTCGCGACCGGACCGCATGGCCCGCTTCTGCTCGATGAAATCAACGAGCACGAAGCTGCCCAGCGTGTCGGGCGTCGTGAAGAACGCCCGCCCCCGGTTGATCTGCGTCAGCTTCTCCACGAAGGCCTTGAGATAGCTGGTGGCGTCCAACATGAAGGTGTTGATGCGGATCCCGTCACGCGTGCACCGCATCACTTCGGCCAGCGTGGCGTCGACCGTCTCCTGCACCGGCGGATAGCTGAAAAACGGCTCACCGTCAGGTCGGATGTGAGCCGTCGGCTCGCCGTCCGTGACCATGATGATCTGCTTGGTGCCCGTCTCTCGGGCGAGCATGCGCCGACTGAGGACGAAGCCGTGCTGCATGTTGGTGCCATACACAAAGTCCCACGACACCTCGGGAAGCTGCTCAGGCTTGAGCTCGCGCGCCACTTCGCTGAAGCCGACGATGCCCAGGTAGTCGCGGGGGAACTGCGACGAGATCAGCGCATGCAACGCCATCGCCACCTTCTTGGCCGCCAAGAAGTTGTCGCGCATGGGCATGGAGAGCGACAGGTCCAGCATCAGCACCGTCGATGACCGGGTGAGGCTCTCCGTCCGCTCGACCTCGAAGTCGTCGGGGACGAGTCGGACGGGCGTGCCCCCACCACCGCGGCTGACCGCGTTGCGGACCGTGCGCTCAATCGACAGGTTGAACGGGTCGCCGAACTCATAGGGCTTGGTCTCGTACGTCCGCTCGTGCCCGCTCCCGGTGCGATCGGTGACGTGCCGACCCATCTTGTCCTTGGCCATGTGGCTGAAAAGGTCCGACAGCGCGTTGTCGCCGATGCGCCTGAGACCTCGCGGCGTCAACTCGAGGCGGCCCTCGCGCTGCTCGATGAGGCCGGCCTCCTCCAACTGGCGAGCGAGTGAAGCCAACTGGTCGAGGCTCCGTGCCGCATCGTCACCCAACATCTGGCGGGCCCGGTCGATGTCCACCTCCGCCAGCGCGCCCGGGCTTGATTGCGCGTTGCGCAGCACCTGCTCCAGGGCGTCCATGTCGCCCAGCTCGTTCATCAATCCGGCGGCCTGAGCCATGCCGAGCGGGTCCTGCCCGTCGAAGTTGTATCGGCGCTCCCAACCCGCCCCGGGAAACGCCTGCTGCAGGTTGCTCTGCAACCGCGAGATCTGCCATTGCAGATCCATGTCTCCGAGCAACTGCTGAGACAGCTCCTGAAGCTGAGCCCGTTGCTCGGGCGTCATCGAGTTGAGCATCGCCTGCATGGCCGCCATCTGCTGCGCCATCTGCTCGAGCAACTCGTCAAGGTTGGAGGGATTGTCGGGGAAGAAGTCTCCGAAGCGATCCATGAACTCCTCGAACGAAGGGTCGAGCGGATCACCCGCCGCCCGCTGCTCGAGCATGCGGTTGAGGGCGTCGATCATGTCCTTGGTGCGCTGGAGCGAAGCGGGGTCGACGTTTTGCATGGCCCCCGCCATCTGGTTGAACTGGCTCTGCACCACCTCTTTGCGCAGCTCATCCATGAGCTGCTCGAACTGCTCACGGGCTTCGTCCGAGGTCCACTCGTAGGACTGCAACTCGCGCACGGTGCCGGCTAGATCCGGCGGGAGAAGGTCGAGCTGCATCCGACGTTGCGCGGCCACGTCGTTGGCGACCTCCTGCCGCCGCTGATCCCCGGAGGCCTGTGCCTCCTGCTCCAACTGGTCGATCCCCTGGCGCTCGGTGTCGACGACGTCGCGCAGCCGCTCGGCGATGTCTTCGTAGACACCTCCGAGGTCGTACCGCTCCAGCTCGTCTCGTCGACGTCGCTTGAGCTTCTCGAGCAACTCACGCAGTCCGGCGACCCGCTCATCGTTGCGGTCGCGGAAGCCCTGCTGAAGCAGTCGCCTCAACGCCGCGTTGAGATCGCCGTGATACAGCAGGTCGTCGGTCAGCTCGGCCAGAAGGTCGTCGGCGTCAAACTCGAACCCCGTCTGGGTCCCGTCCCACCTCGAGTATTCGGCGCGCCGCACCCCCCTAGGGTAGGCCCCCGCGATCCTGCTTGGCGCCGTCTAGGTTGGCGGCCGTGCCGGAAGGACACACCATCCACCGGCTGGCGTTGGACCACACGGCCCTGCTGGCCGGTCGCACCGTGGCGGTCACGTCCCCGCAGGGCCGGTTCGCCGACGCTGCCCGCCGAGTCGACGGCCGCCGCCTCGAAACGGTGGCGGCCTACGGCAAACACCTCTTCTATGAGTGGTCGACGGGCGACATCATCCACGCGCACCTTGGTCTCTTCGGCAAGTTCTTCACTCTCGCGACCCCGCCGCCCGCGCCGCGTGACACCGTCCGCCTGCGGCTCACCGGTCCCGAGGCAACGGTCGACCTGATCGGGGCGACCGAGTGCGAGCTGATCGACCCCGACGGGGTCCAAGCCATCCTCCGGCGGTTGGGTCCGGATCCGCTCCGCCGCGACGGCAACCCGGAGCACGCGTGGCCGAAGCTCCAACGACGAGCGTCGCCGATCGGCCTCGCGCTCATGGACCAGTCCGTGATCGCCGGCGTCGGCAACGTCTACCGTGCCGAGTCGCTCTACGTCCACGCCATCCATCCTGAGGTGCCGTGCCGCGACGTCACCCACGACCAGTGGCTCTCGTTGTGGACCACGCTTCGGGCCTGGCTCCGCCAGGGCGTCAAGGACCGCATCATCATCACGGTGCCCCCGGCCGATGTCGGCAAGCCTCGCAGCCGCATCACCAAAGGTGAGGCGCTCTACGTCTACAAACAGGATGCGTGCCGACGGTGCCATACCCCGATCCGTAGGTGGGACCTCGGCGGTCGGTGGGCCTACGCCTGCGAGACCTGCCAGCTCCCACCACCGCTCCATTAGCAATACTGCTGAATATGCCCGATACGCCCGAGATCCGTGCTTCCGACGCCGACCGGGAGCGCGCCGCCGACACCCTACGAGCGCATTGCACCGCAGGGCGGCTGACCCTGGACGAGCTCAGCGAACGCCTCGGTGAGGTCTATGCCGCTCGTACGATGGGCGATCTCGACTCGCCGGCCGGACCGTTCCGCCAGCTCCCTGCGCTCCCGGCGCCGCCGCCCGCGCCGGTCAGCGCCGCATATCCTCAGCAGCGTCCGCCCAGTCGTCGGCCTGCTGGTGGCCTCGTCATCCACTTCAGCGCCTACGTACTCGGCAACCTCATGCTGGTCATGATCTGGGCCACCACCACCCCCGGCGGCTACTTCTGGCCCATGTGGCCGATCATGGGTGGGGGCGCGGGCGTGGCCGCCCACTTCTTGGCCGCACGCCCACGAGCCTTCGGCTAGCGCCCGTTGCCCCGCCCACGGTAGGTGGCTCGACCGCCGGCCGCCTCTTTGTTGAGTCGCTTCGACAGGTGCAGCCCTTCGAGGACGAACTCGACCGCGCTGGCGATGGCCGCCGGCGACTCGCTGCCCGCCAGCGTGACGACCTGAGCCCGCAGGTCGGGCATCGACGCGACGAGCTCCACGTAGGACGCCGCGGCCACGTCATCGCCGGCGTGCACGACCGAGCCATCCTCGAAGGCGTCGACGATGGCTCGATAAGAGTCGACCGCACAGCGTTCCTTGAAGACGGTCAACACCGCCGCCTTGACCAGACGCTCCACGACATGCTCGTCGCGACCCTCGTCGAGGGTCTCGATCTCGACCTTGCCGGACGTGGAGGAGACGAGGGCATCGAGATCGCTTATACGGGGAACGGCATCGGCCTCGCCGAGCCGCAACGCTCGTCGAGCGGCGTTGGCGATCACCGTCTCGTAGTTGGCGATCGACAGCCGGACGCTGACACCGGATCGTTGGTTGATGTGCGGGCTCTGGCGAGCGAGATGGGTCAGCGTGCCGATGATCTCGCCCATGAAGTCGGGGACGTCGATGGTCACGCCGAGACCGTCGAGCGGCGCCGATTCCTGCCGGACGACGGCGAGCTCTGTCTCGACATCGAGGGGATAGTGGGTCCGGATCTGGGCACCGAAGCGGTCTTTGAGGGGGGTGATGATCCGACCGCGGTTGGTGTAGTCCTCAGGGTTGGCCGACGCCACCAACATCACGTCGAGGGGAAGTCGGATCTTGTAGCCACGGATCTGGACGTCGCGCTCCTCGAGGACGTTGAGCAGACCGACCTGGATCCGCTCGGCGAGGTCGGGCAACTCGTTGATGGCGAATATGCCCCGGTTGGTCCGCGGGACCATCCCGTAGTGGAGGGTGAGCTCGTCGGAGAGGTACCGACCTTCGGCCACCTTGATCGGGTCGACCTCGCCGATCAGGTCGGCGATCGAGGTGTCAGGTGTCGCCAGCTTCTCCCCAAAGCGGTCGTGCCGATGCACCCAGTCGATCGGGGTGTCGTCGCCCTTCTCCCCCACGACGTCGCGAGCGTGACGGCTGATCGGGTGGTACGGATCATCGAGGATCTCGGAGCCGGCCACGATCGGTAGCCACTCGTCGAGCAACCCCGTCATGGACCGGATCATGCGGGTCTTGGCCTGACCCCGCTCCCCCAAGAAGATGATGTCGTGCCCGGCGAGGAGGGCATTCTCGAGCTGGGGGAGCACGGTGTCCTCATAACCGATGACCCCGTCGACCAGCGGGGTACCGGCCCGGATCGCCGCCGCAGCATTGCGTCGCACCTCTTCCTTGACGGGCACGGACTCCCAGCCCGAGTCGCGTAGCTGGCCGAGGGATGCCGGTCGTGAGCTCATGGAGCGAGCCTACGCTGCGGTGCTGTGGAAGGCCGACGCGGGCATGGTGCCTGGCCCATCGTCGGCCCCATCGTGCTCGTCGTCATCGTCCTGGCCGGCGTGGCCACCATGGTCGCTCTGGACAAGCACCGCTCGGCGGGGACGAAGCAGCAACCCGTCATCACGACGACCATGGCGCAGCCACCGGCGACCGTCTTGCAACCGGACCAGGCCGTCATCAGCGGGCTCGTCACATCGGCCCATCTGGTCGACGCCGTCGGCGCCCCTTTGGCCATGCCCGTCACCATCACGGTCCCGGCGCGCGGGAAGGGGCGCCTGACCATCGACGGGGTAGAGGTCGGTGGTCGACCAGCCGCCATCGGCTGGGACGGCGGGCAACCATTGCCCCTCGCCGGCAACGGCGACCTTGACCTCGGGCCCGTCACCATGGACGTGGGCGGCAGCACCATCACGTGGTACCTCGACGGCATGTCCCGCTATCTGCGACCCGGTCTCTATCGCGCCGAGTCCGACGTCGCCGTCGGTGACAGCGGACTGGCCACGCCCGAATCGCAAGCCGTTTTCTCCGTGGCCCCCGGGACGATCGGCGAGCTTGCGTCGGCAGGCAACGCTCGGGTGATCCTTGGCCCGCGCCCGCTTTCGCTCACCGGCCCCGCCACGGCCACCCTGAGCGGCACCTTCACCGTCGAGACGGCGAGCGGGACGAAGGCCGCCCACACCATCGAGTTCGGCCCAGGGCCGTTTGAACTCACCCTGACACCGACCGCCGGCGGCTACCACCTCAGCGGGCTGCTCCAGGGACCGATCACCTCCTCGTGACGGCGACGCTCGACGGCATCTGGCGGGCGGCTCCGGCCGACGAGGCTCTACGACGAGCCTTCCCTTCGCCGGAGTTCGACGACGAGGGATGGGAACGGCTCGCCGTACCCGGCCATTGGCGATCGACTCCGGCCTTCGCCGACAACGACGATCCCGTGCTCTACCGCCGGTTGTTTGAGACCGACGTCACCGTTGAGGGCCGGCGGACATGGCTCACGTTCGATGGTGTCTTCTACGATGGGGACGTCTGGCTCGACGGGAGCTACGTCGGCGCGACCGAGGGCTACTTCTTCCCGCACACCTTCGAGATCACCGACCTGGTCGCCGCCCGCACCGACCACGTCCTCGCCGTCGAGGTGGGCTGTAGCCGTCCGTCTGATCTGACGGCGAAGCGCAACCTCACCGGCGTCTTTCAACACGGGGACGCCCTCGATCCGACCTGGAACCCAGGCGGCATATGGCGGCCGGTGCGACTCGTCGAAACAGGTCCGGTACGCATCAGCAGCCTGCGCGTCCTGTGCCCCGAAGCGACCGCAGAGCGGGCCCTGCTCACCATCCGCGCCGTCCTCGACGCCGACGCGCCGACTGGCGCGCTGCTACGTGTCACCGTCGCCGACCCGACCGGCGAGACGGTCTCCGAGTCGATCACCCCTCACAACCTGGCCCACGGCGACAATCGCATACGCACGCAGGTCGCTGTCGAACAGCCCGCTCTCTGGTGGCCCCATGCGCTCGGCCTGCAACCGTTACACGACGTGACCGTCGAGGTCGTCGTCGCCGATCCGGTCAGCGCTGGCGCGGCGGCCGACGAGGGCGGCGGCCACATTCGCAGCGACCATCGCGTGGTCCGCACGGGACTCCGCAGCGTGCGGATGAAACAGTGGATCCTGACCGTCAACGGCGAGCGATTGTTCGTCAAGGGCAGCAACCAAGGTCCCACCCGAATGGCCCTGGCCGAGGCCACGGCCGATGAGCTCGAGGCCGACATCTTGCTGGCTCGGGGCGCCGGCCTCGACCTGCTGCGCCTGCAGGCCCACGTGGGGCGGCCCGAGACCTACGAGGCGGCCGACCGGCACGGCCTTCTGCTCTGGCAGGACCTGCCGTTGCGGCGCGGGTACGCCCGAAGCGTTCGCAAGCAAGGCGTGCGGCAGGCGCGTGAGGCCGTCGACATGCTGAGCCATCATCCCTCGATCGCCGTGTGGTGCGGGCACAACGAGCCGCTCGCTCTCGGCATCGAGCCGGCGACCGGTGAGCTTCATCCGGCTCGGTTCGCCGCCCTTCAGACTCTGCCGACCTGGAACAAGACGGTGCTCGACGGTTCGGTCAGCAGGGCGCTCGAGCGGGCCGACCCGACCCGGCCGGTGGTGGCCCACTCCGGCGTCTTCCCCGGACCCCTGTCCGGTGGGACCGACACCCATCTGTATTGCGGCTGGCTGTACGGGACCGAGCGCGACTTCGCTCGCCTCCTCGCCGCCGTGCCAAGCCTCAGTCGCTTCGTCTCGGAGTTCGGCGCGCAGGCGGTGCCGAGCTCGGCGGCGTTCATGCAACCCGACCGCTGGCCGACACTGGACTGGGCCCATCTCGAGACGCACCACTCCCTCCAGTTGGCCAACTTCGACAAGCACGTGCCGCCCGGCTCCCACGCCACCTTCGATGCCTGGACAGAGGCGACACAGGCGTACCAGGCAACCATCCTGCGCCATCACATCGAGACATTGCGGCGGCTCAAGTACCGCCCGACCGGAGGATTTTGCTACGCCGGTTTTGCCGACGGGCACCCCGCCGTGACCTGGTCCGTGCTCGACGACCAACGCAACCCGAAGGCCGGCTTCGACGCTCTCGTCGCGTCGTGCGCCCCGGTGATCATCGTCGCCGACCGACCGGCCGAGTCCTACGCGCCC